>PJUJ01000117.1_pt1 | contig 66018 bp, 82 predicted proteins | sample 1512321 | NCBI WGS metagenome assembly PJUJ01 (sample SAMN08177669, study PRJNA422409) | Feces metagenome, whole genome shotgun sequencing project. | isolation source: Chicken feces enriched on filter paper: beechwood xylan treatment | host: Gallus gallus | place: USA: Madison | collected 2015-01-15 | reverse complement strand
TATTTAATTCGCTAAAATTCCATCACCGCCATGGTAAATATAAACGTATTTTCTCAGATATTAGGACTAGTAGATCGCAATATTTTTAACAAATTAGTTCAACAATATCAGTCCGATAAACACTTTGCCCGGACGAGATGCAGCAGCTCAAAATGTAGCAGATGGAATTTATATTACTTTATTGACCATTAATGAAAATCCTTACGTAAAAGTTCCTTTTGTATATGCCCCTAATGCCGAAAATAAAATTACCAAACAGGATCCACCCATTATTTTGGAATTAGGGATTATGATATCCGCTTATTACAAGGACTATATAGAAAGTCTGAAAGCAATATCAAAGGTCATTCAAAAATTGGCGGATAAAAGAAAAAGTGCATCCTTATCTTTTGATTGTATTACTATATGTGCTGGATGAAGTAATGGGAAATAATCGTCATTCTTATTCCAATTCCATATCTCAATTGGAGTTAGCTTTTACTTCCTTATCTTCTGAGAGAATTCAGCGCATTATTAAGAAGTTGTATCATGAACATTCAATTACACTTTCCGAAGAAGATGTAAAGTATTATCTAAATATATATAGAATAGAGGCAAAATCTTCCACAGCAAATAATCTTCTTCTAGAAACTCAATCCATTAAATCAATCGATAATAATCACGAAAAGTCTGAACAACATTTCAAAAATTGTGGTTTAATTTTTCTTCATTCTTATTGGAATGAATTATTTAATAGATGCGATTTGTTAGATGTTAAAGCTTTTAAAGATGTAGAATCGCAAATCAAGGCGATCTACTTACTACATTATTTAGCTACTTTCCAAACCGAAGCTGAGGAAGATGAATTCCAATTTTTGAAAATACTAGTCGGTTTAAAGGAAGAGTTATTTATTCCGCCAATTTTTAAGTTAAATGAAAATGAAAAAAAGCTTTGTAAATTTCTCTTAGAAAATTTAATCAAAGAATGGGCCATTCTGAAAAGTACTTCGATAGAGACAGTTCAGCACAACTTCTTACAACGTAACGGAGTGATAAAGATTGAGGATAGAACAATCGATATTTATTTGGAAAAATCTGCTTTTGATGTATTGTTGGATCATTTTCCGTATAACTACAGTTTGATCAAATTGAAAAGGTTGGATAAGTTGTTGTGTGTAGTTTTATAAAATAGTAGTAAAAGTAAAATGGCTTCTCAAGCGCAGTTGAAAAGCCATTTATACAGCATATTAAGAATGATTATTCTTCATTTTCTAATGCAGCTTGATCTAACGCTTCGCCAGAAACTTCCGCTCTGATTTTTGCTTCTAATTCATCTGCTAAATCTGGGTTATCTAGTAATAGATTTTTCACAGAATCACGACCTTGACCTAATTTAGTATCGCCATAGCTAAACCAAGAACCTGATTTTTTGATGATATTGTACTCTACTCCTAAATCGATGATTTCACCTACTTTAGAAATACCTTCACCAAACATAATATCGAATTCCGCGATACGGAATGGAGGTGCAACTTTGTTCTTAACGATTTTAACTTTCACGCGGTTACCTGATACTTCATCCGAATCTTTGATTTGTGAAGTACGACGGATATCCAAACGTACAGATGCGTAGAATTTCAAGGCGTTACCACCTGTAGTTGTTTCTGGGTTACCGAACATTACACCAATTTTTTCACGCAATTGATTGATGAAGATACAACAACAGTTTGTTTTTGAGATAGTACCCGTCAATTTACGTAATGCTTGAGACATCAAACGTGCCTGAAGACCCATCTTAGAATCACCCATTTCACCTTCGATCTCTCCTTTAGGGACCAAAGCTGCCACAGAGTCAATCACGATAACATCGATAGCACCCGAACGAATTAAGTTGTCTGCAATCTCTAATGCTTGCTCACCGTTATCTGGCTGTGAAATCAATAGGTTCTCTACATCAACTCCTAATTTTTGCGCATAATATTTATCAAAAGCGTGCTCCGCATCAATGATGGCTGCGATACCACCTTTTTTCTGTGCTTCGGCTACTATGTGTGTTGCTAAAGTAGTCTTACCCGAAGATTCTGGACCGTATATTTCGATGATACGGCCTTTTGGCACACCACCGATACCTAATGCAATATCCAATCCCAAAGAACCAGTAGAAATAGCTTCAATTGGCTCTACTGCCGAATCACCTAATTTCATGATGGTACCTTTACCGTAGGATTTTTCTAATTTATCTAGAGTAAGCTGTAAAGCTTTTAATTTGTCTGCGTTGCTCATATTTTTAGTATTAACGTTTCAAAAGTAAGATTATATTTTGTATTTGCAAAACTTTTTGCTAAAAAAATTAGTTAATCGTAATTCTATTAAAAATACAATGAAATTTCTTTATTCTTCGATGGTGTTGATAACTTTTGCATTGTAAGTCTTTTCAAAATATTTGCAAAAATGCGTGATAGGACAGACTTCACATTTAGGTCTGCGCGCTAAACAAATATATCGTCCATGAAGAATTATCCAATGGTGCGCTATTTTAATCGTATCAATAGGTAAGAACTTAACCAGCTGTTTTTCTACAGCAAGAGGAGTGGTCGCACGGGTAGTTAAACCCAAGCGATTGCTTACACGGAAGACATGTGTATCCACTGCCATTGCAGGTTTATCATACACGACAGAGGAAATTACATTCGCTGTTTTGCGTCCTACACCTGGTAGTTTGACTAGATCTTCTACTTTCTCTGGTACAATTCCATTGAATTCAGAAAGAAGTTTTTGAGCCATTCCTACTAAATGTTTGGCTTTATTGTTAGGATAGCTTATCGATCGAATATATCCGAATACTTCTTCTACAGAACTTTCTGCTAAAGATTCAGGGGTAGGATAGCGTTCGAATAATGCTGGTGTGACTTGGTTGATACGTTTATCCGTACATTGTGCAGATAGAATTACGGCGATTAATAATTCAAATGGATTGCTATAATGAAGTTCTGTCTGGGCGTCGGGATTGTGTGTAGAAAAATATTCTACAAAAGCTTTGTACCTGTCTTTTTTCAACATATACAAAGATAAGGTTTAATACAAAGTTTAGAAAATAACAAAGTCTCTAAAACCTTAGAGACTTTGCCTTCATTTCTTACTAAACGTTTTCGAATATTGAAGAATACGACCAATCACATTTTGATTTGGTTCTATTACTAAATTTTTGATTTCCTCTTTAATTTTTGCCTCGAATGTATCTTCAATTAACTCTTCTACTTCGTTTGTGTAAGTTTCATGTTCTGTTTGAGTAAAGTTTTCTACCATAAGCAATTGATTCTTTGTTTACTATATAAACGCAGGACCTTAAGCTTTATTGTGAAAAATTTAACTTTTTTTTACTTTTTCTTATTGATGTAATTGTTAGCTTCTACGATTGCATTATAAGCATTCACAATACCACCACTTACAGAGATTTCATCCAGGTAAACTTTCTTCGAACTACCGTCTTTTTTGATTTTAACCTTTTGATCTACTTTAGTAACGGATTTAAGAATAATTTCTTTTACTTCTTTAGCGGACAATTGTGGATAGTACGCTCTTAATATGGCCGCAACTCCTGATACTACTGGTGCAGCCATACTCGTACCTTGTTGTTCTTTGTATTTGTTTTCAGGCATAGTAGAATTAATTTCTACACCTGGAGCAAATACATCTACAGATTTATAACCAAAGTTTGAAAAGCTCGCTAACAATTCATCATTTAATTTCCAAGAAGTAGCACCTACAGTAATCCAATTACTCGCTTCGCCTGTAATAGCTTCTTGATCATTAGTAAAGTATTTTGTTGGGAAGTTCGGATTAATATCAATATCTTTTCCGTCGTTACCTGCAGCATGCACTAGCAATACATCTTTTTCTTGTGCATAACGAACTGCTTCGTCTACAGCTTTTTTATTGCTTACGTAGCCTTTACCAAAACTCATATTGATGACTTTTGCCCCATTGTCTACTGCGTAGCGAATGCCATTAGCAACATCTTTGTCACGCTCATCACCATTCGGCACCACACGGATAGACATAATCTCTACATTGTCAGCCACACCATTCACACCGATATTGTTATTGCGTTTAGCTGCAATGATACCAGCGACGTGCGTACCATGACTCGCGTCAGGCCCTTTTACGTCTGGATTGCCATAATATCTTTCAGTAGCGTCTTCATAATTGTCACCTACGATATGACGGGGATCAAATTCTTTGTTTAAGTGATATTTGATTTGGGAGCCGAAATATTCGTCTGCCTCTTTGATATCTTCATAGAATTTCTCGAAACTGTCTTTTTCAGTAGCTTTTTTAATAATTGAAATTGCCGTTTTGATATCTCTATTCTCTGTTTTGTAATTTTCTATATCAGTTTTGGTGATATCTTTTGGTTCTTTCCCGATTTCTGCGACAAATTTATCTACGTTTAATTTTAATCTACCGTAATTTGTGTTTCCAAAATTAGCTTCATCATACTTAGAAGTATAGTCGGCGATCATCTTTTGGTAAGCGACAAATTCACGACGTTGTGCTTCATTCAATTTTGTCGAAGGAAGTACTGATGCATAAATAGGATCTAGTTTTTTGATTTGACGCGTTACTTCTAAATTGTCATAATTGACATTCTCTCCATTAGCATTTCCGATAAAATTCCAACCAAATTTGTCGTCGATATATCCATTTTTATCGTCATCTTTACCGTTGGCGTTAGCCTCTTTTTTGTTAATCCAAAGGACGTCTTTCAAGTCTTCGTGGTATACATCTACACCGCCATCTATTACCGCTACAATAATAGGTGTAGCCTTTCTTCCTTTTAACAATTCGTAAGCTTTCTCCGTACTGACACCCATAATGCCGTCAGATTTGTAATCAAGATTGTACCAGTTGGCCGGTGCTTTATCTTTTTTATCTTGGGCGAAACCTGTAAATGGTAATATTCCAATTCCAAGTAAAGCAATGAAAAGTTTTGTTTTATGCATACTTTATGATATAAAATTTTTAAACAAATATAATGCTATTATTATGCCACTAAGACTCTATTAAGTAAGAAAAGATTAGTTGTAACTTAAATATTGCATTGTTAACTATTATGCGTTAGCATGATTTGTTTTTTCAAATTAAGAATAAATTTCTTTTTTAAGAAATTGATGTGATAAAAGGTTTTACTACTTCCATCCAGAACCTTGTTATAAGATTTTATAAATCTTATGAAAAAAGAGATAGAAAATTAAAGGGGTAATCTTAATATCTTTAAAAAGTTACTCATTTTCAAATGAGGGAAGCGGAATATAAAGTATATTTATTAAAATATATTTTACTATGTTAGCCTCAAAAAACAACTGGATGATTATTTTAAGTATGGCAGTAGCGTCTTGTTCACAAAAAGCTGAAAAAACACCTGTCACTTGGCCTGAAGCCCAGGCGCCTGTAGCGGATATTAAACCGCATAATCGTATAATTCATGGAGATACTGTAGTAGATAATTACTATTGGTTGAATGACTTTTTTAAGAAAGGTCCAGATTCAGCGAATGTAGTGAAGTATCTGGAAGCTGAAAATGAGTATACCAAGCAGGTAATGGCGGGTACGGAGGATTTTCAACAAAAACTTTTTGAAGAAATGAAAGGTCGCATCAAAGAAAAAGATGAGTCTGTACCTTATTTCTATAATGGATACTACTATTATAATCGTACTGAAGAAGGTAAACAATATTATAAAGTTTGCCGTAAGAAAGGTTCATTAGATGCACCAGAAGAGATATTGTTGGATGTGGATAAAATGGCCGAAGGAAAGCCATATTATGCTATTGGCGGTTCTTCGGTAAGTCCAAACAACAAGTTGTTGGCTTATGGTGTGGACGAAGTTTCGAGAAGGGAATATGTCTTGCATATCAAGAACCTGGAGACAGGAGAGATTTATAAAGATAGGATAGAGCGTACAAGTGGTGGTGCTACATGGGCTGCCGATAATAAAACTATTTTTTATACTTCTAAAAATCCTGTAACGCTCTTATCCGAAAAAATAAAACGTCATACTTTAGGAACAGATGCATCGCAGGACGTCGTGGTGTATGATGAAGAGGATAATACGAATTATATTGGCGTAGGAAAATCCAAAGATGGTAAATATATTTTTATACAATCGCAGAATACACTTAGCTCCGAAATACGTTATTTAGCAGCGGATAATCCGAATGGTGATTTTAAAGTTTTCCAACCACGTTTGAAAGAAGTGCTTTATTCTGTGACTCCATTAGCAGATAGGTTCTTAATCCGTACTAATGCGGATGGTGCGAAAAACTTTAAGATTGTAGAAACACCTTTGGATAAAACTACCAAAGAAAATTGGAAAGATTTTATTCCGCATCGCAATGATGTGTTAATCGAAGATATCAATGAGTTCAAAGAATTTTTGGTTGTTTCTGAACGTAAAAATGGTTTAACAAATCTTTCTGTTCGTAATCTAAAAGATAATTCAGTACATGATTTGGATTTTGGTGAAGCAGCTTTTACTGTTTATCCAAGTGTTAATGCCGAATATGATACCGATGTAGTGCGTTATGGTTATACTTCTATGGTAACACCATCCTCTACTTTTGATTACAATATGAAAACGAAGGAAAAAACCTTATTGAAACAACAAGAGGTTTTGGGTGGATACAATCCAGAAGAATATGTGACCGAACGTACTTTTGCGACAGCAACAGATGGTACTAAAGTCCCAATTTCATTGGTGTACAAGAAGGGTACAAAGAAAGATGGTTCTGCGCCATTGTTCTTATATGCATACGGCTCGTATGGTGCTTCCATGGATCCAACATTTAGTTCGATTCGCTTATCATTATTGGATAGAGGATTTATCTACGCAATAGCGCATATTCGTGGAGGTGAGGAGATGGGACGTCAATGGTACGAAGATGGTAAGATGATGAAAAAAATCAATACGTTTACCGATTTCATTGACTGTGGTAAATATTTAATTGAAAACAAATACACATCTAAAGGTCATTTGTATGCGGAAGGTGGAAGTGCAGGAGGTTTGTTGATGGGTGCTGTTGTTAATATGGCTCCTGATCTTTGGAATGGTGTTATCGCAGCAGTTCCTTTTGTGGATGTCGTGAATACGATGTTGGATGAAACTATTCCTTTGACTACAAATGAATACGATGAATGGGGGAATCCAAATAATAAAGAAGCTTACTTCTATATGAAATCCTATTCACCATATGAAAATATCGAGGCGAAAGAATATCCAAATATGTTAGTGACGACAGGACTTCACGATAGTCAAGTGCAGTATTTCGAACCTGCAAAATGGGTGGCAAAATTGCGTGCAACGAAGAAAGGAAATAACTTGTTGTTGTTAAAAACCGATATGGACTTCGGTCATGGAGGAGCATCTGGTCGTTTTGATTATCTGAAAGACCAAGCTTTGGAATGGGCATTTATTTTGAAACTAGAAGGGATTACTAAATAATTTAAATTTTATATATGTTGAAAACACGCGTTTTATTCGCTTTTTTTATTCTTTTTAATTTAGCCGCTTATGCGCAGAAATCAGAAACTTTTGTCGTTAACCCGACTAAGTCTTTGGTGAAATGGGCTGGTAAGAAGATTGTTGGTGGAAATACAGAAGGTACTATTCTGGTGTCAAAAGGTTCTTTGGTATTTTCAAATAAGCAATTAAAATCTGGTGAAATCGTCATGGATGCGAAGAGCATTAATTCTGAAAAAGCTCCTTCTCGATTAGTAGCTCACTTAAAAAACGAAGATTTCTTTGATGTCGAGAAATTTCCTACAGGGACTTTTGTTATTACTTCTGTGAAGACAGAAAAAACTACTGCACAAGTTTCGGGCAAAATGACAATTAAAGGTATTACTAAAGATTTGTCTTTTCCAGCGGAAATCACATATGGCAAAGATGTAGTTGTTGCCAAAGCAACAGGAGTAAAAGTAAACCGTACGTTATTTGACGTAAAATATCGCTCGGGGAGTATTTTCTCAGGATTAGGCGATGGTGCTATCGAAGATGATTTTGTATTGGATATTACTTTAGTTGCAGAGAACAAATAAAACTTCTTGAATAAGATCAATAATTCATAATAGAAAAGGCTGCAAATTTGCAGCCTTTTCTATTATATAGTTTTAGAACTTTTATCTAATTCACATCCACAACCTTTGCCACAGCCTCCTTGCGGTTTGGATTTAGAAGGGATAAATTTTCGAATGACAGACACTACAGCAATAATAAATATTACCACGATAATGATGTATTGAAGTGTTAGTGACATAATTTTTTACTTTGTATGATTTGATAATCAAATGTTAGAATAAAACGTCCTTTCGAATGTAGTAAAACGGAATGAGAAATCTCATTGTTTAGATTTCTCCCTTTCGGTCGAAATGACGATTAATGTAAATCACTTTATTTTAAAAGTTGATATGCAATTAAAGCAGCAACATAGGCTAATCCTGTCATAAAACCAGCTTGAATGATTGTCCATTTCCATGAGCCAGTTTCTTTTCTCACGACCCCAATGGTAGCCATACATTGCATTGCAAATGCGTAAAATAATAATAACGATATACCCGTCGCAAAATTATATGTAGGTAATCCGGTATTTCTGTTGATTTCGGATTTCATGCGTTCAAACAAAGTAGCTTTTTGTGCATCATCCTCAATATCGACATCTTCTCCCAAAGAATACACCACAGCTACAGTTCCGACGAATACCTCACGAGCTGCAAAAGAAGCTAATAATCCGATTCCTATTTTCCAATCATAACCCAAAGGTCTGATTACAGGCTCAATTCCTCTACCTAAATAACCCAAATAAGAATATTCTGTTTTGTATGCTGAAACTTCTAATTGAATTTCTTCATCCGAAAGGTGAGGTTTTTCTGTTGCGATGTATTTTTCTGGTTCTGAAAAACGGTCATTTGGACCGAAATTACCCAATACCCAAAGAATAATGGAGATAGCCAAAATAATCTTACCAGCACCCACTAGGAAACCTAAAGATTTCTCCCAAACGGTATTTAAGACATTTTTTAAATCTGGTTTTTTATATGTAGGTAATTCGAATATTAAGAAGGAATTACGTACAGATTTTATGATTTTGTTTAATATCAAAGCCGAAAGCAAAGCCCCGATAATCCCCAATAAATACATTCCAAATAGTGTGATTCCTTGAAGATTAAATCCTAAGAATTCAGTGTCTGGAATGACCAAGCCAATAATCACAATGTAAATTGGCAACCTAGCAGAACAAGTCATAAAAGGAGTTACCAGCATGGTTAAAAGGCGTTCTTTTGGATTTTCGATATTACGCGCCGACATCACGGCTGGAATAGCACATGCCGCACCAGACATTAATGGAATTACGGATTTGCCATTTAAACCAAAAGGTTTTAACCAACGGTCCATCAAGAAGACTACACGGCTCATATAACCTGTTTCTTCCATCAAAGCGATAAAAAGAAATAGAATAATAATCTGAGGCAAGAAAATCACGATACCACCAATACCCGCTATGATTCCGTTGACCAATAAGTCATTTAATGGACCTTCTGGGAAGTTACCCGCTACATATTCACCTAATGATGCGAATAATCCATCTACAGCATCCATTAAAGGTCCCGACCAAGCATAGATAGCTTGGAAGATTAAGAATAAAATGCCAAAGAAAATAATATAACCTAATATCGGATGAATAAGGATATTGTCTATTTTCTCAGTAAAAGAAAGCTTTTTGTTTACAGATTTAGTTACAATAGCAGCTAAATCTCTTTGTATCTTATCGTGACGAAGAATTGCTTCTTCTTTTTGCAATTGTTGGGTGGAAATTTGGTGATTAGCGCGGATAGCCTGTAGTTCTTTACACGTTTCCACCGGAAGAATATTTTGATTATCCAATGCCAAATGCATCCACGTCTTATATTCTGTATCTAAAGGAAATAATTTTTTAGCCGCTGATAGTGCTTCAGCATATTGCGTAGGCAATTCCAAAGATCCAAAATATGGTCCTACTTGGGTTTCAAATCCTTTGATTAGTGCATCTACACCTTTTCCCGTGCGTGCATTGGTACGATAAAAAGTAGTTTTAAGATAAGCTTGTAGTTTTTCGTAATCTATCTCCAAACCTTTATCTGCAATTTCGTCTTCCATATTAATGACGAAAATAGCAGGTAAACCAATTTCACGAACCTGTTGATAGATAATTATACCACGGTTGATCGTACTTGGTTCAGACACAACTACTACAAGTTCTGGATATTCCTTCCCATTCTTATTCAATAAGATATTTAATACAACCTCTTCATCCAATGAATTTGGGAAAAGTGTATATGTACCTGGAAGGTCGATAATATGATATTCATTGTTATTAGCTTTGATGGTACCTTCTCTTTTTTCAACAGTGATACCAGGGTAATTACCTACTTTTTGATTGAGTTTGGTGATTCGATTAAAAAGAGATGTCTTACCTACATTCGGATTACCCAATAAAGCTATAGTCTTTTTCTTCATTATATTTTCGTTGCTAAAATTAAAGCCGCTTCGGATTTACGGATGGCAATTAATGAATCATCGTGTTTGATATTGATGCAGATAGGACCATTAAATGGCGCTTTATGCTTTATCGTAATGGCAGATCCAGGTGCAAAGCCTAATTCATAAAACTTAGCAGGAAGTGAATCATTGATGAAAGAATCAATTACGGCTTCATCACCTTTATCAAGTTTGTCAAGCGATACTTTATTTTGCATTATTGTTATTTTAAACAAGAATTAACTGATTTGAATGGTCAAATATACTCAAAATAGCCATAGAGCTAGGCAGAGTTATTGTCAAATCTTTGTTAGTTATTTAGAATGATTAAAAATAAATCAAATAGAAAGCAAAAGTCCAAATCTTTTGAGATCTGGACTTTTATTTATATTGTTTAATGATTATGGTCTTCGTGATTATTATGATCATGTCCTTCGTGATTGTGGTCGTGATGTTCATCCTTGTGTTCATGGAGATCATGTTCTTCAGTGCCGTGTTGAGGTCCTCCGTGACTATGGTCGTGAGCAGGGAACAAGAATGTGGTCAAGGATAAAGCTATACCTAAAAATACAGCTGCCATCTTCTTTTTGTTGAAATGATGATGGTCGGCAGATCCCGATTCAAATAAAATCGTAGTGGAGATATGTAAAAATATACCAATAACCACAGCCATGATTTTATCAAAATGTTGGGATAAATTGCTCACCTCTCCATCGCTCAACACATTACTCGTTAAGAATCCTAGTGGTGTCATCGAAGCAAAAACTAACAACAAGACAATGATTGCATTTTTAGATAGTCTAGTGTTCAGCAATAAACTTCCTAAGGCAAATGCTGCAGGAATGTGGTGCACTGCAATACCAAAAACCAATTGGGATTGATGACCTGATACCAAAGGCATCCCTTCTAGGAAGGCGTGCAGACATAAACTTATCATAATGCCTAACGGAAAACCTGCTTCATGGTGGTGTATATGTCCATGCTCAATTCCTTGCGAAAATTGTTCTAATAACAATTGGAATATAAAACCGCCCAAGATGTAAAGACCAATTACTTCAGGACTTGTATTTCCTTCTGTATAAGCATGAGGAATTAGATGCAATACCGTAATAGCAAATAAGTAAGCTCCACTAAATGACAGTATCAGCTTTAAGTAATTTGTGTTGTCGCGTTTTACAAAAAATACTGCCAATCCTGCGATCGAAGCAGATATGAAAAGTATAGCAACAATAAGAAAAGGACTCATATATTATTGTGTCGTTAAATTCTGTTTTTCTTCTACGAAAGAGGGAACAAAGCGATTAAACAAATAGCCTGTCGTTAATCCAATGAGTATTCCCAATATGGATCCGCAAAGTACGTCGAAAGGATAGTGTACACCTACATAGATTTGTGAAAAGGAAATAGCTGCCGCCCAAAGGATACATAACCATAGGGTATGACGCCATTTGCGACGGAACAATACAATCCAAAAGAAAGCCATTGCAAAATGATTCGTGGCATGTGAACTGGTAAAACTATAACCGGTTCCGCAGCGTACACGTACATTTACGTCATGTTTGAACTCAATGTCATTACATGGACGTACTCTTTTTATATTCTTTTTGATGAGATGTGACGAAACAGCATCCGAAATTCCAAAATTCAATAGGGTACAAGCCACTATAATTATCCCTAATTTGCCATAATGCTTAATGAAAAAGATAATCAAGAATAAATATAATGGAGCCCACGTGTAAGGGTTTCTTAAAATCGGCAGTAGCCAATCAAATACAGGATTGCTCATTCCTTGGTTGATAGCCAAGAAAATTTCCTTATCTAATTCGATGATTTGTTGTAACATATATTTGATTGTGGTTTATGTATTGAATGCTAAAAATACATTATTTTCCATCAAAGTGAAATAGTATTAATCTGCAAAATACACAAAGTTGCAACAAAGGTAGTCTTTTTGAGATTATTTTGGAATAATAACTTGTCTTTTTTTTAGATTGTCTTATTTTTACAGCTCATAAACTTGAAAGAAAAATATGACTTTAATAAAATCCATTTCTGGAATACGTGGTACTATTGGGGGACGAGCTTCAGAAGGTCTTACACCTATAGATATCGTTAAGTTTACAGCTGCTTTCGGAAAAATTCTTATAGGCAAATCAGGTAATAAAAAAATTGTAGTAGGTCGCGATGCGCGTGAATCGGGAGAGATGGTAAGTAATTTAGTAGTAGGTACTTTGCAAAGTATCGGTGCTGAAGTTATCAACTTGGGATTGTCTACAACTCCTACCGTAGAGATTGCTGTTCCTTTGGAAAAAGCGGCTGGTGGTATTATTTTAACAGCTTCACACAATCCTGGTCAATGGAATGCCTTAAAATTGTTAAATGAAAAAGGTGAGTTTATCTCTGATATTGAAGGGAAAGAAGTTTTGGCGTTAGGAGAAAGCCTGGATTTTGATTTTGCAGAAGTACAAGATTTAGGTCAGGTAATAAACGATGAATCATATTTACAAAAACATATTGATGCCGTAATAGCATTAGAATATGTAGATGTAGAAGCTATAAAAAATGCAAACTTTAAAGTTGCGGTAGATGCGGTAAATAGTACAGGTGGTATTTTTATCCCAGCATTATTGGAAGCATTGGGCGTTCAAACCATTTACAAAATTCACTGCGAACCAAACGGTAAATTTCCGCACAATCCTGAGCCATTAAAAGAGCACTTGACGGATTTATCTGCTGCTGTATTGGAAAATGGTGCGGATTTGGGTATTGCTGTTGACCCCGATGTAGACCGTTTAGTGTTTATGATGGAAGATGGTGAGTTGTTCGGTGAGGAATACACGTTAGTTGCGGTAGCGGATTATATTCTTTCAAAACAAAAAGGTAATACAGTTTCTAACCTTTCATCAACTCGTGCATTGCGTGATGTAACGTTGAAACATGGTGGCGAGTATTTTGCAGCCGCAGTAGGCGAGGTTAATGTCGTTACTAAGATGAAAGAAGTTGATGCCGTTATTGGTGGTGAAGGTAATGGAGGTGTTATCTATCCGGCTTCGCACTATGGTCGTGATGCTTTGGTTGGCGTGGCTATCTTATTATCGCACTTAGCAAAATTGGGTAAGAAAATGTCCGAATACCGTGCTGAATTGCCGCAGTATTATATGTCTAAAAACAAAATCACATTGACTCCTGATTTGGATATTGATGGTTTGTTGGATGCGATGCAAAAGAAATATGCACACGAAAATCATACAACTATAGATGGCTTAAAAATTGACTTCGAAAACGAATGGGTTCATTTACGTAAGTCAAATACAGAACCTATTATTCGTATTTATTCAGAAGGTCCAACACCTGAAGCTGCCGAAGCAATAGCGCAGAAAATAATGAACGAAATGCAAGAAATTATTTCGAAATAACATGTAAAGCCTTCCAAATTTGGAAGGCTTTATTTTTATATATTCTCCGCAATTTTATTTAGTTGATCTGCTGAAATATTATTTTCTATGCAGTGCATTCCCAAGGAGAAGTTCATGCCTAAATAATTACACGTGGCTTTTATAGGAATCCAAAAGTCATCGTCCAAGTGATTGACTATGGATGAAGTAACAAAAATTACACTCTTACCTCTCAACTTTCTTCCCAATACCGTCTCAATTGTTAAAAGATCAGATATTCTATCGAAAAAAGTTTTCATCATAGCACTCATCGCATACCACTAGACTGGTGTGACAAAAATAATAGTACCATAATTTTCAATCAGTTCCGTAATTAATGGAAAGAAATCATCGCTTTTATTTTGATGCGTATAATCGAAATTTGATATGTTATAGACTGCTAAATTATAGAGTTTAATTTTTAGTTTATCAGCAATTGAGTGAGCAATATTGTAAGTATTTCCTTGATTGTTGGAGCTTCCGAATACAACTGCAGATTCGAGTTTTTTAACTGCCATTATACTAAAATACTCATTAAAGTAAAACAACAAAAGCCCTATCAAAATTTTGATAGGGCTTTTAATAGAATAATTAAACATGTAAACTAAACAAAGTGTGCTTGCTGATAATATCTTTGTAATCTCTTTTTATTTCTCGCGTCAAGATAAGCTGCAACTGCCCAAATGGCTGCTGGCAACCATCCAATTAATGTACATTGAAGGATTACGCATAGTATTCCTATTAAGATTCTTCCTCTCAAAAAGAAGGATAACCACGGAAATAAAACGGCTATAAGTATCATCATGCTGGGCGAAAATTAAACTAAAGGATTTTCTTCTTGAGCTACAGTTTCTTCAGCTTTAGGCTCATCGTCTTTACGCTCAACAATGATTTTACATTCAGCAACGATAGCTGCAATCGCACCAACAGCAGCAAAAATTGGAGCTAAAAATACACCTACAATACCTATAGAAACTGGAAAGCTGATAATTTCTTTTTCGTTTTTGTCGGCTATAGTGATTTTAGTGACGTTAGCTTCTTTGAAAAGGTCTTTTACTTTCTTAAGTAAGTTTTCACCCGAAATATTAAAAGTTTCTTTGTATGCCATAATATTAAAATTTATATGTTTCTAACAATTATCTTTCTGATTATGTTTCAAATGTAGACGATGATTTATCTTTTGATAATGTGAATTAGGTGAACTCGGTACGTTACTCGGTGAATGGCTGTTTTGACTCGGTTAAGATTTACGGTTTCAGCAGTCTTTTTGGTAAATTTATGATAAGTAAAAAAGAAGTAATTAACATTATATTAGGAGGATAGGACAATGCTGTACATGCTAAAGCGAAATTTCTGGAACAACCACATTGAATTGTTAAGAGATAATCATGTAATCGGAAAAGTAGAGAAATCGGGTTTCTGGGGAATACATGCGAAAGGATATTTATTGGACAAAAACTATACTTTCTTAAATAAGGGAAATTTCTCATCTCGTACAGAGATTAGGGATGATAATAATAATTTAATAGGAGAAGTTATATATTCTATATGGTCTTCTAAGGCAAAAATAGATTTAAACGGTAAAAAATATTATTGGGGACCTAAAAATTTCTGGGGTACTAAATGGAAGTTGACAGATGAGCTGGGAAGAGAAATTTTTATAGAGAAAAATGAGTTTACCGTAAACTTTGCTTCTACAGAAAATTTGGAATTTATATATTTCTTGTCCGCTTTTTTACTGTATAATTCTTATAAAAGAATGGCAGCAGCTACTGCTGCATAAGCTAATATATTTTGAGTTTATAATCTAAAATAATAAGAGCGAGATTTTGTCTCGCTCTTATTTGTTATACTGTTTTCATATCAATTAAATCTCGAATGGCAACCGAAGCAATTGCACCACCAAAAGCAGCAGGCAAATACGACATTGTACCATAAGCAGATTTTTTGTAGTTACTTCCATCTGTGTACAATAAAGAGGCTTTGTCAGGTAATTCTGTAGAGAAAGCGACTTTTACACCTTTACGAATATCGTGTTTACGTAGTTTTTTGCGAATATGTTGTGCTAATTTGCAGTTGTACGTATCGCTGATGTCGGCAATTCTGATTTTTGTAGGATCTACTTTACCACCAGCCCCCATTGAGCTCACGAAAGGAATATTTGCCGCATAAGCTTGACGAATCAAGAATAATTTTGGTGTGATACTATCAATAGCTTCTACAATATAATCTGGTTTTTCAGCAATCAAGGCTTCCACACGGTCAGGAATTACAAATTCTTCATATACTGTCAAATCCAATTCTGGATTGATATCCAACAGACGTTGCTTCATAATTTGCGCTTTTGCTACGCCGTGATTAGTTGCCAAAGCAGGAAGTTGTCTGTTGCGGTTTGATGGATCTACGGTATCGCCATCGATAATAGTCATTTTTCCTACACCTGCTCGTGCGATGAATTCTGCAGCAAATGATCCTACACCACCCAATCCTAACACCAATACATGCGAATTTGCTAATTTTTCTAAAGCCTCACGGCCGATTAAAGCTTCTGTTCTTGATAACCAAGATAAATCTTTCATTAAATATTATTGTTTTCTTTGTTTTAAGTGTTAATTCATTGTTAATAAGAGTTTTAGCTTGCTACAAATCTTAGTAGGCTTAAAAGTTTTGCTAAAAATCTCAGATATTATTGTTTATTTTGTTGCTATAAGATTTACAAATAATTTACAGCAATATTTACAAAATAAATGGCTTCAATTTCTGCAACTATTTTAAAGCATCATAAAAAACAAAATGGAACTTGGAATGTGAAAATTCGGATTTCACAAAAAGGATCCTCTGTATATATGGATACTTCTGTTGTTGCTCTTAAAGAACATTTGGATACAAAGTTACGATTAAAAAAAATATTTATTGATAGGTTCTTAAGTGTTGAGCTTAACAGATTACGTGAAGAAGTAAATGCTCTGGGAATTAAAGGCGAGTTAATGACTGCGGCTCAATTGAAACAATATTTCGAAAGGAAGGAAGAAGTACTTGATATTTTCTTATTTTTTGAAGAGTGGAAGGAGCACTACCAAGGAAGTCCAAATACAATTATTAAGTTGGGGGACTCAATAAAAAGATTAAAAGAGTTTGTGAAAAAGGATCAACTATCACCATTAGATATCACCGTTAAATTTCTTCAAGATTTTCAATTATTTTTACGTACTCCCATTAGGCAAGATGTTATCGCACGAGGATCGAGATCAAATCAAACTATCTTAACCACAATAAATAATGTAAGAACAATATTCAATGCGATGAAAGATCGGTATAATGATGAAGATACTGGATTTATAAAAATTCCTAATGATCCATTTCGTAAGCTTGTCAAAGTTAAAGTGAAGCCCTCTGAAAATCGTAATCTGACTTTAGAACAAATTAAGGCTATCAGAGATTTAGAATTGAATATTGAAGCTGATGTTATTGCAAGAGATTTGTTTATGTTTTCTTTTTATATGTGCGGTATAAATGCTGCCGATATATTTAATAATATTGGTAAAAAGCATAATACTCGATTTAATTACAACCGAACTAAAACAGAAAATAAAAGAACAGATAATGCATTTATGTCTGTTTACATTCCAGATGAGGCAAAAAATTATATTATTAAATATTCTGAAAGTTTATACAGAAGATATAAAACTATAAAGTCTTTAAATAATCGTCTAAGTAATTCCTTAAGAGATATTGGGGAGCTTATTGGTATTGATAGATTAACGTTTTATCATGCTCGTCATACATTTGCTAGTTTAGCCCGAAATGAATGCCGATTCAGTAAAGATGATGTGGCTGCTGCACTTAACCACTCATCGAATACAATAACGGATGTTTATATCGCCAAAGATTGGCAGATTGTTGATGATGTTCAAAACGGAGTGTTAGCACTTCTCCGATAGAAATCTATTTAGTTACTCTGTCACCAGTAATTTTATTTGGATCAGCAATTTTGCGCGTTGCTAATTTTTCCCCGGTTAAAAGCCAATTAATGTCCATGTTATATTTTTTTAGCATGTAAATCATTAACTCGTGACTGGGTAGTCTATTGCCCATTTCTATACGAGAAACATTCTGTTTTTGCATAATTTCAATGTCAGTCTGTTTTATTTTGTGGGTCAAACGGAATTCCTTAAAACGCTTCCCTACTTGTACTTCTAATGCGTTTGGATCTTTTTCTTCTTTCATATTAAATTTAGTCTTGAAATATGTGTAATAAAAAATGGACAGTTTCCCAACCATAAATAGGGTGATATACGAAATGTTTGAAACTCCATGTTCTGGTAGTACTTACGAAAAATTAAATTTTTAGTCAGTGTTGAATCAATTAGAGAATAATATAGGAACTCAGTATATTCAAAAACTCGCTCTTTATCTGTGTCTTGATAGTTTAGATTTACACTCATAATAAAATCCTTTGTTATCCTTTCAAATGACTCTCTTTTGTGAAGTGTACCGTTTATTTCGAATAAGTCCAATCGTGATTTTTTTGGTTTTGGTTTTATAAAAATACCACCGGTAATCTCTAAACCTTTAGATTTAAATTCTGATTTTATTCGCTTTTTAACCAAAGTCAATATCCTTATTTCAGCATCAGTATAAACCCAACTAGGTCCCATTATAAATGTTCAATTCTAATTTTCCCCTTCACAAGGAATAGTCCAATTATACTTGATTTCTTAATTATTGTGTCGCCTTTGAAATTAGGATTTGATGCCCTTAGAACAATTTTACCCTCATCTTTATCATGAGGATGGAGACTTTTTATCGTTTTTAAATTGTCGTACTCAACATCGGTTAATACAAGATATGATTCTCCCCAAAGGATCGAATCCATATTGTAAATTCTTTTTACTGAAACAACCTCACCATTACCATATTTAGGATACATACTATCACCATAAACACGGAAATAAGCATCACAATCATTGAAAGGTTTAAAGTCTACATAAAAACTAGGTGTCTCTTGAATATCCGAAAAACTTCCCACAATTGAAGCCGTAACATCACTGTCATAAAACGGAACTCTTTTCCCTTCTATTTGCAAAGACTTCGTATCAGTCTCATTAAGTTCCATTGGACCTATTCCAGTCTTTAACCAATTAATGTTAATTAATGGAAAGCTTTTTTGAATCTTACTAAGGCTAACTTCCCGGATGCTGTCCCCAATTTTTGAGACAAAACCATTGCTAAGACCTGATATCCTTTCAAAAGATTTTACATCTATCTCTTTATACTTTATAAACTCGCGAATTCTGCTTTGAATAAGGCTAATTTTTTCTTCTTGATTTTCAGGCATTTATACTTTAATAGAAAATAAATCTAACAATAATAGATATAATAGAAAATAAATCTATTACATTTGTACCATACGAACAAAACAAAGGTAATATAATTACTTAATGCAATCAATCACAAAATAGTACCATATGAATAAACAAAAAATATACGCTGGGATGATTGACAAAGGAGCTGAGATTTGGGAGGATTTTGACACAAAAATTCTTTGGTGCTCCCATAATAAGAGACAATATAAGTGGCCATTCTTTCCAAAGAAAGTGATTGACCTGGTGAAACAGGATATGTTGAATAATCCTGATAAGATAATCTATCTAAATCAATGGCCCAATCTAAGAAGCGAGGATCGAATTTACAGATACATGCTTTGCAATTTCGGTGGCCTGGATGATAAGCCTGATTTTGATAAGAATGGCAATGTGAGCCGTTCAGAATACTACGATTGTGGATTAAGAGGTAAATGTCAATTCGAGGGTAAACTATGTTGCTCAATTAAAGTGTCTAATGGATACCTGAGTAAATCTGAAATAGAAGTTCTAAAGCTTATAAGATTACCCGACAAGCTTATAGCTGACACGCTTCATCGTTCCCCAGAAACTATATCTACCCATTTGCAGAATATTCGGGAGAAGACTGGGGAGTCTGATAAAGTCAATCTAGCGCTCTTCGCCTTAAGCATCGGAATAACATTACATAAACCAAATAAAACTTATAAAAATGGAAATCATAAAAATAGATAAGCAACCTTCAGTAACAGATTATATCGCTCAGATGGACCCAAATGGTGAATCTGTGAAAAGATTTCATCTTCAGCACATAAAGGCTGTAAGAGAAGCAGCTGGACGTAAAATGAAATTTGAAAAACCCAATTATAAATATGAAACCACCGTTAACGCAATTGATGATGGAGGATATATTGAAGTTGTAGTATCCGAAAAGAAAAAAAGCTCAAATAAAAGTAGGAGGAATAATGAGATCAGTATTTGATTATGAATTGCGCAACATGCTTACATCAGCAGCTGAGCTAGGTGCAACAAAGGCATTATCTGAAACAGGAGCGATTAAACCCTATATCAATAAATCCGAAGCTTATAGGACATATGGTCGCGCTAAAGTAGATAACTGGATCAAAGATGGCCTGATAACTCCTCGAGGAGAAATAGGCAAATCTTGGCAAATTGATAGAGTAGAGATTCAAGCCTTAGCTGCATCGAGATCCGTTGCTGAATACATAAATAGCCAATACTTTAAAGATAAAGGGGTGAAAATTAACACAAAATAAACTGATATGCTAACGGAACAAACATTAAAGAATCTGGGATTCCAGCGGTACGAGTGGCATGACGATGATGAATGTAAAGTTGTGGATTATATACTCAAGCATGGTAGCGTAGTTATTGAAATTACTAACATGAAGAAAGTTGAGATAACCACGCAGGGGAATTACATTGAACTCCCAAAAATCGATGATGACACTAAACTAGAGCAATTAATAAATCTATTATCATAATTAAACACAATGAATATCCTAATCAAAACACTTACAATGGTCAACTTTAAAGGGGTTAAGAACTTCTCTGTTGATTTTAAATTTATTACAAACATCTACGGTGCTAATGCCTCTGGGAAGACTACAATTTTTGATGCTTTTACCTGGTTACTTTTCGGTAAAGATTCCTCTGATCGCAAAGATTTTAATGTGAAGCCTTTAGATAGCAAAGGTGTTACTAAAAATCGTACTGAAAACGAGGTTTCCGCAATTCTTGAAGTTGATGGTCAAGATATTTCCATCCGCCATATTCAAAAAGAAAAATGGACTAAGAAAAGAGGTGAGGAGGTAGCAGAATTCACCGGTAATGAGCACTTGTATTTTTGGAACGAGGTTCCTGTAAACGCTGGTGAATTCCAGGCTAAGGTGAATGACCTTTTACCAGAGAATGTTTTTAAACTAATTACCAATCCGCTTTACTTCAATTCTCAGAAATGGCAAGATCAAAGAGCTGTTCTTTCTGAACTTGCTGGTGAAATTACGGACAACTTCTTAGTAGGTAAGTATCCAGAATTACAGCAGTTATTAAATTCTTTAGATGGCAAAAGCTTAAAAGAATTTAAAGCAATGCTGGCTCTTAATAAAAAGAATCTTAAGGATGCTTTATCCTCTATTCCTTCACGAATCGACGAAGCGGAAAGAAGTAAACCTGAACCAATTGATGAAGACTCTATTAATAATCGTATAGCTGAACTTCAAACGCAATACGACACTTTGGAGCAGGCTATAGTTGATAAGAATGCAGCAAATGAAAGTGAGAATAAAAGAATTCAAAAGGTTCAGCAAGATATCCATGCATTAAAGCTAGAAATTCAGAATATCGAAGCAGATCATCGCAGTGCGTATAATTCTGAAATAAATCAAGCTAATTCCGGAGTGAATGAAGATAAAGCAAAGCTCGCTAACCTTGAATCACAATTAAGAATCCAGGAAAGCCAACTAAAACAACTAGAATCTTCACATGCGGACCAGCTTGCAAGAATTGAACGCGATAAGCAAGATATAAATGATAGGCTTGCGAGTCTTAGAACACTATTTGCTTCTGTAAATGGGCGCACTTTAAATCCTGAAGATAAGGTTTGTAAAGAATGTGGTAGAGAACATGAAGAGGAGAACATCAATGAATTACAAGCTAAGTTTGATTCTATAAAACGTAAAGAATTAGAATCTATTAATGAGCAGGGTAAAGGCTTGAAAAGTGATCTAAACAAACGTGAAGATGATATTAAGCATGCTGTAGATCAATTTGAGTTAACAAAATCAGCCCTTCTTACATCAATAAGTAATCTTAAAATTTCCATAGGAGAGGTTACTCGCCGTATTGAAAATTCAGCGAACAACAAAGTGGAGGTAGTTTCATTTGAAGATCGTGTACAATTGGATGATCGAATTAAGCATAACAATTCTAAAATTTCTGAATTGGAAACGCAGCTTGAATCTATACCTGTAGATTATGGTGATTTAAGAATTCGGAAAGCGACTATCAATGCGGAGCTTGATTCTGAGAAAAGAAAGCTAAATAATAGTGATCAAATAGCAAAAATTGATTTACGTATCCAGGAGCTTAAAGACCAAGAGAAATCAATGTCGCAGGAACTGGCCTCCCTAGAAAAACAAGAATTCATTGCTGAGAAATACGAAAAGGCAAAATCTGAAGAATTAGAAAATCGTGTTAATGGGATGTTCAAGTTCGCAAAATTCAAGCTTTTCAAACCATTAATTAATGGCGGAGAAGAACCAACTTGTCAAACCACTTACAATGGTGTACCATTTTCGGATCTAAATACTGCAGGTAAAATTCTAGTCGGAATAGATATCATCAATACACTATCTGCTCATTATGGAGTAGTCGCGCCGGTATTCCTAGATAACCGTGAATCTGTATCCGCAATTCCTGATACGGCAGCGCAAACTATCAATCTTATTGTTTCACCTCAAGATGAGAAATTAAGAGTGGCGTAATGGCAAAAAAAGTAGTCGCGCCAACATCCATACCTAAAGTGTCATGCTCGGGATGTATCTATAAAGTTCCGAGCGAACACTTAGCCTTAATGTATTGCGACAAAATCAAAATGCCAATGCCATCAAACCAATTAAATCACTGTATTTATAAATCTATAAAATAATAAAAATGTCTACACAAAATCAATCAACAGCAGTATCAAACACTAATAAAAATACAGATGTTGCTACTGCACAACCGTCACAATCAGAAAGATTCACTATGGCTGTGATGAAAGAATTCACTTCTAATGCAGGAGATGTTCAACTTACTAATTTCCAAAGAAAGCTGATCCAGAACTATTTTATAAAACTGGATATGACTCTAAAAGAAAATGAAGTCAAAAGACTTGGTAAGTCAGAACAATATCGTGATCCGCTTGAGTTTATTTGGAAAAATGTTAACATGTCTCAGTTAGCTCTGGATGTTGTTGCGTATTCTAGTATTGGTCTAGATCCACTTCAAGATAATCATATCAATCTTATTCCTTATAAAAATAAGAAGACTAATCAATTTGATATCGGTTTCATTATTGGATATGAGGGTATGAAAATCAAAGCTGTAAAATATGGTTTTGAGGTGCCGGATGATGTTATCGTCGAATTAGTTTTTTCAAACGACATCTTTAAATCTCATAAAAAGAATAAAGATAACCAGATTGAATCGTACACCTTTGATATTGTAAACGACTTTGATCGCGGTGAAGTTATTGGTGGATTTTATTACCATGTATTCCGTAGCAATCCTGAAAAAAATCGTCTAAAAGTAATGACGATGAAGGATATCAACAAACGCATCCCTAAAAATGCATCACCGGAATTTTGGGGAGGAGAAAAGAAGAAGTGGAACTCTGAAGAAGTCGAACAAATTGACGGATGGTATGAAGAGATGGTGGAGAAAATGCTTAAAAGAGCTGCATATAACTCCATTACCATCGATAGTGAAAAGATCGATGAACATTTAGTAAAAATGATGCAGGCTGAATCTATTTCTCTATCTGGTAGTGATCAAACATTACTTGAAGTTAAGTCAGAAATTAACCAGAATGCTAATAAAATGGAAATGGGATTTGAGGAAGCTCATGTTATAGAGGATCCCAAACCAAAGCATGCTGAGCCAATTAATGAAATGCCTTTTCCCAGTGCCATGCAGCCTAACGAAAACCCAGTCGATGATACGCCAACATTAGGTTTCTAAAATGAGGCTAAATATCATAAACAGTAATAGTGAGGGCAATTGCTACCTTTTCACCGACAATGAGGGGAATACCCTTATTGTCGAGTGTGGGGTAAGGTTTGAAAAAATTAAGCACGCATTGAATTTTGATTTAAGTAAAGTTGTTGGCTGTATTATAACACATGAGCACGGTGATCACTGCAAAGGAGTAAAGGATGTTGTAAAGTTTGGAATTGATGTGTATGCTTCCGCTGGAACTATACAAGGTTTTAAAATTCAGAGCCACCGATTCAATCCTATTATTAAAAACAAGAAATTTTCAATAGGTCCATTTGATATCATAGGATTTGATGTGCATCATGATGTTATTGAGCCATTAGGCTTTTTAATTCGACACAATGAAATGGGAACTACGTTATTTTTAACGGATACAATCTATTGTGATTACAAGTTTCCTGGATTAACCAATGTTCTAATTGAAGCCAATTACAGTCAGGATATCATAGATCGACAGTTAGCAGAAAATCAATTTTTACGGAATAGAGTTTTAAAATCTCACATGAGCGTGGAAACTGCCATCAAAACCTTAAAAGCAAATGACCTCACTAAAGTAAATAACATAGTGCTTATCCACTTGTCTGATAGGAATTCAGACGCAAAAATTTTCAAAAAGAGAATTGAAGACGCAACATTAAAGACAGTCACGATTGCAACATCTGGGCTGGTTTTAGAAAATTTTAATATTTACCCGTTTTAGATATGACCGACAACGAAAAAATAAATGACATGTTTCTTCGCATTCAGAACTTTGATTTTCCAACCTGCGAAGATTCACTATTTATTCAGCTTGTATCGGAGGTAAGAGAAGGCTTTGATATTATACTTAAGGGAGTACGTGTTGGAGCCAATAAAATCAAAGCCAATTGCAGGACTGAAGCTTTAGAAAAAGTGCAAGCAGAACCTATACAAGTAAAACCAGGAGTATATGATATTGCTCCCGATAAAATAGAATTAGGGTTTTAATTGTGAATTTCAAGTAATCCATTTGGATTACTTGAATTTAAATTATACTTTTGATGTACCAATTGTATCGTCTCACATTAATACAATTAATAAGACATTTTAGCCCTTGTTAGGATGAACCAGAAGTGAGACGCTGGGGATTCCTGACAAGGGCTTTTTAAATTTTAGAGATATGATTGTAGAATTGAAAAAGGTGAAGATCACTAAATCTATTTTAAGCCAACTGACATCACCACTGTTTAATGAAATCGCTAAATACGAAGTATTGGGGTGGGTATTTGATAAGTCAAAATATATTCTCCTATACAATAAAGAAAGTCAATCACTCTCAAAAATGAGAGTATTATTTAGTCTACGTATTGATACCCAAAAACCCAATCAGGTACTTTATATGCATAACGGATTAGCATCATTTAAAGCGTTTCAATCTAATCAAGACGCTTTAAACTGGTGCGCATTAATTAATACTATTCAATCACAAGCCATTATTCAAGGCCAATTATTTATATAGATTATGGAACATAAATTAAAACATTTTAGACTTCTTGGTACCGATGTTATTCTCCAGGACTATGAAGATGGAAAAGGAAAAATTATCCTATCCAATGATGATAGAGATTACAATCTCTCATACTACTGGGGTTCAATGGGGCAAGGATATAATTTATCGAAATTCATTCTTAAAACAAATGATGGATATCTAATTAATAAACTTGGCCAGCGTTCAGGTGACGGTCCCATCAATATGAAAAAAACCATGGCCGCAGTTAGAAAATACATAAGGACTGATACTTCTTGGCGGTTCTATATGAATTTAGAAGCTGATAAAGAGCTTAGAGTAGCTTTAAATAATGTACAAAGGTTCTCAGATTGCCAAAATGAATTTGTTGACATGATGCAGAATCTTGATGTGGATTTCCCAAAAGAAGGACGATATCACGAATATGAAAGTGATTTTAAGGATATGATAAGATCTATATCAACTGAGCCATGGTATTTCATAGTTAATGAAGAACCTGATGTAAATATTTGGTTAAGTGAATTTTTACCTGAATTAAGAAAGAAATTAACAAAAAGCGAGATTGTCAATGCATAATTCCCAATACAAGCATGTAATACTTATTGGCGCTGGGTTTACAGGCTGCGATTTGTTACACTTAAAAATCGCTTCTCATATCGCTCAAGTTTCATTATTAGAATTAAGTGAAGCAGTAGCCAAACTAAGAGCACCAGCAGAATTAGCTTCTGATCGTATTAAGGAAATCATTGAAATAGTTGCTCAGGCTCCGATGCCTTTAAAAAATTCTATGTACGACACCAGAGATAAGAAGTCAAAATATACAAAGCAGCAGCACCGATTAGCGGTTAAATATTCGAATAGAAGGAGATAAAATGAGAAAATGTATAAGATGTAGTGATTCACATGACAATAAAAAAATATGCAATTCCTGCCTTTCTAATTGGTCAGATATGAGAGGTGTAATTTGGGATACTATGATGATTGTTCACGGTTCTTTTAATCCTTCAACACAAAAGGAATGGGTAAAGGAGACTAAAAGGCTAGAAGCTATTTGGCGTAAAAATAAAGCAGCATTTGAAAAAGAGATTGAACTTATTAAATCTGATCATGAATAATCTAATGATGTGGTGTAACAGTTGCCAGGCAATGCATAACCATTTTAAAGACATAACAGGACGCTATAAATGTGTCCTTTGTTGGACGTATCAAAATTAACATTATGGCAAGACCTATTAAATATAACGTAGATTATTTCCCCCACTATATCAGTACTGGAAAGAAAATGTCTGTACTACAGTCCCGATACGGTAATGATGGATATGCTGTTTGGTTTAAAATCTTAGAGCAATTAGGCGATACTGACTACCATTATTTAGACCTAAACAACGGATTAGATTTTCATTATTTAGCAAAGAATATTTGCCTTGTTAGTGAAGAAACTTTGATTAATATATTGGATGATCTTGCTGATTTTGGAGAAATTAATGCTGAGCTGTGGAGTATAAAAATCGTATGGAGTGAGAAATTTATGAACTCAATTTCCGATGCTTATAAAAGGAGAGAATCTAAGACAATGACCCTAGAGGGATTATGTACACATATTTTAAACACTAAACCCAAATTAAAAGAGTTATTGTATGTATTAATTCAATCAAATCCAACATTAGCGGGATTAATGTATACAAAAACCGAGTTAATGCATACAGAAAGTACGGAAAGAGATAGAGATAGAGAAAGGGATATTATAGAGATAGGAGAGGGAAAAGAAAAAACTACAATAACTCCCGTCACCACCGACAATAATTCTTCGAATTCCAATATTCCAAAACCAAATTCTTGGGGAGTATATTCTTCGATGGAGGATTTGGAAAAGGTTTTACTGTCACATCAATCTTGGCAAGCTGACTTTGGTAAATCACTTGGGGTGACAAATCCTGAAGATGTTCCAAAATGGATTTCGAAGTTTTTCTCATTCTGCAAAGGATCGGGAAAATATCACGAGAAGGAATCTGAAGCGAAATCACATTGTCATGCTTGGACTCGAAGGCAAATTGAGCTCGGTAAAAATCCAGAATCGACAGTCGTTGCGATTTCTCAAAATTTAAATGATAATGAAAAACCGCTGCAGGATGGAAGTTCGAGTGGTGAACTAGTAGGTAAATGGATTTGGCTAAACAACGGTTGGAGAGATACAACAACGTTCACTGATCACCAGAAGCGTAAACACGGATTGAAATGAGAAAAGAAAAAGATTGGTTAGGGAAGCTGCCACCAATGGCTTTGGATTTGGAGCAAACTGTTTTGGGTTCAATTCTGTCAGAAAGCACTGCTTTGATGTTTGTGGCTGATATTCTGAGATCTGAAATGTTTTACAAAGAAGCTCATCAGCTGATTTACAAAGCCGCTCAGGAAGTTTCAATTTCGGGCGATCCTTTGGATTTGATGGTTGTGATGCAGAAACTTCGAAAGAATGGAGACTTAGAAAAAGTTGGTGGAGCCTACTATCTCACCGAGCTTACTGATCGAGTTGTAAACTCTGTAAACATCGAATATCACTCTAGGATCATTGCTCAGAAATTCATGCAGCGTGAATTGATTAGGCTCTCAAGCATTACGATAAACGACTGTTACGATGAGACTAAAGACGTTTTTGATATCCTCTCGACCTATGAAACCGAAAGAGATAATATCGTAAATCATGTATCAAGTCGTAAAGAAGTGAGTCAAAAACAAGCACTAAACGATGTGCTTGCTGATATGGCCAAAAAGGCCGAAATGGGAGTTAAAGACGTAACAGGTGTAGATACTGGGAATGATCAGATGAACGCGCTAACTGGTGGATGGCAGCCTTCTGATTTGATTATTTTAGCTGCACGTCCAGCAATGGGAAAGACTGCCTATGCGCTAAAAAAAGCTATTAATGCAGCTAAAGCAGGAAAACCTGTTGCTATTTTTTCTCTTGAAATGGCTAAAGAACAATTGATTCATCGTATTATTTCTTTCGAAACGGGCATTGCACTTGAAAGAATTAAGAAATTAAATTTGGCGGACCACGAATGGCAACAGATTCACTCCAAATCTACAGGACTTGAAAACTTACCAATTCACTGGGATGATACACCAGGGTTAACGCTAATTGAATTATCTGCAAAAGCTAAACGTCTTAGACGATTGCACGGAATTGAAATGATTGTAATCGATTATCTTCAGCTTATCACTGTTCATGGAAAATCCCGATTTGATGCAGTGAGCGATATTTCTAGGGGATTAAAAATTTTAGCAAAAGAACTGAATATTCCGATAATTGCTTTATCACAATTGAGCCGTGCCGTCGAATCTCGTCCAGGGAATAATAAGCGTCCAATGCTTTCGGATTTGCGCGAGTCAGGATCAATTGAGCAGGATGCCGATATGGTTTGTTTCCTTTACCGACCTGAATATTACGGTTTAACAGAAGACGAAGAGGGAAGATCAACAGCCGGAATGGCTGAGGTAATTATCGCTAAACATCGTAATGGCTCGACTGATACTGTTCTAATGAATTTTGAAGGCAAAACGACAAATTTTACAGCGTGGGATGAAGGAGGCTTTGGAAATGATCAAAAGGAAATTATTACCGATTTCTCATTTCTGGACTCAAAACCTAGCATTCAAAGCACAAATCTCAATGCTCATGCTAATTGGAATTTTGGCAAGGATGATATGCCAGATGATAATCCTTTTTGATTTTTCAGTAATCTATTTGGATTACTTGTTTTTTGTCTATAGATTTGTTTTTATGGAAAAATTCATTTTAAAATTGGCTCAAAAATTTAATCCTCAAATTCCTTTTGATGATTATCGCTCCGCGTTGACCTCACAAAAATTAGATGAATCCATCGTAAAAACGATTTACAACAAAATCAAACCTGATCCAAAAAAGTATAATTCAGAAATTTTGTTTACTGCATCTGTTCTATTGCTTTTCTCTCCAAAGTCTATTTTGCTAAGTGAAAAAGTTGAAAATGGCATTTGTTTTACTATCAAGAAGAATTTAGGAATCAATCAGCAGAGTGCATCTTATCGCATTAAGGTTGCCAGAGAGGTATATCAGGTTGATAAAGTTTTCAAAGCTCAAGTTGATGAAATAGTGAAGGAGGTATGTGATGAGTGAGTTGAATGATTCTCTTACCGAGATGCAACGCAAATTTTGCCAACTGTACTTGGATAACAATTTCAATAAAACTAAAGCTGCGAGGGAGGCTGGTTATTCCGCTGCAGGAGCTTCTGTGGAAGGCAACAGATTGCTAAAAAACGCTAAGGTACGTGAAGAGATAAAGCGATTGGCCGAGGAACAAACCTTATCATCAGAAGAGACAGTAAAGATTATTTCTGATATCGCTAAAGCGGATATTAAAGATTACTTGGTCACTCGCAAAGTTGAGAGACGAAAAAAAATTAAGAAACCACTTAGCGTCGTTATTCAGGAGGTAGAAGATAGGATATCTTTTGAAAAAGAGTTTGTCCGTCGTGTACCCATCTCGGATGAGGAAGAGCAAAAGAAATTTGATAAAATGATTAACTCTCTTCAAAGAGAAATTGTACGTTATGAGATTGAACTTGAGCGTAATCCCAAAGCATTTCGTATTGACTATTCTGAACCTGAACTTGTTGATGAGGTTGAGCTTGATCTTGTTAAAATCAAAAAGGATAAGGAAGGGGGGCGTATTAAGTCATTCAAGTACGGGAAATATGGTCCAGAAATAGAATTTTATTCTGCTGCTGATATGGCTGTTAACATGGCTCGTATATATGGAAGATTTAAGGATAATCTTGACTTAAGCATGAATGGAAGTATTTCTATTGATAAATGGCTGGAAGAGAATTCTGATGATAATGATGATAGTGAGGAGGAGGTTGATGATTAATGGCAAGCCGTATAAAGGTTCAAAGGAAATATAGACCACTCTACAGCAATAAGGAAAAATCTGTAATCCTAGTTACTGGTGGTCGTGGATCTGGAAAGTCTTTCAATGTTTCAACAAACATCGAAAGATTATCATACGAGAGAGGCCATAAAATATTATTTAGTCGCTACACAATGGCGGCGGCAAACATATCGGTAATACCGGAGTTCATTGAAAAGATTCAGCTTGATGGTGGTCAGCGACACTTTAAAATCACTAAAACAGAAATCCTTAATAAGTTTTCTGGAAGTGCTATTATGTTTCGTCCGATTAAAACCTCATCTGGTAATCAAACGGCAAACTTAAAATCCATTCAAGGTCTAACAACCTTCGTTGGTGATGAGATGGAAGAATGGGAGAGTGAGGATGACTACGACAAACTAAGACTTTCTATTCGGAAAAAGGGGATTCAAAACAGGATTATTCTTGTAATGAATCCAACGAATTCTGATCATTTCATTTACAAAAAATACATTGAGCATACCCATCGCATTGAAACAATAGACGGTATTGATGTTCAAATAAGCACTCATCCGGATGTCCTTCATATTCATACCTCTTACCTGGATAACATTAAGAATGTTGATCAGAAGTTCTTAGATGAAATAGAAAGCATTAAGCAAAAAAGTATTGAGCAAGCAACACGTAATGCAAATACTGAGTTAATTGGAAAAGGCCTTTTAGGCGATGAAGAAGCTTTTAAGCGTGAGTTTCATAAAGCATTCCAAAGAACGAAGTATGCGTATGTTGTAATTGGGAGATGGGCGGATACTGCTGAAGGCGTAATTATCACTGATTGGATGGAAGGTGAATTTGATTTAAGTCTTCCTTATGGATATGGTCAAGATTACGGTTTCTCAGTTGATCCTACAACACTTATTAAAGTTGCTGTCGATAAACGAAGAAAACGGATATATGTTGATGAGGAGTACTATGAAACCAAGCAATTAGGAACTGAAGCTATTTATCAAATAAATAAATCCAGGATAGTGAACGAGGATGATTTAATAATTGGTGATAGCCAAGAAGGTCGCTTGATTCTTGATTTGCAAGGCCTAGGTCTTAATATTCAAGAATGTGAGAAAGGTCCAGGTTCAGTTGTTGCTGGTTTAACTGCAATGGCAAATTATACTCTTGTAGTTACTCCAAGATCAACAAACATCAAGAAAGAGCTTCGTAATTACATTTGGAATGATAAAAAAGCTGGTATCCCAATAGATAAATGGAACCATGCTATTGACGCAATAAGATACATTTTTAGGCGATTGACAGAAGGTCAAGAAGTCGACGATTCAATATTTGATTTATTCTAAACCCTAACCGCTAATAAAATTAAGATGGCAAAGGACAAAAAAGAAACTAAAACCGAGGTTCAATTACCAACTCCTGCATTACCTGCTATTGTGCAAGCTGTTGGGGCAATTGTAGCACCTACATATGCTACAGCCCAAAAAGAGTATGATGTCACACAGCATGATATTTTCAATGAAGCTGAGGGGTTTAGACCAAAAAAGAAAGTAAGAACCTTGCGCAAGGATTCCGACGGTAAGCCGATTCTTGATAGAGCTGGTAAAAAGATTTACGATACCAAAAGAATTGAGGTTAATCGCATTGGTGTTCCTCTTCAGGAATTGATTGTAAAGCGTCGTGTTTCCTTCATGAACGTTTCAAAAATTCAATTGGAAGCAAATCCCAAAAATGATCAAGAGCAACGTCTTTACTCTATGGTAAAGAAAATGCGTGATGATAATAAAATCAGCTTTATTGAAAAGGAAATAGCTCGACGTATGCTTAGTGAATTGCAGGTTGCCAAACTTTGGTATTCTGAACCAGTCGATCCAGGATACTGGGGAGAGATTGCTCCTCGAGGTAAATTTAAAATGCGTTGTAAGGTTTTATCACCTGATTTGGGGGATATTCTTCTGCCTGTATTCGATGATTATGGTAAGATGGTTTATTTCGGACGTATTTACGAATCATCACGAAGCTTTGCCGATCTAATCGCTGATCCTACTTTCTCAGGGCTTACAACTGATAAAGAGCAAAGATTTGATATTTACTCAGCTACTCACATTTATAAATTTAGAAAAGCTAGAGAAGGTGAAAATGTTGTATCGATTGCTAATAATAATGGATGGATAGTTGATTCTATATTATCACATTCCTACGGTAAAATCCCTGTAACTTATTATTCGAAACCATTACCACCTTGGGCACCAGTTCAAGCGGCAATTGCACGTATTGAAACTTTAATTTCTAATGTTGGTGATACTAACGATTACCACGCGTCACCAGTATTTGCAATGTTTGGTAAAGTTGGTGCTAAAATGCTTGAAAAAGGTGAGCAGGGTAAATCATTACAAATAGAAGGAGAAGGTGCGGATGCACGTTATGTAACTTGGGAACAAGCTACCGAGGCAGTAGAATTCGAATTAAATACTCTTATGAATTTCATTTTCACAGCTACTCAAACTCCTCAAATGGCCATGGAAGATTTGAAAGGTCTTGGAGCTTTATCCGGAGTTGCATTCGATCGTGTTTTCATGGATGCTCATTTAGCAGCACGTGATGAAATCGACGGTGAATATGGTATGAGTACCCAGCGCGATATCAATCTGCAAATTGCTTTTTGTGGTGCTATTGATACCTCTTTAATTCCAGCTACTAAATCATTAAGCATCGGTTTTGATATTCCTTTATATCGTATTAATGATGATAGTGAGACTGTTGGATTACTTCAAAAAGCTGCAGGTGGTGCAAAAGTTATTTCTCAAAAAACTGCAATCGAATATTCTCCATTAACGAAGAATGCTGATGACGAAATAAAGCAGATCCAAGAAGAGGAAGCTGAGCAAGCGAAACTGGAAGCGGCTAAGGTGAAGGAGGTTCAAAAAGAATAAAAAAATAGTCCCCCAGCTATCTTAAAAAGTTTCTCACGCTATTTTAAAATTTTACCCATAAACAGGCTTGCCAGAGGACCAAGGTCTTCTTGCCTGTATGGAAATAAAATAAGCGTGAGAAGCTGTAAATATAGATAAAAATAAAGAAATGGGAGATTTAAAAACACCAATAACATATTACGGAGGTAAACAAAATTTGATTAGTACGATACTACCTCTATTTCCAAAGCATCAAACTTATATAGAACCTTTTGTTGGAGGTGGTGCAGTATTTTGGGCAAAGAGACCAAGTGAAGTAGAAGTAATAAATGATTATAACCGGGAGCTAATTAACTTTTACGAGGTGTGTCAAAACGAATTTATTGAACTGGAGAAAATGGTCCGCATAAGCTTGCATTCTAGATCGCTACATGCAGATGCATCTGTAATGTATAATAATCCTCATTTGTTTTCACGAATACAACGCGCTTGGGCTGTATGGGTTTTATCGTCGCAATCATTTAGTTCGATGCTGGATGGTACGTGGGGTTATGATGTTTTTAAAGGAACAACATCCAGAAAGATTTCAAAGAAGCGAGATTCATTTACTGAAGAGTATGCTATTAGACTTCAGAATGTACAAATTGAAAATACGGATGCATTAAGAGTTATAAGATCGCGTGATTATGAAAAGGCATTTCACTATTGCGATCCTCCTTATTTCAATTCTGACTGTGGTCATTATGATGGCTATTCAATAGATGACTTCGAAGAGCTTCTGAAAACATTAAGTTCACTTCAAGGAAAATTTCTTATGAGCAGTTATCCAAGTGATATCTTAACCAAATATTCTAAACAGAATGGCTGGTACACTCGTAAAGTGGAACAAAGCGTAAGTGTTGCTAATGGAACTGGTGGAGCAGGTAAAAAGAAAATTGAAGTATTAACAGCAAATTATGATTTAAGTAACCCTAGTTCGAGTCTAACCTTATTTGGATGATGAATAAATACGAGATAGAAGTTGTTTGTTATGGTCCTGATTTACTTAATCAATCGGTAATATCTTCTTTGACGGGATTAGATTTCGATGAAGCTGATCAGGCTGTTAAATCAATCAGCCTTAAATCCTGGAGCGGAAAAACCTATATCGAAGTATTTCAAAACCTCGGATTTAACACCAATCCGAGGTTTGTTAAGTTTGATCCGAATACACATTATCCATGCATTATGAGATGTCGTAATCATGTAAAAGGATATTGGTATTTATTCCTTTATCACGATAGTATTGTTTACGATATACATGGAAATTCATTCCGCTTAGATGATCCATACAATGTTGTTAAACGTAATGGATCTTATTTTCTAACGAATTATAGAATGAAAGTGACTAGCATGTTGCAGGTGTGGGTTTAAGATTTCTATATAAAGTATTCATCAAATGCATATACTGTTTTTTTTGAAATCCCTTCGAGTCCTGGATAAACGGAATCATAAGAAAATCCTAACTGATATAGGTCTCTTTTTATTTGTCTAAAAAACCTATGAGGAATAACTATTTTTTGAAGGAAATCTTTCTTAAATGGATGCTGCCTAAGTCCATCATATTCATATCCAAACAACGTAAAGCATGAACTTTGTCTTTTCATACGGTCATCAATATAGAATGGTTTTAAGGCTATAGGATATTTTATCTCAAAACTTTTACTTTTGAGTAAATCTGGATCAAAATATTTTAAAACATCTTCGTGAGGATCATGCGCAGGGTATAACTTTAATTCTTCTACACTATGACCTTTTACAAATTTTGTTGTCGAGGAGTTCAATTTGAATGGGTCTATAATCCAAATATAAGCATCATGTTGACTTTGAATATTCTCAACTGCAAAAAATAATGATATTAAGGAATTGTCTGTCCAGTCCAATAATCTTGTATGGGAACCATAATGTTGCATTACAAAAGCAGTACCTAGATCATTGTTAACGAGATCATACTGTTTTAAAAATGGATAAGCCTCTATTTTAAAAAGTTGTCTTAAACTGATTTCCTTAATATAAAACTCCACCATTGCGGATGGGCCTTGGATGTATTCTCTGTATAAATTAGGTGTTAATAATGTTTTTTCATAATTGGATTTTTCGGCTCTAAACCATAAGGAGTGCCCGAAAACAGTGCTACCGAAATTTATCTTTTTTACTTGCTCAATATATTCTGTAATTGATTTTATGTGTAGTTCATTCATTTTTTTAAGGTTAATAATATCTTAAGATAACTATACTTTCAGTAATCTCCCAAATTACAAAAATCCTTTTGTTAAATAAGTAATCCAATCGGATTACTTTTGATTTTAAAAGTATTAACCGAGGATAGCACGGATTAGCTCTCCGGACTGCACTCTATTAAACACAAATCAAATGTCATTAAAAGCAAAAATCATTTCCAAATTGAAACAGAAAGCAACCGCTTTGGGTGTCAATCTTTCTAATGTACGTATCAACGGACTAGCGGACAAGTTAGATAGCTTAATTACTAACGAAGACGATATCGACGTTGAGATCGACAAACTAGATCAAGTATTAGGTTTTAAAGAATTGGCAGCATTAGATGATGCTAAGCGTAATGCTGATAAAAAAGCAGCAGAGGATGAGGATAAAGGCAAAGATCCTGAAAAGAAAGATACTGTTGATCCTGAAAAAAAGGACCCAGAGAAGAAAGATGAAGCACCAGCTTGGTTTAAACAACATGTAGAGAATCAAAATAAAGTTATTGAGACTTTGACAACTACTGTTGCTAATCTTCAAAAAGGCAATACCATCCAAACGCGTCGCCAACAACTTGAAGCCAAATTAAAAGACGCTCCTGAAAAATTCAAGCAAAGAACTCTTCGTGATTTCGACAGACTAAAAATTGATAGTGATGATGACTTCACTAACTATTTGGCGGATGTTGAGCAAGACGTTGCAGATGAAATTCAGGCTGCAAGTGATGCTGGTTTAGGAAATGATTCTCCTGTAAGAGGAGCTAGTGGCGGAAAATTGAAGGATGACGAGGTGTCTCCTGCGATGAAAGAAATTGTTGAACAGCGAAAAGCAGAGGCAGCGGCCAAAGCTGGAGCATAAAAAATCTTCTAAATGGGATTAAGAGGAATTAAAAGAACGGGTACGCAAGGCTTTCAAAAAGTAGTTTGGGAAAACGTTGTTGATACTCTTCCAGGAGGATTAATTCTCGATGTAGATAAAGAGGATTATCCAAGTGGATATGTACCTGAGGGTACAATGGTTGGGCGAGATCCAGCCACCGGTGTTGGTAAAGTTGTAGCGGTTACTCCTGGTAATCCTGCTGCTGAACCACCAACACAAACAACTTACAATCCTAAGCCAATTGGTAGAACTCATCGTGCATCAGAAATATCTGACGGTGGAAATACTTACGCTAATGGAGTTGTAATTAGTGGAACAGCGAGAATTGAAGCATTGCCTGATGCAGCTACAGCAGCTAGCACAGCGGATGTTTTACCGCGTATCACTTTGGTGTAATTAACAGAACTTAAACAAAAACATAATCATATAAAATGATAAATGTACAAGAATTAGTGCCAGAATTTCGCAGAGCGGATGCGCAGGCTTATGTTGAAACGTATCCATTTGATACACTTCAATATCAAGGTGCATTCCCTTTGCAATTCCAGCCTACTTTAAAATGGTCAGCGATTGAGGCTCAATTTGGTGCTAAAGTAATGGCATCAGTTGTTGATTTCAACAGTCGCGCGCCTAGATTTGGACGTAATCTTCCGACTAAAATCGAGGGTGATATTCCAAAGCTTGAGATTGCACGTGATAAAGTTGAAACAGACTTTATTACTCTTATGGACCTTCAAGATGCTGTTCGTAGATTACCTGCAGGTGCTACTCGTAGAGAAGCTGCACAGCGTGTTTTGGATTGGCATTATGAAGATCAAGTTTTCGCTCGTAATGGTGTTGAAGCTCGTTTGGAATGGTTGTCAAAGAGAATTGCTTCTACTGGTGGCTACAAGTTAACTCAAATCAACAATGAGCAAGGTATTCAATCTACTGTTGATATTGATTTTGAGATTCCTACAGCTAATAAAGTGAATGCTGAAAAGGATTGGAGCGACCCTACTGCTGATATCATAGGTGATATCAAGAAAATCAAACGCATGGCCAAACTTGCTAATCTACCTATGCCAAAATTCATGTGGTGTGAGCAAGAAACTATTGAGCAAGTAGCTCAAAATGCAGGCGTTCAAAAATTTGCTGCTACTTATGTTGCGAATGCTTTGGGATTACAGCAAGAGCCAGGTTTAGTTGAAATCAATAGAGCTTTAAGTTCTAAAGGTTTGCCAATTTTCAAGGTTTGGGAATCCGTAATGATTCAAGAATCTAAGAGTGGTGATCAAACTGTCGTGTCAGGTTGGGAGCCAGGTGTAGTTACTTTCTCAGTAACTGAGCAGTTGGGTAATACACAGCATACTACTTCAGCAGATGAGTATGTTACTGCAGGTGTAGCTCAAAAAACTAAATCAGGGATTGTGCTTATCAAAACTTGGGGTATTGAAGATCCTATCACTATTGTGACTAAAGGAACTGCATACACTACTCCGGTATTGAATAATGCAAAGTCTATTTTTTTACTAAAAACTATCTTACCAGGTGGCTAACGAAAATAAAGACGGGAAAGCTGGAGAAACAACTCCAGCTACTCCTTCTAAAGTAGAAGGAACTCAAGAAACCAAAAAGGCTGATTCAGTGAATCAAGAAGAAGTTAATACTTCTTTAGTTGCAAAAGATGCTGAGATTGAAAAATTGAAAGCTGAACATCAAGAATTCAAGGATAAACTTAAGCCTGAAATCGAAAAGATTACAGAAGAAAATAAAGCCTTGAAAGCTGATAACGCAAAACTAAAAGCGGCTTTGGATAAGGCTACAGCTAAATCGAAATCGAAAAAAGGTGATCCAAAATTCATTGTAATCAATGCATTTAGAGGCACAAAAGATGGTGAAGGAATCTTTGAATTAGAATCAGATGTTTCTCATTTAGATTCTGACCGTTTGGATAGCCTTATTGAACGTGGATTAGTAAAGAAAGTATAATATGACTAATAGAGAAGCGCTGTTAAGTGGGATAAATGATATTCCTGTTAAAGATATTTCAGTAATGAAAGTATTGTTGGATCAAGATATTAATCCTGATGAAGAATACCAACCGAAAGATATTGATAATAGGAGAGGTGTTGATTTGGCCTTAGCAGCGCTAATCTTAGTTATATCACTTTCTAATAAATCCATTAAGGAATTAGACTTCCAAATTACTCAGCATGATATTGATCAGCTTCTTATACTTCGTAATGGTATTTTAAGAAAATGGGGTGTGGAGGATGAAATGGCAGAATCGGCAACAATAACTGATATCTCTGATTTATGGTAAATGGCATGATGTATCCGGATAAACTTGTCTATGAAGGACCAGAAGGTAATGTAGAAGTTCAATGCAGGTTTAGGCCTGTAAAGAATAACACATTCCGTAAAAAGCAAGATGGTACTGATGTTCAAGTTTCTCATGACATCGCTTTTCCCGTAGGTACTCCTTCTATACTTTTAGGAACTGTATTTAATGCCATAAATGAGCGAGGTGAAATATTTATTTACGAGCAGGAATTACTGTCATTTCACGTAGGTAAATTTCACTGTTTAGGTAGTTGCTAATATGAAATTTGGATTTGAGATAACAACTGACATGAATGCTCTTTCAAAAGAGATTGAGAAGGAAATTGAAAAAGAAGCTTTAAATCTTTTGATTGATGCTGTAGAAACATCGGTTGAACGTGTAAGGAAAAAGCAGTTAAATCAACCTTATCAAGATCATACAGGCAATCTTTTAAGTTCTACTGGATTCATTATTTACAAAGATGGTAAAGTAGTGCATAAGAATTTTAAAGAAAGTCCTATTGGAACAGATAAAGCAACAGGTTTAGAGGAAGGGTTGAAAGTTGCATTATCGGAGCTAAGAGAATCAACAGGTTGGGGAGTCGTAATGGTAGCGGGGATGGAGTATGCAAGTTGGGTGGAAAGCAAAAGCTATACAGTTATTCGTGATGCTACAAAAGACATAGACGACTTCATAACTGAATCATTTAGAAAATTTGGAATTATTGAATAATGAGTAAGATTTTAAAAACAGCAATTGAGTCTGTAAATGATGTAAAGACGTTGCTTGACCAAGCGGATGTTTCTTCGATTGTTGGACTTACCGGTGAGATTCGATTAATCAATCTTAAGCTCAATTCCTCGCAAAATTCATTATTTGGCAGTGAGACTTACATCAAAAGCTTTTCAAGGAAAGAAATTTCAGTTTGTTGCACCTGCAGTTGCAATGTCAGCAGGTTTTAAAAATAACCTTGGTCGCGCAGGATTTTTAGCCTTAAGCTTCAATGGAAAAACTACAACCCCATTAAATGCTGCAGGCGAGCAAGTTTCACCTTGGGGCTATAAGTTTATTGATGCTGTGCTTCCAGAAGGATAGTGAGATTGAGATTAGATTTATAAATATTAAGCCTGAAAGCCGAGGTTAGGCGGTGAGTAGGGCTTTTTAATCCTAACCCGAATGAATACAAACACGATATCCAATAACCCTATTGGAAAGGAGATGGCAGATGCTATTTCGGATAAAACCAAATTCTTTAAAAAGGTAAAAGTTAACTATCCTTATTGGTGGCAGAGAGTTTTAGCTTTCTTTTTTATTCTGCCAAGAACCAAAAATATTATTCTTTCTGAGTTACATCCAGCAACAGTTTATCGGTTGCTTTCGGTTTTAATTGATTTGAGGGTGAAAGGTGATGAAGGGGATACGGAGGAATTATCTTTCTATAAAATCATCCAGAGCAATCTTCCGTTATTAACTGATTACATCGCCATTGCATTAAATAATAGGGTAGAAGAGCCACCGAAGTGGTTGTATGAAGCTATCAATTATCAACTATCACCAAAAGATTTAGAATACCTTGTCAACGACATCTACCGGAGGTTAGATGTAGAAACTTTTTTCGGCATCTTGGCATCATTGCGAAAAGTTCAGGAAATAGGGTCTACCCTGGATCCGGTAGTCCATACGCCTTCATAAGTAATGCTTGTAAATATTACGGTTGGGATGAGCATGCTGTAAAGTGGAAAATATCCTGGAGAAATTTAATAATGTATAATTCTGTCATTCCTGATATCGATTCTTCAGATGATGCTGGAAATGACGGAAGTTCAAATTCTAAAAAAGTAAACGGCTCAATTTCCTTGTTTGATATCGGCGAAAGATTAGCGGCAGGAAAGGGAGTATAAAAATAATATGAAAGGATGGGGCACGGCATTAGTCAAGGATTTGAAAATTCGCGGTTACGTAGAGATTAATGGCGTGCTCTTTCCACCTTCATCTAAAGAAGCTAAATCTATTATATCTAAACCAAAGAAGCGTACCAAAACGCTTAAAACAGGTGATGTTGACGATACGCGAAATATCAAAAATAAATCAAAATACAATGATCCTTTTATTCAATTTGTAAAGCAGGAATTAGGCATAGAGCTATGGCCAGAATTCTATTTTTGCACTGAGCGACAATTTAGAATTGATTATGCCATTCCTCAATATAAAATTGCTATTGAGCAGGAAGGAGGCATATTTATGAAAGGCAATAGCGGCCATTCTTCTGGTGCAGGAATAGCTCGCGACATGGAAAAGAATAATCTTCTTGTTTCAAAGGGATGGAGGTTGATCAGGAGGCAGCCAAATGAAATGTTGACTATAGAAACATTGAATATTATGAATAAACTATTATCTAGTCAATAATCACATAGTTTTCACTAAACATAATCTGAGTAGTATCTATCCTTTCTTTCTCAAGAGCTTTATGTTTTACTGTTGCTTTGACTTTAGCATCGTAAAATAAGCCTCCAACCTCTAAAGTGTCAATTGATAATATCTCAAAATTTATATAATCAATGTTTTCTTTATGGTGTATTTTTGATCTCTTTTGAAGCTCATTGACCATCTTATCTTGTGGAGTATCTGAACACCCAGCAAGTAATATAATGGCAAAAGCTATTATTAGTAAATTTTTCATTATTAATTAATATGATTATGGATCAAGATAACAAAAAAGTTAGAGTCTATGTAATCCATTACTCCTCCAAAAACTTATTAAGATAGTCTCTTAGCTGGGTTGCTTCGGTTTTGTTTAAATTGTAAATGACGGAGTATATTAAAGAATTTTGTTCTGGAGTATCTTTAATTTCAGAATCAATAGCAGTAATTGTAAACATCTCTTTATAATCATTTGCAATTATACACCAAGCGCGATCTATGAATTTACTGTTTTCTGTTGTCGGTTCGAATTTGATAAAATTTAAAGCGCTATCAGCCGATTGTGTATCCTTATAGTACACACTTTGCATCAATAGCTCTAATGCGTTTTTCATTGTTTTAAGTTTTTCGGTTAATAGATTAAAGATAGGGAATAAAGAATAATGCAAAAAATTTGGTTAGAAATATTAACTTACTTAGCTTCGCTGATCAATTATATTTGACTTTATAGTTGTTTTATTTATTAACTATCCAACATTAAACTTGTGAATATAAAGAAATCTATAACGTTACTGTTTTTAGTGCTTACAACATTAATTACACAAGGACAAAATATTACTCGACTAAAGAGTTTCAAGAAAGGAGACAAAATCGCGGATGGTCAAGCTGTTATTTTTGGAACATTTATTCAACGTTTAGGTTTTAGTAGCGGAGGCTTTCCGCAAGACATAAGATTATTAAATATTGATACTGATGAGATTTATGCATTTAGGGTAAAGGCTACTTTCAAATCATCAAAAGCGGATAACTTTATTTTTCATATCAAGCCAGGTAATTATGCTATTTTAAATTATTTCTGGACTCAGAGTAAATGGTATGGTGGCAAAATGTATATGGAGCCAATTTTTAAAGGAGTCGATGCTTCAAAAGATTTTGATAAAAAAATAGCCACAAGAGAGGTTAACGTAGATGATTTGCAAAGATATACTTTCAAGATAGATGAGAACTCTATTAATTATTTAGGAGAATGGAACTTTAATACTGGACTTGTTTCTTTCATAGATAGTAAAGAACATGTTAATGAAGATTTTTATAAGAAATTTAAAAATATTGATCTTTCAGAAGCTAAGTTGAATCTACCGAAATAAAAATTTGTTCAGGAAACAAAGAGAAAGAGGTAAGGAAGCTCATAATGTTAAAAAATGCTAATGTAAAACCATGTTTGACTTATTATGTATTTATCCGGCGGGATAGTTGGTAATATTTGAGGGATGTTTTAAAGTACATGGTGTTGGGGATTGGTGTAGATTAAATATAACAAAACCCTCACTTTATTCAAATGAGGGTTTTTAAGTTAATCATTTTTGAAGATTATTTAGTTTCCTTCTTAACTTCTTTAGTATCCTTTACAGGTTCTAATGTGATTTCGTAGAATTTTGGATCATATTTCATCATCGCTCCAGTTGCTGCGTCGATACCCCATCCTAATATTCCAAATAAATTTAAAATAGACACTGGATTGAATGTAGTTTCTGGTTGAAAGGTTTTCGTCTCATATCCTTCTTTTTTCAAAACAACATGTTGACCGCTAAAGCCTTTTTTTAATTTTATAGGTGCAGGTGTTACACCTCTCTCGATTCCATCAACCTCAATTTTAGCTCCTTCCGGAAAGCTTTTAATCTGAACAGTTTGTTTTGAACCTGTAAAAATTGTTGCGCATGAAGAGGTTAATAAAGTTCCTGCTAATAAAAGCACTAATAGTTTTTTCATAATTTCTTTTAGATTAAACCGCGAAGATAGGAAATGCTTTAACTATCTCAAAGTATAAGTGTGGGTTAATTGCATTGTAAGTTCTAAGGTGTTGGGGATTGGTGTAGGTTAAAGATAACAAAACCCTCACTCTCGAGGGGATTTTTGTTTAATTCAATTAAATTAGCTACTCCACTGTAGCATGCATTGAGTGAATTCCGTTTCATTCCAAAACCAAATTTAAAATGAAAAAGAAAGCTTTAACCACTTTTGCACTGTTTCTATTATTTCTATCAACCACACTTTTCTTTAGCTGCGACAAAGAAGGAAGACCTTTACCAGATGATAGGTATGTCGAAATCACTTATAACGGGAAAACCTTTATCCAAAGAGGTAGATTATTTACATTCAACCAGCGTCAGGGACCACAATTTGATTACTATTATTATAACCTTCCCCAATATTCTAAAGGAGTCAGGTATATCACAATAGACGCTTCTATGAATAAGAAAGACTCAAAAGAACACCCAGAACATACTATCCTAATCAAAATACCTGTTGGTGACGAGATCCAATTAAACCATGAGTATGTTATCAAATCACTTCCAGGCAAACAGATAATTAATGAAATGGATGATTATATTGAAATTTACGAAAAAGAGGATCTTTCCTTTATAAGATACAATCCATACTTTAATTACTCTCAATACATATTTGGAGATGGTAAAGTCTATTTTACCAAAATAATAAAAAAAGAAAACGGAGCTGAGGATATTGAAGGGACATTTGAGTTTACAATACCTACTAATGAAGAAAATGCAGGAATTGATGTAGTAAAAGGTAAATTCAAGCTTTATCTTAATAAAATCTAATGTTGAATTTATTTGTTGAGTTTTAAGCCCCTTCCTTAAATTTTTGGGGCTCATTGATACTTTTGCTTTAAATATTTAGGAATTTTTACTGTATATGTAGCTATAAAAATTTCTGATGTTTGATTTAATTTGGCTACTGATGCCTTTAAAAAATCAACCAATATATTCGATTAGTTCTAAAACTTCTCCATCATTAATGTTTTCGAATTTATCTAAAATTTCTCTCGGAGACTCAATAACATCAATTGTATTCCCACTAAAAAGTGTTAAAACTGAATGAGTATCTACCCATTCAATAGATTGAATTGAACCAAGTGCATACAAATTTGAGATAGCACTTCCTGGTGACGGTAGGATTGTAAAAAATTTGGTCATAATTTTGATATTTAAGTTATCCTCAAATATAATAAAAAATCATTTGGGTTGGATAAGCTATTATGAGTATAAAACTTCTCATAATCTGTTTGTCTACTAGAAAATATGAAAAAATTGGTGCTGGAAGATTTTAGATAAACTCTTATGCTACAAGCTTATCCAACATACTCTTTTCATATCTTTTATCCCATAATATAACGTTTGCTCCTTTACTCTCTAAGGCTTCTAAAAATTCCGGCTTAACATCATTATCTATGTTATTAACAATAGCCAACCCAGTTAACTCTTTCCCTGAAGCTTTTTCTCTATAAGGTCTTACATCATCCCATCCAAATAGAAAATTAGGAACGTTAATCTTATTAAGTGAATTGAAAGATTTAATAACGATCTCTTTTTCTTTTCCAGCAATTTGAAAATCAAAATTAAATTCAATTCCCGTTGCCCCTTTAGCAATAAAATGAGGAGTGTAAATAATGTCTTGATCGTCTAAAAAATCTTTTACATCCTCTCTGAAAATTGATGCTATTGTATTTTTAGCCAACATCTCCATATCAGAAATTTCTGAAATAGCAGATATTAAATTATGCTTTTTTTGCGGAAAATCCTTTTCCGTAGCAAAAACCTGAAGCTCATCTTCTTCCAATTCTATTCCATAATTTAGTAATATCATATCTAACCATTCCTTCCTTTTTGAAGAGCGATTGATCGAAACACCTACTAAATTTAGATTCTTTAAAGTTTGACCATCATCAGATAATAGTATTTTATCACCTTCAAGTTTTGCATAAATATCTATAGTATCATTAAATGTACCTAGAAATGGAGTAGAAATAACATACCAGCCAGAAGCCTCACTCTTATTAACAAAAGTTTTATCCTTTAACCATGTGTAGTATTGTTCGATACTATTATCAATCCAGCTCATAGCAGTAATGTGTTAATTTCAATTCTAGTTTTTACATTTATTACACTCGCAAATAACTTAATAATTTCTACAAAGGTATCATTAAAATCTGAACCTTCATTGATTTCCTTTATTATAAAATTGTCATCAGTTAACGGAATTGCCCAAGCTAATGATCTATACCCTTCAACATAATAATGTATATGATGTTCATTGTTATCAAAGAATTTACCTACATATGGTTTAAATTTTTCAGGTAAATTATCAGTCGCTTTTTCAGGATTTTTGTGACCACCATTATAATCAACCCGTAGTAACCCTATTTTACTTTCATTATCTTGATGATGAAAACTCAACCTTAACCGATTTTTTTTGCTTTGTTGAATTTCGAAAAGAAATGTAAATTCACTATCTACTTCAGAAATCATCTCAAAACGCTTATTAAATCCAAACTCTTGATCTATCAAAATTTGGTCGAGAATTTGATCTTTATCAACTATTTTTTTAGGTAATTTTAGCAAGTAGTCAGCCTGTTCATTTGATATATTTGTGCCCAAACTATTTAATTTATCTGTTTATAATTAGGTTTAATTTGTTCAAAAGTAAATATTAACCATTACAAAACAAATAAAGTTTTTTTAAGCGATTTGAATATTACCCTCTAAAATGTTTACTCGCCCATTTATACTGTTGGTGTGTGAATTTTTGTTCGGCATCCTTGAAGTTTTATCTGCTATCAAAATATTAACTCTTGGAATAGATTTGTATTCAAAGGCTTAAATAACAATAGCTGAATCCTCAACCTTGGGTATTGATAAATTAGGTAGCTCGTGCAGATGATCAGCTAAAATTATTCCATGCTCTTTTAGTTTTAAAGATTCGGTTTGTAGTCTTAATATTTGCCAGCCATTAAGTCCTAATACTGCGCTTATCTGGATAATAGTTTTCATATATTCCCTATTATTCTGTAAGTACGTTTTGACCTTTAAATGCTATTGGTTTCATATCTCGATATTGGTTATTTAGTTTACTTAATCTTTACTGTACGAACCACTAACACAAGTCTACGAGTTGTTTAAAAAAACCGCTCAAATTACCTGGCGATGTTGAGCGGCTACTAACCAATTATAAACCTAAATTATGAAAAGACGAATTAAAAAGAGTGCAACCGCTTGCGGTACAACGTCATTCGAACTCGATGTGCGTTCCATAGCAACTACCTGACTTTAGTCCTTTCGGAACGAGTATTATTTTTAATGTCAGCACTCTTTGTGGAGAGAGCAGGATTCGAACCTGCATGGACAAATGCTTAAGCATTGAATAGTACCACCTAATGTACTCAACCCTCCTCTAGAAAGAGCTTATAGTCCTCACACTGATCATTGCTAGCGTCTACCAATTCCGCCATCTCTCCATTTAAGCAGGTAAAAGAACGATTTTGGAATAACCTGCTTTAGTTGTAATTAAAAATTCTTTAAGGCTCTTTGCTGCTAATTCAATATTTCTTGATTTGAAAACCATTAGTGCTATAATTTTACGATCACCCTCCACTAACCGAGACCAATCAACTTTTTTCAAGAGCATCAGCAATACTATCAATCGCCATCTTTCAAATCAATACTTTAAAGAACCAAGAGCCTTTCTCTCAATAAGCGTTGTTGCATGGGGCTGGACTCGAACCAGCGACCTCTAGCTTATGAGACTAGCGAGCACTCCAACTGCTCTACCCCGCAATGTTTTTAAATAAGCCTATCCATTCACAAATAGGCTTATTTATAATTTCTCTTAATCTACACCTATAATTTTCTAATGCTAGGTGGTGAGTTGGCTTTTGCTGTGATATCAGATTTATAACCTGATACAATTACGTCTTCTGAAAGAACAGTTACCATTTTGCCGTACTTAGGAGCTACGCTAGGTGTTACCGCGTCAAGAATAGCCACGATTTGTGGGCCATTATCCTTTTTCAGCTCAATGGACGCTTTCTTATCGAATGAAGCGTATACAGTGCCAACCATTAAAAAAGAGAACATTACGATCAATGCAATTGCAATAAATCTTTTCATTTCTAAAATGGTTAAATAAAACAATGAACAATTGCTGTCTATCCAGCTGTCTTTATCTTACCCCAACCGACTACGTGTCGTTAATCTTCTCGAAAATTGGGTGTGTTTTTTATGTTAAATCATAATTGATATGCAAGTATATAAATATAATTTAAGTAATCCAAATGGATTACTTAATATTTTGTAATTTATTGGTTTACAAAATGCAATAGTTTATCACCGATGTGGCTTAAAGTACCTTTGAAGGAGTATGGCAGAGGTTAAATTTAAGTTTGTTGGTGATGATTCGGAGTTAAGAAAAAAGCTTGCAAATCTTTCTAAAATTCAGTCAGAAATGACTGACAAGTTTAGTAAGGATTTGAATGAAGCTCTTTCAAATTCAAAATCTCAGGTCTTTAAGGATATTACCAAAGATGCTGCAAATGCTTCTGTGCAAGCAGATCGTTTAAATAAGATCTCTGCCAATAAAGCACTAGTAAATGCAAAACTTGAGCAAATTAATTCTATTCGACGATTACGAGAGGAGCGTTCCAAAGAAATTTCTGAATTAAATAATCTTAAAAAAGTAGAGCAAGAGCATAAAGCGAATCTTGCTTTACAAAAAAATGAGATACAATCCTTAATTCAACAAGAGAAGGAGCTAAACCTTCAGTACAAAAAAGGTCAAATTGCTTCTCAAGAATACAATAGATTACTTAAAGAACAAGCTGAAGAAAGACGAAAAGCTAATCAAGCGGAGCGTGAGGCAGAAAAGGCTTTAAAAGCATCCGAAAAAGCTCGGAAAGATGCAGAGCGTGAAGCTGCTAAACAGGTTAAAGAAACTGCTAAGCGTAAAAAGCAGTTAGAGCAGGAGAGTAGTGAATATTATAAACTAAATAAAGCACTTGGTGCAGTTCGTAAAGAAGCAAAGGACGTTTTAGCGGAAATGTTCCGAATGGAGCGTCAAGGTCATGCAAATACCCTTGGTTATGAGGCTTTACGAAAAAAATCCGAAGGACTTACAAAACAGACACAGTACTTAGATCAAGGTATTAAAAAAATAGATGCTTCCTTAGGCCTACACCAGCGTAATGTTGGTAATTATGGTAGTGCTATTGAACTATTAGGACCTCAATTTGAATCTATCAATCAAAAGCTCTCTTTGTTTGGCACTTCAATCGATGACTTGGCAAGCAAACCTAATGCAATTAAAGAATTAGGTTTAGCAGTTGCAGGTCTGGGCAAACAACTATGGGCTTTAGTGACAACTCCAGTCGGAGCATTGCTCGCTACATTAGGTGCTTTATTCGCATTATTCCAATCAAATAAACAAACAGTAATAGATTTTAACTCTGGTCTTCGGAATGTTTCAAAAACTACGGGTATAGCAGGTGATGATCTAAATGATTTCGGTGATGCAATCATTGATTTGTCAATGAAGCTTAAAGTAATTGATTCAACAAAATTACTTGAATACGCTACTGTTGCTGGACAATTAGGTGTAAAAGGTAGATCTGATATTCTTGCATTTACAGAGGCTCTCGCTATGCTTGAGACAGCTTCTGACATCAAAGGTGAGGAAGGCGCTACTGAAATTGCACGAATGCTTACGCTAGTTGATGGTGGCGTTCAAAACGTAAAGAAATTTGGTGATGAAATTGTAAATCTGGGAAATAATTTCGCCGCTACTGAAAAGGAAATCCTTGCAAACGCTGAACAGATCGCTCAAAACGTAGGTATCTATAAAATCGGTCGTCAAGATGTTTTGGCTTTTGCGACAGCTACCAAAGCTGTGGGACTTGAAGCAGAATTAGTCGGGTCCACTTTTTCCCGTACTCTTGGAGAATTTGAGAAAACTATACGTTCTGGTAAAGGTGTAGCTGACTTGCTTAAAGTAATAGGAGGCACATCTGCTGAGCTATCTAAGCGCTTTAAAGACGATGCTGCAGGTGTATTTGTGGATTATGTTCGTGGCCTAAATGAAATTAATAAATCAGGTGGATCGGTTAATGAAGCTTTAGAACATACAGGAATAATTGCTGTGCGTGATCAACGTGTCATTGCATCTCTTGCAACCAATGGATTTGATGTCCTTACAGATGCTTTAGAAAAAGTAACTACTGCACAAGGGGCTATGCAAGCTGAATTCGAAAATGGTGCTGGTAAGCTTGAGCAGCAATCAAAGCGAATGGGGATCGCTTGGGATAATTTTGTATTGAGCATTGAGAATGGTGAAGGCGCTATTGGCAGATCCGTAGTTGCTATTATGGGATTCTTTGCTGATTTGTTAGACCAAATTAATAAAACTTTCAATCCTACTTCCATTGACGAATTTTTAGCAAGGTTAACCAGTTTTGATAAAGCAGATAAAATACGAGAAATCAATTTAGCTTTCGATACTGGAAGTAAATCATTCAATTCTATTTTAAACACAGCTCCAACTAATTCTAATGTTAACGCTCTTTTAAAAGAAACTCAATCAACTATTAAGTCAACTACAGAAGCGTATGAGAAATATAAGGATGCTGTAAATAAAGGTGTTTTAACTGACGGAGGAAAAGCGAAGCTTAAAGATTACGAAGATCTATTGAAAAACTTAAGAATGAAGGAGTACCAGTTGACATTATTGGGTGGATCTAATTCTCCATCTGGTGCACATATAACCTTCGAAGAAACTGAGGCAGATCGTAAAAAAAACGAAGCAGCAAAACGTGCATTAGAGCGTAGAACTGAACAAGCTCGTCAGGCTGTAGAACGTCAGCGTAAACTTCAAGATGATATTGAAGCTCTAGCAAATCAATCTACTCGTAATCAACTAAGTCGTGACGAATCGGAAATTGCTTCTATTAAAGATAAATACGCTAAAATGCGTGATGAGGTACGTAAGTTTTATGCTGATCCAAAGAATAAAGGATTGCGTGTTGATGAAGGGAAATTAAAACAAGCTGAATCTTTTGAAATTAGTGAGGCTACTACCCGTCAAGGCACAAAGGAGCTTTTAAAACAACTGAACGAGCAGAAATCTATCTATGATCAATATAACGCATATGTTGAACAAAACGGTATTAAAGCTGCTCAAAAAATGTTTGGTGAGCAATCTGATTTAGCTAAGGATTATAGATCAAATCTTGAAAAGGAATATTTCGCTATTTCAACGTTGCAAAAAACTGCTGCTTTAGCACCTTTTACTGGTGTTGGGGTGAAACTTACTCAAGCTCAAGAAGAGCGTGCGAAAGAATTGAAACAAATGCTTGATGCGTTGGATAAAGAAGATGCAGTTAAAGAGCGCGCAAAATATGCAGGTGCATTACAGCTCGCAAAAACTCATGCTCAAAAGCTTGAGGATATTGAAAAAGAACATCAACAACATGTTGCTGCATTAGGCAAAGATGCTAATGCTGAAGAATTAGAAAATCTTAAAAAGGCACGAGATGAAAAGATCAAATCTCAGAATGAGGAGTTTTTCTTAAAATCTGATCTATACAAGAAGGCTTCAAAGGAAGCATTGATAAGAACTCGTGCGGAATTAAAAGAGCAAATAAAACTAGTAGAAGATCTTCTAACAACTGATTTAGCACCTAACATTAAGGAAAGGTTAAATCAAGAGCTTTCTGATTTAAAAATCAACTTGAGTGTTGGCTCGGTAAAAACTAATATTTCTAACCTTGAGACACAAAGAACTGATGTCTCAAATGCCATTTCTCAATATAATATCGATAATGGAATTAAAGAAATTACTGATCAAGCATTAGAATCACATCCAGAGCTTAAAAAACTCTACGATCTTCTAAAGCAAATTACTGGGCAAATATCTAAGCTTAAAAAAGAAGCTAATGACGGTCCAGACGGTGGTTTTCTTGGATTTCTTAAAAAGCTTGAGGGCAATGAAACTCTAAAAGAAATTAGCGAATGGGGCGGTGTGGCTGCTCAATCATTCAGCCAAATGTCTCAAGCGTTAGGAGGTACTGATACCCAAGCTGGATATTTATTGGCAACTATTGGGGAGTTGGCAGGGGCAGCAGCAGATGTCGCAGGCGCTATTGCTTCAGGTGATCCGAAAGCTATTGTAAAATCAGCTATTGGTGCCATTAGTACAGTTTTTTCCATTAGCAAAAAAACTAAGGAAATGAACCGCCAGGCTCGTGAGGAAAATCAAAAGTTTTATGATGAAGCAAAAAAGGGTGAAAAGGAATATCAGGCCTTATTACGTCAACGTGAACTTGATACAGTTGCGAGGGGTAAGAACTCCTATAACGCTATTATCGCTCAATTAGAAGCAGTAAAAAAGCAGTCTCCTGAAGTGCAAAAAGCATATGACAAAATATTTTCATCTCTTCAGGGTCAGGAGTATATCAATGGTAAAGGGTATGAGCATGGTACCTGGTTTAGAAAGGCTAAGACCTGGGATATCATGGCTAGCCTTAGAGGTGCTGATTACGACAAACTTGAAAAATTATACACCGAAGGAAAGCTAAAGGATAAGGCTAAGGAAGATTTTGAATCGCTGAAAGCATTGCGTGAAGAACTTGGAGAGGCTGGTTTAAGCGTTGAAGATCTTCAAAAAAGCTTGGATGAGTTACTAACAGGTACGAGCTCCTCTGGATTGGCATCGGGGTTAGCGGATCTATTTGAAAATGGAAAACGCTCTGCTCAAGATTTTGCAGACTCCTTTGAGAGTATTTTAGGTAATGCTATAAAATCAAGCTTTCAAGCTAAATATTTAGAAGATGCTATGCAGCCATTCTATAATGAGTTAGCTGATTTAATGGAGGGCGGAAATCTTACAGAAAAGCAAATTCAGGCTTTAAAAGAAAAGTACATTTTATTAGGTGAAGAGTATGCAAAAAAATGGGAGGATATCGAAAAAATAACCGGTACAGGATCATCAAGCGACAGCTCTTCTACCATCAAGGGTAAGCTCGACCGCGAATTATCAGAAAAAACAGGTGGTGAAATTGTAGGAATATTCAGAGCAGGCTATGATGTCTGGAAACAACAATTAGTTGCAATACAAGCTCAGTCTGCAACGAATGTGAATATTCTTGCAATTGCCAACGAAAAGCTTATCGCATTGAACGCTATTCAGGTGAATACAGCCAATACAGTTTCTGAGCTTAAAAATGCCGTAGTAGAGTTAAAAGCAATTAATAAAAACACTTCCAAAACTGGGAGATCAGCAGAAGGGATGGGATTATGATAGGATTCGCAAAAATTAATGGTCAAGACGCCTACACAACTTATGGCATCAGCTTCAGACCAGGAACATATGCTGAACTTTTAAAAGCTCCAAAACGTAAAGCAGGATATGAATACAACTGGGGTGATGAAGATGGTATTGAAACTGATCCTGATGAAGAACCTGTATTTGAAAGGCAGACTTACAATCTCCCAATTTATTTGGAAGCAGATAGCGAGACTCAATTTTACAGCAGATACAATGCTTTTAGAAATTTTCTTCTAAACGCTAAAGAATTCAATCTTGACTTCTTGAAAATGGCGAGAAGATTTAAGGTGAGGTATTCCGATATGAGTTCCTTTCAAAATCTTACACGCATAAACGGAAATAATAAAGTTGGGTGCTATATCACACTCCAATTAACAGATGATTACCCTACAGATACATTCTTAATAGTATAAATGGCAAAACTTAAAATATATAGAGATAATACAGAATTAGTCGAGGTTAACATCGGTGATGATACTATCCGTGAGTCTTATTTCATGGGAGATGATCGCGTGCGTGTTAGCTTTTCCTATCCTGAGATCATCGATTTTTTGCCATATGACTACATTAACCATAACGGCAAAAAATACAGTATCAAGGGCAACGAAATGCCAACTCGTAAAGAGTATGGCAAAAATCGCTTTGATTATGATATCGTTTTCAAATCACCTGAATACCGTATGCATGATATGCCGTTATCGCATTTGGGAGAATCCAAATTTGATTATTTCGGTACGCCTAGCGAAATTCTTGCATTAGTTATTGATTGCATGTCGATTATTGATGATGGGTTTGTACTTGAGATCGATGAGCCTGTAGATGTCGAACCTCTTCATATTTACTTTGATAATGTGACATGCAGACAAGCGGTTACTCAGACGTGTGAGCTATTTGGATTAGAATATAATTTCGATGGCCATGTACTATACGTAGGTAAATCAGTTGGTAATAGACTTGAAGGTTTTACTTTCTCTCAAGGCAAAGGGAATGGACTTTATACCTTAACTGAGGTTTCAGTACCAGACAGTCCGTTTGCAACTCGTTTCTATGGCTTTGGAGGTAGTGAGAACTTGCCTTTAGACTATAAGCAAGGACGTAAGAATCTTGTGATGACGGGTAGCTATGTGGAGCGCAATGTAAACCTATACGGTCTTATCGTTCAGAATGTCTATTTCGAGGACGTAGTACCTACAAGAATAGGAACATTGACATCGGTATCCGCTGATTTCCTTACACTAACTGATTCAAGCTTAGATTTCGATTTAAACGATCAGCAGATTGAAGGCGCTAAGATTGTTTTTATGTCGGGCGAACTTGGTGGTCAAGAGTTTGAAATAGCTTCATACAATCACGATACAAAAGCAATGCGAATCAACCGCCTTGAGGAGACAGAGGGCTACTTTTTACCGAATGAAACATTTTCTCCAAAGGTAGGTGATAAATATAAGCTTGTAGGCATTATTATGCCTGAATCGTATATCACAGCAGCTGAAAATAAAGTCGCTGAAAAGACAGAAGAATACGCTGAAAAACATTGGCATCCATCTGTTGGATTTGAGCTTGAATTAGATGAATTAGAGCTTAGAAGACGTGGTTTAGTTGGCGCTCTTAATGTTGGTACCTGGATTCATGTGGTATCGACTAAACTTAATGTTAATCGCTTCTTAAGAATTACGGAGCTAAGTTATCCTATTGCGAATCCAAGCAAGATAACAGCTAAGATTGCTGATGTGGTAAGTTACACTTTAGCTGAAAAGATCATTCGCGATGTAGCTGTTAATAAAATCACATTAGGCAATGTTGAGCGCACTCAAAATGAACAAAACAAGCTAATTGCAAAACGTACAAATGCACAGTTCATCACCTTAACAGGAGATCAAGTATTCACCTATTCAGATGATATCACCAAAGTAGTAGATAAAGAATCCATTACCCTTACAGCAGCTGAATATAATTTCGTTGGTAAGCCTGAGGAGCGTAAATGGCAATACTTCTATAACAATGCTTGGATAGATATTCCAGGAACATTCAATACGCTCACATTCTCTCTGCATCATCAATCAGCCATTTGGCACGGATTGGATTCTGTCCTAATTCGCTATAGCGTTGGTGACAAGTATGATCAGATGACGATCATCAAAGTTTATAGCGGTGTTGGTGAATTAAAAGTTGTGGTGATATCGGACTATGGCGACATCTTCATGAATGGGAATATAGATACCACCCTCAGGGCGTATGCTTATTGGGGCGGTGAAATGATCAACGATCAGTTACCTGAAAATGCTTTCCAGTGGTATAGAATTTCAAACGATCGTAATGCAGATGAGCTCTGGAATTTCCATGAAGGTAAGGATAAAAAGGAAGTACACATTGACGAAACTGATGTGTATAAAAAAGCAGTTTTCGAATGTGAAGTAACATTAAATCTTTAAAAACAATTATACAATGGCAGTAATTAAAGCGAAAGGTCAGATCACCATTATTGACCAAAACGATGCAGTATCGTTTCAAGCATTCATCGGCTCTAATCAGCCGTTGACACAAATCTATTCTCAAGATAACAATAGTTATTTACCAAGCTGGGCAGTATCACCATTTTTGGTGTTGACTCCTCAATTATTTATCTCAGGTATTCCAGGAGATAGTGCATCGGTAGCAGGTAGAATTAAACCAGGTTCAGCACAATGGCGTAGAGATAATGTTCTTCTTACAAATACGGCTGATTATGTAATTAGCGCGGCAGCTCCTTACACGCTAACAGTAAAGAAAAATGATGTTACAGGTTCAGGTAACGTAAAATATACTTTTTCAGCAATCTTTGTTGATCCAAATAACGGAATGGAAACTCCATTTTCAGCAGTTATTTCTTTCAATACGGTACAGAATGCTGGATCGGGATTGCTTGCTGTAATCACAGCTGATCAAGGTACAATCTTTCAAAACGATCAAATAGCTTCATTAACCCTTACATGTGATTTGTATAGAGCATCTGAGGTATTAGTAAACAATGTTCAATACAACTGGGGTAAACGCGACATGAAAGTATTTGCGCCAACTACAGCTACAGCAGCTGCAAACATTGGACAAAATACCATTACTCTTGCTAATGTGGCAAACGTTCAGGCTGGTGGACAAATTAGAGCAGCTGGAGTAACTTACACAGCATTGAGCGTAAACTCTACTTCTAAAGTAGTTACACTTACTAGCAATTTAACTGCTGCAGTAGCTTCAGGCGCGGCTGTTACTTCACCTCATTATGATACAACATTTGGAGCAGGTTGGGCAAAGATTTCATCTGATCCATATTTCAATGGTATTACAGGTTTCAACGCAAAGACACTTGTTATTCCAAATGCTGCAGTATTAAATCTTGAAGTATTTAAATGTCTTGCGAAGGATAATTCTACTGGGGCGTCTACTTCAGGGCAAACGGCTCAAGCTGTGGAGACATTGAATGACATGTCAGATCCTATTTCTGTTTTAATTACATCACCTGATGGCACAGTGATCAAAAACAATAGCGGCTCTATTCAGCTATTTGCAGAAGTATGGCGCGGAGGTGCTGAGATTGATGCTGGTGGCACTGACTATACCTACACATGGGCTAAATATGATCAGAATGGTGACGCTGATGTAGCATTCAGTAAAACTGGTAAGTCGATTACAATTTTACCGACTGATGTGACCAATAAAGCAACTTTTGTATGTACTCTAATGTCGGTTTAATATGGATCAACTGTATTTCAAAACAACAAATAAGGAAGCCTTACTCAATGAGTTGGGGCTTCCATTAGATACGCCAACATTCTACGATAGTGGCAATGGTTGGATTCTTCACTGGATTGGTAAAATCCCTCAGTCAACTGAAGTGATCAACGAAGGTACGGAGGATGAAGAAGTACTCGTTGAATGGCAAGAAGGTGAATTCTTCAACGTCTATTTAAAAGGGCAAAGCAATATGGATTTTTTCACGAAATCGGTTAAGTCCGCAGTTCAGATTCTACCTGAGCCGAATTCACCGAATTATACATTATTATAATGGCTGGAATCGTAACATCAAATAAAACCAGAAAGTTAGTTGGTAATCGTCTCAAGGAGATTGATGTGCCTACTACAACTTTGAATACAGCTTTATTTTATGCTGATTTAACAGCGCAAGGAGCTGGATATACTGCAGCTCGAGTAAATGCAGAATTAAACGCTTATCCGACAGTGGTGAAAAACAATGCTTCACTAGCTCTTACTCCAAGCGCAAATAAAGCTGGTGTCGTATATGCTATGAATGGTGATAGTAAAACTTTAGAAGAGTTTGAATTTCAGCGCGGATCGTCAGGAACTTATTTTGATGCCAGTGGTGTAATGCAATTGGCAGCACCTAATGTACCTCGTATAAACTATGAAAATGGAGTAGCTAAGGGTTTAATGATTGAGCCTTCATCTTCGAATTTGGCAACTGATTCGGGGTTAGATGCCACGGCAGGCAATATCGACTTAACTTGGAATATGGGTGCGCTTTTCAATAAAGGTTTAAGACATGTTTGGACTAGTGGTCAGGTTAACTCTCATTCCAAAGTAATATCAGCGACTGCTGGGAAACAATATGTATTTTCTGTTTTTGTGAAAATGGATGACGGATCAATGCCAATTGTGTCAGGGGCTCTTGCGGCTCGAGACATAACATTAGTGGTTTTCGGTAACGCTAGAGAAAGCGAAATACAGTCTGTAGGTAATGGGGTCTATAGAATCTGGTATACTGGCGAATCTCCTTCGACGGGTTCCGCTACCTTTGGGGTTTCCAAGTATTACCAAAACACGAACAAACCTTTCACTTTCACAGGTTTTCAAATTGAAGAAGGAAGTAGACCTACTTCCTACATTCCAACCACTGCAATAGCAACTCGTTTAGCTGACAAAGTATTAAGCAAGCGTCCAACTGTTGTTTTTGCTAAAAACTCAATTAACGTGAAAACTGCTGAATGGCCAGCTACTTGGATGGGTAATGGTGTGGATAATTTAAATATTACAGGGAAAAATGTTTTCAATAAAAGTGATATTGTTTCATTAGCACTCAATACAGCGACTTTAGAAATTGCTAACTCAGCAGTTTCTCGATCCTTTTATTTTCCAACAACACCCGGAGAAATATGGAGTATTTCACGAGATGTAATCTCAAATAATCGTCTTAGAGTTGTATTTACATCAGAACTACCCAAACCTGGAGTTTTACATTTTGGAGGCATAAATAGTTCTCTGAATGATAATAAATTAAAATTCGAAGGGATAGTTGCTCCTGAGGGTGCTAAGTTTATTTTCGTATATCTTTCAAACGATCCTAGTAATATAATTCCAAAAATAAAAATTGAGAAGAGTTCATTGAGTACAACATATAGCCCAAATCCGTCAGAGTATGTCAAAGTTGATGTAAACGGAAATATTGAAATAAGCTATATCGAACCTATCCACCTTCAACAATTCTCTTTAATCAGTCGTGAACTAAGTCAAGAGGAGGTTTAAGATGGCAATTGTATGGAAGGTGTCCGCTAATCCTATTTACATTCTTACGAATAATGATTTGCCTGATTTATCAAGCGCTAAAGTCATTGTGCAATGTTATGATGTTGATGATGATACAGGGGTTGAAACTCAATTATCAACCAGTATTACAAATGCAATTGGCACGAATTGTACAGTTACTAGATCAGGAAATGTCGCAACGATTACAGGAGTGTCAGCTAATAATGGGTCAGTTGATTTATATGCGCAGTCAGGAGCAAACTTCAGGATGTTAACCATACCTTTTTTACTGGTTAAGTTTGCTGGAAAGGCACAGATTACAATTTCTATTGTAGATGATGGATATACGATAAACTGTACACCTTCCAATATTGTTATACCTGCTAATGCGGATGGATCTAATCCAATTTTAACTGGAGCAAAAACTCGCGTTTTATTGAGTAAAGCTGGTGTAAATATTCCTGTTACTATCACATCAATTGTTGCTACTGGTTGTACAGCAAGTCATTCGGGTAATGAGGCTACAATAACAGCAGTTAGTGTATTGACTGGTAATCTACAAATTCATTTCAAAGCGACTGGTGATCCGTATGAGTCTTATGTAAATGTTCCTTTTTCGGTTACTAAAAATGGAGCAAATGGGAATGATGGTTTACCAGGGCAAAATGGTAAAGACGGTATATCAGTTATATTATCAAATGAAGTACATGCTCTTCCTGCTAATCATGATGGATCAGTTTCACAAGCTTCTATCGATACCGCAGTATGTTCTATAACTGTTCTAAAGGGATCGATGCCACTTACTCCAGTTGCTGCAAATGCTACACCTGGAATAGGGCAGTTTAGATATAATATCCAATCTTTTCCCGGGGGCACAGCTATAAGGGTAAGAGATATTTATAACAGCGATACAAATAACACATTCAAATTAGCAACAATAACAGCAAGTATCGTTAAAATAAAGGTTTTCATCTATGCTGAATCTTTAGCTAATCCGATCGAACGTGAAATGACTGTTACTAAAGTAAACGGAGCTGATCCAACGGAGTTTGAAGAAGTTAAATCTGTGTTTGACAATTGGAAGTATGCTGACTCGACTGAAATTGATGGAGCTAAGATTAAAACTGGGACTATTGCTGCTGATAAGATAATTGTTGAAAGTCTAATTGCACGTTATTTTCAAACTAATAATGTGGGAGCAAGAACAACTATCAATGTATTACCTGTGGATTCAAGTAACCCGACATCAAATCCTACTTACTATGTGTCAAATGCTATAAGGCAATATCATGACTCTGGTAGAATCAGTATGTATGAAGGTATTGTAAAGAATCTTACAATTACCGTATCGGGAGTAAGTAGAACCATTAATGGGCAAGCAAAAGTTGTTTATAAAGATGAAGTAGGATCACCAATATTATATGTCGTTGATTCTTATACTCAGAATGGGTTACAATACGTTTCCACAGGTTCATCGGCCACTTGGTATCCGATTGGAGTAAATAGACTTTCTGCAGTATTTCAAAATATCTCTTGGAATGCATCAAAAAGCATATTTGAAAGCTATTTGGAAACAACAGCTCTTCCTGCTAATAATCTTAAAACTTTATTAAATGGTAGAATTGACTATGTACCTATGGCTGGTTCAATTTGGATTAACTCAACGAATACTTACCAAGTAAGATATCCCGGATCAGGAGAATCAAATCAAAATCCAAGATTCGTGACCTCTCAAAATGGAACTACTCCAATAGCTGATGGATGGTACTTTGTAATTAACGATAATATTCTAAGCGTTGGCAGTACTGATATAGACCCCAATGTTGGTTCTAATCATTGGCCAGCCTATGCATGGATTGATATCACAATTAGTTTCCACTATATCGAGTCAGGGTATATAAAAAATACAGTAACTACTCAGCAATTATATAACATAGCTACTACTAGTCCAGGAGCAGGGGGATCTAGTATAATTCTAAATACAACTGAAGTAAATCCTTTATCGCGAGCATTAGTAGTGTTGTAAATATTGATTTTATATGAAAATAATTAAAAACAGATTAGAAGGCGTAGTATTTAAGCCTACACCAAACAAAGGCGGAATCATCAAGCCAATATTTATTGTGATTCATTACGATGCAGCATCCAATGCCACAAGTGCTATTAATTGGATGACCAATCCACAGAGCCAAGTATCCGCGCATATCCATATTTCGCGTGAAGGAGTAGTTACTCAGCTTGTCGATTTCAATGTTAAAGCATGGCATGCGGGTAAGTCAGAATGGAAAGGATATAAAAACCTTAATGATCATTCTATTGGTATTGAACTCCAAAACACAGGAAGTCAAGAATACACGGATATCCAAATTGTGAAAGCAATGGAAGTATGCTTGGCAATTAGTGGAGCTTATCCAATTCAAGAAATTGTTGGTCACAGTGATATCGCACCAGGGAGAAAAGGAGATCCAGGGAAGCAATTTCCATGGGCAAAGTTTAAATGCTTAGTAAAGTAAGATTGATGGAAAACTTTATACAAGAACATGTATTACCGAACCTGTGGGGGGCAGGTATCGGTTTAATTACTGCTATTTGGGTTTGGATTCGTTCACGGCCAAAAGAGAAAATCGAGAATGATGGCGGTATTGTTGAGAATGCCAAAAAAGTTCTTGAGATGTCCGAAGGGATAACCGAACGATTGGAAAAACAGCTTGAAGCATCCGACGGTATTATTGAGCAGCTAAAGGAAAAACTTCGTATTGCTCTGGAAGAAGAGAATGCATGCAAAAAAGCACTTAAAGCAATACGTGAAGAATTGGAACAATTCAGAAATCTATTCGAAGCCCAAAAGATCGAACTCGAAGGATTGAAAGAAGAATGTAAGCTACTTAGACTAACAATAGAAGCAAATGAAAAAACTGATACTATTAACGATAATCTGCACCTTAATTAATGGGTGCGGATTATTCCGTAAAAAAACTAAGCAGGTTGATATTTCTAAGTATGAGCAAACTTCTGATGTACAATCAAAAGTGGATCTAGATTATTCAGATAAGAGTAAAACTGCTGAAGTTAATACAAGTCTTACAAGCGAGTTCGTGGTTAATGGCTACAAGGTTAAAGCTAAGGGCGTAAAGTTTAATTCTGATGGTTCGTTTACAGCAGATGAAGCAGAAATTGACGGGCTTGCGCTCGCTGAGAAATCAAAGAAAGATAGTATTGCTAGGTTTGTTGATTCTAATATTAGGTATGGAGAAACTGCAGAGGAAAGGGTGAAAACTAAAGATAAGCAGTTAGATAAGGATGTTGCTACACAATCTGAACTAAGTGGTAAGGCTTTTGTTTGGGGAGCTGTTGCTGTGTTAATTGTTGTACTAGGGATTTTATGGTGGTTTTTGAAGGGGGCTAAGAGATGATAATTAAGATAAGGTGTTTTATAATTATTTTTAAATAACTATTTAATATAGATCAACTATTTATATATTTATATGATCAATATTAACACCAATTATGGATAACAATGCACTAAAAGAAGATTTAATATCTACAAGATTTCATTTTCATAAAATTGAATTTACTCCAAGAAAAGGCGTAAAAGAAAGTAGTAACGATATTTTATACAAGATAATAACATTTTTAAATCAAGAAAGAACAATAAATAACAAAGTTTATTTAATTGATAAGCATGCGAATAGAAAAGATGCCATAAGAAGAGAATTATTTATGTATTACTCTGTGCCTGCGCCCAGGACAAAAAGAATTAAATGTGCCCTTGCTCTAATTGACGATAAAAAAAAGCCCATGATCAAGCCAAAACATACTTTTGATCTTGTACCTTTTGATACAGCTAGTGGTTCTATAACTGAATTAACGACTTTTTTTATTGATTATAGTGTTTCCCCTGCAATTATGTGTGTTGAATTTAATAACAGTGGTCCTCGTTTATCAGATATTGAGTTTTATTTCAGAAATATTGCACATGAAAAATTGTTTTTAGCTAAGGCTACTAGTACTACAACAATAATGGACTCTGGTATTGATAATATGTTAGAAAATCTCTATAATGTTGTTAATTTTGAATTTAAAATTAAACCTCAAAATTTAACAAATTTGGATAATGACGTCAAAGGCTATATATCGGGAATTTCTAGTCTAGAAAATAGATTGAAGCCGAAATTTATTAAGGTTGAAGCAATGTATCAAACACCTGGTGCTAAAATAAAAAGTAATCACTTGAATAAAGAGGCCAATACCTTAGCAAGGTTATTTTTGAACAAATTTAAAACAAGACCTTTTCACATCGATAATTTTGAAGATTTTGAACTTAAATATATTAATAAAGATGGTGAAGATGCAGTTTTTAATTTAATTAAAGGGAAGAAAGAAATTGTTTTGGAAACTAAAAAAGATCAACATTTAACAACAACTGACTGGTATGAATTAATTGAGAATAAGTTTGATGAATTTATGAAAGGTTTATGACTACAATAGATAGATATTTCGAAAGACCGATTTTATATGATATTTTATTAGGATTTATCATATCTGGGCTGGTGTATTTCTTACAGTATAAAGAAGTGTTCCTAATTCCTAAATCAGAAAAAACTATAAGTTTAATTTCTGATCTTTCCACAATTTCATTGACCCTTTCAGGTTTTATATTAACATTTCTAACAGTTATAGTTACATTTAAATCTACTACTAAAAAAGTTACTGATAATAATTATGAAAATTTTTCAGTCTTTGATTTGTTTTTCAATACAAGAATGTACATTAAAACCACAAAACTACTGAAATATGGCATTATGATATTAGTTCTTTTTTCAATTTTGGGCTTATTATCAAAAATGATTATTCCGGATAAATATATATATATAGTGTTTTATTTCAATATCATTTGGTTGTCAATAATATCATTAACTATGTATAGAAATTTATTGATTTTGGGTAAGATAATTAAGTTACAGCAAAATGACAAGTAATATAACTAAAATGTTAAATAAATGCCTACTCTTCATAGGGTAGGCTTTACTTTGTACTTTTAGCTATAAATTCCCCAATATTATAACCAAAGAAATAACATGCTGCAATAAAGATGATTATTGCGCCAATTGTTATATACTTCTCTTTTTTTTCATATCATTTTTTTAAAAAATAATACTCCATAAGAATTAGTTATGTATATTTAGTTATTATAAAACCTATTGTATTATGAATATAGATGACGTCGTAAAAAGTATTTTTAATTTTCCTGATAACAAAACCATACTTCTTCTTACCGTTCAAAATACTCAACTTGCAAGTTTCGTTAATGATCAGGGATTCACAGAAACATTTTATTTATGCTACTCAGAGGGAGAGAGTAAGCTTCCTGATGGTGAATATTCTAGTAATCTTTTTGAATTTGGCCCTCCTGTAATGGCTGGATTTATAGGGCCTGATGGCGTGATTCCACGTGTGGAATCGAAAAAATATATACAATTGAAAAAAATAAACGAATAATTGTTCTAAAAGCCTACTCATTATCGGGTAGGCTTCTTCCTGCTCCAGCTGTTAAGTATTTATTATAAACAAATCTAGTATAGAACCAAGATAGATCGTGAAGTTCTTTATCATTAGCAGCGTAGGATTCGAATTCTTTGCGCGAAAGATGTTTTACCTCACGGCTTAGAGCGTCCAAAGCATCATCACGTAGATTTCGAGCTTGTAAGTTATTGATTGGATCTTTACACTCGTTGAGCACTACTAGTATTTTATCTATCCATTCTCTCATATAGACAAAACTAAACAACTTGAATATTGTTTTCAAGTAAGGATGCTGAATACAGGAGTATCAGATTTAAAGGATTTTCTTAAAGGAAGTGATGACGAATTGCTGCAGTTCCACTAATCTTCCCAGTTTATTCAGTACTTAAAAATCACATTATTTTAATCTTTATGCTATGGAAACAAAAAACGATATTATTGCAAAACTTGAGGAATTAACCACTAATGTTAAGAAAGCAATAACAGGGGGAGACCTGTATATTAGCTTTAAAAACTACCGAGATACTATATTAGAATACTGGCCTGAAGGTTTGGAAGATCTACAGGGGTGGAAAGGAAAAATGGATTTAACATTAGAAAAGCTTGAAAATATGAGGGACGAAAAAATCAATTCATCAAGCAATGATCTATTTAGTTTTAAAAAAGATGCGGAAGAGGTAATGAAAAATTGTAATATCAAATTCGAAATATTTTTCAAAAAGTCTGATGTCAGTTAGATAGACTGCTCATTTTTCAAGACAAAAGCCTAACGGTTAGGTTAGGTTTGGATAACTTAACTTACATTATATAAACTTGATTTTATTACCTTGTAATTAATATTAAGTCTATTTAAAATATTTCTCACGGTTTTTTCTTCCCACTCAGGCATTAGTGGACTTAAATATATAGAATTTATCAATTGCTTTAGATCAACCTTCTTAAAGCAGCCGTGCTCAAATTCTGGTTCTTCACCAATAAGAGTGCTGTTATCTCTTACTAGTAATCTAATTTCCCTCTCGTGTTCAAAAGATTTTCTTTTATATAGAAATGGATAATATAAATTACCTTCAGGAATAAATTGATTTTCATAATCAACGTATTTAACTTGACCAATTTGTACATCTGGATCTTGACTACATTTCATCAAATCTGATATAGTGCTTTGGATTGCAATTCCCGAAGTATTAGTAGAATATAGTTCCCACATAGCAGCAGATTCAAAATTATTAATATGCCAACAGTTAATATGAATTTTTCTTCTGGCGTTTTCATGTAATGATTCCAACATGCTCATGTCTTGGCTATAGATTTGAGGTCTATTTCTAATATTAAAATTACCATATCTTCCTTCATATGGGTCATGAAATTTATCTGCTCTACAAAAAAATAAGCTCTCATCAGTGATGAAATTTAAAAACTTTGACATGCTCATATACCTCCAAATGGTAGATTCTTTAGGGGCTGTCACTGGAAAACTTTCGTGTTCTTTGATCATAATATATTTATAATTAGTTTATAATCACAAATATACTAAGAATTAATGATGTTATTTGATAGGGGTGTGTTTCGTGATTTTAGTGACTTGTACCCCTTTCGAATACGTTGAAATGTATTGTTTATCTTTGTTGAAATAAATAAACACATCCAAAAATGAAAAAAGAACAATTAGAAAAAGGCTCGCAGTTAGTGCTGAACGATTCTACAGGATTGCCGAAAACATCTGTAAATTATGTTAGATTTGACAATCAAAATGTCGGAGTTGGAATTTATGTTGAAGATGATGAATTACCAACTTATTCTATCATCAAGCAAAGTAATGGTGAAAAATTAATTCTGGATGATTATAATCTGAATTATGATGTTAAGGATTGGGAAATTGAAGAGTTAGAAAATAATTATAAATCTAAATTCTCTGATTAACCACACCGTTCAAACCAAAACCTAACTTCAATCTCTTTTTCTTCTAGTAATCCATACCGCTTTGCAAATTTGTATTGGGTGCTATCTCTATTCAATGAGGTAATGAATCCTCCTATGATTTTGCGGAAACTATCTAAAGACATATGCTCTTTACGATATTGCAACTGGGGCATGAGGGATTGAAGTTTTATTTTTTTTTATTAATTTACAAATGAATAAAAAACTATATTATGAATCCTAACGAAGGTTATTTCAAAATTGATGAATTAGTGTAAATGGAAAATAAGAATGCAGCAAAATTGGTAATTTGGAGTGCAACATATTTGGCAATAATAAATACACAATCCATTTCAAAAGTATGCTATAAAATTTATTTGTCCAAGAATGATTTT
>PJUJ01000115.1_pt1 | contig 66418 bp, 61 predicted proteins | sample 1512321 | NCBI WGS metagenome assembly PJUJ01 (sample SAMN08177669, study PRJNA422409) | Feces metagenome, whole genome shotgun sequencing project. | isolation source: Chicken feces enriched on filter paper: beechwood xylan treatment | host: Gallus gallus | place: USA: Madison | collected 2015-01-15 | reverse complement strand
TTTTGTTTGTTCAATAGGTGAAGCATCTCCTGATACTATTCGTGAGTATATTCTCAATCAGGGTTAGTCGCTTACATCCCACAGGCTAAAGACCTGTGGGGTTTACGCTCCGTTTTATAAAAAAATCGTTTTCACAATTTAATTCTAAGGACTTAATCTACAACCCCCGATCATATTTATCAACTATTGAAGAAATAAAAGATTGGAAAACCAATGCAAATCATTTGGAATCGATAGAAACAGATATCGAATATTTGTTCAATAGTGATCTCACACAACCTCTACATAATTTAAACAATAGTTTAAATTCCAATTGAGAAACAGGTAAGCAAGGAATGATTTCCTTGCTTATTTTTTTCCAAAATCCTTTTCAGGTAAATACTTCCAATAGCGTCGTGGCACATGACGCAAATGCAATTTCATATTTTTCCGCGCCACGATATTGGTACTTTTAAAATATTGTTGCCATAAATTTTTATAATATTCCTCCTGTACATCCAAAGAAACTACTGTAGAAGAATGTACCATATCTTTGACATCTGCCGTATTTAATACGACTTCTGTGACACCAACTTTATCCCAATAAATACCATAATTACGTTTCAAATCATAGATAATCCAAGGCTGATCTGTATATCTGCTTTTGAAAAAGGTAGCAATCAACGGCAGCACATTAAAGTCCGGTTCCACCACGGCGAAATAAAGTCCATCGGAAGATTGCTGAAAACGTACAAAAGCTTTCATACGATGTCGTTCTCTACTCACCTTTCGCAAAGCATCCGAAAATTTCATGACAGCATCATCGCCATAATTATTCAAAATTTCTTTATTTCCTTTAAAAATCTGAATACACAAATAAAAAGCAGCCTGCCAAACTTCTGGACTTTCGAAAAGAAATGATCTAAAAAAATCGAGAGCAGTATTCTTACCTACACGTTCTTGTAATCCTTTCAAAACACGAACGGCTTTTTCTGAATCAGTATGTATATAGATGTCTTCCGCAAAAATATCAGGGAGATACAATTCTTTAGTAATTGGCTTCACCGAAAAATCCTTTCGTTCGAAAGCTTCGAAAACGCAACAAAGCCAACCATAATATGTACCATCAAAAATGTAATACATTACGCAAACAGATTCAATTGATTAGAAAGGACAGTTTTAGCTTTAGACACACTCTTATTCAAAATTTGAGCGCGAACATTTTCCATTGTTGCAAATCCCAACTGAAAAGGGCTATCCGCACATACCATAAAATGCCTTGCCCGATTAAAAGCAATCCCCATTTTCTTCACTTGATATTCGTGCAAGCGACCAAATTTTCGTGCTTGAATAATTTTAAGCGCAGACTGTCTACCCACCCCTGGAATGCGAATGATCATTTTATAATCTGCTTTGTTAATATCTACTGGAAATAGCTGCGGATTTCGTAAAGCCCAACTTAATTTTGGATCGATTTCAAGATCTAATTCCTGGAAATTAGGGTTTAATATTTCATTCAATTGAAAGCCATAAAACCGTAACAGCCAATCTGTTTGATACAATCTATTTTCCCGAACCAAAGGAGGTTTTGTGCCAATTTGTGGCAGCAAAGAATTATCATTTTGAATAGGAATATATCCACTATAATAAACTCTTTTTAGGTTATAATCTTTATAAAATTTGTAGGCAACAGACATGATTTCAAAATCATTTTCAGGCGTAGCTCCAATGACCATTTGCGTGCTTTGACCTGCCGGAACAAAAGTAGGTTTATGTTTTATCAATTTAGATTCCTGTTTCAATGACTGAATTTCCTGATTGATAAAATTTAAAGGTTTCTTCACCGATTCATGATCTTTTTCAGGAGCCATCAATTTCAAACCTTTCTCTGTAGGCATTTCTAAGTTAATGCTCATACGATCAACATAGAGCCCCGCTTCACGAATCATCTCATCACTTGCCCCAGGAATAGTTTTCAGATGTATATATCCATTATAACGCTCTTCCAACCTTAATTTTTTTACGATTTTGAGCAAACGTTCCATCGTATAATCGGCACTTTTGAAAATACCAGAACTCAAGAATAATCCTTCAATGTAATTTCTTCGATAAAAGTTCATTGTCAATTTTACCACTTCTTCTACGGTAAATGCTGCTCGTTGCACATCATTACTTTTACGACTCACACAAAAAGCACAGTCATAAATGCAGTGATTGGTCAACAATATCTTCAATAAAGATACACATCGACCATCTTCTGTGTATGTATGGCAAATCCCAGAATAAGAAGCATCTCCTATCCCACCCGAATTTTTACGTTTACTACCGCTCGAACTACAGCTTACATCATACTTGGCGGCATCTGCTAAAATTTTAAGTTTTTCCTCTAGACGATCCATTATCATAGTGTGATTTGAAATCAAAAATACTAAAATTTTTAGTAAAATAAAAAATAATTTTTCTTCTGAAGATCAAATAATCCTTTGATACACAACTATAATAATCAGAAGTCCGTAAATTAGATAAATCAAAGAGTTATGACTGATTATTCTGCATATACATTTACTGCCGAGCTACAGATTATTGGAATAAACCCATTTGTAGCTGTTCCGCCTGATATTTTAGAACGAATTTTTCAAGATTCGGGAAAAAGATTAGGACCTATTTCTATTTGCGGAAAAGTGAATAGTTAACCTTATAAACAGACATTGATCAAATATAAAGGAGAATGGAGATTATACATTAACACTGTAATGTTGCCCAATTCGCCAAAAAGAATCGCTGAAAATTTGGAAATAAGCGTTGCTTTTGATCCTACGGACCGCACTGTGCAAATGCCCATTTTATTTCAAGAAGCATTAGAAAATGATAAAATCGCAAGAAAAGTGTTCGATAGTTTACCTCCTTCTCTTCAAAAAGAAATTAATCGTTACCTGAACTCGGCGAAGAAAGAGGAAACATTATTGAAAAACATCCACCTTGCCATCGGATTTCTAAAAGGAGAAAACAGATTTATTGGTCGCAATCCAATAAAGAAATAACTATTTTGAAATACGATTCATTTTCTATGATGAAATTGAAAGTAAACAATTTTGATATTAAATCATAATAAAAACAGCAGCTTCAAAGTAGCTTATTATTGTTATTTACGTTATAACTATAGCCTATGAAAATCGAAATCACAGAAAATATACAGTTAAGACAAATTCAATCCGAAGATGCTAGTGCACTTTTTGAGCTCATCAACAGCGAACGTGAATTTTTAGGACAATGGCTTCCCTTTGTTCCGTTGACCAAAGTAGTGAGTGACACCGAAGCCTATGTCTTATCCCTTGTCAATGCGCCATTAACAAATTTTGAATATGTGTTCACCATTTGGGAATCCGAGAAAATCATTGGATTGATAGGTTTTATTCGCTCGGATACACACAACAAAAAAACAGAAATTGGATATTGGATGTCGCAATACGCACAAGGCAAAGGAATTATGACTAAATGCGTAAAAGCATTGTGCCATTTTGCTTTTGAAGAATTGGACATGAATCGCATTCAAATCAAATGTGCAATAGGGAATACTCCAAGCAGTAACATTCCCAAAAGATTAGGCTTTTATTTCGAAGGAATCGAACGCGATGGAGAAATCTATGCCCAAGATACCTTTAGGGATTTAGAAGTTTATAGTTTATTAAAAAATGATTTTTATTCCATTTAAAAAATGCTTCACTTTTCTACACTTGAAAACATTGATATTAGAGAAATAACTGACACTTTTAACGAAGCTTTTTCGGATTATTCAATTCCCCTACAACTAAATTATGAGCAGATGCAGACTAAACTGCGGGCAGAAGATTATGCTCCCGAATATTCTGTAGGTGCTTTTTACCAAAACAAATTGGTTTGTTTCATTTTACATTGCTATAGAGAAGAAAAGGGGATTAAAAGAGTATACAATGGTGGAACTGGAGTAATTCCTTCACAACGAGGTCAACATATCACGCTCGGTATGTACGACTATATATTACCACAACTTAAAGAAGCGAGAATAAACCAAGTGATTTTAGAAGTCTTAGAAAACAATGTGCCAGCGAAAAAATCCTACGAGAAAGTTGGCTTTAAGACAACTAGACGTTTAAGGAGCTATTTCGGTCAAATCCAAGAGCATTCAACGACAAATGACATTCAAGTTGAAAGCTTAAATAACATAGATTGGGATTTACTTGAATCTTTTTGGAGCATTCAACCGAGTTGGCAAAATGCCAGTCAATCTATTCGAAATATATTAGATAAACTTTTGGTTTATGCCTTATACAGGAAAAAAGAACTCCTAGGTTATACGATATATAATCCTGCTTCAAAACGCATTCATCAAATCGCAGTGTCGACTAAAAGCCGCCACCAAGGCATTGCAAAAGCATTAATAAATCACATTCGCCAACACAATAATCCTAATGTGAACATTATTAATGTGGATGAGCAAGACACTTCCACTCTGAACTTTTTCGAGCAGCAAGGATGGGAAAACAAGATTAATTTGTTAGAAATGAAATTAGATTTGTAATGCGAATTGGTCTCATTAAGGAATTTAAAATAAATAAAACTGCCCCATCTCAACTCCTTTCAGATTATAAGATCATTCCGCAATACATTTTAATAACCCTAATGCCTATGGAGAACTATTCGTGTTTGAGAAATAGCTTATTTAATCGCCATTATTCCTGTATCCAAAATCGCATAATTCACGGATTTTTCAAAGGATTGTTTTGTGTCTAGACCTGTAAACTGACTGAAAGCTGGAAGAATAATCATATTTTCAGAAACCACATAAGACGGTAATCGGAAATGCTTATTTGTAGGCAATCTCACCGTCACACCCGGATGTATATGTCCAGAAATTTGATAATCTGCACATTTCTCAGGTTCGTGAACAAATTCAATTCCATCGAGATGGAATGTATTACAAACAGCTTTCACACCAAAATCCAAAATTTTCCGATCTGCGATTCGGTCGTGATTGCCTTTGATTAGAATAAATTCTATTTCCGAAAACTGCTGCAAAAAATTCTTAAAATCCAATACCTCTCCATTCTGGTGAGCATGAATCAAGTCTCCTACAACAATTACTTTATCCACAGTGTAATGCAACAGCAACTTTTCCAACACATCCAAATCACGTTGGTGGATTTGAGAAGGAATTGGAATACCATTTCTTCGAAAGTGTGCTGCTTTGCCTAAATGTAAATCCGACAAGATCAATGTTTTCTGTGCCGGCCAATAGATTGCTTTTTTGTTGGTAAGAATTAATGTATGTTGTGCCCAGGTAATTTCCTGTTCGTGTATGATCATCTACGCTTCCTATTTAATCGTTTACTCTGTTCCTGCATGCGTTGAATTCGTGAAGCCATATCTTCACTGGATAGCGACTGACGTAGACTATCCACCTTGATCGGAAAACTCAACGGCGTAAAACTTTCTGCAAATTTATAAATGATTGTTGAAGAATTAATACGTTCAAAAGCTCGAACTAAACGAGGCTCTTCCAACTGTTGATTAAAAACCTCCGTGTAAGCCTGTTTAAGCAATAAATTATGAGGTTCGTGCTCTTCCAAAACTTGAAAAATAATTCCTGAGGAAGCTTGTAAAGACTTATTATTTTGTTGTTTCCCGTATTGATTTTGAATCACATAGCCACTTACTACCGCAATATCTCGGAATTTGCGCTTAGCCATTTCCGTAGCATTAATACTCGCTGTTACATCTTTCATTAAATCCTCTTTACGAAGAATATGCTTTAGTTGCTCCTCGGAAAGCACAATTTCCGTATCCGAAAACAATTCAAAACCGTAATCATTCATGGCCATCGAAAAACTGATCGGGTAAAGCTGACTGATGCGATATGCCATCAAACTAGACATTACTTCATGCACAAGACGTCCCTCAAAAGGATACATAAAAAGATGATACCCTTCTTTGGTTTTAATCTTTTCCACCAGGAATTCATCTTCTGAAGGAATATGCGATTTGTCAACCTGACTTGCTACTAACGGATATAAAAACTTGAGTTCCTCTTCCCGGGATTTGGGATTTTTGGAGTCTGCCAATTTCTTACGCAACAATCCCCCCAAATTAGAACTCAAAGGTAATCTTCCACCGAGCCAGCTTGGTGTTATAGCTTTCCCTTGTGAAGCACGCACATAAGCCGTCATTTCCTTCATTCGAATCAGTTCGAGAACACGACCAGCCAAAATAAACTTATCACCTTGCTTTAATTTCGTGATAAAATATTCTTCCACCATGCCAATGTATCCTCCACCTAAGAATTTGACTTTTACCATGGCATCCGATACAATCACACCAATATTCATCCGGTGAAGCATAGCAATACGTCTTTTTTCGACCACATAAAGACCTTCTTCATTCTTCACAACCTTATGAAATTCTTCATAATTCTTTCCAATCTTTCCTCCGACCGTTATAAAAGAAATACACCAATCCCAATCCTCTGCTGTCATCCATTGGAATGAAAAAGTTTTTTTCAAAGCTTCATACAACTTATCCTTTGTAAAACCACCGCCAAGTGCTATAGAAACGAGAAACTGGACTAATACATCATAACAAAGCACCAAAGGTTCACGATCTTCAATCAGATTAATTTTAACCGCTTCTTTAAGTGCGGCTACTTCGATAAGTTCAAGCGAATGGGTTGGCACAAAATATATCTTTGACACCTCAAATGGTGAGTGTCCACTTCGCCCGGCCCGTTGCATAAAACGAGCCACACCTTTACTCGAACCAACTTGAATCACGGTATCCACCGGTTTAAAATCCACGCCAAGATCTAAAGAGGAAGTGGACACCACCGCTTTTAATTTTCCTTCACTCAACGCTTCTTCTATCCAAGTGCGAATATGTATATCTATCGATCCATGATGTAAAGCTAATTGTCCTGCAAAGTCTGGATAAGCCCCCAACAACAGCTGATACCAATATTCACTTTGACTTCGTGTATTGGTAAAAACGATGGTAGATTTACTTTCTAAAATTATCGGCACCACCTGCTCCACGAGTTTGCCACCTAAATGTCCTGCCCAAGGTAATATCTCGACCTCGGGCGGAAATACCGAAACAATATCAATGAGCTTTTTCTCCTTGGCAATAATCTTAATTTTCTTAACAGCGTAAGGAATGAGTACATGCATCGTTTCATCCAAATTTCCAATAGTAGCCGTAATCCCCCAAATTAATAGGTTTGGTAATTTAGATTTTAAATAAGCTGTAGCCAACTCGACCATTACCCCTCGCTTACTACTTAATAATTCATGCCATTCATCAATAACTACAGCTTTAAGGTGTGCAAAGAACTTGTCTCTCCCTTTTTGAGCCAAAAGCAAATGCCAGCTTTCGGGAGTGAGCAACAATACATCAGGCATTTGCTTGCTTTGTCGTTGCTTAATTTTTACATCGGTATCTCCATTACGTACCTCCACTACCCAATCTAACCCAATCTGATCGATAGCTTCTTGCATAGCACGTGCTAAATCTTTTGCCAAAGAACGCAAAGGCGTAATCCAAACCATCTTCAAACCCTTTTTATAAGAATTTGGATGATTCATGTAATCAATCAAAACACCCAGAAAAACAGAATAGGTTTTGCCAAAGCCCGTAGGTGCCACCACCATTCCACAGTATCCATTATTGATTTTTTCCCAAGATTGGCGTTGAAAGGTAAAAGGAGTTCGACCGTGATCTTTTAGCCACGATGACACAATTTCATAACCAGATGTTTGTTCAAAATTGCTCAAGATAGAATGAAGTTAATGAATTAATTTTTTTACCGATTCCAAATCATCTATTTCTGCTACGGTTTTATCTTTGCGCCAACGCAAAATACGTGGAAAGCGTAATGCTACACCAGCCTTATGCCTCAAACTCCAACCTATTCCTTCAAAGGCTATTTCGAATACCAATTCAGGCTTCACGGTACGCACAGGTCCAAATTTCTCTAAGGCATTTTTGTTCACAAAACGACTTACTTCCTGAATCTCTTTATCCGTCAGCCCCGAATAAGCTTTAGCAATAGTTACCAAATTTTCACCATCACGTACTGCAAAGGTATAATCCGTATACTGCGAGCTACGACGTCCGCTTCCCTTTTGGGCATATATCAAAACGGCATCTATAGTCAGAGGATCTATTTTCCATTTCCACCAATCGCCTTTTTTACGCCCCACGTGATAAACTGAATCTTTATGCTTCAACATTAGACCTTCACTGTTAATATCCCGAGCCTGTTCTCTAATGTGACGCAAATCTTCTAGATTATCTGTCTGTATAGTTGGCGAGATTTTGATGTGCTCTAACGGATTTTCTTTCACTAAATTTTCTAAGATAATTCGTCGTTCTTTCATGGGTTGGTTTCGCAAATCTTGATGATTAAATTCCAAAATATCATATAGATACAAACCAACGGGAACTTCCTCTAAAATTTTCTTAGACAACACTTTTCGATTTAACCTTTTTTGCAAAGCCGTAAAATTCAATATTTCCCCTTCCGAAATGGCTAATATTTCGCCATCCAACACAAAATTACCTTCCCATCCTTTTATTTCTTCAACAATTTCTGGAAATTGATCCGTAACCAATTCCTCTCCACGCGACCAAATAAAAATTTCTTCATTTCTTTTGATAACCTGTCCCCTGATACCATCCCATTTATATTCTATTTGCCAATCTTCAAGATTTTCTAATGTAGCATCGACATCTTCAATGGGATAAGCCAAACAAAACGGGTATGGTTTGGAAAGATTACTATCGATATATTCTCCATGTATTAAAGGTTCGAATTTGGAATTTTCTACGGTCCATTCGCCCATGATACTATGCGACACCGCACTTGCTTCCAAATTATAATACGATGAAATCGCGTTAATCAAACCTTTGGTGGAAATCCCTAAACGAAAACTTCCACCCAATAATTTATTAAAAATAAAACGTTCTTGGTGAGGTAGATTATCCCACACGTCTAGAATAAACTTCTTTTTATCTTCCTCTGAATAAGTTGAAATTGCATTTATTTTATCCATCCATTCCGCTAGTGAAAAATCCAAATACCCTGTTGGTTGAGGTAGTAACAAGGAAATAGTTTCTCCCAGATCACCTACGGAAGCATAGGCTTCTTGGAATAACCAATCTGGAATATTCGTAATTTCTTTAACCCATTCCCGAAGTAATGTTGTGGACACCGCTCGTTTTGGTCTTCTGCCGCTAAATAATGCCAAAAACCATAGCTTATCCTTATCTTCCGCCTGTTCGAAAAAACGATGGATAGCCTCCATCTTTTGCGTGGTTTTATTGGTGCTGTCTAAAGCATGTATTAATGTTGCGAAAGCTCTCATACAGACCCTCCTACTTCCTTCGCCACTTCAACCTCTTCTTCTTCATCACCAAATTCTGTTTTGACTTCTTCCGATTCTATACCAATTTCATTCAAATATTTTGAAAAGACCGCCGTTTGCCCATGCGTCACATATACTTTTTCGGCTTCTGTCATTTTTATAGCTTGAAGTAAATCATTCCAATCAGCATGATCACTAATCGCAAACCCCGCATCGGCACTTCTCCATCTTCGCGCTCCACGAACTGTCATCCACCCCGAACAAATAGCATAAGCCATATTTGGAATTTTACGTATTACATTAGAATCCACTAAAGCAGGTGGAACGATAACTATACCTTGATTGACATGTTTTACATCTTCTCTAAAGTCCAAGACTTCGTATTTTGGGAGTTCAATTCCTACACTTTCGTAAGCTTGATTCAATTTATGAATGGAATAATGTACATATATCGGAGCTATACCTTCCACCGCTTTCATAATGCGTTGTGCTTTGCCGAGAGAATAGCCTACAAAGACTGAGGTTTTTTGGTAAGCTTGATTTTGTATTACCCAATTGGCTAATTCCTCATTCTGCTTTTCTACGGGATTCCATTGATAAATAGGTAATCCAAAGGTACTTTCGCTAACGAATTCATGACATTTAATTGGTTCAAAAGGTGTCGACAAACCATCATTCTGCAACTTATAATCGCCAGATATAACAGCAACTTTTCCTTTATATTCCAATCTTATTTGCGCTGAACCAATAATATGACCAGCTGGATGAAAGGAAACTTTCACTCCATTAATAGCTATTGGTTCATTATAACCAATTCCTTGAACTTGTATATCTTCGCCTATGCGACTGCGAAGAATAGGAACTGTGAAATGATGACACAAATACCTTTTCATCCCCCAACGTGCATGATCAGCATGACCATGGGTGATCAACGCCATATCTACTGGTCGCCAAGGATCAATAAAAAATTTACCCGGTACACAGTAAATTCCCTCCGGTCGAAATTGAAGTAAACGCATATCAATGAAAACCGCTAAAGTCTAACAATTGTTTTCATTTAAAATGGTTTATAATAGCAATAAAATAAATATTTTATTATTTTAAACAATATATTTATACACCACAATTAATATGAAAATCACATTGAACAACTTAAACCAACTTAAATATATCCCAAAAATTGGAGTACAATCCTTTATTTTATTTTTGTAGCAGTAGTTTTGTTATTATTTGCAGGACGAAAAATAGAAGAACTTAGGTTCGAATCTTTGTATTATTTATTCCCCGATTATTATCAGCATATCTCAAACTTTTCTATATCAGCAATGCTCGTTTTAGTAGCAGGCTATACCAATGTACTTGAAAATAGAACACTTACACGTACATATGTCTCCGCTGCCTTGCTTATAGCAGCAAACCTTATATATGAGCTCTTTTTGCCTTTTATAAATACGATGGATGTTATGGACGCATACTATGGGATAGCTGGATCTATAGTACCTTTCATCTATTTGATTCCTTATAAATTATATGGCATACAAGAAAATCCTAATTATATAGAGAAAAATAAAAGTGAAAACCCAGTCCTTTAGAACTGGGTTTGTATTAATATTTAATCTCTCAAGGTAGTAATATCCAATTTTGGTTTTGGCAGATTTAATGCCTTTATCTCTGATAGACACTTATCAACCATTTCTTGTGTCATGGTGTAGGTGTATTTCCCATAATCATCATACTCTAATTTTCCCACAAAGAAAAATCCATATTTCGCAAAAAAATCAGATAAATCTACTTGAGCAACTTCACAGGCTGTTTTTACAAAATTTAATTGATGTACCGCAGGATTTCTTTCACCTCTACGTCTATCTGTCGCCCAATCTCCAGTTCTTGCGGTAGAATTTGCTGCTTCTTGTTTTCTAAATGCTTCAAATAAATCAGGATAAAAATCTGGGTTGCTACCTACGCCTTCAAAATACAACTGCAACTGCCAGAATGGAACCAATCGATTGAAAACATCAGGATCGGCTAGATATGAGATTCCTTTCTCAATAATATCTTTACGTGCTTTATCATAGTTATTTTGTTCGGAAATACGCGTCTTATTTCCGAATGAACGTGTTACATACAAGGAAAAAAGGTTATTGCTCACCTCGCCTAAACCACCCCAATTAAACATGGGTCTTGTTTGATGCACGTGTCCTACCTCATGACTGAATCCCCAGCATGGATCGCCTTTAATGACCACGTCTGGATTCACAACCATGCCCATTGCGTACCCAACTTTATCTCCCATGTAAGCCACGCCATCTCCATCTCTAAACATATAGTAATTATAATTTACACGAGATAAGATTTTATTTTGTGGAACTTTATTGTATTTGACCAGCCCCATCAATCTGTGTTGTCTATACACCAAAGAATCATAATTAGAAATCAACTCTACACCTCTTCCATACGCATATTTTTTTAACGCTTCTATTGGATATGCAGTCTGAATATGTTTTCCCTTAGCATCCAATATCGGATAAACTGCTTTATCAATTAACTTATTCCAGTCGGAATCTGTATGCTTGCTGATATCAAAATATCCATTTTCTTTACCCGTCAAGAAATGGACAGAAATGGGCTTTTCTTCCTCTGGAGCATTTGAAAAGTAAGAAATATAAGCAAGGCTTCCGTATTTTTCCAAATTAATGATGTTGACACCATTCTTTAATGTAAATTCCTGTTTATGCAATCCCCAACCATTTGGATCTTCTGTGGGGTTTTCAGGATTGGGCGCTTTGCGTAACCAATTTGGAACATATAATTTAACCTCTTTACCTTCAGCAATTCCATCTACCAAAAGAATATGTTCACCTTTGTCTAAATAAACTCCCGTTACATTTTCATATTTACTGTAACCATCACCTATACTCAAATCCCGTCCCAAAGTCCTAGGATTTAAAATGGCTTTATACGTAGCATACTTATAAGTTGGCTGGTATTTTTTATCCAATATGGCAGTTGCAACTTCTTTGATTGCAGACGTACTAATGGCATTTAAAGCCTTTTTGTTGACTTCCTTTTTTAATTTCAATCCTACGGCATCATCGAATACAACCAGATCTTTATTCACTCGAGCATAATCTTCAGCAGTCTGCGCAAAAGTATTTGTTTGAAATAAAAAAGTAATTAGAAAGGGTACAATAAAGCATTTTTTCATCTTATTAGTGTTATAATTCACTTCTAAAATATGCTTATTACTAGCAACTAAAAAGTAACGAATTTGGCACAATTCCAAATTCTCTCATTCCAATAGCAATCAATCGGTTGATTAATTTTTAATAAAAATCAAAAAGGTTTGCAAAAACTATATTAATGGGTTAAATTTGTCGCCATATTATTTGATAAATGACAAAATTCTTCACATACCATATTCATTCGCATCATCGCCATTGTGGCGATATGTAATGTTATATGTTTCTACGTGAAGCATCTTTTTCCCAATAGTCAGTTTTATTAATAATATTTAAGCACCAAAAACAATTAGTTTTGAAAAATCTAAAAATAGCTATCCAAAAATCGGGTAGATTAAATGAAAAATCAGTACAGTTACTTAAAAACTGTGGTCTTGACTTCGAAAATTACAAAAGCTCTCTTATAACATCTGCTTCAAACTTCAATCTTGAAATTCTTTTCTTACGTGATGACGATATTCCAGGATACGTGGAGCAAGGTATCGCCGATTTGGGTATTGTAGGTGAAAATGTAATTGATGAAACACAAGCTAAAGTAAACTATTTACAACGCTTAGGGTTTGGTAAATGTACCTTGAAATTAGCTATCGCTAAGGATTCTACTATTCAAGACTTACAAGATTTAAATGGTAAATCAATTGCAACTTCTTACCCTGTGATTTTAAAATCATTCTTGGATGAATATAAAATCAATGCGGATATCCAAACAATTTCGGGATCGGTAGAAATAGCTCCAGGATTAGGTTTGAGTGATGCAATTTGTGATATTGTTTCTACAGGCGGAACATTAAAAAGCAATGGTTTAAAACCTTTTGCAGATGTGCGTAAATCAGAAGCTATTCTTATCGGACGTGAAGGATTAGAAGAAAACGAAATTTTAGCTGAACTTTTGCAACGTATTCAATCCGTATTACGTGCGAAGGAAACAAAATACGTCGTATTGAACGTAGAAAAAGCAAATCTGCCTATTATCACTGAAATTTTGCACGGTGTAAAAAGCCCTACAGTAGTGCCTTTAGCTGAAGAAGGCTGGGTTGCTGTACACACCGTCATTTCCGAAGATGATTTTTGGGGTAAAATAAACGTATTGAAATCTGCAGGCGCGCAAGGTATTGTCGTAATGCCTATCGAAAAGATTATTTTATAATGCTAAAAACATATACATACGCCGATCTTTCTACAGCAGATATTGATAAATTGGTATTGCGAAACTCCGATCCCAATCAATCTATTCAATCTACTGTTAACGATATTATCGAAGATGTTCGTCAGAATGGCGACGCAGCTTTAATAAATTATGCGGCTAAATTTGATCAGGTACAATTGGAAAAATTGTATTTGGAGAAAGAAGAAATTGAAGAGTTAGCAGCAACTATTAGCCGTGATCAACAACGTGCTTTGGAGATTGCTTTCCAAAATATTCATAAATTTCACAGCACACAATTGAAACGCGAACGCGTAGTAGAAACTATGCCTGGCGTAAAATGTTGGCGTGAGGTACGTCCTATCGAAAAAGTCGGATTATACATTCCGGGAGGTTCTGCTGTATTACCTTCTACCCTTTTGATGTTGGGAGTTCCTGCTCGAATTGCAGGATGTAAAGAAATTGTAGTCTGTTCGCCTCCACAAAAAAATGGCAAAATCAATGGCTTTGTGGCTTATTGTTTATTGTTATTAAAAATTGAACGTATCTACTTAGTTGGTGGAGCACAAGCTGTAGCTGCAATGGCTTTTGGTACATCAAGTATTCCAAAAGTGGATAAAATTTTTGGTCCAGGAAATCAGTTCGTTACCAAAGCAAAAAGCACGATACAAAGTCTTACAAATGTAAGTATTGATATGCCTGCTGGACCATCTGAAGTGTTAGTAATAGCAGATCATACAGCAAACCCTGCTTATGTGGCTGCAGATTTATTAGCTCAAGCGGAACATGGCTCAGATAGTCAAGCTGTATTAGTGGCGACCTCTGCGGAAATTGTCACGAAAGTAAACGCAGAATTAGAATCGCAACTTGCTGTACTACCCCGCAAAGAAATCGCTGCTAAAGCTATTGAAAATTCTTACGCGGTTATTACCTCAGACTTGAGAGAAGCCATGCGATTCTCCAACATTTATGCCCCAGAACATTTGATTATTGAAACGGATTATTGGCAAACCGTAACTTCTTTGATTCTAAATGCAGGTTCTGTATTCTTAGGTCATCTTACACCTGAAAGTGCTGGAGATTATGCTTCTGGAACAAACCACACACTGCCTACCTCAGGTTATGCTCGTTCGTATTCTGGCGTTTCGGTAGATTCTTTTGTCAAAAAGATTACTTTCCAATCGATTAATGAAGAAGGTATTAAACAAATTGGTTCTACGGTAGAAATATTAGCCGAATTAGAAGGCCTTCAAGCGCATAGAAATGCAGTTTCGATTAGAAAAAAATAATTTTTATTTTTTACACAATATTCGGAATATACTCTGCGTTTCTATATTAGAAACTTAAAGATAAATCTCTAATAGTTAGAGGTTATCACCTAAAAAGAATAAAGGGATTAAGACAAAATGTTTTAATCCCTTACTTTTTTACCAAATGCCCAAGCGTAGTTTCAGCATATTCGTATCCCCTTTCTATTAAAAATTTTGAGCGGTCAAAATCCCAAATTCCAGAAATATTATGCGGTACATTGATGACATAATTTGGTTTATACAATTCAATACTCAATTGAGTTAATTTTCGCCGCATCGCTAAATAAGATTCTTGCAATAAGCTAATGGAATTCAATTTGTCGTAAGCAATTGGCGCTAACAAATCCCTATTTCCATCTAAGTTGACTGCTATAATGATATTCTCACGGTACTGTACATAATTGATTGGCAAAGGATTTAGTACGCCACCATCGACCAAAAATCTTCCATCCGTAGTAATTACAGACTTAAAAACACCTGGTATAGCTATCGAAGCACGGATTGCATTATATACACTTCCAGTTCGAAATACTACATCTTCTTCATTCGTCAAATCTGTGGCCACTGCTGCATAACGCATTTGCATATTTTCTATGGGCAAATCTTGAAACACTTCTTGCATGGTCGAAAGTACACGCTGGCCTTTCAAAAATCCATATCTGGGATCAGAAAAATCCATTAATCTAAAAACTTCCCTTTTGGTAAGACGTGACATCCACTCGCCCAATTCCACATGACGCCCTTCTGCAAATGCAGCTCCAACCAAAGAACCAATCGAACAGCCCACAACTTCATTTACTTCAAATCCATGTTCTGTAAGCCATTTAATAACACCTAATTGAGTAATTCCTCTTGCTCCTCCACTACCTAGAACTAACGAAACCTTTTTCTGCATATAATTTACAATTCAGTCAAAGACCTAAAATAAATTATATTTCTCGTAATAACGACAGACGGCGTTATTATTTCCGATTGTCAGTCAAAAGTCGATTTTTCAATATCCATTTTGTTAAATAAAATAACAGTGTTACTTTTGTTAACACTGTTAACAAGTTGCTTATTCAACAATAATAGCATGCTTACAAGAAGAGAAAAAGAAATACAGGAATTAAGGCAAATGATCATCGATCAATCTTGGAAAATCATCCAAGAGGAAGGTTGGCAATCGCTATCTATTCGCAAAATAGCAGATGCGATCAGCTATAGTGTGCCTGTAATTTACAAACATTTCGAAAATAAGGAAGCCATTGTAGAATACTTTTCGAAAGAAGGATTTAGCAAATTGGCTGAAGAATTAAAGGTAGAAGAATTCGATACCATCGAAAAACTTCGAAAAATTGCTTTGGCTTATTGGAAATTCGCTTCGCAAAATACGCAATACTATCGTATCATGTTTGGATTGGGAATACCAGCATGCGAAACTATCAATAGTTCAGAGGAAATGAAAAATAGTTCTTCTTTAATGTTGCAAGCAATTGATGATGTACTGACACAATACAGTAACCAACACGTTGATAGACACCTTAAGCTAAAGACATTTTGGTCCATGCTTCACGGTTTTGTTGCCATAGATTTATTATCAAACAAAGAAATAGCAGAATTGCCTCCTCCAACAGTACTTGATGCTGTCGAAGGATTTATATACACATTACAAAAACAAAATTAAAATGAGCTTATTACAAGATTTACAATGGAGATACGCAACTAAGAAAATGACAGGTGAAAAAGTTGCACAAGAGAAAGTGGATTATATTATCGAAGCAACTCGTCTTGCTCCTACTTCATCAGGTTTACAGCCTTTTAAAGTAATTCAAATCACAGATGAGGAATTGAAAGCTAAAATTCAACCTATAGCTTTTGGTCAATCTCAAATAGTGGATGCGTCCCACTTGTTAGTTTTCGCAGCACATGAAAGTTATACAGAAGAGTATTTAAATGAAGTTTTCTCATTTAGCGAACGCGAAAGAAATCTGCCAGAAGGATATTCTAATGACTACAAAAATATGTTGTGGAGCAAATTCGCACAACAAACAAAAGAAGAACACTTCAATCATACTGCAAGACAAGCTTACATCGGTTTCGGCTTAGCTATCGCTGCTGCTGCTGAATTAAAAGTAGATGCCACACCAATGGAAGGCTTTATCAATGAGCAATTGGACGAATTGTTGGGTCTTGAAAAATTAGGGTTAAAATCCGTAACTATTTTGGCTTTAGGTTACCGCGACGAAGCTAACGACTGGAACTTGAACATGAAAAAAGTTCGCTTCAGCAAAGAAGATTTTGTAATTAATTACAACTAATTATAATTTTCTATTTATAGCTCCAGTGAGATTCACTGGAGCTTTTTATTTTATTACCAAGTTTTTTCGCCTTTTTTCATTTTGTCCAGACTAGTTTGAAGCTCTTCTCTTCTATCTTCAGACGTTATTGAAACTGCTTTTTCTTGCCAGAGTATTGCATTTTTAGCATCTCCTAATTTATATAGCAAATTAGCATAAGTGTCAATAATATATTCTACTTCATTACGCTCTACAGCTATTTTACTCCAGGTCAAGGCTACTTTCAAAGCATCTTTATCGTCACATTCTTCAAACATTTTCCAAGCATATTCATTAAGCTCTTCTGCAGTAATATTTGGATCGCTTTTTACTTTTTTATCATATTCAGTTACGAAAGTTTTCCAATCCTTTTTTTTCAAGTAACTAGAAAATTTCATCGAAGCAAAAGATTTTGAAAAATTTACTTTATCATATTTTGTGCTTAATTGTTTTTCAATTTCATCATAATCGATAGATTCGCCGCTCGATATTTTTGGACGTAGTACCTTTTGAGAAATCATATGAGCCAAAAAATCATTTACATCAGCGCCAAATTGATTTTTAAAAAAATCCTTAAAGGAATCTTGATTATTATAGATTAAATCAAAAGCTTTCCCATCTATGTCCTCCTGTGCTAGTACAACAATTCCTCCAAGATTTTCCTTTTTTAGAAATTCTTCTTTAGATGATTTATCTAAAATTATATTGAATGCCTTAGTTGCCAATGGGATATCATATATATCTGATGCTTTGGTAAAAATTTGCTGTGCTAATTCTAAATTTTGTGGATCTGCCTCGTATTTCTTTTTAGCAGTTATAAATTGCTTTTCGGGAATCAAAGCATCTTTAAAACGAGCGATAAATTTATCCGCTTGGCTACCTCCCACCACTTTATCGACCAATTCACCATTAGGATCGAATACTAAAAAAGTCGGATAAGCTCTTACTTCATAATCCTTGGCAAATCGTTTAGCCTCATCATACCAAGATTTTACATCTTCAGAATCCTCTTTAGTTTCATCAAATTGCAACTTGAGATTCACAAAGTTATCATTGAAAAATTCTCCTACCTCTTCTTGGACAAATACATTATCTGCCATCCATTTGCAGGGACCACACCACGTCGTGAAACAGTCGACAAATATGTGTTTATTTTCTGCTTTAGCCTTTTCTTTAAGTTTTTCCCAATTTGTATTGTGTTCAAACTGAATTCCTTTTTCCTGCGCCGTTGTCAATAGGGGTATTAAAAACAGCATGATGAATAGCTTTCTCATGATCAATGATTTATAAGTTAATTAGTAATTCTAAAATAACTTTTATTTTCGATTAAGTAAAGAAATTAAACTTGTTTAACTTAAATCACGATTTGACTTTAAATATAAAGTTCGAATATAATTATACCAATAACTCCTAGTTTTATAAAAGAAACTTATTTAAATATATCCAAAACCTCCTCAAGGGTAACTTTCCCAAAATAAGCTTTAATATCAATAGAATTAAATAATTCCTTTAGACTGTCTTGTTCATGCTTTATGCCTATTAATTTACTTTCCAATTCTTCAATTGGATTTGAGGCAAAAAAATCGCCAAATATTTTAGCTTGCTCTATATGTCCTTTATGCACATCCAAATGCACCTCGATAAATCCTGCAGGAATTTTGTTAGCCTTTTTGAAATTGTAATCCGGTGAAAATCCAAAGTTCCACTCCCAAGTACTATATTTCTCCATTGCTAATTTTTCTATCGCAGCTATATCTTGTTCATCAAAAGAATATTCACTCACATCCGCGTTTGAAGCTTTGATTTCCTCAATAAAAAGTTGTTTAAAGGATTCGGTAGTGGTTCCTTTAGGAAGATAATCTATTAAATTTGTGACACGTGCACGATTTGATTTTACGGCTTTATCCACAAACTTTAATGGATTCACTTTTAGCGCATCAGCCAAAACGGACATTTCTGAATTAATCAAAATCGTACCATGTTGGATCATCTTTTTAGATTTAATGGTCTTAGCATTGCCACTAAACTTTTTGCCATCGACCAATAAATCATTTCTGCCTTCCAACTTACCAGGAACACCTAATTTATTGAGCAGTTGAACTACAGGTTTAGTGAATGTTTCGAAATCACTGAAATCCTTATCACTGGCTTTGGTATGAAACGAAAAATTCAAATTTCCTAAATCATGATATACGGCACCTCCTCCCGACAAACGACGAACAACTTTGATGTTATTCTCATTAACATAATCCAAATTAATTTCTGCTAAAGTATTTTGAAATTTACCTATTATAATAGATGGGGCATTAATGTAGAAAAGTAATATATCTTCCTCTGGAAAACGGTTCAATAGATATTCTTCCGAAGCAATATTGAAAAAAGCATTATGCGAAAGTGGGTCAATGATAATCATAAGTGTCTTTTGTACAAAGGTAACAATAAGATTTAAGTTCGCTTCTTTCAATTATATTTAGTATCTTTGTAAAAAGCCGCACAACTCGCCTCCATTCTCACTTCAGAATTTCTTGACGACACGTTTGACTTTTCTCAACATCAATAATCATTAAATAATAATACATGGGTCAAAGCCAACAAACATTTAGAAAAAAAGAAATCGCCAAGAAAAAACTGCAAAAACGTAAAGAAAAAGAAGAAAAAAAAGCGCAACGTGAAGATTCTAACGATAAAGGTAAATCATTAGAGGAAATGTTCGCATATGTAGACGAGAACGGAAATATCTCCGACAAACCTCCTGTAAAAAAATACGAATTCAAAGAAGAGGATTTAATCCGTCCAGAAGTTGAAGATGTTTACTCATTCGGTAAAGTTTCTTTTTACAACGAAGCTGGTCAATACGGTTTTATCCGTGACAACGAAACGAGAGAAAACGTTTATTTTAACTTCAAAATCTTAGGTTTTGTCTTACACCAAGACCAAAAAGTAAAATTCAAGTCGCAATCAAGCAAACAAGGACTTCAAGTAACAGAAGTAATTGTATTATAAAATATAATTTTCTTAATGTACACATCCCTTATCAATAAAATGATAAGGGATGTTTTTATTTAAGTAGATTATGCAAAACATATAAAACAATAAAGGCGAATCTTAGAAAGATTCGCCTTTTGCAAGATAAGTATAATTAAAATTAGTTTACTCTTACATTAGTGGCATTGATACCTTTACGACCTTTTTCTAAGTCATAAGTAACTTGATCGCCTTGTTGAACTTGGTCAACTAATCCTGATACGTGTACAAAAACATCTTCGCCACCACCATCAGGTGTAATAAAACCAAATCCTTTAGTTTCATTAAAAAACTTTACAGTTCCGTTATTCATATTGTATTTATTTATTATGTCCACAAGGTAGGTATAATAAATGGATAATCAACTATTTATTTTTTTTATCTTACAAATAGTGTATTTAATCGGGCTACTATGAATTTTTAATTAAGCCATTGTAATAACTACCAAGAAATTTGTCAGAAACATATTTCACTCCCTTTCGATATTAGTTTATTATAACATACTACTAATATAAACAAAAAAAGCCTTCTTCAGAATCGAAGAAGGCTTTAGTATTTCTAAAAATGAACTACTTACAAAGCAGCAATAGCATTATTTAATGTTGCTGAAGGACGTAAAGCTTGAGTAGCTAACTCATCATTCGGGAAGTAGTAACCACCGATATTTTGAGCTGTACCTTGCGCAGCGATTAATTCTTCATTGATTTTAGCTTCGTTAGCTGATAATGTCTCAGCTAATGTAGCAAATTGAGCTGCTAATTCAGCATCTTTCGTTTGTTTAGCCAATTCTTGAGCCCAGTATAAAGTCAAGTAGAAGTGAGAACCACGGTTGTCAATTTGACCTACTTTACGTGCTGGAGATTTGTCATTAGCTAAGAATAAAGCATTTGCTTCATCCAAAGCATCAGCCAAAACTTGCGCTTTTGCGTTGTTTTGCGTTTGTGCTAAGTGTTCGAAAGAAGCTTGTAATGCTAAGAACTCACCTAATGAATCCCACCGTAAGTAACCTTCTTCTAAGAATTGTTCTACGTGTTTAGGAGCAGAACCACCAGCACCTGTCTCAAATAAACCACCACCGTTCATTAAAGGAACAATAGATAACATTTTCGCTGAAGTACCTACTTCCAAGATTGGGAATAAGTCAGTTAAGTAGTCACGTAATACGTTACCTGTTACAGAAATCGTATCTAAACCTTCACGGATACGATCTAAAGAGAATTTAGTAGCTTCGATTGGAGACATTACGAAAATATCTAAACCATTTGTATCGAAGTCACCTAAGTATTTCTCTACTTTTTTGATGATCTCTCTATCATGAGCACGGTTTTCGTCTAACCAGAATACCGCTGGTGTAGCTGATAAACGAGCACGATTTACAGCTAATTTAACCCAGTCTTGGATAGGCGCATCTTTAGTTTGACACATACGGAAGATGTCACCAGCTTCCACAGCTTGCTCCATCAACACATTTCCGTTAGCATCCACTACACGGATAGTTCCTTGAGCAGATGCTTGGAAAGTTTTGTCATGTGAACCGTATTCTTCTGCTTTTTGAGCCATCAAACCTACGTTTGGAACTGAACCCATAGTTGTAGGATCTAAAGCACCATTTTCTTTACAGTCTTCGATTACAGCTTCATATACACCTGCGTAAGAACGGTCAGGAATGATAGCAATTGTATCGCGCTCTGCTCCTGCTTTATCCCACATTTTACCGCCGATACGAATCATAGCTGGCATAGAAGCATCTACGATTACATCCGAAGGAACGTGTAAGTTTGTAATACCTTTGTCCGAATTAACCATCGCTAAATCAGGACCATTAGCAATAGCAGCATCGATAGCAGCTTTCACTTCAGCCTCTTGTGGAGTACCCGCAATTTTAGCGTAAACTTCACCTAAACCATTGTTTTTGTTGATACCTAATGAAGCGAACAATTCACCATATTTAGCGAATACATCTTTGAAGTACACTTCTACGATAGCTCCGAAAATAATAGGGTCAGAAACCTTCATCATCGTTGCTTTCAAGTGCGCTGATAATAATACACCAGCTTCTTTGGCTTCAACGATTGTAGCAGCAACAAACTCTTTCAATTTAGCTACATTCAATACCGATGAATCAATTACTTCGCCAGCTTTCAAAGGAGAAAGACTTTTTAATTCTTTTACAGAACCGTCAGCAGCTACGAATTCAATTTTGAATTGACCAGCTTCTTCGACTGTTACTGATTTTTCAGTAGCGTAAAAATCACCGTCAGTCATTGACGCTACTTTAGTTTTGCTGTCTGCAGCCCAAGCACCCATACGGTGAGGATTAGCTTTTGCATAATTTTTAACCGCTTTAGGGGCACGACGATCCGAATTACCTTCACGTAATACTGGGTTTACAGCAGAACCTAAAACTTTAGCATATGTAGCTTTGATTTTTTCTTCTTCTGGAGTAGCAGGTGCATCAGGGTAGATAGGCACATTGTAACCTGCTTTTTGCAATTCAGCGATTGCTCCTTTTAATTGAGGAATAGAAGCTGAAATGTTTGGTAATTTGATGATGTTAGCATCAGGAGTAGTAGCCAATTGCCCTAACTCTGCCAATGCATCAGCAGTTTGTTGTTCTGCTGTTAAATATTCGTTGAAATTAGCCAGGATACGACCAGCCAATGAAATGTCTCTTAATTCTACATCGATATCCGCAGTTTTTGCGAACGCTTGTACAATAGGTAAAAAAGAGTAAGTTGCCAATAATGGCGCTTCATCTGTTTTAGTGTAAATGATTTTAGATGACATAGTTTTCTATTGAAAATATATTAATGTTTCTATTGTTTTATTAAAAAATCAACAACGGCTTCTTTCCGTTATCAAAATCCGCCTAAAGATAAGAAAATCAAAATTAAATATTGGCAATAGGTTTAATTATGACGGAATTGAGAAAAAGCTTGGCAAGGTTGGATTATAAATCTAAATACACTTTCTTTTCAAACTTAAATGGTTGGCCATCCTCTAATTCTCCCGCGATGATAAAAGTCGTCCAGCCTTTGTTAAATTTGGCATAGTATAGGAATTTTTCGTCAAAACGAACTCCTTGTCCCCCATTATAGAAAAGGTACTTATATGACGATGAATATAGGTTCATTATATTTGAATTTGCTAGAATTGTATCGTCTTTATATACAAAATCATTATCAATACTAACTGCTAATTTTTCTCTATTCATAGTATTGGTATAGAAAGGACTATGCATAGTACACGCCATTGCCATAGGAATAATTGAAAAATTAAAAGTGTACACTTGTTTAGTGTCAAAATCAAAGTAAACATCAAAAGGTCCTTTTAGGGTATCTTTAACTATACTGTACTTATCTATTTGATTTATAAATGATATCTTTCCTGTGGGTAAATATTCAAAAGTCATAGCATTTAGATTGCTTCCACAACACATAATATTTAATAGTGAGATACCTAAGGCAAGAGCAAGTATTTTACATTTCATATAGTATTGGTTAATTTAAAAATAAAACGAAAGTAAATTTTGTTTCGCTACAATATAATTTTAAAAACTTTATTATTTTTTTAATTCATGTAAATATTCTGTCATCAATTCAGAATACTTCTTTATACAGCGATAGATGTTATAGGTTGTTTTAAATAATCTTATCTTTGTCTTTGAAATAACACTATTTAATAAGATGAGCAAAGTAAAAGTTGGATTAGTTCAGATGTCTTGTACCAAAGACAAACAAGAAAACCTTAATAAAGCTATTGAAAAAGTGAGAGAAGCTGCTGCTGGCGGCGCTCAGATTGTATGTTTACAAGAACTTTTCACTTCATTATATTTTTGTGATGTCGAAGATTATGACAACTTTGACCTTGCAGAGTCTATCCCAGGACCATCAACGGATGCATTATCCGCTGTGGCTAAAGAATTAGGCGTTGTCATTATCGCTTCTTTATTCGAAAAACGCACGGAAGGTCTTTACCACAATACAACAGCAGTTTTAGATGCTGACGGTGCTTACTTAGGTAAATACCGCAAAATGCACATCCCTGATGATCCTGCATTTTACGAAAAATTCTATTTCACGCCTGGTGATTTAGGTTACAAAGTATTCAAAACAAAATTCGGTAAAATCGGTGTATTGATTTGTTGGGATCAATGGTATCCAGAAGCATCTCGTATCACGGCGTTGATGGGTGCGGAAATCATGTTCTACCCTACTGCGATTGGTTGGGCGACAGACCAAGATGAAGAAACAAACCAAGATCAATACAATGCTTGGCAGACGATCCAACGCTCACACGCTGTTGCAAATGGTGTTCCTGTAGTATCCGTTAACCGTGTTGGTTTCGAACAAGATGGCGCCATGAAATTTTGGGGTGGTAGCTTTGTCGCAAATGCACAAGGTAAATTGTTGTATTTAGCATCTCACGACCAAGAAGAAGTTAAAGTAGTGGAATTAGATTTGAAACAATCAGATTATTTTCGCAAACACTGGCCTTTCTTGCGTGACCGTCGTATAGAGACTTACGCGCCTATTACTAAAAGATTTATTGACGAAGACTAATATTACTTCTTTAATATACTAGATTTTAAGAAGTAAAGTGATATTTTACATGAGTTTGAATTTAGAAAATACACCTAAACAATTAGGCTATTCTTTCCCAGCTGAATGGGCAGAGCAAGAAGCAATGTGGTTAAGTTGGCCGCACAAAGAAGCTTCTTGGCCAGGAAAGATTGAAACAATATATAAGCCATATTCGGAATTTATTAAAGCCGTAGCAGCTGACCAAAAAGTACGCATAAATGTGGCAGATGAGGCTATGAAGGATTTTGCTTTAGGTTATTTACAAGCTGTTGAAGCAAATCTAGAGAACGTAGAATTCTATTTCCACGAAACAAACGACGCTTGGTGTAGAGACCATGGTCCTGCTTTCGTCGTAAATAAAACGGAAAACAAAAAAGGTATCGTAGACTGGGGTTACAATGCATGGGGTGATAAATATCCTCCATACGATTTGGATGATGTAGTTCCCACTAAGATTGCTAAACACTTTGATTTACCTTTGTTCACTCCTCCTATTGTAATGGAAGGTGGTTCGGTAGAATTCAATGGTGCTGGTACAATCTTGACTACAACCGCTTGTTTGTTGAATGAAAACCGTAACCCTCACTTGACGAAAGAAGAAATCGAACAATATTTGAAAGAATATTACGGTCAAGAGCAAGTTTTATGGTTGGGTGATGGAATCGTTGGAGATGATACAGATGGTCACATCGATGATATTACACGTTTCGTAAATGAAGATACAGTCATTACAGTAGTAGAAGAAAATCCTGAAGACGAAAATTATCATTTGTTGCAAGAGAATTTAGAAGCCTTGAAACAAATGACTTTATTAGATGGACGTAAGTTGTATATTGTAGAATTACCAATGCCTGGTGCAGTAATTTATGATGACACACGCTTACCCGCTTCTTATGCTAACTTTTACATTGCAAACAAAGTAGTCGTTGTTCCAATCTTTAATGATAAGAATGATGAAAAAGCTTTAGAAATTATCCAATCTTGTTTCCCAGACCGCAAGGTTATCGGAATCAATTCTGTAGATATAATATGGGGATTGGGAAGTTTCCACTGTTTAAGTCAGCAAGAGCCTAAAATTTAATCGGCAATCTCAAAATATTGGAAAGGAGCAAATTGATTTGCTCCTTTTTTATTTTCATTCATACTACTGACAAACTGTTGTCACAAGCCATACCTACTTTTGATGTATCATTAAAACCTTAAAAAATGGAAAAGACAGTAATTATTTCAAAAGCAGATTTATTAGAACATTGGTTAGGACATCGTAATTTAACTCGGAAAACTATCGAAAAGTTTCCTGAAGAAGAATTATTCAAATTTTCGATTGGAGGCATGCGTACCTTCGCTGATTTGATTAAAGAAATGCTTTCACTAGCCGTACCTGGCTTAGATGGCATTGTCCACGACAAAATAGAGAAGTACAATCATGATTTACCTCTTCATACTAAAGCAGAACTACTTGCACAATGGGATAAAGATACGCCAGTTCTGATTGATTTATACAACCAAATTCCAGAAGAAAGATTCCATGATGATTTCAATTTATTTGGAGAATATAAATTTCCGATCGTACACAATCTCATGTATTTCATTGACAATGAAATTCATCATAGGGCTCAAGGTTTTGTGTATTTAAGAGCTTTAGGGATTGAGCCACCTTTCTTTTGGGATAGGTATTAGTTCTGTAGAAATTACGTTAAGACAATAGATTGCTTCGACAAAGTGTGTCGAAGCAATCTGACTTTTTATTATACCCAAAGACTTTTCTTAATTTATAGATTCCTCCTTCCGTCGGAATGACGATAATTTAATAACGTCATATCGACCGAAAAGAGATATCTAATTCAATTCTCAGTTTCTATTATCAATTATTTAAGGTTTTTCAAAGCACCTTCTAACACGCTTTTTACTTTTAGTTTCAGCTCTTCGGGTTCAAGAATTATGGATTCATCCGAAAACATCAGAAACCAACGCGCAAAGTGTTCTAGATTACTTGTCTGAAAATGCATTTCTACACTATCCCCTTTTTCTACTTCTCTTACAAATCCATAATACTGCCTTTCCCAATGTAGATATCTCGCGATTGACTTTTTAACTAATATTCTGACAGAAATTATAACTTCAGCCTTTTTCTGTTCTTCTAAATATTCATGTAATGGCTTCAACGACTGTGTATACCGTAAATCCGTAAGTCGAATATGTTCGATACGGTCAAGTCTAAACTGACGAACTTCTTTCCGCAAATGGCAATAAGCCAAAAAATACCAAAATTGTCCTTCTTGATAAACACCTACCACTTCAATGTTCCTCTCTTGCAAATTGCTCTCCACAGATTTATAGGTAAGATGAATCTGTTTTTTCTTTACCATACTTTCAAACAGCATAGCCAAAGCTGCAGGCACATTTTCATTCAGAAAATTCTTTTGCTTGTTGATAAGGACTTTTGATTCTAGGTCCGCAACATTTTCTTTATCACTAAAACGCAAAACACTTTTCATCTTCACTAGTGCATTCGAAAAATGCGTTCCCATCTCTTTATCCAGATAATGCTGCATGAGTTTCTCTGCTACTCCAAAACTCAGTGCTTCTTGTTCGGTAAAATTCATCGGCTGAATTTTGTACGTATTCATCAAAGAATAACCATAACCTGCCTCTCCACTTATCGGAATACCAGCCTGCTCCAGGGATTTGATATCACGGTAAATCGTACGTAAACTCACTTCATATTTATCCGCTAAATCCTGTGCTTTGACCAATGGTTTAGATTGCAAATAAAAATAAATACCGAGAAGCCTATCGAATCTTTTGGTAATGTCCATCTTGGTTAAGTCTATAAAAAGTAAAAGCCCCAACTATAAAGTTAGGGCTTTGCTTATATAAACTTCAATAAAAATCTATTTTGCGTAAGACACCGAACGCGTCTCGCGAATCACGGTAACTTTAATTTGACCAGGATAAGTCATCTCTGTTTGGATACGGTTAGAAATGTCAGCAGCCAAAATTTCAGCTTGTGCATCTGTTACTTTCTCAGATTCGACCACGACACGTAATTCACGTCCAGCTTGGATAGCGAAAGTTTTTTCAACACCAGGGTAAGATAATGCTAATTCTTCTAATTCTTTCAGACGTTTAATGTAGCTTTCTACCACCTCACGACGTGCACCAGGTCGAGCTCCTGAAATCGCATCACATGCTTGTACCACTGGAGAAATCATAGAAGTCATTTCAATCTCGTCGTGGTGAGCACCGATAGCATTACATACATCTGGGTGTTCTTTATATTTTTCTGCTAACTGCATACCTAAAATTGCGTGTGGCAATTCTGGGTTGTCATCTGGTACTTTACCTATATCGTGCAAAAGACCCGCGCGTTTAGCGTGTTTTACATTTAAGCCTAATTCCGCTGCCATCGTAGCTGCAAAGTTAGCTACCTCACGTGAGTGCTGTAATAAGTTTTGACCGTATGAAGAACGGTAACGCATACGGCCTACCATACGAATCAATTCAGGGTGTAATCCGTGAATACCTAAGTCGATAGCTGTACGTTCACCGATTTCGACGATTTCGTCTTCTATCTGTGTTCTAGTTTTCGCAACTACTTCTTCGATACGTGCGGGGTGAATACGACCATCCGTCACCAAACGGTGTAATGACAAGCGTGCAATCTCACGACGTACTGGATCGAAACCAGATAAGATAATAGCTTCTGGTGTATCGTCTACGATAATCTCAATCCCTGTGGCAGCCTCCAAAGCACGAATATTACGCCCCTCACGACCGATAATACGACCTTTGATTTCATCATTTTCAATATTGAAAATAGACACTGTATTTTCAATAGCTGACTCAGTAGCTGTACGTTGGATAGTTTGGATGACTACTTTTTTAGCCTCTTTAGAAGCCGTTAATTTAGCTTCATCGACAATATCTTTGATTTGAATCATGGCTTGCGAACGAGCTTCTTCACGTAGAGAAGTAACTAATTGCTCTTTCGCTTCTTCAGCAGTAAGACCAGCGATAGTCTCTAATTGACTAATATGTTGATTTTTTAGTTGTTCAACTTCTTCGCTTTTCTTCTCATTAACCTCGATTAATTGATCAAGTTTCGTACTTTTCTTATCTAATTCTTGTTTTTCGCGATTTAGATTTTCTAATTTTTGATTTAAAGATTGCTCTTTTTGTCTTATAGAATTTTCTTTTTGGCTGATCGTATTGTTACGTTGACTTACTTCTTTTTCGTGTTCAGCCTTTAATTGTAAAAATTTCTCTTTAGCTTCTAATTGTCTTTGTTTTTTTACGTGTTCAGCTTGCTTTTCAGCCTCTTTTATGATATTCTCAGCTTTTTCCTTGGCTTCTTGTTCTTGCTTCTTGAACAACATCTGCAACAGATATCGGCCAATAACAATACCAATTAAAAGTGATATTATAATTGAAATTGTGGTAATTAACTCCATATTATTAATTTATATATTATTAGTTTTAATGTTTTTCGGCAAAAAAAAACCGCAATTAAATTAACAGGTCCCAAGTATTATTAAACTTCGATTACACATGATTTGAGCGTTTGATTATGACCTAGATGGCGTAAAGCAAAATGGCCTATATCTTAATATTGCTCGTGATATTGAAGCGTTAAGTTTAAAATAGTGACAACCCGAATTTAATTGCGGCAAATTCGTCGTTATATAGCTCTAAAAGAACGATATTATTTAGTAAAGAAATCCGTCAATAAATTATCTAATTCGTGAATAGACTGTTCCAATCCCACATCCTGTTGCTGCACCTGTCTTTCAGCCTTTATCATCCCTGTTGCGTACTGTAATACACACATAGATAATAAATCTTGTTTATCACGAACTGCATAATTTTCTTGCAATTCCTTTATTTTTTCATTTATCAATTTCGCAGCATGTCTAATCACTTCTTCCTCTTCTACTGTAACCCTTAGTGGATACACGCGATCTGCGATATTTATTTTTATGGAAATCTCTCCCATGGTTATCGAGCTTAATAACGTAATAAACTTATTTTCCTACTATCACTTATCTACTTCAATAAGTTTATACATCTGTCTATTTCCCGCACAAAATCGTTAATTTTTTGTTTTGTGTCAAGTATTTTTTCATTTATTGCCTCTTTATCGATATCCGCTTCATCAAGAGCACGGGCTACTGCCATCGCTTTTGTCTGTTCTTCAAGTTGTTTTACTTTTTCTGTACTGGTTTCAAATGCTACCTGAACAGATTGTAATTCTAACTTTAGCAGATCATTCTCCTCTTGTAAAGCTTCACACAATTGAATTAAATTTTTCGTTTTCTCAACGATAATATTCATTTGTGACGATAATGATGCCATACTTTTTACGCAATTAAAATTATTGTAACGAGCAACTAGCGCACTACTGCGTTAGTCTCTTTCTCAAAGTTAATAATTAATTTTTGAATAATGCTATCAATTTGTTTATCATTTAGCGTTTTTTCTTCGTCCTGAATCGTAAAACTCAGAGCATAAGACTTTTTGCCTGCTGGCAATTTATCACCTTTATAAACATCAAAAATATTTACATCCTTCAATAATTTTCTATCTGTTTTTAATGCCACAGTTTTTAACTTTTCGAATGTAATTGCTTCATCAACTAACAAGGCTAAATCTCTACGAACAGCAGGGAATTTAGACACCTCCTTGTATTTGATTGAATTTTTACGAATTGCTTTCAACACCAAATCCCAATCAAAATCCGCAAAATAAACTTGTCCATCCACATCCGCATTTTTCAAAGCATCTGCATGCACAGCACCTAAAGAAACTAATACTTTTTGGCCTTTCATATAATCCAAGCCATAAGCTAAGTTTGCATTAGTGGTTTCTACAATTTGCAAACTGTCAATTTTAAGACGCTTCACAATCGTATCCACCGCTGATTTCAAATTATAGAAATTTACATTTTTGGAAGCGGTATTCCATTGTTCTGCTTCTTTTTTTCCAGCTATAGCCAACGCAAAACGTTGTTTCTCTTCATATCCTTCTTCTTTCAAATGGTAAGTTTTACCATATTCGAAGATTTTAAGATCGGATTGTTTACGCTTTTGGTTGTATTCTATTGCAGTCAAAGCAGAATACACCATATTTTGACGCATAGTATCCAAATCCGAACTCAAAGGATTGAATAACTTAACTGCCGTTGCCTCGTCATCCGCATAAATTCCTTTTGTCAATGAATTCGATAAAATCTCTCTAAATCCATTCGCAATCAACAAATCAGCTACTTGATTTAATACAGCTTCTTTGTCTGGTTTTTCTTGTGTATTTAAAGAAGCTAAAATTTGAGATTTCAACTCAATATTGTTGTAACCATAAATACGCAATACCTCTTCGATCACATCCACCTCACGTGTTACATCAACTTTGTACGCAGGAACTTCTACCGAAAGAACGCCATCATTTTCAGCCGTTACCGCAATACCTAAAGCTAAAATTATTTCTTTGATCTGTTCTGCAGGAATATCTTTACCAATCAAACGTTGTACATTGCGGTAGCTAACTTCAAATTTGAATGGCTCAACTGGATTTGGATAAATATCAGTAACCGTAGATGATATTTCTCCTCCAGCGATTTCTTGTATCAATAAAGCTGCACGCTTAAGCGCAAATACCGTAATATTAGGATCAGTACCTCTTTCGAAACGGAATGAAGAATCTGTTTTCAACGCATGACGTTTTGATGTCTTACGAACTGAAACAGGATTGAAATATGCTGATTCTAAGAATATATCCGTAGTTGATTCTGTCACACCTGAATACTCTCCTCCGAAAACACCAGCAATACACATTGGTTTTTCAGAGTCAGCAATAACTAAATCTTCAGCAGACAACTTGCGCTCTACACCATCCAACGTTTTGAATGCTTCACCTTCGGTCGCCTTGCGCACAACAATTTTGTTTCCAGATATCTTAGCTGCATCAAATGCATGCAAAGGTTGACCTAAATCGTGTAAGATATAGTTGGTAATATCAACGATATTGTTGATAGAACGAATACCAATTGCACTTAATTTTTCTTTTAACCACTCTGGAGATTCCGCAACTTTCACACCTGAAATATTCACACCAGAATATCTTGGAGCATCTTCACTTTCAACTACCACAGTTGTACCCTGAGCGGTACCTTCTGTGAAAGCCTCCACATTTGGCAAAGTATAGTTTGTACGGAAATATGCTGCCAAATCGCGAGCTACACCTAAATGTGAAGCCGCATCCGCACGGTTTGGTGTCAAACCGATTTCGAAACGGTAATCGTCTTTAATTTCGTAGAAATCTTTTACTAAAGTACCTACTAGCGCATCTGCAGGTAATTCCACGATTCCAGCATGAGAAGTTCCCAAGCCAATTTCGTCTTCGCCACATAGCATACCTTCAGATACTTCACCACGGATTTTAGATTTTGTGATTTTAAAAGGTTCACCAGCAGTTGGATGACATACAGTTCCTACAGTTGCTACAATTACTTTCAATCCAGCGCGGCAGTTTGGCGCACCACATACAATATCCAAAGGAGTATCTGTTCCGACATTAACCTTAGTCACACGAAGTTTATCTGCATTTGGATGTTGCTCTGCACTCAACACTTCCCCTACTACCAAGCCTTCAAGACCGCCTGGTATAGATTCTACTTTCTCCACTGCTTCAACTTCTAAACCGATATCAGTCAATATCAACGAAAGCTCATCTGGAGTTTTATCTATATTTAAGTAATTCTTAAGCCAATTGTAAGAAATATTCATCTTTTAAAATTTTTGAGTTACAAAGATAGGCTTTTGAATAGCAGAATACAACAAAATATGTTAGCGTTAACTGTATTAAAATGAAAAATATTCAGCATTATCTTATTAAAAATAAAAAAGACAAATCAAGGCGAATTTGTCTTTACTAACATTTATACAATTTAACTAATTTGTGAGCTCTGTTTTTCCTTTTACATGGTCACGGGCTAACTTTGAAAGTTGGTCAACAACCTCTTTATATTGCGGATTTTCAACTAGATTGATTAATTCATGTGGGTCGTTCACCGCGTCAGTTAAAAATGCGCCTGCACCATTCCCAAAAAATTCCGCATAACGCCAGCGTTCTGTCCGTACTACAACTCCAGTAATACCTTTGTTGTGTTCATTCCAAACCGTGTAAGCTGATCTATCCCAAGGTGCCTTAGGGTTTTGGAGCAAAGGAATTAAACTTACGCCATCTAAACCTGTTGGCATTGGAAGTCCACAAGCCTCGACCAAAGTAGGATAAATATCTATCAATTCAACTGTACGGGAAGATGAAGTACCATTTCCTTTTGCTCTCGGATCGAGAATTATAAAAGGAACTCTTGTGCCTTGCTCCCACAATGAACCCGCTTTAGACCATTTACCTCTTTCCCCTAATTGATAGCCGTGATCACTCCAAAAAACAATAATGGTATTTTCTCTTAACCCCTGTTTATCTAATTCATCCAAAACACGTCCAACATTCCAATCCACATAACTTATACAAGCTAAATATGCTTTTATATAATCTTTTGCTTCATCTGCTGAGGCTGTTCTGTTGACAAAGAAATCTGCATTACGCAAACGCGTCGCCCCTTGTGGGAAACCAATTGGAACAACAGGAAGCGATGAAAAATTTACTGGTAATTTAATATCTTCTTTGTTATATAAATCAAAAAACTCTTTTGGTGCAACAAATGGCGTATGCGGTTTTGAAAAGCCTACAGCTAAGAAAAATGGTTTCTTCTCTGTTTTACTACGGCGTATGTACTCTATTGCTTTATCACCTACTTTGGTATCACCTAAATTATAAGCAACTTCACCTTCTACTGCTTCCCATCGATCAGATCTGACTTCTGGATCAGCTCCTTCTGTAATTTTAGGAACTGATTTCCAAATATTAGCATAATATTGTGTTACCGGAACAGCCGAAGGCGCATCCGTATTAATGGGTGCATTATGATCTCTTTTTTCACCTCCTTCCATCCACGCATCCGTATCGTCAATTCCACCATGAAATATTTTGCCAGTACGCCAAGTGATATAACCTTGTTCTTTAAAATACATGGGAATACTTTTCCAATCTGGAAAAGATGCGCCGTACCACTCTCTATTTCCATACAATCCAGAAGTCGTAGGTCTACGTCCCGTTAGTAAAGACGCTCGTGATGGGCCACACAAAGGATATTGACAATAAGCACGTTCGAACATTACGCCCTCTTTTGCAAACTTATCCAAATTCGGAGTTTTCGCTAATTCATGCCCATACACCTGCAAATCCGCACGCATATCATCAGTTGCAATGAACAGCACATTCATAGGTTTACTTTGACTCTTGCTGGCCTTTTTCTGTTGACCAAAAATAGGCGGTATTTGCAAGAATATAAATATAAAGAAGCTAATAAATGCTATAGGTCTCATAATTAAACTTTTAATAACCAATATTAAAATCTTTTTTAAACAAAAGTATCCTGTTGCATCCTGTGACAGATAATCAAAAGAAAAGTTTGGTATAATTCCATTTTCGCAAATCAAACAACATTAATTCATTGACAGGAATATTCATCCCAACTATGATTTGCAAGGTCAACATAGTCATCATGCTGCCAATTACACCTGGCAAGGGACCCAAAACACCATTTTTATCGCAATTGGGAACCATATCTGGTTCGGGTGGTTCAGGAAAAATATCTCGCAGATGCTTGCTGCCTTGATAATTAAAAACTGCGACTTGACCTTCGAAAGCAAAAATACTTCCATAGACTAAAGTTTTACCTAAAGCTACACATGTATCATTAACAAGATAGCGTGTTTCAAAATTGTCCGAACAGTCCACAATAATATCATAGGACTGAATGATTTTTTCTACATTTAAGCTATCCAGTCGCTCTTCTATAGTTTCAATCTTAATAGAAGAATTCAACTGTTGAAGAAAACTCGAAGCACTATCTACTTTCGGTTTTCCTACGGATAATTCTTGATGAATAATTTGGCGGTTTAGGTTATGCCATTCAACTTTATCAGAATCAACAAACTTTATATTTCCCACACCTGCAGCCGCTAAATAGGGTAAAACGACACTTCCTAAACCTCCTGCCCCTATTACCAAAACTTTAGCATTCATAATCGCACGTTGCCCTTCGATTCCTACTTCTTCAATAAAAACCTGACGACTATATCGTGCAAATTGGTCAGTGGAATTTATCATAATATACTTTCCCAATCTTTTAATACAGGTTCATAACCTGAATTTTGAATTACTGCAATCATGTCGGCCACAGAGCGTTCATCCGAAATCTCAAATTGTTCCAATGATTGCGGATCAACTACATAACCTCCGGGATTAGTTTTGGAAGCTGCACTCATACTGGTTATCCCCATACGAATGATATTGTCACGAAAATACTCGCTTTCACGGGTGGAAATTGACAATTCCAAATCTGGATTCCAAATTCGATAAGCACAAATCAATTGCAACAATTCCTGATCCGAAATCTCGTAATTAGGTTGAATAACACCTTCAGCAGGTCTTAATCGTGGAAATGAAACAGCATATTTAGTTTTCCAATATTTCTTTTGCAAATAATCCAAATGTAAAGCATTAAAAAAACTATCTACACGCCAATCTTCCAAGCCAAGCAAGACACCCAAACCCATTTTATGCATTTCACTTCGACCTAATCGATCAGGCGTCTCTGCTCGGTAATCAAAGTTGGATTTCTTTCCTTTTGGATGGTACTGTTTGTACACTTCTTGGTGATAGGTCTCTTGGTAAACCAATATCGAATGCACGCCTGCATTCGTCAATTGCCGATATTCATCTTCTTCCAAAGGCTGCACTTCCATTGAAATATTAGAAAATAAAGGCTTAAGTAATTTTAGCGCATTCAAAAAATATTCGATACCGACAGTATGGTTTGCTTCCCCACTCACCAACAACACATGATCAATCCCACGAGTTTTAAGTTCTGCAGCTTCCAAAAGCAATTCCATATTGGTTAAAGTTTTGCGCTTGATCTTATTATCCAAACTAAAACCACAATACGTACAAATGTTTTGGCATTCATTACTCAAGTACAATGGCGCAAACAATTGGATAGTTTTACCAAAACGCTGTTGGGTCAATAATTGAGATTGCGAAGCCATTTGAGGTAAAAAGTCAGCTGCGACAGGCGATAACAAGATCATAAAATCCTGTAAGGTCTTGTTCCTTTTAGCCAATACGGTTTGGACATCTTGTACAGAAACCTTATTGATTTGGGATTTAACAACATCCCAATCATACTTGGTAAAATGAGCTAAAAATGTTTCCAGCATAATTTTTTAAAATAAAAAAGTATCCAACGGACTTGAAGCTTCTGCATACTGATGCACTTTAGGCACACCGCACTCAAAAGCTCTTCTACCCGCAATTGTTGCTTCTTTAAAAGCCAAAGCCATTTCGACAGGATTACTTGCTACCGCAATTGCCGTATTCACTAGAACGGCATCTGCACCTAATTCCATCGCCTTAGCTGCATCTGAAGGCGCACCTAACCCCGCATCTACGACAACAGGAACTTGACTTTGCTCAATAATAATTTCTAAAAAATCTATTGTTCGCAATCCTTTATTACTACCGATGGGCGCAGCTAAAGGCATCACCGCCGCAGTACCAACTTCTTCCAAGCGTTTGCAAAGTACTGGATCCGCATGAATGTAAGGCAACACGACAAATCCGATTTTAACTAGTTTTTCTGCTGCTAGTAATGTTTCAATTGGGTCAGGCATCAGATAACGCGGATCAGGATGAATTTCGAGTTTCACCCAATTTGTTTCCATAGCATCACGTCCCATCTCAGCCAACATTATTGCTTCTTCAGCCGTCCTTGCTCCTGATGTATTGGGCAACAAATCTACTTTTGTATGTTGGAGATAATGAATAATATTTTGTTGATTATTCTGCTTTAAATCAACTCTTCGTAATGCGACAGTAACCAAATTAGATCCTGAAATCTCGATAGCCTGTTGCATTTCTGTTAAATTTCCAAACTTTCCTGTTCCGAGAAATAACCTTGAATCAAATATTTTATTTGCTATTTTGAGTTCGTTTTTCATAATAAAGCTTCAATTTTAGATACCTCTAATGGATTTTCTGTAATATACTTCGACAACGCTACACCATAGACGCCAACATTTTGTAATGCCGCAATATCTTCTAAGGAGATACCGCCAATAGCGATGATGGGTGGAAAAGATTTCAATTTATGTAGATGATCTAAAATTTGTTGATATCCTGCTAAACCTAAAATCGGACTTAATTTTTCTTTAGTTGATGTAAATCTAAATGGCCCTAATCCGACATAATCACAACCTTCTTCTATTCTCAAATAAATATCTTCTAGCGTATTAGCTGTTCCTCCATAAATTTTTACTTCACCTAACATTTGCTTTGCCTCTACTACTTTCATATCTGTTAGTCCCAGATGTACACCATCTGCATTGACAGATTTCGCAATATCCACGTGGTCATTGATTATGAGTTTAGCTTGATGTGACATACACCAAACCTTTACCAGACGCGCTAGATCAAAAATTTCTTCCTTAGATGCATTTTTCCAGCGTAGCTGAACCCATTTCACGCCATTATTCAATGCCGTGATGATGTTGTTCGCTTGCTCATCCCAAGTGTTTCCCTGAGAGATATATTGCAATTTGCTAATCTTATTCATTGTGATAACCTAATAATGTGTCATTACTTTTCAACAACTTCAATACGTAGTCCTTTCCTAGATTACAGGCCGTTTCCAAATCATTTCCCAATGCTAAATATGCTGTTATAGCGGTCGCCAGCACACAACCAGAGCCATGTTTGGGTGGAAGTTTTACTTGTTCATTATGTATTTCTATTTCTTCTCCAGCAGTGAACAGTACATCAGCTCCTATTTTTTCGGGATTATGGCCCGCTTTTTTTAACACAGAAAGCCTATCATGCAACAGATTATATTGCCTTAATACATCGTACTCCATACTATTGGGGGTAATAAGAAACAATTTGGAAAATACATTTTGTAGCAACTCCATATTTTTAAACTCAAAAAAGTCAAAGCCAGAAGAACTACCAAACACCGTATCCCAAATAATTTTGCAACTTGAACGAATAGAAAGTAGCTCTTTCACAATTTGACCAAGCATTGCTGGATTTCGAACTACTCCAATTTTAACATAGCCAATCGGATATGTTTTCATTAGCTTACGAATGGCCCGCACCATATCATCAGTTTGAAACCAATCTAAGGTCACTAATTCCTTGTCGGTCTGTAGTGTATTGCACGTCAACACCGAAAGCCCCATAACTTTGACATGCTCTAGAGTCTTAATATCAGCTAAAACTCCTGCTCCGCCTGAAGGATCAAAACCTCCAATACATAGCACATAAGGTCTTAACTTTTGCATAACATAAAAGCATTTAAAGGATTGTTTGACTGCCATATATACCCTAAAAAAGCTACTCCATCTACACCTGTTTCGTATACATTCGATATATTTTCGGGAGCAACTCCTCCCAAACCAATCAATTTTGTATGAAAGTTTTTTCTAGATTTTAATTGATGGAATACAGCAGTATTTTGACCATAACCGACCTTAGATAAACTTGGAAAAATTGGACTCACAAAAGCATAATCCCAAATCATTTCTAATTCATTAAAATCAGCCATATTATGAACCGAAGTCGAATAAGTCATTCCCTCTTTTATTTCCATCACCTTATTTTTTCTTTTCTTTTCAGTGATATGTAAGCGTTTTAAACCATATGTCTGGGACACTTCCAATCGATCGTGCAGCACGATTTTTGTATGATAACTTTGGTCAATTTCCGATACATATTTGGCTACTGCCTCATCATCCCAATGAGGCTTTCGGATATGAAAACACTCTAACCTAGCTTCCAGCAATCTATTTGCCCACAATGTTTCTTTTGGATAATGTTGTTCTGGACTTATGACTACTATCATAAATAAATTTCCTTGCCGTTTGCTATAAACTCTTCTGACTTTTCCAACATTCCATCTTCCACAGAATCGCGAATCTCTTGCGTAATCTTCATCGAACAGAATTTGGGACCACACATCGAACAGAAATGCGCAACCTTGGCAGCATCTGCAGGTAACGTTTCATCGTGGAATTCACGCGCTGTATCTGGATCTAACGAAAGATTGAATTGATCTTCCCAACGGAATTCAAAACGCGCTTTGCTCAATGCATTGTCACGATACTGCGCTCCAGGATGGCCTTTTGCTAAATCTGCAGCATGCGCAGCCAATTTGTAGGTAATCACACCATCTTTTACATCTTTTTTATTTGGTAGCCCCAAGTGCTCTTTTGGTGTCACATAACACAACATCGCGCAACCGTACCAACCAATCATTGCCGCGCCAATTGCTGAAGTAATATGATCATAGCCTGGTGCAATATCCGTTGTCAATGGCCCCAATGTATAAAATGGCGCTTCGTCGCATTCTTGTAATTGCTTCTCCATATTCTCTTTGATCAAATGCATGGGAACATGCCCAGGACCCTCGATCATCACTTGCACATCGTGCTTCCATGCGATTTTGGTCAATTCACCCAAAGTCTCTAATTCTGCAAATTGTGCCGCATCATTTGCATCCGCAATAGCTCCCGGACGAAGACCATCTCCCAATGAAAAAGCGACATCGTATTGCTTCATAATTTCACAGATTTCTTCGAAATGTGTATATAGAAAATTTTCCTTATGATGAAACAAACACCATTTAGCCATAATTGAACCTCCACGTGATACAATACCCGTTACACGATTAGCTGTCAAATGAATATATCTCAAAAGCACGCCCGCATGAATCGTAAAATAAGAAACACCTTGCTCGGCCTGTTCTATCAATGTATCACGGAATATTTCCCAAGTTAAATCTTCAGCAATGCCATTCACTTTTTCTAAAGCTTGATAAATCGGTACTGTTCCGATAGGTACCGGAGAGTTACGAATAATCCATTCACGTGTCTCATGAATATTCTTACCCGTAGACAGATCCATTATGGTATCTGCACCCCAACGGCATGCCCAGACCGCCTTTTCTACTTCCTCTTCGATACTGGAAGTAACTGCGCTATTACCAATGTTGGCATTTATTTTCACCAAAAAATTACGACCTATAATCATCGGTTCACTTTCGGGATGATTTATGTTATTGGGAATAATGGCTCGACCTGCTGCAATTTCAGCACGAACAAATTCAGGTGTTATTTTTCCTTTTGGCGTGTTAGCTCCAAAACTTTCACCTGCATGTTGATGAGCAATCCCTTTGGTAGCATTCTCGAGCTGCTCAATGTGTTGATTTTCACGAATTGCCACATATTCCATTTCAGGAGTGATAATTCCCTGTTTGGCATAATATAACTGAGTTACATTTTTTCCTATTTTGGCTCTTTTAGGATTTGCTAAATATTGAAATCGCAAATGATCTAATTTCTTATCAGCTAGCCGCTCCTTACCATATTCAGAACTGAAATCTGGTAGAATATCCACATCCCCTCTATCCAAAATCCACTGTTCGCGAATTCGTGGCAAACCATTTCGTACATCTATATCCGCATGGACATCGGTATAAGGTCCAGAGGTATCATAAACGGTCACTGGAGGATTCATTTCTACTACACCATTGCGCATTTTTGTGGGGCTCAATTGAATCTCACGCATGGCGACTTTAATGGGATGTATATTCCCAGAAATGAACACTTTCCTTGAATTCGGAAAGGGGGCTGTTGTAATTTGTTCTTGTCTCATAATTTTGTGTATTTATAAAGTGAATTAACCGCCCTGCGTAGCAGTCAGCAAAAGAATATTATCCTGATTTTGAATTTTGGTTTCTGACCATTGTGATTTGGGAATCACACGCTGATTTAAGGCCACAGCGACACCTTTGGTTTGTCCTTTGGTCTTGAACAACACCAATTCTTCTAATGAGCTAAGCTCTTGGTCGAAATAATAAATTTGATGATTGATTGTAAGTTCCATTCCTAAATTCTGTTTAAGTAAAACTTTAGGAATGGCTACGAAATTGCGGAATGCAAATACACGAAGACATCTTACTTTTCCCTACGCTAGTATGATCTAGATCAGGTTATGAGGGTAAAATCTCAGCCTACTTAAAGTAGACACCCCTAAAGTTGACACTAACTTAGGGATTTTAATTAACTTTTCAATAATATTTTTAATTTTTAACTTTTTAATTTCGTTAAGAAGTATGAAATGTGAATAAATACCTATTTACCAACAAATCTACTTTCATGCAAATGATTCTAAAATAATGCGTATTTTTGTATTTTAATTTGAAGAACGTTCAAAACTAACATACAATAATGATCCATTTCTTTGAGAACCCATCGAACATCTTTTATGCTGTTCAAAGTGTTAACTCTTTATCACAAGAAGACATTACAAAACTCAACTGGCTATTCGGCAACGCCAAAAAACTTGACGATCAAACCCTAAACCGTTACTATGTAGGTCCTCGTGCAGCGATGATTACTCCTTGGAGTACAAATGCTGTAGAAATCACACAGAATATGGGTATTGAAGGTTTGATTCGTATTGAAGAATTTCAACCTGTTCCAGCAGATTTCAATGATTTCGATCCTATGATTTCGCAGAAATATGCTGCCTTGACACAAGAAATGTACACCATCAATATTCAGCCAGAACCTATTTTGGAAATCGATGATATTGATGCCTATAATAAATCTGAAGGTTTAGCTTTAAACCCTGAAGAGGTAGAATACTTAAATAATTTAGCAACTAAATTAGGTCGTAAATTAACGGATTCAGAAGTATTTGCTTTCTCACAAGCAAACTCGGAACACTGTCGTCACAAAATCTTCAATGGTACTTTTATCATTGATGGTGAAGAACAACCGACTTCTTTATTCAAATTAATCAAGAAAACATCTGAAACAAATCCTAACGAGATTATTTCTGCATATAAAGATAACGTAGCCTTTATCAAAGGGCCTAAAGTAACGCAATTTGCACCTAAATCAGCTGATAAACCAGATTTCTACGAAGAGAAAGAATTTGAATCGGTATTATCCGTAAAAGCGGAAACACACAACTTCCCTACTACGGTTGAGCCATTCTCAGGCGCGGCTACAGGTTCTGGCGGTGAGATTCGTGACCGTCTGGCTGGTGGTCAAGGAGCTTTGCCTTTGGCTGGTACAGCGATTTATATGACAGCTTACTCGCGTTTGTTGCAAGACAGACCTTGGGAAAAAGCGGTACAAGAGCGTGAATGGTTATACCAGACGCCAATGGATATCTTAATCAAAGCGTCAAACGGTGCTTCTGATTTCGGTAATAAATTCGGTCAGCCTTTAATCACTGGTTCTGTATTGACTTTCGAACACGAAGAAGAAGGTCGCAAATTAGGTTACGACAAAGTAATCATGCAAGCCGGTGGTGTGGGTTATGGTAAATTAGAGCAAGCTAAAAAACATACTCCTCAAACAGGTGATAAAATCGTTATCCTAGGTGGTGAAAACTACCGTATCGGTATGGGTGGTGCAGCAGTATCATCAGCAGATACAGGTGCTTTCGGTTCGGGAATTGAGTTGAATGCGATTCAACGTTCTAACCCTGAGATGCAAAAACGTGCGGCGAATGCCATTCGTGGTTTAGTCGAATCGGACAATAACCCAATTGTTTCTATCCACGACCACGGTGCTGGTGGACACTTAAACTGTCTTTCTGAATTGGTAGAAGAAACAGGTGGTTTAATCGATTTAGACAAATTACCAGTAGGTGACCCTACCCTTTCTGCAAAAGAAATTATCGGTAACGAATCCCAAGAGCGTATGGGCTTGGTGATTGCCGAAAAAGATATTGAAACTTTACAACGTGTGGCAGAACGTGAACGTGCGCCAATGTACACCGTTGGGGATGTAACAGGAGACCATAGATTTACTTTCCAATCGCAAACTACGGGTGCAAAACCAATGGATTACGATTTGGCGGATTTCTTCGGTTCTTCTCCAAAAACTTACATGAAAGATAACACTGTCGTGAGAAATTACGCAGATGTAGAATATAATGTAGCTGATGTTCCTACTTACTTAAACAACATATTACAATTAGAAGCAGTAGCTTGTAAAGATTGGTTAACAAACAAAGTTGACCGTTGTGTAGGTGGTCGTGTAGCGAAACAACAATGTGCTGGTCCTTTACAGTTACCATTGAATAATGTGGGTGTAATGGCATTAGACTTCAAAGGTAAAGAAGGTATTGCAACGACTGTTGGTCACTCGCCAGTAGCGGCTATCGTTGACCCTGCGGCTGCTTCAAGAACGGCCATTGCAGAATCTTTATCAAATCTAGTTTTCGCTCCTATCAAAAATGGTTTAGCTGGTGTTTCTTTATCAGCAAACTGGATGTGGGCTTGTAACAATGAAGGTGAAGATGCTCGCTTGTACCAAGCAGTAAAAGCTTGTTCGGATTTTGCAATCGAATTAGGTATCAATATTCCGACAGGTAAAGACTCTTTATCGATGAAACAAAAGTATCCGAATGGCGAAAATGTAATCGCTCCAGGAACTTTGATTATTTCAGCAGCAGGTAACTGTACAGATATTACGAAAGTTGTAGAGCCAGTGTTATCTAAAAATGCAGGATCTATCTATTACATCAATTTATCTAAAGATGGCTTCAAATTAGGAGGTTCTTCATTCGCTCAAATCTTGAATAAGATTGGTAAGGAAGTTCCTACTATCACGGATGCTGCATATTTCAAAAAAGCATTCAACGCTATCCAAGATTTAATCCAAGCGGGTCAAGTTGAAGCAGGTCACGATGTAGGTTCTGGTGGTCTAATCACTACCCTATTGGAGATCACTTTTGCGGATGTAAATTTAGCAGCTAACTATGATTTATCGGGCTTAGGTGAAGCAGATTCGGTAAAAGCTTTATTCAACGAGAATATTGCGGTGGTATTACAAGCTAAAGATGACGCAGCTTTCGAAGCAACATTAGCAGCAGCTGGTATCGAAGCCGTGAAAATCGGTCACGCGATTGAAGGTACTGAAGTAACTTTCAAAAACAATGCTGATACCTTCACATTCAACGTAATAGAGACTCGCGATACTTGGTACAAAACTTCGTATTTGTTAGACCAAAAACAATCGAAAAACGGTACGGCTGATGCACGTTACAACAATTATAAAAATCAACCACTAACATTCAATTTCCCTGCACAATTTGATGGTAAGAAACCTGCTTACAATGGTGCCCGCCCTAAGGCAGCTATCATTCGTGAGAAAGGTTCTAACTCAGAGCGTGAAATGGCGAATGCGATGTACTTAGCAGGATTTGATGTGAAAGATGTACACATGACGGATTTAATTTCTGGTCGTGAGACATTGGAAGACATCCAATTCTTAGGTGCTGTCGGTGGTTTCTCTAACTCAGACGTATTAGGTTCGGCTAAAGGTTGGGCTGGAGCGTTCAAATACAACGAAAAAGCAAAAATCGCTTTAGAAAAATTCTTTGCTCGTCCAGATACCATGTCAGTAGGTATCTGTAACGGTTGTCAATTGTGGATGGAATTGGATTTAATCAATCCTGACCACGAAGTGCATGGTAAAATGCACCACAATTCTTCTGGTAAACACGAATCTAACTTCGTATCGGTAAAAGTACAAGACAACAAGTCTATTATGTTGAGTACTTTAGCAGGTTCTACTTTAGGCGTTTGGATTTCACACGGTGAAGGTAAATTCAAATTACCTTACAGCGAAGACCGTTACAACATTGTAGCGAAATACACTTACGAGCATTATCCGCACAATCCAAACGGTTCGGACTTCAACACAGCGATGATGTGTGATGCTACAGGTCGTCACTTGGTAACAATGCCGCACATCGAGCGTTCTATCTTCCAATGGAACTGGGCGAACTACCCATCAGGACGTCAAGACGAAGTATCACCTTGGTTAGAAGCATTTGTCAATGCTCGCAACTGGTGTTTAGAAAACAAGAAATAAGTTGGACAAATCGTAATATTTGGAATCCTCCTGCGCTAAGAAGTGTAGGAGGATTTTTTATTTTTTATTATTTCATTCTCTATTTCTAAAAATTCACAACACAACTTATATAATTGATAAGAATGATCAATTAATGCTTGGTAAGACATTTTAAAAACGTCCTTGTTAAACATAATCATGTTAAAATTCGTTTCTTCCTTATATTCATTTTGCAAAAGTTGCTTTACATAAATCAATGATTTAGAAGGGATTATTGAGCATTCACTGGTATGCACAAGATGATGTCTAAATGAAAAAAAAAATGATATAAAATCACTATTTAACTTCTTTACTTTACTCCTTTGTGGATGCTGGTCAGATACGATGTCCATTAACATATTCAAATATTTCTCTTTAGAAGAATCTAAATAACATCTAAATTCCTCATAATTAAAATTTGAAGAAATTTTTGACCTGAATTCTTTACCACCTTTTAAAAACTTTTGAAGTAAGAAGAAATCTCCACTATATTTTTGAAATAAACAATAAGAAAAAATATCTTTCCAATAACGCTCAAATGCTTCAAAATTGCGACAATAATAAAACCCAAAAATATCCGATAAATATTTAGGTTTATTATTTAAAAGATCAGTTTTGTCAGTAGTTTTTAATTTAAGTGGAATTAAATTATTATCTGGACTAAATGGATCATTAGCTAAATATAGAGTTCCTGAGAAGAATCTTGATTCTTCAGGTTTATATTTTTCTATATCACGAGATAATGAATTAGTTAATATGTTACATATATGATTATTTTCACTAACGCTATTAATAAATTTATCAAAATAGTATGTAATCATAATTTATTTACTATAAATGGGAGAATCTTGTTAAGATAAACTAATCACGTCTCATTATCAATTAATTTACTTATAATTTGTACTCTTTTCAAATATAGCTATCTTTAAAATTCAACACATAAATCAATAAAAATTATGGTATTAGAAGTTGTAAAACTAACAGTTAAAGAAGGACAACAAGAGAACTTTGAACGTGATTACAAAATCGCGGCGCAATATATCTCTGCGAGCAAAGGCTATATCAGACATTCCATACACAAAAGTCTAGAAAAAAGTAATGAATACATTCAATTCGTAGAGTGGGAAAATTTAGAAGACCATACGGTAACTTTTTTCGAATCTGAATTATTCCAAGAGTGGGCAAAATTGTTGCATGATTACTACGACCCAATGCCTACAGTAGAGCATTACGATACAGCAAATATTCTGGGTTAAGAAACAATACCACAGATAAATCACCGTTATTCTGTAAAAAATTAATTTGTTATCTTTGTACAGGTCTTCCTATTGTGCGAGACAAATAAAATTTTTAATGTAAAATACGTTATAAATCAACCTACTCATTGATTATAACATTATCCAAAAGAAGATGTATACAAAAGAAAAAGCTGTAGTAAATAGTTTTATTGTAGACCATACAATATTAAAACAAGGTATATATGCCAAGGCTTCAAAAACAAATGAATCAGCGGTAAACGCCTATACAACATACGATATTCGTATGATTCGTCCGAATTCTCCAGAAAGAATGCTTTCTCCAGAAGTAATGCACACGTTGGAGCACTGTTTTGCGACAGAAATTCGTACGATTTTAGGCGACGAGGTTATTTATGTAGGTCCTATGGGATGTTGCACAGGCTTTTATGTGGTATTAGCAGGTACAAGCAGAACTCCTCAAGACATTCAAGCATTGATGAAACAAGTATTGGAAATTATTTTGGAAGAAGGTTATGAAGTGCCATTCCAAAATCCAATCAGCTGCGGAAACTATACTTTTATGGACTTCGAAAACACATTAAAAGCTTGTCAGAACTATTTAGATTTAATTAATGCGGGCAAATTAGAGTTCGAATACCCTTACATCCAAGAAGCGTAAATGACACTTAATAAGAATATTAAAACTGTCATTTTAGTTGCGAATAAAAATGAACTTGCTTTTGAAACAGCAGATGATTCCATAGCGGTTTATGAAATTGGTGTAGGAAAAGTGAATGCCGTCATTGCTTTATCCAAATTGTATCAGCAAATCCAAGCATTGGAAATTAAGCCAATCTTGCTCAATGTCGGTACAGTTGGTTCTATCAAATATCCAATTGAGCACGTATTGTATCCAACCTATTTTGCGCAAGGAGATGCTTATACGGAAGGATTTTTCTTAGAAAACACGAAGTTCTTGGTTGGGAATGGAAAAATTGAATCGGTAGAATTAGAAGATTTTGACTACAACAAAGCCTTACTAACGTCCGACCGCTTTATTAATACAACCACAGCGTTTTACCAAGATATAAAAGATTTAAATGCAGAAGCTTTCGATATGGAAGCTTATGCTTTGGCAGATTTTTGTTACCAACATCAGTTGCAGCTTTACATGATTAAAATTGTATCTGACAATTGTGATGGTACAGTCAAAGATTGGGAAAATATTTTGAGTCGGATTTCTGGAAAATTAGGCAATATCGTCTCCAATTATCTAAAAGAATTACAAGCATAAAAAATGGCATCTATATTAAGATGCCATTTTTTATGCCTCACTAATGACAATTATTCAACTCCTCTCCTTCTAAATTTTAATTATTAAAATTTTCATAAAATTCTTTGAATTAAGATTTTATTATTTACTTTGTATTTCAAAGTACTTTTATTTAACTATAAACAACAATTATTATGACTATGATTTTAAACAAAAGACGAGCTATTATCCTTTCGGTGATTGGATTTATATTATTACTACCTGTTATAGGCATGCAATTTTCTACTGGAGTAGATTGGAATGCTTTAGACTTTATTATTGCAACATTTCTGTTATTATTAATTGGTTTTGGAGTTGACTTCGCTATCAGCAAGTCAAAAACTACCTTTCAAAAAATTATATTCTTAGCAATAGTATTAGGTATAGGATTTCTGATATGGGCAGAATTGGCAGTTGGTATTTTCGGAAGTCCTTTTGCTGGAAGCTAAATTACTATTACATTAAAAACGCCTATTAATTTAAAACAAAATTAATAGGCGTTATACGCTTTAGAGCAATATTCTTGTTGTATTACCCTTTATATCTTACTCCATCCACTCCCATACGCTATGGTAATTATTCAACTCCATGACATAATCCAACATACCTTTATAAAATGAATGTTGAACTACTGTCCCACTATCCCCTATGACGATTAGTTTTTTCTTCGCACGCGTCATAGCCACATTCATACGACGAATATCCGATAAGAATCCAATTTTTTGAAGAGAATTACTACGAGTTAAACTGATGTAAATAATATCTTTCTCTTGTCCTTGGAAACTGTCAATAGTATGAATTTGTAGAAACGGAAGAAAGGGATTAAAAAATTCGTCAGCGTAAATCATCTCTTTCAAAATATGGGATTGTTGGCGATAAGGAGCTATAATTCCAATTCTAGGAAAATTATCCTCTGCATATTCTTTAGAAAGATTATTAAGATTTTCTTTTAAATGTTTTATTAAAAATAAGGCTTCTTCTTTATTTGAAATAGCATTTTCTTCAATAAGCTCTTCAAATCCAGCTCCAGCAGTATCTATAAATATAAAAGGCTTACTATCATTAATCAACGCCCAATGTGCCACTTTGGAATCCGCTATTAATTTCCCTTCATATAATACCTGTGAAGGATAAAGCATTATTTGACTGTTCATTCTGTACTGCACATTCAATAAAGAGACCGCAATAGGAAAACGTTTAACCAATTTTTCGAATAGAGTAAGATAGAGGCCTTCATTTGGCTTTGTTGATGATTTTACTGTGGGAGGAAGTTGACAATGATCACCTGCCATAATAAGCCTATCCGCTTTTAAAATGGGAATCCAACAGGCGGCTTCCAATGATTGTCCTGCTTCATCTATGATTACTGTTTCGTAATTTCTTTGTTTAATATTTGGATGATTCGATCCTACTAATGTAGCGGTAATTACTTCTACATTGTTCAATACATCCTCTACTATATAATCCTGAATCTTATCAATCTCTCTACGAATCTTACGTGCCTCATCAAAAAGTGCTTTACGTTGATCACGCTCCGCTTTACCAAAATTACGCTTATATTTGTGTGCCATGTCGAGATAAGCACTGACTTGCTTTTCTAAATTCTTACGTTCCTTGTTGGCGTAATGGCTATCTATTTTAGCATCTAAAGTAAGAGTTTGTAAATGATCTGAAACACGTACAGGATTTCCCATACGAATTACGTTAATTCCTTTTTCATGCAGTCTTTCTGTCAACAAATCCACGGCAGTATTACTGGGTGCTACCACTAGAATTTGTTTTTTCCGTGCTTTTAATAATGCTTGAATACCCGCTATCAATGTGGTAGTTTTCCCTGTTCCCGGCGGACCATGCATGAGCACTAAAGGTTTGTTACTCAACATTTCACCCACTGCATCATTCTGACTTTTATTCAAAAGATCATTGTGATATATATTTTCTTCAGTAGAATCGTAAGGATAATCTTTCTCTCCTAATAATTGCTGAACAAGATTAACTTCCTTAGGATCTGCAAGTCTTTGTTTTGCTTCTTTTAAAGCATCAAACATTTCTTTATAGAAATGTTCATCAAACAGTAAATCAACTCCCAACTTACCTCGTCTAGTCCAATCTGGTAATTCGTCCACACGCACAGAAATACGCATAGTTTCTCTACTTACAAAAGCAATTATCCCTTCGAGACGATCGGTTTCAGGATCATGATTGGAAAAAAGAGCAACGGGCATTCCAAAACGAAATTTGTGTCCTTCCACCAAAAAGTTAGTTTTTTGTATGGTAATCGTGAGGTAATCCCCTCGTCCTATTTCGCTTCCTGAGATGGATATTGGAAACCAACTTACTCCTTGAGTTCTGCGCTCTTGCAAGGAGCTACGCAACAGTAAATTTTCATGTTGAATAAAATCTATTTGCTTTTCATCTTCCAACAAGGCTATCTGCTCATCAAAGTAATTCATAGCACAAAGAAAAGGAGTTTTTTAGCAATAAAAGATTTTACTTGCATTTATCGGAAGATCCATTCCCTAAGCAGTGGACAATAGTGAACTAAGTCAATCTTAGATTGTTCTTCGATAACACTAAAACTTATAACCATGGAAAAGAACAATTCTGATATCAGCAAAAACAATTCGAAGAAAGATCCTTATAAAAATGAGGACTTCAAAAAGAATACAGAGGAAAATACTAAAGTAGAGAGCAACACGGCAAAACGTCCGGAAAACGATCAAAGTACTTTGCCTCCTAACCCAAATAAAGTAGATAATCACGATTAACATATTAGTTAGAATAAGCTATTTCCCTATCTTTGCATGTACATGCAAACACCTCCTATTGTGATTATTGGTGCTGGTCCAGCGGGATTGATGGCTGCACAGCGATTGGCTGAAGCTGGAAAAACCGTACATATTTATGAACAGAATAAAGCCGCGGCACGAAAGTTCTTAGTAGCGGGACATGGAGGTTTTAACCTAACACACAGTGAACCTATTAAGGAGTTTATCTTAAAATACGATAAAAAGGAAATTCAGGGTATAGTAGAATCATTTGATAACCAAAAAACTATAGATTGGTTAAAAAGTATAGGCATAGATACTTATGTAGGAAGTTCTGGAAAAATATTTCCCATGAAATCTATCAAGCCTATCCAAGTATTACAAGCCTGGTTGGATAAGTTGAAAAGCTTAGGTGTTCAAATTCATTATGACCATAAATTTGTAGACTTCTCTGATAATAAAGCGATAATACAGCATGGTAATGAAATTGTAGAAATAGAATTTTCACGACTTATCCTTGCTTTAGGTGGAGGCTCCTGGCAAAAAACAGGTTCTGATGCCAAATGGGTATCGCTTCTAACAGCAAAAGGAATTAAAATAAATCCAATGGCTCCTTCTAATTCTGGATATAATACGACAGAAGATTTCAAGGACTTGGAAGGACAGGTTTTAAAAAATATCGAAGTCAAATTTGGTGATATTCGTAAAAAAGGAGAAGTCGTATTTACACAATACGGTATAGAAGGCAGTCCCATTTATTATTTGAATAGATTTACACGTCCTCACTCCTTTCCCCTAACCATTTACATCGATCTAAAGCCCAATTTTTCGGAAGAAGATATTTTGGCATTTTTAAAATCTTCCAATAAAACATCAGAAATTCTTAAGCTGAAGCTAAAACTCAACAAAACAGCATTATCCTTACTCAAAAAATTGAATAAAGTGACTTATACCAATCCAAGATTATTAGCAAATGCTATTAAATCTTTTCCGATACAAGTAGAAAGTTTTAGACCTATTGATGAAGTGATCTCTACTGCTGGTGGAATTTGTTTTGAGGAAATCAAACAAACATTGGCTCTTAAAAAAGCGCCTAACATATACTGCATTGGAGAAATGCTGGATTGGGAAGCCCCAACTGGAGGTTATCTATTACAAGCTTGCTTTAGCATGGGACATTATTGTGCAGCGCAAATTCTTAATTCAAAGTCTTAAATCCCTATGTATCCTTATCACAATAAAATAAAACAACGTATTTCCAACGGAGAATTGGTTAAATATGAATACGTAGACAAGTATAAACAAATTCAACCCGCCTTGCTCCTGTATTTTCGAACTGAACCTTTCGTACGCCCTATTCGCGAACATCGATTCGAAGAATACGAAAAGCTATTTCAAGAATTAGGCTTGAAGTAATAAAAAGTTTTCTTGCACAAAATCTGTCGTTATTAGCTCAGCAAATAAACAGTCAAATTGATCTTCAAAAAGAAGTACTAACTCCTCTTGCATTTCTTGCCGTATAGGGAAGCAAGCTTCTAATGACAATATAAATCCCAAAAAATATAATCTTAGCAATTTCATAATTGATGTTTTTCATCTATAAGACGAGAAAACATCAATTATGGTTGCATGTATATCAAAAAAAATTTAATGTCTAATAATATGTGGGATAAAGCGACTTTTATCCGTCGTAATAGGCATATCGGATTCGCGGAAAGAAATACCACAAGATTCTTGTCCAATAACCCAACTTCCTATTATAGAAAACCCGGTTTCTTCACGATGTAGCGTCGCTAATTCTTGATAAATAAAACCTTCTTCGCCATACTCTCCTGCTGTATCGTAAATCATTTCATTCTCGTAATACATTTCTACATTTGCGCCTTCACGCGAAAGAATGGGCTTACGTACGTAATGCTTTAAATGAGCAGGTTTTTCAAAATAGGAAGAAAGCAAGTATGGGTGATTAGGAAATAGTTCCCACAATATAGGTAGAATAGCCTTATTAGACAAAAGCATTTTCCAGGAAGGTTCTATCCACTGCGCTTCATTGATGTCATTAGTTATATGAACACCAAATTCTTCATTTACCATCCATTCCCAGGGATATAATTTGAAAATGGACTTAATCTCTTCACCTTCCAAATCCACAAAAGCGCGTCCATCCCAACCAATATCATCAATATAAATTAATTTCGTCTCGATACCAGCTTGGATAGCCGTATCACGCAAATATTCCACATTGGTCAAATCTTCCAATGTTTCTTTAGCGCAGGAAAAATGGAGGATTTCTCCTTTGAGATAAGGTTTAAGATTCTTCCAACTATCAATAAGCTGCTCGTGAATGCTATTAAATTGATCGGTTAATTCGGGAAAATAATGATTTTTCCAATACCATTGCACAATACCTGTTTCGAACAAAGAAGTCGGAGTATCCGCATTGAATTCCAACATTTTGAGTTCATTATCATTTGCATCAAAAGCAAAATCAAACCTTCCATAAATAGAAGGTTCATCATTCTCCCAACTCCGCTCTATATGATGGATCATATAAGCAGGAATATGAAATTTGCTGTACAACTTATTTTGAATAACATATTCCACCGCCTGCAAACACATATCCCACAGTTCTGTGGTCGCTTTATAGATTAAGTCTGCTTCTTTTGCACGGATCTCGTAATAATAATCATCTACCCAATACCGCTCACCTTCAAAAGTATGATAACCATACCCAATAGATTCTAAACGAGATTGCCAATTTGGATCAATACGTAGTTTCTTTATCTGCATTATGAACCAAAAGAAGATCTAGGCGATGAAACTGAACTCTTCCCAAATCCACCACGCTGAGCTTTAAAGGCAGAAGCTTTTGCTGAATTAGTACCTGCTACAGACTGCGGGTGTAAGCTATTGTTGGCATAGCCCATCATTCCGCCCATATGTCGAAACGCCATAAACCATAATAACGATGAACCCATGTTACTACCGTGTCCACCTTGATGGTAATTGTTTGTTACTTCAGTATATGGTGCAGTAGAATCCGCACGCATAAATACACGTTGCTTGCCTTCTACAGACTGATTAGGATCAGGCTGGGCACATGAAGCCAATACCGACGTAATCAATACCAATTGTATATTTCTTGTAGTTGTCTTTCTCATTATTGTACAGTTACATAAATTGGAACTTTGCTTAATGTTGAAGCAGTATCAACCGTACCCCAGGTTTGTGGTGCAATACCTGTTTTTATGGTATCGGATTTTGAAGCAATCTCTTCACCATTGTACCATATATGCTGTGTCGTGATATGCAACACAGAATCGCCTTGTGTTACTGTTTTCAGTGTCACTTCACGAGCAGATTTTTTGTCAAGCTGTTCCAAAGCTTGTTCAGGCTCATTAACGCAAGATGCTAAGCCCAAAACAGATATAATTAAAAAAGTATATTTCATATAAAATTTAGTCAATCACAAATATAACATCTTAAACAATTCCTTGTTCGATTATTGAATAATCTTAGTTGGTGCTACGCTATAAAATTTCAAATTTTCGGCTTCAAATTTTTTGTAAAGATGCAAGAACACATCACTTTTGAAACCTCCAGTATTTGCAGCAGAATTTACCCAGCCAACCACACTAAGGTATACCATATCATCACTCACATCCTGTACACTAATGGAAACCCCCAAATTATCTAAATAATTAGGATTAGTCTCAGCGGCTTCTTTAACCCATTTATACACTTCATCCAAATTTGCTTGTCTATCGACCATAATAGTAAAACTCGTCTTACTGTATTCGTGAGAAAGTGTCCAATTGACTACTCTACCTGACAGCAAATCACCATTTGGAATGATTACATCCGCTCCATCGCCTGCTTGCAACACACTAGCACGAATTCCTATTTCCTTCACACGACCTTTCTTATCGGCTAGTTCAATCTGGTCACCGACGCGGAATGGTTTATCAAATACCAAAATAATTCCTGACACAAAATTGTTGATGATATTCTGCATACCTAGACCTATACCCACACTCAGTGCACCAATTACAACGGTCAATTTATCCAAACTCATACCCAAGGCAGACACCGCAAAGAAGAATCCGACTAGAATAATCGCTAAGCGCACCAATGGGAAAAGCGTCATCTTTTGGTTGTAAACCTGGCTTAATTGTCCATTTTCGCCACCTAAGACAATCAAACTAATATTCTTTTGAAGCCAATTTGTAACCAATAGCAAGATCACCGCAACGATAAGGTGATTAAATGTAAAGGTTATATCCCCGATGTGACGTTTTTTCTCCAAAACACTTTCACTGAAACGTACTAATTCATCTATAAACTGAAGATTGTTTGCCAGTACCAACACAGCGAGAATCACACAAATAAAACGCACCACCTCGATAATAATCTTCGTCGTACGAGCTTGGTTAAATCGTAACCAAAATCCTCTATACAGATTATCACGGTCGAATTGTCTTTGTAAATCTTCGCGAATCATTTCAATGAAAAACTGCAAAGTAAAAGATTGAACTAAACCTACAGCACAAGCTATACTGAAGCTTCGGGAAGCATCTACTTTACCAATGATATTCAATATGATAGCGGTAACATTCAATATCGCGAAGATCACATAAATAAAATTGTTGATATAACCCGCGGAGTCTTTATCACGAATACGTTTTTTGCTGTAACTAACCATCCCCAATGCCAGAAGATTGAACACGATACAGATAATACGCAAAAACATATCATCACTTACGATCATATTTACAAATACATCGAGAATGTAAAACAAGATGATCACACCCAACACTTTTCTTTGCGTAAGACTGAGCTTGTTAAACGATAAAGCTGTATAGAAAATAATGATAACAATCTGTGCGGCTTGTATAACAAATGTTGGAGTGAACAAACTCACTAAAGGTAATAGCGTAAAGTAGAAAATAATAGCCTTACATACTACCTTCGCAATCCAGATTTTGGAAAGGGTCTTTCCAGATTTACGATCTATATCAAATCGTGTACGGAAGCACCAATACGCGTATGCAATAGTTAAAAGCAACAGCAGAATACGTGAACTCCATGGAATATCTTTAAAATATCTTCCAAAAGCATTGGTATTCTGATAATTGTTCTTAATGTTATTTATAATCGTCTCACGCGATATATTTTGAGAAGTGGATTTCCAAATCGAATTCGATGATTTAACAGAATCCGTTGCTACAATTTCTTGCGGTGTGGATGCTACATCTTTTTGTTGGTTTTCATTTCTAGCAATCAGTGCATTTACTTTCGCGGATGCCGATTGTATAGAATCCAATTTAGTAGTTAACTGATTCAAAGAAGTATTCAACCTTGCCGATAATCTCGGAAATTTCTGCTCGTTGATCTGATATTTTTGAATAAGGCTTTGTACCGAAGATCTGGATGCCAATATACTCCCTCTGTAGTTGTTTAGAGAATTTAATATAGAGTTGAGCTGTACATTGTCATCGTGTATTAAGCGGTTGATGTGAAGGATAGAATCTTTCGAAGCATTCTTCTTTCTCTTAATCTGTGCCTCACTTTTTACAACCAATTCATTGACAACAACATTTATATCGCGAATATGAAGATTATCCAAATACCCTAATTCCAGAGCCCGCAAATCTCTTCGCATAGAATCCGAAACCACATGATGTGTAGAATCTGGATGTACACGATCCACTAATCGTCCTGTACTGTCTTGAGATAGAGCAGTATTAATATTAAATAAAAATAATATACTTAAGAAAATATAAGTCTGAAATGTGTTTTTCATAAACCTTCTGAAAGTGTAATCTTAAGCATCTAATATCGGAATAAACTTTAGCTTATTTTTCTTGGAAGTGAAGATTGTTGAGATTTCAGAGAATAAAGAAAGTGATGTGAAGGCTATGAAAACCTAGAATGGTTTGAAGTATAACAACAATAAGGTAGTGACTTCCAAAGAAGTAAGGTCAATTTTCAATTGTTTTATAGCACGATAAGATAAAGTACGACAAGATTCGACACTGACATTCATAATAGAAGAAATCTCTTCGTAGCTAAAATTCATATAGTATCGAAAGAATAAAACTTCTCGTTGACGCTTAGGCAGCTTTTCAACATATTTCTTTAGCCTATTGACATTAATTTCTTCCGATTCCTGCTCCATCCATTCAAACTCTGGACTAGCAATATGAAATAAGTTATCGGGAATCTCTTCTTCTGTAAATTTTAAAGCCTCTTTCTTCACTTTCAGAAGACGTCTCCTAAGCGAAGAAAACAAATAAAACTTTACATCGACCTGTTTGGCAATTTTTGAATTATTGTATAAACTAACGAACAAATCATGAATACAATCCAAGACAATCTCTTTATCTGAATGGAACCTTACACCAAACGCAAAAAGATCATCAATATATTCATTATATACTGATTCAAAAGCCTTTTCGTCTCCTTGTATAAAGTTTATCCAGGTCATTTTATTTCCTAATTATATACTAATTCAAAAATAAGCTGCTAAGGTTATCTAACTGATAAATTGTAGTTATTAAATTGATAAATTATATATGCTTACCACAGGTTTACTAATCAAAGATAGTATATTTAATTATTCATTCACAAGAAAAGGGAGCATATTTTGCTCCCTTTTTTCCTTGTAATATTAGATCTGTTATTGGTACTGAAATACCGCTATAACTGGCAAGTGATCGGACGCGTATTGACCACTCATAGCTACCCCAGAGAGTAACGTGAAATCCTGCTGTGCTTTACCATTAAAAACTATAAAATCTATTGCTTTATTTGGACTATTCACGGGTATTGTAAAAGGACATGGTCCTTTACAGGAGAAATTAAATTCCTTTTTTAATTCTAACATTTCTGGAGAGTCAGGTGTAGCATTATAATCTCCACCAATGAATAAAGGTTTATTTAACTCCTTGCTGTAGTTGTTCAAAAACTTAGCTTGCTCTACTCTACTTTCCGCAAGATCAAAATGCGTAGCACCAAATTCAATTGTCTTACCATTAGGTAATTGAATCGTAGCCAATGCTATACTTCTTTTTTCACCAGCGACAGGCATAGGTAGTTCAAATCTACGCTTATTACTCATTGGATATTTACTTAATATAACATTTCCATATTCACCATTTCTATAGTCAATAGATTTGGAAAAGTAATATTCCATGTCCAATAATTCCGCTAATGCTTTGGCTTGATCAACTTTATTCGATCTATCCGTATTTACATCGACCTCTTGGAGAGCAACTACATCCGCACCACTCTTCTTAATCACTGCCGCAATATTTGCTAAATTAATCACATCAGGACTAGAAGGAGCTCCATGGTGAATATTATACGTCAATAACGTCAACTTATTACTTTTAATTGGCGTTGCCTCATCACTGGAACTGCTACAGCACGTAATAAATATTATGGCAATAACACTTAAATTAGTTAAAATAGCTTTTATCATAGCTTAATGGTTTTATGGAGCAAGTTTTACCTTAATCTCCGCAGTAGTTGGAAAAAAGGTATTCGCTGTCTCTGGAACTCTAAATGGCTCTAAATTCTTTGATACTATCAATTGTTTTCCGGGATCCTGAAAAGTAATATAATCATACGTTCCTGTAGGACCAGCTTTTGGTGCATTAAAAGCACAACCTGCAACAGGACATGCAAATGAGAATGTACCCGATAAATAACTCAATGCATCACCTGGCGAAGCCTGTTGTTCATTGAAATTACCCGCAAAAATAAGAGGCAGTGTTAATTCATCTGTTACACGCAATATATCTATAACCTGAGGTCTGCGGTCTGCGGCTATAGTTTCCAATTCTGTTCCAGCAAAATATATTTCTACACCTTCTTCTATTTCGACCTTTATCATAGCAAACATACGTTGCTCGCCTGCAGTACCTATAGTGAGATCCAATCCAAAAGTTTCTTTAATCGGAAACTTCGATAATAAAGCATTACCAAATAAACCATTTTGGTAACTGCGTCCTTTCATATAAACCTCCATTCCCAACTCATCTGCAATTACTTGTGGTCTGTCAACTGAATTAGCTCTGGTAGTTTTGCTATCACACTGTCTCAATAACAACAAGTCTGGATTGTAGGCTTTCGCTATATCCACCATTTTAGGAAAATTCGCCGGTGTAGAAGCTAAATTCATATTAATGGACATGATCTTCAAGGTCTTAGTAGGACCAGTATACTCATCATCATCCTCTGTAGGGTATTCCGGCAATTCGCTCCAATCCCCTGGCTCATATGTTTTTTGACATGAATTGAAACCAAATCCAATCAAAAAAACAAAAAACACTATAAATAACTTTCTCATACTTTTAATAATTTGGATTTTGAACCATGTTTTCATTTGGAATTAGCTCTACTTCTGGGATTGGCCATAGATATTCTCTATCGCGGCTATATTTACGCGTCTGCACACGTGTAATTTCTCCCGTAGTTGGATTTGTCGCTCCATATACTTGTCCATTCATTACTTCAACATCAATTCCCCATCTTCTGATATCAAAATATCTTCCACCTTCAAATGCTAACTCCGCTTGTCTTTCACGTCTGATCAATTCTCTCATCTTTGCTTGGGAATTATAAACCGTAGTATTGACCGAAGGCATTGCTGCACGGTTTCTGACTTCATTGATCGCATCCAAAACAGTAGAATTATTCCACTCATTAAGTTCGATCATAGCTTCTGCATAAGTCAAAAGCATCTCTGCATAACGAATGATCATAAAATCTAGTGAACCAGATTTTGATTGCTGATCTCTGGCATCTATATATTTCTTAATCCAAAATCCAGTAGCTGTAGATTTAGTCAAACCTATTTTATCTGCTGGATTGTAAAAAGGATCTAAAACATACTTATTTTGGAAGTTCTCATTAGGCACAAAAACTGATGCATTTAACCTTGGATCTCTGTTGTTTCTGTAGATAGGATTTTTCTTGTAGATCGCTGCAGAATCAGCGCCTAACTCGTAAATAGTTTTTCCTTGTTTGGTTTCAAAATTATCCACTACTGTATTGGTAGGTGAAAGATAAGTTTCACCACCTATACCGTAAGGGGCAAATGAAGTCCACGCATTACTACAGCCATTCTCTTTGTAAAAAATACGCTCGTCATTCAACTCTCCCGTGTAACTAAATAATTCACTATAGCTAAGAGCCACATTAGTTGTGTTTTTCCAAAGTTTATAGACTTTTGAATCAATCAGCTTTTTAGAGGCCATTTTCGCTAATTCATAATCTTTCTTAAACAAGCCAAGACGCGCAAGCAATGCCCAGCAGGTACCGCTCGTGACACGATGTCTATCTGCATTAGTATATGTAGTTGGTAATAACTCCGCACATACTTTCAATTCTTCCACTACAAAATTATACACCTCATTTATAGGAGTACGTGGCTGCTTATTTTCTTCCACTGTAAGCGATTTGGTAAGCAAAGGAATATCTCCGAAAACCATCATCAACTCCATATGGTAGTAAGCTCGTAAAGCACGTGCTTCTAATATCATACGTTCTTTTAGAGATGGATCCATAAATACTTTATCCACATTCTCTAAGAATCTATTAGCACGTCTGATACAGATGTAATCATCCGTCCATAAAGATTGAGAAATCCCCCATCTACTCGTAGCTAATCCTCTCGTAAAATCATCATAAGCTCCTTTAAAATCTCCTCTGTGAACGGCTTCATCAGTCAAACCACTATAATACATTATATTACGACCAGAAGAACCACCCGGAATACCAGCATAAATAGTAGCGATTGCATTATATGCGTCAGTTTCAGTATTCCACCATTGCTCATCCGATACACCTGTCGGACTATCAATGGTTAAGAAATTATCACAGGATACCTGCATTATGCTAAAAGCGAATATAGCGCCTAGAATAGTTTTAAATCTATATTTTGTTTTCATAATAACCTGTCATTAAAAATTAGCTGTAACACCCATTGTGAATGTTCTCATAATACCATAAGTCCATGAGCCCCCTTGTGATTCTGGATCGGCTTGTTTAACACCAGTAAACAATAATGGATTTTGTGCATTTAAATAAATCCTTGAGTTTTTAATTCCATATTTATTCAAGAAGTTATTATTCAATCTATATCCAAGTTGTATGAATTTCACACGCATATATTGTGCATTGAAAAGCCAAAAATCACTTCTCATAATGTTTGTAGCGGGATTAGCCAATATACGTGGATAGATGGCGTCTTGGTTATTATCTCTCCATGAGTTAGCCGCTCTATAATTTGTAGGTACACCACCCGACGCACTCATATTTAAAGGATGCCATAAATAACCGCTTGACTTTCCACCAAGGTTAGCCGAGTAGTCATGCTTTCCCGTGCCTTGCAACAAAAATTCCAAATCCAATCTCTTATAGTTGAAACTGAAATTCGCAAAGTAATTAATTCGAGGTGTTGGGTCACCAATTACTTGTTGATCATCCTCATCAATGATTCCATCACCATTTAAGTCAACATATTTTATGTCACCAGGACCTTGACCTGCTACAATAGGAACTTTAGCAGTGATTTTGTTGTCCTCAAAATCTGAATATTGTAATATACCATCTGACACATAACCATAATAACTCTTAATACTATAGCCAGTTTCATTGATTTCTATACCAGTGATATAAGGTCCACCAAATAAACTCGTGATTTTATTCTTATTGTAAGTAAATCCAGGACGGAAGGAGAATGAAAAATCTTTTCCAAAGTCTTGATTATAATTTAGGGATAACTCATATCCTTTGTTATACACTTCACCTGAATTAAGAGGTGCTGAACCCAAGGAGCCAGATGGAGCAACAGCAGGTTGCAAAATCACATCTTTTGTCTTTTTATCATAATAGTCAAAAGTCAATCCCAACTTATTATTCAAGATAGATAAGTCAAGACCGATATCAAGGATATGAACCTTTTCCCATGTAATATCTGGATTACCCCATACACTCTCTGTACCATTCGAAGTATTAATAAGGTTTTGATATTTATACAAACCTATATTTTCATTACCTAACAATCCATAGGATGCTCTGATTTTGAAATTAGATATCGCATTTACGTTAAAGAACTTCTCGTTATTTACATTCCAGCCTAATGCAATAGAAGGGAAATATCCCCATTTTTCACCTGGACCAAATTTCGAAGAACCATCAGCACGGAAGGACAATTCGGCTAAGTATCTGTCATCAAAAGAATAATTCACTTTAGCATAGGCGGAGGCTAAGGCAGACATATTCCAATACCCATTATTAAATTTCTCCATAGAGAATCCTCCCATAGCATATACATTATGTTGGTTGAATGATTTATTGTAATCCAACATAGTACTCATGAATAGATAGGTATCTCTTGTCTCCGAATAGGCATCTCTTTGTACAGCCCAAGTCTGCACTAATTGCTTGGTGTAATAATCAAAGAAATAGAAGTTATCTCTTTTTTGCTTGTACACATCACTATTTAAACGGTAACTAAATTGTCCTCTTAAATTCAAGTTATCCGAAATACTCCATTTAGGTTGCAAATTGATAGTTGCCTGGTCGTATTGATATCCTAATGTACCTCCCACTTCTGCATAGGCTACAGGGTTGACAATATCCGCATATCTACCATAGATAGTTGGCCATCCTTCTTCTGCAGGATATTTAGGTAAGATGGTAGGTGGAAGTCTATACAAATCATCTAGCATACGGATACCTCCATTGCTCAATGAACGATTTGGATACATTGTATTTCTTCTGATACCTAAGACATCCAGATTAACTAAGAATTTCTTAGAAAGGGACACGGTAGTATTCGCACGAATATTAAAACGGTCCATTTTATTCAATGGCAACATCCCTGCCTGATACATATAGTTACCCGTTACCGCAAAACGTGCAATATCATTACCACCGCTAATAGCTAATGAATGCGATGTTAATGGTGCATATTTATCAATCAATTCATCTACCCAATTGGTATTTGGGAAATTAATTGGATCTTCACCTGAAGCTGTTTTTTGAATTTCTTCTTCTGTATAAAAAGGCTGTCCACCTGAGGCTACTGTAGCATAATTATACATTTGCATATAAGTTGGCGCATCTACAAAATCCGGAATTTGAGTTGGATTTTGTTGACCATAATAACCATCATATAGTACATTGATCTGACCTGCTTTACCTCTTTTAGTGGTGATTAAGATAACGCCATTAGCAGCACGTGCTCCATAAATAGCTGCTGCAGCTGCATCTTTTAATATAGTTACACTTTCTACAGTGACAGGATCGATATGGTTCATATCCATCGGAACGCCATCCACTAATATTAAAGGGTCAGCATTATTCAGTGTCGAGATACCTCTAATTTTAATAGTTGCTGCATCTCCTCCTGGTAAACCAGAACCTTGCTGTACGTTCAAACCTGTCACCCCACCTTGAAGAGATTGAGACAAACTAGTAATGGCTTTACCTTCAATATTGGAAGACACATTTAGACTTGCTACAGAACTAGCGATATGCTTTTTCTGCATTTCGGTCATACCTACGACCACGACTTCCTCTACATCTGCCACATCATCCTCTAAGGATACAGTTAAGTTGTTTTCATTTTTTGAAACCAAAACTTCTTTTACATGATAGCCTACTGTAGTAAAGGTCAGATAAGCACCTTTAGGTACCACCACCGTATAGTATCCTCCACTACCTGTCACTCCTACCGTACCACCTCCTTTGACAGAGATGTTTACACCTTCTAACGCAAGAGGAGGTTCAGCCATATTAAAAACTCTACCCTTCACCGTAATGGTTTCCTGTTCAGTGACTTTCTCTACTTTTACTCTTTCCAGTTCAGCAGGTTTTTCATTCAGAGGTATAATAGTTATTTGTCCATTAAACGATTTGTATCCCAATGAATGTTTAGGAAGCTCCTTGTTTAATAAATCCGTCAATCGAATATCTTTGATATGGACTGACACGCGCTTGTTAGCAACTAAATTCTCTGAGAATAATAAAGCAACATCTGTTTGCTTTTGTAATTCTTCTAATAGAGTTTTTAATGGAACGTTTTTCAAATTAATACTCACACGTTGAGTGTATCCCATCGTGGAGATTGACATAAAAAGTCCAATAATTAAAACTGTTGTAATCTGCATAACATACCTGATTCGAGACAATACGTTCTCTTCAAACAAAAAACTTTGTCTGATGTATCTTAATTTCATATTTTAGATGCAATTTTAAATTATGTAAGTGATTTAATTTTAAACTCTTGAAGGGGAGTGCCAGCTCCTCTTCATATTTTTGGTTAGTAATGAGTTTTTATTTTTTAGTAATATATACCTCCTTCTCTTTTAATACTATTTTATAATTATTTAATTCATAGATACTGCTTAATGAGGTGACTATATCCACCCCTACATTCAACCTTCCCGAATAATTAATATTCATATCCGTTACGACCTTATCTGCATATATCTGAACGTTATAGATCCGTTCCATTTTCTTTAAGACATCCCGCATAGCCACATTTTTTAGTGATAACTGTTTCTTAGTCCATAAAATATCATCTTCATTTAGTCCTAATGATTTTTCTACTTTATGTGTTTTTGTATTTATCAACACACTTTCACCAGCATTCATATTGAAAGAAGCATATTTTTGTTTATTGCTGGTTAATTGTACTTTACCGGTTACTAATTCTACAGAAAACATATGTTCATCCTCATAGGAAGAGGCATTAAAAGAAGTTCCCAATACTTCGATAGCACTGGATGCGGTATGCACAATGAATTTACGACCAGTATGCGTCACATTAAAGAAACCTTCACCATTTAGATAAACTTCCCTATCCTCATTTTCCATATCATTATTATAGGTCAGATACGAACCTGAGTTGAGCCATACCGTAGAACCATCTGGAAGATTAAAGTCCAGACGTTTGCCATAAGGAACATAAATTGTTAAATATTTCTCCTTATTATTCTCGTGCAATGATTCAGGTGTGGTAACGGTATATATTTGAATATCCTTATCAAGGTCTACATTGTTCTTTAAAGCACTGGCTACAATCTTTATCGAATCATCCGTCTTTGGAATAATACTTTGACTATGTTCCGCAAATTCTCTGATGTCTATCTCCTTGATTTGATCTTCTGGCTTGAACAATAGTAACCCCATAACAAGAAGAGCCGCAATACTACTGGTTTGCCAAATAAGCTTAACCATTCGTCTACGTTTTGCTTTCTTTAAAATATTACCATATAAGGATTTCTTTTCTATATCAGAAAGCACATGTTCATCCGTAATATGGAAAACCTTTTTTAAGTTCTTCTTTTGATAGTTCATAATTCAGGTTACTTATCTATATAGAGCAGAAGTTTCAGTTTTATAGACATTTTTTTTAAAATATTTTTTCTTTTTCTAAATTCTTTGAAACATCATCGGGGAAATGTGTCCTAAAAGAGGTGAATTCTGCAATTCACCGCGCTTATTTAAGGAATAAAAGAATGAAAACATAGGTTCTTTGAGGAAAGAAGGTTAAATATAAAAAAAGCCGCCTCAATTATTTTGAGACGGCCTCTTTTTATTTTTTTAAATTTCCCGTTGATACCCTGGCTTATTCATCATATTATCCAATGAAAATCGTCCTGAGCCTTGAATTATAAAAATAATCAACAGCAACATTACGAAGATGGACAACCAAAACTCTGAATTTAAAAATCCAAAGCCATTCGTAATGTTAACGAAAAAGACCGCCCCGACTAATACCGGAAATAAAAGAATACAAGCCAGTCTAGTCTGAAAGCCCAAAATAATAAACAGCCCTCCTACTAAGTGCGTGAATACAACATAATGTACTGCTCCCCAGATGGACAATTGAAAATTAGTCTGTTCGATCAGATGCTGAACCGCATCCCGATCATTGATAAAGCTTATACCTTTGGCCAATATAATGACGCCAAGTGCAATGCGTAGATAATCTATCCAATGAGCTCTTGATGACGAAGTGGTGCGAGAAGGTATAGGTATTCTTTTTTGTGCAAGATTCATAACAAATCTCCTTTCTATAATGGTTAATATTAGTATAACGTATTAATAAAGAAAAAGTTGTGATATTTTTTTTTATTTAAATAATTATTCTCATTTGTCATTGTGACTTATAACAGAAGTAAGGTATTCTGTTGTCCTTTGTGAAGGAAGTAGTACCTGTTGTTGTCTTCTATGTCAGACGGGCATCATACTTTTGACCGCAAAAGTATGCAAAACTCATCGCTGTACCGTATCGGCACAACGTGTCATTCTTCCTGCTATTGCCGATCCGCTAAGGCGATATTTAAGTGGTTGTAAGGATTGTGTTGTTATTGAAAAATTTTATTTAGCAACTGCCAAAAGAAACGGCCTAGGATGTTTTGGTGTTAAGAAATCCACGAAGTTAAAGCGTTAAAAACAGATTTAAGAAGTGAAACGGCTCAAATCTGTTTAGCGTAAACAAGTGGATTTTAGCCAAAATATCCAAGCCTTGACCTTTTTGTTTCGTTTTTGTGTCAAGACAAAAATGAAAAGCCCCTCGCGGCTTGAGCGAGAATAAATTACTTTTATGGTTTTAGATAGGCTACAAATAGTTCATAGATATTTCACTGCGTTCAATATGACGATGATTTAATAAGGTTCTGCTAAGTTGATATTTAAGTGATTGTAAGGATTTTGATTTTATTGGAAAATTACACCGTCATCGTAAGTTTGTAGGAATATATTTGGATAATATTAAATAGAATATAATTTTGTTCAGTTTAAAAAGATCCAGCAGAGAGAAGGAGCAAGATTTTAGTCCGTCATTAGTCAATAAACACTCTTCGAAATGTTAGTCCCCTTCTCTCATTCTTATTGCAACTTGGACAGTTCATTAGGCGTTAGGAGCCTGTTTTTACGATTGATAAGTCACGATAAGAACTGCTGTGATCCATAATTCAATACAAATATGGTAACA
>PJUJ01000113.1_pt1 | contig 68067 bp, 57 predicted proteins | sample 1512321 | NCBI WGS metagenome assembly PJUJ01 (sample SAMN08177669, study PRJNA422409) | Feces metagenome, whole genome shotgun sequencing project. | isolation source: Chicken feces enriched on filter paper: beechwood xylan treatment | host: Gallus gallus | place: USA: Madison | collected 2015-01-15 | reverse complement strand
TGCGGATCTCGGCCATACCGATGATCTCTTCGCGCTTCTCGGGGGCCAGCATGCCCGACATGGCCGACTTCACTTCATCCACGGCGTCGTAGATGATGTTGTAGTAGCGGATGTCCACGTCGTTGCCTTCGGCCGTCTTGCGGGCCTGGGCGTCTGCACGCACGTTGAAACCGATGATGATGGCCTTGGAAGCCAGCGCCAGGTTGACGTCGGATTCCGAGATACCGCCCACGCCGGAGTACACCAGCTGGACCTTGATTTCCTCGGTCGACAGCTTGAGCAGCGAGGCAGCCAGTGCTTCCTGCGAACCCTGCATGTCGGCCTTGATGATGATGGGCAGCGTCTGCACATCGCCAGCGGACATTTCGGCGAACATGTTTTCCAGCTTGGCGGCTTGTTGCTTGGCCAGCTTGGTGTTGCGGAACTTGCCAGCGCGGTAGGTGGCGATTTCACGGGCACGGCGTTCGTCGCTCAGCACCATGAAGTCATCACCGGCCATGGGCACTTCGTTCAGACCCTGGATTTCGACCGGAATCGACGGACCGGCTTCCTTGGTCTGCTTGCCGTCTTCGTCCAGCATGGCACGCACGCGGCCATAGGTCTGGCCTGCCAGCACGATGTCGCCCACCTTCAGCGTACCGGACTGCACCAGCACGGTGGCCACGGTACCGCGGCCCTTGTCCAGCTGTGCTTCGATCACGAGACCCTTGGCAGCGGCATCCACTGGCGCCTTCAGTTCCAGCACTTCGGCCTGCAGCAGCACCTGCTCCAGCAGCTCGTCGATGCCCTGGCCGGTCTTGGACGACACGGACACGAAAGGCGAGTCACCACCGTACTCTTCGGGCAGCACCTCTTCCACCACCAGCTCCTGCTTGACGCGGTCGGGGTTGGCATCGGGCTTGTCCGACTTGGTGATGGCCACCACGATAGGAACACCAGCCGCCTTGGCGTGCTTGATGGCTTCCTCGGTCTGGGGCATCACGCCGTCGTCGGCAGCGGCCACCAGAATCACGATGTCGGTGGACTTGGCGCCGCGGGCACGCATGGCCGTGAAGGCCTCGTGACCCGGGGTGTCCAGGAAGGTGATCATGCCGCGTGGCGTCTGCACGTGGTAGGCACCGATGTGCTGGGTAATGCCACCGGCTTCGCCCGACGCCACCTTGGTGCGGCGGATGTAGTCCAGCAGCGAGGTCTTGCCGTGGTCCACGTGGCCCATGACGGTCACCACAGGAGCGCGGGAGATCATCTCGGCTTCGGAGTTGGACACTTCCTCGGCGGTGAACGCTTCCGGATCGTCCAGTGCAGCCACCTTGGCCACGTGGCCCATTTCTTCCACCACGATCATGGCGGTGTCCTGGTCCAGCGGCTGGTTGATGGTGACCATCTGGCCCATCTTCATCAGCGACTTGATCACTTCGGAAGCCTTGATGGCCATCTTGTGCGCCAGTTCGGCCACAGTGATGGTTTCGGGCACCGAAATCTCCAGCTGGCGGAATTCCTGGCTCTGCTGTTGTTGCTGGTCGTTGCGGTCATTGCCGCGACGGCCACCACGCGGACCACCGCGCCAGTTCGAACGGCCCACGCCGCCCGAGCTGTCGCCACGGGTCTTGATTTCCTTCTTCTTGCCGTTGGCGTCATTGGCCCAGCTGGAGGACAGCTTGGCCGACTTGACTTCCTTGCCACCGCCGTTGCGGTTGCCGGCACCCGCGTTGGCGGTCGCACCGCCGGCGGCAGGCTTGCCATCCTTGGCTGCAGGCGCGGCCTTCTTGGCATCGGCCGTGGTTGCTGCAGGCTTCTTGGGCTCTTCCGGCTTCTTGGCGACCAGCACCTTCTTGGGAGCGGCCATCATGGCACGGATGGCTTCGGCTTCTGCCAGGGCCTTGCGGCGGCGCTCGTCCAGATCCTTGGCACGTGCGGCTTCTTCCGCAGCGCGCTGGCGGGATTCCTCGTCGGCCTTGGCACGGGCTTCGGCCTGTGCCGAAACGCGAGCTTCCTGGGCGGCCACAGCTTCTGCAGCGGCTTCCTTCTTGGCTTCCTTTTCCTGGCGCACCTTGGCAGCTTCGGCTTCGGCATAGGCACGGGCGCGCTCTTCGGCTTCGCGCTCGCGGCGCACCAGCTCTTCGCGCTCTTCGCGTTCCTTGCGTTCGGTCACCAGTGCTTCTTCCTGCTTGCGCAGGTCTTCCACTTGCAGGCGTGCCTCTTCCTCACGGCGGGCCAGTTCGGCCGCAGGGCGTGCAGCCTGGGCGGCAGCTTCGGCCGGGGTTTCGTCGCGTTGGATGAAGGTGCGCTTCTTGCGCACTTCCACCTGAATGGTGCGGGCCTTGCCAGTGGCATCGGCCTGCTTGATCTCACTCGTCGATTTTTTGGTCAACGTAATCTTCTTGCGGTCAGCACCTTCCGCGCCATGGCTGGCCTTCAGGAAGCTGAGTAGTTTTTGCTTGTCCGATTCGGTCAAAGGATCTGCAGACGTGGCTTTGGCCACACCTGCGGACTTCAGTTGTTCGAGCAGGGTCTCGGGGGTTTTCTTGAGTTCGGCGGCAAACTCGGCGACTGTATTCAACGACATATTTCCTACTTACCTCCGTACCCTTACTCTTCACCCTGCGTGAACCAGTGCTCGCGCGCCTTCATGATCAGCGCCTTGGCTTCATCAGCGGTCTGACCGGTCAGTTCGGTCAGCTCGTCGATGGCCAGGTCAGCCAGATCATCACGGGTTTGCACACCACCAGCAGCCAGCTTGGCCACCAGATCCGGTGTCAGGCCTTCCAGATCACGGAGATCCTGGGAGACATGGGCCACGCTCTCTTCCTTGGCGATTTCCATCGTCAGGAGTGCATCCTTGGCACGTGCACGCAGTTCGTTGACGGTTTCCTCGTCGAACGCCTCGATTTCCAGCATTTCGGCGATGGGCACATAGGCCACCTCTTCCAGGCTGCTGAAACCTTCGTCAATCAGGATGCCGGCGAATTCCTCATCCACGTCCAGCTTTTCCATGAACAGCTTGCGGGCGGAGTCGGTTTCCACAGCCTGCTTCTGGGCAGACTCGGCGGCATCCATGATGTTGATCTTCCAACCTGTCAGGTCGGAGGCCAGACGCACGTTCTGACCACCACGGCCGATGGCGATGGCCAGGTTTTCCTCGTCCACCACCACGTCCATGGCGTGCTTTTCTTCATCCACCACGATGGACGACACGTTCGCAGGCGCCAGGGCGCCGATCACGAACTGCGCAGGGTCTTCCGACCACAGCACGATGTCCACGCGCTCGCCGGCCAGCTCATTGGTCACGGCATTGACGCGCGAACCACGCACGCCCACGCAGGTACCGATGGGATCCACGCGCTTGTCATGGGAGATCACGGCGATTTTCGCACGGCTGCCCGCATCGCGTGCGCAGCTCTTGATTTCCAGCAGACCTTGCTCGATTTCCGGCACTTCGTTGCGGAACAGCTCGATCATGAATTCCGGTGCGGAACGCGACAGGATGATGGGAGCGCCACGCAGCGTCAGGTCCACTTCCATGATCATGGCGCGCACGCGGTCGCCGTTGCGCAGGTTTTCCTTGGGGATCATTTCCCCACGGCGCAGACGGCCTTCCACACGGCCGGATTCGACAATGATGTCGCCCTTGTCCATGCGCTTGACCGTGCCGGTGAAGATCTTTTCGCCACGGGCCATGAATTCGTTGAGCAGCATTTCGCGCTCGGCGTCACGGATCTTCTGCAGGATGACCTGCTTGGCGGCCATCGCACCGATACGGCCGATGGGCAGCGATTCGATCTGCTCTTCAATGAACTCGCCCACCTGGATGCCGGGCACGCGATCTTCCGCGTCCATCAGCATTTCTTCGGCATCGGGGTTTTGCAGACCGGCGTCATCCGGCACCACCACCCAGCGGCGGAAAGTGTCGTAGTCGCCGCTGTCGCGGTCGATCGCCACACGAATGTCCACTTCACCTTCGTACAGCTTCTTTGTGGCTTGCGCCAGCGCTTGTTCCACCGCGCCGAAAACCACATCGTGCTCGACATTCTTTTCACGCGAAATGGCTTCCACCAACATCAACAGTTCGCGATTCATGCGACGACTCTCCTATTTTCTTTCCAAGAGGAGGCACCCACAGCGCCTTCCTTGCCCAAACGATGACGATCCAGCCTTACTCCGGCTTGGCCGCGCGCCCTTTGAAATTGACGATGGGCGCCAGCCGCGCTTCACGCAACTCGTCGAACGTGAAGCCCAGCGCCTGCAGTGGCGGCGCTTCACGCTTTTTACTCACTCGTACCCCAGGCTTGATGGGAGGGGCATCGCTCCAGACGATCTGCCACCCACCGCCTTCGGCGCGCTCCAGCGTGCCGCGGAATTTCTTGCGATTGGCATTGATGCTGCCGGTCGCCGCCTCGCCAATGGCTTCCTTGAGCGTCAAGTCCACCTCCTGGCCTTCAAAACGGATGAAGTCCTGCTCGTGGCGCAGCAAACGGTCGATGCCGGGCGACGAAACTTCCAGGCGCTTGTAATCGGCGCCATCGACTTCCAGCGCAAACTGCAGTTGGCGTGTCACACGTTCGCAGTCTTCGACGGTGATGAACTGCTCCAGCAGCGGCGCAGGCTGGCCCTCGGCCGGCGGCGCCCAAGGCAAATCGATCGTAATACGCAACAGCCCGCCTGCGGTGCGTTCGATCTCGACCAGGTCGTAGCCCAGACCTGTCACGGTTTCTTCAACGATTTGCTGTAATGCCACGTGTATTCAGTTCAATCCCGGAAGTACAAAAAACCCGATAACCACCGCTCTGATAGGGCGGCAGCTTCGAGCTCCAAATCCTACCGACCAAAAAAAACGGGCGGTTGTTACCCGCCCGTTTGGTCGTGAAGCCCGTATTGTAGCCGCTAAAGCGTTGATTCGCAAAGACAGCCCACAAGCCGGATGGAAGCCTCCAGACCGCCTTACGCCAGTGCGGCTGTCACCCGCTGAAAAAGCGGTGTGGCCTCGGGCGGCAACTGGGGCGTGGCCGGCGCGCCATCGATAAAAGAGGCCACCAGCCGCTCCAGCACCGCATGCTGCGGCAGCAGCGGCCCCAGGAAGAACGCACGCGCCCCCTGGCCGATCAGCAGCGTGGGAAAAGTTTCCACATCCACATCGTCCACAAGGTCTTCCCGATCCTCCACATCCAGCCATTCCCAGCGCACGTCCGGCCAGCGCTGGGCCACGGCATCGAATCCGCTGCGGTAATCCCGGCACACCCCGCACCAGCCAGCGCACAGGCACACCACCCACCAGGGGTCGGCAGACACCTCGGGCGCCGCGGTCGGCACAGCCGCATCCTTCATTTGCATTGCACTCCTGGCCCGCCAGCCGCCGTCACGGACGGCCCTGCCGGGCGCGAAAAACCTCCATGGTAGCGACTGTCGCAGCCTGGTTGCCCCAGGACTGGCGGATATACGTGGCCAGCGCTGCGATTTCCGCATCGCCCAGGGTCTGCATGAACGGAGGCATGCCGTGCGGCGCCGGGTTCCCCGCCGTCGCGGGGGCATAGCCGCCCTGCAATATGCTGCGCAGCATATTGCCGGGGTCGCTGCGCAGCACTGCCCGGTTGCCCGCCAGCGGGGGAAACGCCCCGCCAGGGCCGCCCCCCTGGCCCTGGGCACCATGGCAGTCCGCACAATAGTGACGGAAATTGGCCTGGGCGCCGCTGTCATAGCGTTGGCCGCCCCCTGCGGCGGGCGGCGGCACCGCGGCCTCTCCCCCACTGGCTCCTGTACCCGCCGCCGCATCCGGCAGACGCTGCAGATAGGCTGCCACGGCCCGGGCATCGCCGTCCGTCAGATACCGGGTGCTCCAGAACACCGCATCCGCCATGGGGCCACTGGCCGTGGCCCCTTCATCGGTGCGCCCGGTGCGCAGCAGCTGCACCACGGCCTGCGGCGTCCAGCGCTGCACGCCGGCCTCGCGGCTGTCCAGCAACGACGGCGCCTGCCAGCCCTCGGTGGGCATCAGCCCCCCTTCCAGCCGCTGGCCGCCCCCCAGCGCCCCCAGGCCATTGCGCGGGGAATGGCAGGCCGCGCAATGTGCCACAGCCTGCACCAGATACCGCCCCGCTTCCAGTGGCCCAGCCTCCCCTTCCTGCGCCACAGCAGCGGCCGGGCGGAAGTACAGCCCGCGCCACAGGGCCAGCGCCCATTGGGACCCATAGGGAAACGCCAGCACATGCGGCTGGGCCGGCTGCGCCACCGGCGGCAGGCTGCGCAGGTAGTGGTAGAGGGCATCCACGTCATCCGTACGCAAGGCCGTGTACTGCTCGTAAGGGAATGCGGGGTACAGCAAGCGCCCGCCGGGCGCCACGCCGTGGCGCATGGCGCGACGAAAATCGGCCAGGCTCCAGCGGCCCAGACCGGTCTCGGCATCGGGGGTCAGATTCGGCGCATGGAACACGCCAAACGGCGTGCGCACCTCGCCTCCCCCCGCCAGCACCACACCGCCCTGGGCGGTGTGGCAGCCCATGCAGGCGCCGACCCGCACCAGATAGGCCCCGCGCTCCAGCACCGCGGCAGAAGGCGGCGCCGACGACTCCGCACCCTTCGTCTCCGACGGCGTGCCCGCCGCACTGCCACGCCACAGCAGCCAGGCCAGCGCGGCCACAGCCAGCAAGGCGCACAGAACCACAACCCGCATCCACCGGCGCCGCCCCCGCGCCCCCAGGCCGACCGGCATGGGCTGCGCCATGGCGCGCGGCATCCGTGGCGCACTCATGGCCGCCCCTCCCCGGGTTGCGGCGCCGCACCGCAAGGCAGCGGCCAGCGCACGGCCGCAGAGGCGGATGGCTTGGAGTGCACGGGCACGGGCTGTGTGGCCAGCCAGGCGCTCAGATCGGCCACATCCTCCAGCGCCAGCCCCTTGGCCACCTGGGCCATGCAGTCCGGCGCGCGGGCGGCGCGCCGCCCGGCACGCCAGGCTCCCAGCTGGCTGTTCAGATAGTCGCGCGAGAGACCCAGCAGCCCGGGCACCGCCGGCAGACTGCCCGTCAGCTGCGCTCCATGGCATTGGGTGCAGGCAGGAATGCCGCGTGCGGCATCGCCCTGGCGCACCAGCTGTGCGCCACGCACCAGGCGGGCCGCCGTGGAAGCCGGGGGCTCCGGCGGCGGATACGGCACATCCAGCGCCGCAAAATAACGCGCCATGCCCCGCAGCATGCCGTCATCCAGGTGCTGCAGCAGATGGCCCATCAAGGGGTAGCTGCGCCGGCCATCGCGGAAGTTCAGCAGTTGCTGGTAGAGGTATTCCTCGGGCTTGCCCGCAATGCGTGGAAAGTAACCGGACGGCGTGGCCCGCCCCTGCGGCCCATGGCAGGCGGTGCAGGCCGCCACATGGCTGGCTTGCAGCGAGGGCACGGCGCCCTGGCCTGCCCAGGGAGAAGGCGCTGACAGAGCTGGCGACAACGGAGATAAAGGGGATGGCTGCGGCGCAACAGAAGGCATGGCCTGCGCTGCACCTGCCGCACCTGCTATACCCGCTGCACCAGTCACGGCGCACAGTGCCACCCATAGCGCAGCAGCGACCCGCGCCAGTCCGTGCTGATGCCTGCGCCACGCACCGGAAACTCCCGGTGCTTCATACCGTGGTGAAATCCGTCCATCCCCCAATGCGCAAAGCCTGTGGTGCATGCCCACACGCTAGCCAGAGCCGTCCGGCTCCACCATCCGGGAGAACACCCCCTGGCCAGCAGCCAGATCGCCGCATACGGTCGTGACGGCCTCCCTGTGCGCCCATGGCATGTGCCTCTGCACACGGTGGACGACCCCAAAACGACAACAGCCCGCCAAGGCGGGCTGTTGTGCAGCAGATCCGCAGGCAAGGCGCCTGCAGGTCCGGGAATCAACCGTGGCGCTTGCCAGGGTTCTTCTTGCTGCGGGTGTGCGAACCACGTTCCAGGCTCACGCGCTGGCCACGGCCACCGGTGGGCAGGGTCACGCCGTTAGGCACTGCGGGTTGGGGGGTGAACTTGCGATCGGCTTCGGTCACGATTTTGTTGCCCATGATGGACTCCTTTTGCGAACAACGGTAAAGGGCAGGATTCTTCCACATCCAGCGCCCGGCTTGAACAGTGCGCGTGCAAATCCCTGCACAAAGTCACAAATACATAGCCAACTGTGCTAGTGCCACCTGCGTTGCAGGCCGGTTTCAGCGGTCATTCAAAAACACTGCTGCGCCCTCGACCAAGGCCGCAAGGGCCCGCGTTCCGCGCCATGCAGCATGGAATTTCCCTGCGGTGCGGCCGGGGCGCCCCTCCGCCGGCTCCGTAAAAACCCGCAATGCACAGCTTTGTACTGCATCCGCTTTCCTGCACAAGCCACCCTCTGGCACACCGCTGCCGGTACGCTGACAGGACCGCAAGCCCTGCACCTGCGCACGCGTTTTGCCAGAAATGGACTACAAGCGCTGCAACTACGCCACACCTACAGTCAGAACCTATAGCAAGCGCCTGCGGATATGCCTAAGCTGGTAACCGCACCCGTTTGCGCCGCCCGACTTCCCTGTTTGCAGCCAAAGGAACCTGCCATGCTCCGCCTCCCCGATCCGCTCCGCCAGGACCCCACAGAAGCACGCGGCCATCTGCCGGTTTCGCAGGTGCTGGAACGCAACATCCCCGTGCTGGCCACCCTGGCGCTGACCACCGTGGGCGCGATTGCCTGGTATGCGCTGCGCCGCCCGCCGATTCCCCCCACGGCCATACCGGTGTCCGACTTTGAACTAGGCCGCTACCTGGGCAAGTGGTACGAGGTCGCGCGCATCGACAACCGTTTTGAAAAAGGCCTGCAGCGCACCCAGGCCGAATACAGCCGCCTGCCCAATGGCGGTATCCGCGTGGAAAACCGCGGCTACGACCCACGCAAGCGCGAATGGCATATCGCCACCGGCAAAGCCAAGACCGTGCTGGGGCCGGATGTGGGTGCGTTGAAAGTGGCGTTTTTCGGGCCGTTCTACGACGGCTACAACGTGGTGGCGCTGGACCCCAAATACCGCTGGGCCATGGTGGTGGGCTCGCAGCTGGACCGCTTCTGGATTCTGTCGCGCACACCTTTTTTGCCCATGGGGGTGGAAGAGCGCCTGCTGCGCCAGGCGCGCGAGATGGGCGTACCGGTGGACCGCGTGATCTGGGTGCACCAGGACGGCGTCAACCCCACCGGCAGCTACTAGCACCCACACAGCTTGCTGCGGCAAGGCGGCGGCCATGCGCCCACCCGTGCGGAGCAAAGGCGCCGACACTCCGCCCCGGCAGGCCATGGGTGGCGCATGCCCCTTCCGGGGTGCCTGCCCTATTGCGTGGCCGCCACCAGCTTCTGGGTATAGGGATGGCGGGGCTGGGCCAGCAACTCCAGGGCCGGGCCTTGCTCCACGATGGCGCCATCCTTCATCACCAGCACCTGGTGGGCCATGGCACGGATCACGTCCATATCGTGGGTGATCAGCAGATACGCCAGACCGCGCTCGCGCTGCAGGCGCTGCAGCAAGGCCAGCACCTGTTGCTGAATGGTCACATCCAGCGCGCTGGTGGGCTCGTCCAGCACCAGCAGCTGCGGCTCCAGCACCAGGGCGCGGGCCACGGCAATGCGCTGGCGCTGGCCGCCGGAAAATTCATGCGGGTAGCGCTCCAGCAGGCCGGGGAACTGGGCTTCGCTCAGGCCAACCTCCTCCAGCATGGCCAGCACCTGCTGGCGCACCTGCCCGGCCGACAGCGCGGACGCATGCACCCGCAGGCCTTCCCCCACGATCTCGCCCACCGTCATGCGCGGCGACAGCGACGAGAACGGGTCCTGGAACACCACCTGCACCTGGCGGCGCAGCCGCTGGTTGTGGGGGCTGTTGCGGATGGCCGGCTGCTGCCAAGGCTGACCGCCCACGTCCAAAACCCCTTTGGACGGCAGCAACCCCAGGATGGCCTGCGCCAGGGTGGACTTGCCCGAACCCGACTCGCCCACCACACCCAGGGTCTGGCCTGGCTGCAGCGCCAGGCTGGCGCCCTGCACAGCCACGAATTCGCCATGGCGGAACCACCCCTTGATGCCCGGCAGCGGCGTGGCATAGGCCACGCGCAGATCCTGGGTATGCAGCACAGGGGGCTGGGGCACGGCGCCGTCCGCCATTTCCACCACCTGGCGCCGGGGCGCACTGGACAGCAGTTTGCGGGTGTAGGGGTGCTGCGGCGCTGCAAACAGCTGCGCCACCGGGCCCTGCTCCACCAGATGGCCATGCTCCATCACCACGGCACGGTCGGCAAAGCGGCGCACCAGGTGCAGGTCATGGGTGATCAACACCATAGCCATGCCGGTCTGGCGCTGCAGGTCGCCCAGCAGCTCCAGAATCTGCGTGCGCAGCGTCACATCCAGCGCGGTGGTGGGCTCATCGGCCAGCAGCAGGCGCGGCTGGGACGCCAGGGCCATGGCAATCATGGCGCGCTGGCGCTGGCCACCGCTGAGCTGGTGCGGATAGGCGGCGCTGCGGCGCTCGGGCTCCGGAATACCGGTGGTGGCCAGCAGCTCCACGGCCTGCTTCCAGGCCTGGGCCTTGCTGAGCGCCTGCTTGATCAGCAGCACCTCCGCCACCTGGTCGCCCACGGTCATCAGCGGGTTCAATGCCGTCATCGGCTCCTGAAAGATCATGGCCACATCACCGCCGCGCACGGTCTGCATCTGCCGCTCCGGCAAAGTCAGCAGGTCGCGCCCATCCAGCAGGGCCTGGCCGCTGATGCGGGCATCGCCCAGCAGGCGCAGCAGACCCAGCGCCGTCACCGTCTTGCCCGAGCCGGATTCACCCACCAGGGCCAGTTTTTCACCGGCATGCAGCTCAAAGCTGGTGCCGTGCACCACCTCTTTGCTGCCAAAGGCCACGCGCAGATCGCGTACCGACAGCAGAGGGACCGGATTCATCGATGTGGACTCGCTCATGCGCCCCCCTTGCCCGCACCGGCGGGGGCGGCAGGTGCCGCCGGTGTTTCCATCGCCTTGCGCGGGTCCAGCGCATCGCGCAGCGCATCCCCCATGAAGGTCAGCAGCAGCAGCGTGGTAACCAGCACGCCAAAGGTGGACAGCGAAATCCACCAGGCGTCGATATTGTTCTTGCCCTGGCTCAGCAGCTCGCCCAGGCTGGGGGTGCCGGGCGGCACCCCCAGGCCCAGAAAGTCCAGCGACGTCAGCGCCAGAATGGCCGCACTCATGCGAAAGGGCAGAAAGGTGACCACCGGCGTCATGCTGTTGGGCAGGATGTGGCGACCGATGATCTGGCCGTTGGACACCCCCAGCGCCCGCGCCGCCTTCACATAATCCAGCTGGCGGTTGCGCAGGAACTCGGCCCGCACATAGTCGGACAGCCCCATCCAGCCAAACAGGCTGAGCAGCACCAGCAGCAAGGTGATGCTGGGCGCAAACACGGCAGAGAAGATGATCAGCAGGTAGAGCTCAGGCATGGAGCCCCAGATTTCGATGAAGCGCTGGAACACCAAGTCTGTCTTGCCGCCGAAAAAGCCCTGGATGGCGCCGGTCACCACGCCCAGCAGCACGCCGGTGGCTGTCAGCGCCAGCGCAAACAGCACGCTGACGCGAAAACCGTACAGCAGCTGGGCCAGCATGTCGCGGCCCCGGTCGTCCGTGCCCAGCCAGTTGGCCGTGGTGGGCGGCGCCGGGTTGGGCGACTGGGCAAAGTAGTTGATGGTGTTGGCGCCATAGGGGTTGGGCGGAAACACCGCCCAGTTGCTGCCCTTGGACAGCTGCGCCTGGATGAAGGGGTCCAGGTAGTCGGTGGCGGTGTCAAAGTCGCCACCAAACACCTTTTCGGGATAGCTGTGCCACAGCGGCCAGTACATCTGCCCCTCATAGCGCACGGCCAGCGGCTTGTCGTTGCTGACCAGCTCCGCCCCCAGGCTGATGACCACCAGCACCACAAACAGCACCAGGCTCCAAAAGCCCAGGCGATTGCGCCGAAACCGCGCCCACGCGCGGGCGGCTGGCGAACGCGCTGTCTCCACCGTCATGCAAACACTCCTTGTACTGTCAGCAGCGACTGCTGCCGACGGCGCATCCATTGCCAGGCACGCAGCTGCGCACCCATACTGCGGCGACAGCACACCGCCCGCCTTCCCATTCCCTCGCGCTCATGCCCTCTCCCCCCACTGCTTCTCCCCCAGCCGGTCTGCGCCACGCCGTGCGCGGCGTGGCGATTTTCGAGGCCCTGAAAGGGGTGACCGCCTTGGTCGGCCTGCTGGGACTGCTGGAACTGTTGCACCACGATCTGCACCATCTGGCGCTGGAATGGATGGGGCATATCGGCCTGAGTCCCCAGCAGCACTACCCGGCCTTGCTGATGCAGGCGGTCGACCGCGTCAATGCCACACCCGTGCACACGCTGGTGTGGCTGGGTGGGCTGTACATCACCGTGCGCTGGGTTGAAGCCTGGGGCCTGTGGCAGGACCGGGCCTGGGGTGAATGGCTGGGCGTGCTGTCCTGCAGCATCTATGTGCCCCTGGAGGTGCAGCACCTGCTGCACGCCCCCCATTGGCAAGGCGCCGCGGTATTGCTCATCAATCTGGCGCTGCTGGCCGTGCTGGCGTTGCGCCTGCGCGAACGCCGCCGGGAGCCTGTGCGTGTGGAAGGGCCCTGAAGTGTGCACCGAGTGCGCTTTCAATCGAATTTCACGCGGGGGTCCACCCACACGTAGCACAGGTCGCTGATCAGCTTGGTCACCAGACCGATCAGCGTGAAAAAGAACAGCGAACCCAGCACCACCGGGTAGTCGCGGCGGATCACGCTCTCATAGCTGAGCAGGCCCAGCCCGTCCAGCGAAAACAGGGTCTCGATCAGCAGCGAACCCGTGAAGAACGCTCCCACGAACGCCGCCGGAAAGCCGGTGATGATGGGAATCAGCGCGTTGCGGAACACATGCTTCCACAGCACCTGCCGCTCCGAGAGGCCCTTGGCCCGGGCCGTCAGCACGTACTGTTTGCGGATCTCTTCCAGAAATGCGTTCTTGGTCAGCATGGCCGTGACGGCAAAGCTGCCCGCCACCATGGCCGTCACCGGCAGTGCGATATGCCACAGGTAGTCGGCCACCTTGCCCAGGGTGCTCAACTCGTCCCAGTTGGCCGATGTCAGCCCGCGCAGCGGGAACCACTGCAGCTGCCCCCCGAAAATCACCAGCAAGGCCACGCCCAGCACAAAGCCGGGGATGGCATAGCCAACCAGAATCAGCAGCGTGGTCAGCAGATCGAAGCGGCTGCCCGCGCGCACCGCCTTGGCCACGCCCAGCGGCACGGCCACCAGATAGCTGATGAAAAACGTCCACAACCCCAGGCTGATGGAGACCGGCAGCTTTTCGGCAATCAGCGTCCAAACATCCTTGTTCTGGAAAAAGCTGCGCCCCAGGTCAAACCGTGCGAACTGGCCCAGCATCTGGAAAAAGCGCTCGTGCGCCGGCTTGTCAAAGCCGTACAGGGCCTTGATCTGCTCCAGCCGCTGCGGGTCCACCCCCTGCGCCCCGCGGTAGGCCATGCCCCCACCTTCGGCACCGCCCCCGCCGATACCGGCCTTGGCCTCTGCCAGGTACTGCTCCACCGGGCCGCCGGGAACGAACTGGATCACCACAAAAGTCAGCAGCAACACACCCAGCAAGGTGGGCACCATCAACAGAAAGCGTTTGAGGATATAGGCCAGCATAGAACATGCATTATGTCGCGCGGAATCGGCTAAGCTTTGCAGCTTTTGCTTACATCTTGCCCGTTTATCCGCTGCATGGACACCATGGTCTGGCTCCTCCGCATTCGATCCGCTCTGCGCATTCTGGCACTCGCCTGCGGGCTGGGTGGCCCGGCATGCCAGGCGGCTGCACCCGTTTTCGTGGTGCAGAACGAGCCCCACCTGGCCCATGCCCGCGCCCTGGTGCGCGCCGCGCTGGATGCCGCCGGCATGCAGGCCACCTTCGCCGACGCCCCGCAGGGCAACGAACGCCGCAACCTCTACCAGATCAGCCACGGCCACACCCACATCGACATGATGCCCGCCACCCCGGCACGGCTGCGACTGGTGGAGCAAGGCAAGCTGCGCATGGTGCCCATCCCCTTGGACCGGGGGCTGCTGGGCTGGCGCATCAACCTGCTGCTGGCCTCGCAGCGCGACAAGCTGGCCCAGGTGCGCACGGCCGCCGACCTGGCGCAGTTCTCCATGGGGCAGAACGTGGGCTGGATGGATGTGGAGATCTACCGCGCGGCCGGCATCCCCACCAAGGAAATCAAGCACTGGAGCAACGGGGAATTCGCCGAACAGATGGAGGCAGGCTTTCTGGACCTGTTCCCGCTGGGCCTGGAAGAGACGCTGAACTACTTCCTGCCCCACTTCCAGAAGTACTACCCCCAACTCACCGTCGACCCCTACCTCCTGGTGCGCTACCCCTGGTTCCGCTTTGTCTGGGTGGCCCCGGGACCAGATACCGAGGCGCTGTACCAGGCGCTGCAGACCGGCTTTGACCGCATCGTGGCCAACGGCCAGTTCATGCGCGTATGGAACCAGTACCGCCACCCGCCCGACGCGCGCTTCTTCCGCGAGCGCACCACCATCGACATTGCCAACCCTTTCTACGACCAGCGTCTGGTGCCGCCGCGCTACCGCCATCTGCTGTTCCAGCCCTGAGGCCCGCATGCCCCCTTCTCCCGCCACATCCGCGCCTCCGCTGCCCCGCCGCCGCACGCTGCACGGGCAGTTCGTGCAGCGGCTGCTGTGGCCGCTGGTGCTGGCCTTTGTGCTGGCCGCAGGCACCACGGCCACCGTCAACTACCACAGCGAAAAAGCGCAGCACACCGCACTGCGCGAACAGACCTTGCGCATTTTTGCGCGCACCCTGATCAAGCCGCTGTGGGACTGCGATGGCGCCACCGCACGCGGGATCGTGGACACCCTGGCCCAGCAGCCCCTGGTGCAGGCCGTGCGCCTGCACGACAGCTGCGGCGACAACGTCATCGCCTCCGAATCCGCCCTCGACACCATCCTCCCAGCCCAGGACCCCGCACACACCAACCAGTTGGCCATGCCGCTGCACCACCGCGACGAACAAGGGCGCGACCACCAGGTGGGCCACCTGAGCGTGCAGTTCACCCCTTTCTCCATGGCCCAGGCCGCCATGCAGAACCTGGGCCAACAACTGGCCGTGTTCGCCGCCATGCTGGTGGTGGTGCTGCTGGGGGCTGCCCTGGTGTTCCGCCACCTCATCGGCCGCCCGCTGGCACGCTTTCGCCAGGCCATCAGCGACCAGCGCACCGTGCGCAGCCACGCCGGCCCGGCGGATGCCGGGGAGGGGCTGCGCAACGACGAACTGTCCGACGTGGTCCAGGCCTATGACGCCCTGCTCGAAGAGTTGGACTCCCGTTTTGCCCGCCAGTCCACCCTGGCCCATTGCGCCCGCAGCCTGCTGGCCACCGCCGCCGGCCAGCAAAGTCCACTGCCCGAGGTGCTGGCCCAGGTGCTGCGCACCACCGGTGCGGACCGCATCTACCTGGCCGAGAACCTGCAGACCACCGCCACCACCTGGCAGGCCCAGGCCCGCGTGGTGGCCGGAGCCCCCTGGCCGGACGCAGCACAGGCCCTGGTGCCGGCCCGCTGGCGCAGCTGCTTTGAGGAACGCTCCGGGTTGCTGGGCACCGTAGAGGACCTGCCCGAGCCCGAACGCCAGCAGCTGATCGCCGCCGGGGTGCGCAGCGTGGCCGCCCTGCCGGTGTGGGGCCAGGGCCAGTGGTTCGGCTATCTGTGCGTGCAGGACCTGCAGCAGCAGCGCCGCTGGTCGGACAGCGAGCGGGTGTTTCTGCACACCGTGGCCGACATGATCGGCGCCTTCCTGGAAAGCCGGCAGCACACCCGCACCCTGGACCGCGCCATCGTGCAGTTGCGCGACAGCGAACGCGCGCTGCAGCACCGCGCCCGCCACGATCCGCTGACCGGGCTGGGCAACCGCGTGGTGCTGGAAGAAGCCCTGGGCCATGCGCTGGCACATGCCCAGGCCGGGGAAGACCTGCACGGCTATGTGCTGCTGCTGGACCTGGACGGTTTCAAACCCGTCAACGACACCCACGGCCACGCGGCCGGCGATGTGCTGCTGCAGACCGTCGCACAGCGGCTGCAGGCCTGCCTGCGCAGCACGGACACCGTGACCCGGCTGGGCGGGGATGAATTCGTCATCGTGGCCCAGGGCAAGGGTCCGCAATTCCAGCTGGACCAGTTGCTGGCCAAGGTGACGGCCGCCGTGGAAGCCCCGGTGGACTACCTGGGCCAGGCGCTGCAGGTGGGCGCCAGCATCGGTGCCGCGCGCTTTCCGGAAGCAGGCCGCAGCAGCGCCGAACTGCTGGTGCGTGCCGACCAGGCCATGTACGCTGCCAAACTGGCCAAGCGCCTGCCGCGCTGAATTCCTGGCACGCCTTCCGCCCCGATGGCGGGGAACGGCCCGGAAAAACGGCTCAGGGGGCCGGCTTGCCTGCGGGCGACCGGGCCCACCAGGTGTCCATCACCCAGCCTTCGCCGCTGGAATACGGCGGCACCACGCTGGGCACCGCCAGGCGCCAGGCGTTGTAGGCCATGCGGTGGGTGCCGGCCGACCACTGCGGAATCAGGTAGTGACCGTGCGCAATGGCGCGTTCCAGCGCATGGCAGGCGGGCAGCAGCTGTTCCTGCGTCTTGGCGCTGGTCATGGCCTTGATGAAGGCATCCACGGCCGGGCTCTTCACCCCGGGGAAATTGCCAGAGTCTTCCTGGTCCGCCGCTGCGCTGCCGAACAGGTCCGCAAATTCCTGGCCCGGGTTGTTCGTGCCCTGGTAGGCAATGGTGGTGATGTCAAAGTCGAACTTCTGCAGGCGCTGCTGGTAGAGGGCGAAGTCCACCGCACGGAAGTTCAGGCGGATGCCCAGTTTCTCCAGGTTGCGCTGCCAGGGCGCCACGGTGCGGATGCCGCCATCGCCGCTGTCCAGGTACTCCAGCTCCATGGCCTGGCCCTTGGCATTGCGCAGCACGCCGTCCTGCACCGTCCAGCCCGCATCCGCCAGCAGTTGCTTGGCGCGGCGCAGATTGTCACGCAGGCTGCTGGGCGGCAAGGTGCTGGGCGGCACCGTCATGGGCCCGAAGGCGGCTGCAGGCAGCTGCTTGCGCCAGGGCTCCATCAGCGCCAGCTCGGCCGGCGTGGGGCTGCCATGGGTTTCACACAAGGTGTTGCCAAAAATGCCGTTGACCCGCTGGTAGGCACCATAGAACATCTGTCGGCTCATCCAGTCGAAGTCCACCGCCAGCCCCAGGGCCTCGCGCACCCGCGCATCCTGCAGCAGCGGGCGACGGGTGTTGAGCACCGAACTCTGAAAGCCCGTGGGCAGCTTGTGCGCGAACTCGCCCTTGACCAGCTCGCCGCTGGTGAACTTGCGCCCATTCACCCGCCGCGCCCAGTCGCCGGCGCTGAAAAAGCGCATCAGATCGAACTCACCGGCCTTCAGCGCTTCGAGCTTGGCCGTGTTGTCCTTGTAGATCTTGACGCTGATGCGGTCGAAATTGGCCGCACCCTTGCGCACCGGCAAGTCGCGCGCCCAGTACTGCGGGTCGCGCACATAGGTGATGTCCTTGCCAAAGCGCACCGGCCCGATCCGGTAGGCGCCACTGCCAATGGGGGTGTCCATCACCACCTGGTCGAAAGGTTTGGGCTTGCCGTCCTCGTCCAGGCCCCAGTCGCGGCTGAAGATGGGCAGGCCGCCCACGGTCAGCGGCAGCTCGCGGTTGGGCACCTTGAAGACAAAGCGCACGGTGCGCGCATCCAGCACCTCGCAGCCTGCCACCTCGGCCAGCAGCGTCTTGTAGCCAGGCGACACATAGGGACCGATCAGCGTGTCGTAGCTGTGCTTCACATCCTGGGCCGTGACCGGTTTGCCATTGTGAAAGCGCGCCTGCGGCCGCAGGCGGAAGGTGGCCGACAGTCCGTCCGCTGCCACGCTCACATCCTCGGCCAGCAGGCCGTAGCCGGTCGACGTCTCGTCCATGCTGCCCAGCAGCAGGGTGTCGAACATCAGCGACGACAGATAGGCCGGCGCCGAGCCCTTGATGGTGAACGGGTTGTACTTGTCGAAGGTGGAAGTGCGCAGATTGCTGACCAGCCGCAGCTCCCCGCCCTTGGGGGCCTGCGGGTTCACATAGGCGAAGTGGTCAAAGCCGGACGGGTACTTGGGCTCCCCCCATAACGCATAGGCGTGGGCGGACCAAGACGGCAGGGCCGCAGTGGCTCCTGCAAGCAACAGGCAAAACTTCCAAAGGCGCATGCGACAATTCTGCACCACAGCGGCCCCGGCCCGGCAATGCCTCCTGTAGATGCATGGCCTGCACCAGCCGCTTCCACCCTTTACCCCTCAGGAGAAGAACAATGGGTTTTCTGACCGGCAAGAAGCTGCTCATCACGGGCGTGCTGTCCAACCGCTCCATCGCCTACGGCATCGCCAAGGCCTGCCACGAACAAGGTGCCGAGCTGGCATTCAGCTACGTCGGTGAGCGTTTCAAGGACCGCATCACCGAATTCGCCGCCGAATTCAATTCCACGCTGGTGTTCGACTGCGACGTCGCCGACGACGCCCAGATCGACAAGATGTTCGCCGACCTGGGCGCCGTCTGGGGCAAGTTCGACGGCTTTGTGCACTCCATCGGTTTTGCACCCCGTGAAGCCATTGCGGGCAACTTCCTGGACGGTCTGTCGCGCGAATCCTTCCAGATCGCCCACGACATCAGCGCCTACAGCTTCCCCGCCATGGCCAAGGCTGCCCTGCCTTACCTGAACGACAAGTCCTCGCTGCTGACCCTGTCCTACCTGGGCGCACTGCGCTCCATCCCCAACTACAACACCATGGGCCTGGCCAAGGCATCGCTGGAAGCTTCCGTGCGCTACCTGGCCGAAGCCGTGGGCCGCACCGCCGACGGCCGCGCCATCCGTGCCAACGGCATTTCCGCCGGTCCCATCAAGACCCTGGCTGCCTCCGGCATCAAGGACTTCGGCAAGCTGCTGGGCCGCGTGGCCGATGCGTCCCCCCTGCGCCGCAACGTGACCATCGAAGACGTGGGCAATGTCGCCGCCTTCCTGCTGTCCAACCTGGCTTCGGGCGTGACCGCCGAGATCACCTACGTGGACGGTGGCTTCAGCCAGACCGCTGGCCTGTCGGCCGACCAGGTGTAAGCAGCACTTTCTGCCCGCACCGCCGAGCCCCGCAGGTTCACCGCCTGCGGGGCTTTTTCGTGTCCGTCGCGCTGCAGGTAACCCTTTCGCTGAATGTGGATATTGGAGTGAATGACTGGTGATACGCATCAATTTGAATGAGAATAATTCTCAATCAAATTGTTTTTGGAGTATCTCCCATGGCCCCGGAGCACCACGGCGATGCGGATCCCAACGCGCCCCCCGCCCCTCCTACGCCCTTGCAGGCCTGGGAACAGCGCATGCAGCGCGCGCAAGCGCTGTGGCAGAACGGTGAACAGGAATTTGCCCTGGCCCAGCTGGTGCAGGCCATTCCGCTGGCCCACCAGTTGCTGCGCAGCCCCTATCTGACCGTACAGCCCGACGACTACCTGGCCGCCTGGGTGGTGACCCACCTGTGGATTGCCGAGCTGCTGGCCGAACGCCAGCAACTGCCGGCCGCGCTGGACTACCTGTGCGATGCCCACACCGCCTTGCTAGGCCTGGGCCACAGCACCGAAGTGACCCTGCTGCAGCAAGCCGCCTGGCGCCACCAGCGCGAGACGGTGCAGGCCCTGCTGCAGTGGCAGCGCCAGCACGGCCCCAGCGCCCGTGTGACGCAGCTGCTGCAGGCCACGCACTGCGCGCCCCCGGCCGCACCGCCGCCCACCGCCCCAGCCACCGCAGCGCTGCAGCCCGAACCGCTGGAACGCTGCCCCCTGCCCGCCGACCGGCTGCACTGATCGGCCCCCGCGCACCTGCCTTTTTGCCACCCGTGATTGGAAAAAACGGAATGACCCAACACACGCTGCCCCCCCTGCCCTATGCCTATGACGCCCTGGCTCCGCACATCGATGCGCACACCATGGAAATCCACCACAGCAAGCACCACCAGACTTATGTGAACAACCTCAACGCCGCCGTGCAAGGCACGCCGTTTGCCGAGGTGCCGGTGGAGCAGCTGATTGCCGACCTGGACCGCCTGCCCGAAGCCATTCGCCCTGCCGTGCGCAACAACGGCGGCGGCCACGCCAACCACAGCCTGTTCTGGACCGTGATGGCACCGGCCGGTCACGGTGGCGGCGGCGCCCCCGGTGGCGCCCTGGCCCATGCCATTGAGCGCGATCTGGGCGGCATGGAAGCCTTCCAGAAAGCCTTCACCCAGGCCGCGCTGACACGCTTTGGCAGCGGCTGGGCCTGGCTGGTGGTCAACGCCCAGGGCCAGCTGGCAGTGGAAAGCAGCGCCAACCAGGACAGCCCGCTGATGGCCGGCATCGGCTCGGGCAGCACCCCCATCCTGGGGCTGGACGTGTGGGAGCACGCCTACTACCTGCAGTACCAGAACCGCCGCCCGGAATACATCGCCGCCTTCTTCCACGTCATCCACTGGGACGAAGTGGCCCGCCGCTACCAGCAGGCGCTGGGCTGATTCCCGCCAGCGCACCGCTCTATGGCTTTGCCCCCGCACCAGGACCTCTCCATGAAAAAAGCCAGTGCCAGCCTGTCCCCGGCACCTTCACCGGCCTCCCGCCTGCACGCCGCCACCGGTGTGCGCCACAGCGCCCGGCTGTGGCTGGGGCTGACCATCACCATGGCCGGTGTCTGGGCCCTGTGCAGCCAGTTCTGGCTGTACGCCCAGCACCACCCGGTGGTGTGGCAGGCCCTGCTGGGCGGCAGCATGGCGGCGCTGGCCACGGCACTGGGCACCCTGCCCGTCATGCTGTCCCAGCGCATGTCCGAGCGCACCCAGGACACGCTGTTCGGCTTTGGCGCCGGCGTCATGCTGGCGGCCTGTGCCTTCTCGCTGATCCTGCCCGGGCTGGAAGCCGCCAAGGCCCAGTCGCTGTGGGGCGGTGGCGGCTGGGGCGCTGGTGGGGTGATGGGCACCTCCATCCTGCTGGGCGCTGCGGCACTGATGGCCATGGACAAGCTGCTGCCGCACGAGCATTTCATCAAAGGCCGTGAAGGGCTGGACGGCGACGCCGCCCGCAAGCTGCAGCGCACCTGGTTGTTCGTGATTGCCATTGCCCTGCACAACCTGCCCGAAGGCCTGGCCATCGGCGTGGGCTATGCCGGCAACGACGGCCTGCGTGCCAACGCGCTGGCCACCGGCATTGCCATCCAGGATGTGCCCGAAGGTCTGGTCGTGGCCGTGGCCCTGCTGGCCGCCGGCTACCGCCGCCGCTTTGCCGTGCTGCTGGGCATGGCCAGCGGCCTGGTGGAACCGGTGGGCGCCGTCATCGGCGCCGCCGTGGTCAGCAGCTCGGCCGTGCTGCTGCCCTGGGGCCTGGGCTTTGCCGCAGGCGCCATGCTGTTTGTCATCAGCCACGAAATCATCCCCGAATCCCACCGCAAGGGGCACGAAGCCTTTGCCACCGGTGGGCTGATGCTGGGCTTTGTGCTGATGATGGTGCTGGACACCGCCCTGGGCTGAACCAGCCCCGCACGACCAGGACACGCCGGGGTGCATGCCGCCCCGGTGCTCCCGCTTCCCGACAGTCCTTCGCCGCAGTCGCGCGCGCCCGTACACCTCCCGCTACCCTGCGGGTGTTAGGTCGCGTCGTGAAAGATGATGCCCAGCGTATGCCGCCGGCCGGAGCGGATGCGGGACACCCCATGCCGCATGGTGACCCGGTAACTGCCCCGGCTCCCCTGAACGGGCCGCTGCTGCACCGCAAACACGGCGGCATCGCCCTGGCGCAGCGCCAGCACCTCGACACGCGACTGCATGCGCGGCCGCTGTTCGGTCAGTACCAATTCCCCGCCCGTGAAGTCCTGCCCCGGCTGCGCCAGCAGCACCACCATCTGCAAGGGAAACACATGCTCGCCATACAAGTCCTGGTGCAGGCAGTTGTAGTCACCTGCCTCGTACTGCACCAGCAGCGGGGTCGGGCGCTGCTGCCCTGCGGCATGGCAGCGCGCCACAAAGTCGGCATGCTCCGCCGGAAAACGCGGCTGCAGGCCCATCTGCTCGTACCAGCGGTTGGCCATCGGTGCCAGGTGGGGATAGACGCTGGTGCGCAGCCCCTGCACCAGGTCGGGCAAGGGGTAGCCGAAATACTGGTACTCGCCGTTGCCAAAGCCATGGCGCTGCATGACGATGCGGCTGCGGAACACCTCAGGCTGGGCGTAGAGTGCCGCCAGGGCCTGGCAGTCCTGCGGCATCAGCAGTTGCGGAATCACGGCGCAGCCGCTGTAGTTCAGGCCGTCGCTGACCTCCTGCCAATCTACCGCCACCAGGCGCTGTGCCAGCCCGCCATCGCCCCGCCCGCTCATGCCTGGGCCTCCCGCTCCAGCAAGGCACGCTTGCGCTCCACCCCCCAGCGGTAGCCGGACAGATTGCCGTCGGTCCGGACCACGCGGTGGCAGGGAATCGCCACCGCCAGTGCATTCGCGGCGCAGGCCCCCGCGACCGCACGCACCGCCTTGGGCGCACCGATGCGCCGGGCAATCTCCGTGTAGCTGACGGTCTGCCCCGCCGGCACATCGCGCAGCGCCTGCCAGACGCGCTGCTGAAAGGCGGTTCCACGCACATCCAGCGGCAGATCCAGGCCCTGTTTCGGCATCTCCACCAGACCGACCACCTGGGCCACCAACTGCTCGAACCCGGCGTCCCCGCCAATCAGCACGGCCTTCGGGAAGCGGTCCTGCACATCGCGTACCAGCGCATCGGGATCGTCCCCCAGCAGGATGGCGCAGATACCTCGTGCGCTGGCCGCCACCAGGATCGCCCCCAGGGAACACTGGCCGACCGCAAAACGGATGGAGACCTGCTCCCCGCCTGTGCGGTAGGTGGACGGTGTCATCCCCAGCAACTGGTCCGATTGCTCGTAGAAACGACCGTGGGAGTTGTAGCCCGCCCCATAGATCGCCTCCGTGACCGAGCCGCCCCGCGCCAGTTCCTCTCGGACCTTGTTGGCACGGTGGGCCGCGGCGTAGGCCTTGGGCGTGACCCCGGTCACGGCCTTGAACACCCGGTGCACGTGGAAAGTGCTCATCTGTGCCACTTCGGCCAGCGCTTCCAGGCTGGGCGGGGTTTCGGCGGAGGCAATGAAGCGGCACAGCTTTGCCACCAGTTCGGCATGCTGCTCCAGCCGTGGGGGCTGGTCCGGCTTGCAGCGCTTGCATGGGCGAAAGCCCGCCTGCTGTGCCGCCGCCTGCGCCGTAAAGAACCACACATTCTCGGGACGCGGCGTGCGGGCTCCGCACGAAGGGCGGCAATACACCCCGGTCGTCTTCACCGCATACCAGAACTGCCCATCGGCCTGCGCGTCGTGCGCCACGACCGCCGCCCAACGGGGATCGGTCAGCACCGCCTGTGCGCAGGTTTCAGTTTGCTTCGACATGGTTGAACCTCTCATCAAGGATTGCATGCCCAAACTGTAGGTCGCACGCGATTTTCAGGCACTCCGTGTCTTGCTTTGGAATTCGAAAACTGGCCGATCCGCATGCCCTGGCCTTCCCTGGTGGCGTGGACAGTCCGCTGTTTCAGACACCCTCCTGCGGCAGCCCCTTCCGCACCGAGCCTGTGCTGCCCCACTTACGGGAACGCAGCACGCCTGGGACCTATGCCAGTGGATGCGCCAAAAGCGCCGCCACCATAAATAACTGTATATTTATACATAACTCATTACCCAAGGCACTCTTATGAACCATGTCGCAATCGGTCAGTTTGAGATCGCCCTCGACAGCCAGCCCTTGAGCGGCGTTGCCGCAAGCACCGGTCTGGCCCGCATGTCGCTGGATAAAAAATTCCAGGGCGACCTGGAAGCTGTCAGCCAAGGCGAGATGCTGGCATTTCGCAGCGGTGTCCCAGGTTCTGCGGGCTATGTGGCCATGGAGGTCGTCCGAGGCAGCCTGCATGGCCGCCAAGGGAGTTTTGTGCTCCAGCACAGCTCCACCATGAACCAGGGGGCGCCCACCCAGTCCATCACCGTCGTGCCGGATTCCGGCACAGAGGCGCTGGCCGGACTGTCTGGAAGCCTGGTCATCACCATCACCGACGGGCAGCATGCCTACCGGTTCGAGTACAGCCTGCCAGAGCGCACACGGTGACTTCGAGAGCTAACAGGCCCTGTGCTGGCAATAGTTGAAGGCTTTAATGTGTCAGCCTTCATGAACAAGCTCTGATTTGAATATCAGTCGCGAGTTGGCTGGCCTGTGCAGCTGCCACTAAATGGCGGTGTCATCATCTCGCGGCACTGCCCAACCAAAGCGAGCATTGATTTTTAAGCGCTGTCAGCAAACCAACGATTTCTTGCAGGGGTATAGGAAACCAGACTTCCTTGAAGCCGCTCCGCGCAACTGGCAAGGACAGAGGCCAGTTGCTCAAGTTGGGGAATGTCATCTTGAGCCCCCTGCCGACCAAAGCCATTTACTCGCAGTTCAAAAACCGACGCAACTCCATAAAGGTCGCCCATTTCGTAAGCCAACTCTTCAGGAAACTCATAGGCTTTATCGACACATCCATGCAGCAATGGGCACTGCACGAGTTCAAGATGCGGCTCTTTGCATCCTCCTGCGCTAGCTGGGCTGTTTCATCGTCCGCGCTAGCAACCAAGGAGCCAGTGCTCCGCAATACTCCGACCTCCCGCTGTAAAACACTCGCCATGACAGATGCGAGGCGTTTTTCACGCACGCTTTGAATTCGTCGTGGCTCCCACCAACCGATATAGAGCGCAACCCCAGCGGCGAAGGCTGTAGCCAGACTTCCAATAGCAGTCCAATCGACTTTCCAACAACTCAATTCATTCAACATGCCCTCTCCTTTTGAATGAATTGAAGCACATGAATAGCATCGAGACCTGCATCCCTCAAGCCAGAGACAGCAAAGCCCCTCGCAAGGGGCTTCATGGTTGATAGGTCTATGGCTTCACTTCTTCCCGCCACCTCCGGGCGGGTTGTTTCCCCTGCCTTTTCCTGATGGTTCGCCAGTCTTGCTGGGCCAGTTGGGATTGGGAGTCTGTCCGTTCATAGGCGAGCCTTGCACGAGTGAGGTTGTGTTTATGGTCGTCCGGAAAACCGGGGAAAGCAATTGGCGACGCTACCGGCACGGGGGATAGTGCGCCGGGGCTGACCCTATTAAAGGGGCTCAGAAATTTTTCTGGCAAACATTCCGCCTCCCTCCCAGTTTCCTAACCCCCAAAGCTGTCCTCTTTTCGCCGCTTATGCCTGCACTCCTCTAGGTCAGTGAACTCGGGCTTTTCACACTCCCGCCATTCGCAGTTGTTCCGACTGAAGATGCTCCCTTCGTGGGCACAAATTGAAGTGGGAGTTAGTGACGCACGCACAGAGGAAGTAGACGTGGAAGTTGGTTGCGCACGCGCTGCGGAATCTGGGTCGGGGAACTTCCCATCAAACCATGCGGAAGAATCGCTGCTTCGCACGACTTCTAAGCTTGAGGGCTGGACCTCAGGAGTTGGGGTGGGTGCCGATTGCACATACGTAATTGGCTCAACAAACTCTTCCGCTTTCGCATTGCTTTCCTGCGCAGGTGCATACGGCGGAGCGCTCTTGGGGTTGTCTTTGGAGGCAAGAAAGAAGACGACAGCCACAATAATGAGCCAAACGTACAGACCACCGCCACGCTTTTTCGGTGTGGGTACGAAGGTTGGCACGACGATATGAACATCTGCACTTCCACAGCCAGGGCATTTGGTGGAGAGGTCTTTGCCCCTTGGATACCACGTATTTCCACATAAGCTGCACGTATTCAACGGTCGTTCGGCCATGTCACTCCCTGTTCGAGACAGCACAACCTCATTAATGTGGATTGCGCGGTCGGCCTGCTTCTCCCCCCAGCAAACCGTTACAAACAGTAATGTAGCTCAGGCATTTTTTCTACCCTGGATCACGCCTCCCTCCTGAAAGACTCGCCCGCCTTCCGTGTGTCCTTATGGTGTGATACACAGGCCAAAATTGAATGACGGGCCCCTTCGCATGGGGAAGCAGCCAACCGGATCAGGAGTGGAACCAAGCACCCCTAACTGTCAAACCAGTGCCGGAGAAGGCTCGTCACATCTAGGTGAACATCTACTTCGATGCAATAACCGACTACTCAATCAAGGTGATCCATCACCATTTCGCCTTCGGGCTAGTGACTGATTTTGCGAATACAAATCGGCGGCACTAAGTCGGCATGCAAGGGGAACTGAAGGGCGAGAGCGCACGTTCACCCGCACCGTGGTGCGCCGGCCCACGCCGCGCCCAAGGCACTCGCCCGTTACAGGGTCTGGCCCACGTCGATGCGGTTCCCGTCCGGGTCCACAAAGACAAAGCACCTCAGCCCAAAATCTGCATCGCGAATGGCTTTGATGATCTTGACCCTGTGCGCCTGCAGATGTTGGTACAGAGCCTCTGCATCGTGCACCAGAAGGTGGGCCACGTTCTGGACCGTCGCCTTGTGGCCTTTGTGCAGGGAAAAATGCAGCTCGGCATCTTCCTTCTTGAGTATGGCGAAGCCGACCGGGCTCCCATTCTCGAAGACCTTGGTGAACCCAAGAATGCCGGTGTAGAAGTGCATCGCCTGATCGATATCGGACACCGAAATCGTCGGGGCCAATCGGCCAAAGCGAACCGCATGGGAAGGGAAGACAGTAGATGGCATGTCGCGCTCCAACTGGGTGACGCGGAGGCCAAGGCGAGGCGGTGCCCGGGATTTTGGCTGGCGTCAGAGAGCGGAGCGGTGTCCGCACAATCAGCCGCCGATTCTGGTGTGCATGGCCTGCGCCTTCGGCTTCGTCCCTTCCTGGCGGCAGCCATGGTGCATGGTATGCCAAGAACCTGCCTGCGACCCAACCGGCCGCCATCGCTGAGCAGCCAGAAGCAGGCAACTCCCGGCCTCACCCCGGCAGCGCCGCAACCAGGTCCGCGGTTTACCCGGGACGCCCGTCCATGCGCGGCCGGGTAAGCAACGGCCCATAGCACCAGGCATACAGGCCAAAGCCTGCCGACCACAGCACCGCCGACACCAGGATGGCGTGCAGCGTCTGGCTGGGGGCAATGAGCGGCAGGGCCACACGCACCACCGCAGCCAGCAGCACCAGCACATAGGCTGCCGTGTCCGCCCGGCTGGCTTGCAGCGGGCGCCCGGTATGGCCCTTGGCGGTCCGGGTCATCATGCCGATCATGAGGCCGCCTGCGGCCCCCACCGTCAGCGCATGGACCGACAGCGACGGGCTCACCCACCCGAAGGCGCTGAATGCGCGCAGAAACAGATGGATAGGCACCCACACATAGGCCAGGTGCAGCACCCATACCAGCGGCGTGCCCAGCGTCTTCCACGGCTGCCACAGCAGCCACCGGCACAGGTGCGCCACGCAGGCCACTGCGGCCACCGCTGCCACGGGCCAGCCCTGCAGGCCGAAAGCATCGGCAAGCAGCAGCACCAGCACAAAGCCCAGCGCCACCTTTTCGACCCAGGGCCGCTTGGCCGCAGACGCACCGGGCACCCCGTTGTTGGTGAACATCGGAATGACCCGCCCGCCCATGACCACCACAATGAACAGCACCGTATCCAGTGCGATCTGCAAGCCTGCCCACGGCGGCGTGGCCAGCGCACCCAAAGCCGTCAGGTGGAAGAGTGCCGCCACTGCAGCCAGTAGCACAAGCAGCGCCACGAAAAAGTAGTTGCGGCGGTTGCGCGCCTGGAAGAACGGCACCGCCAGCCCGGCGGCTGCCGCCAGGGGAAACGCCACATTGGCCACGGCTGCGGCGAGCGCGTAAGGCGTCAGCACCAGGACCCGCGCCAGCAACCACAGAGCCACCAGAGCGCACAGCTTTGCGCCGGTGGGCGTAGGCAGATTGGTCCAGTTGCGACCGGCAGTCAGCAGAAAGCCGACGATAACGGCCAAGGTGAAACCCAAAAGCATTTCATGGGCATGCCAGACCACTCCACTGAGATACGGACGCGGCAGCAGGCCAGCGAACTGCAGCGCCCACAACGGCACCGACAAGGCGGCAAAAATGCTGGCCAGCAGATAGAAAGGCCGAAAGCCAAGTGCGAACAGCGCAAAGCCCTTGGGTTGCGGAGCAGATGGTTCTTCAAGGTGTTGCAGCAAGGCCATGGGGTGGTTCCATCAGGGTTTTCGCACAGGGGCAGGCTTGGAGGTCCATCGCAGACTGGCCGCCGGACCTCTGGCGGCACGGTCGCCGCAAGGCCCGCATTCCCGGCCTGGCATCCATGGCCAGCAGCGGCCATGGTGCAAAGGCCGACGGATCTCGCGGGGCACCCATTGCACAAGCGGTGCGCGCTGGGTCAGACTGGAGCAACCATGGCCCCACACAAGAGTTCACCATGCCAGACACCACACCAGACTCCAGAGTTCGTGCCAATCCCATTCAAAGTCAAGGCCACACGGCCTCCCCGGACAAGGACAAGGACGGCGGCGAACCGGCAGCCAGCGGCCAGACGGCTCAGCCGACAGGCCAGCGGGCCGACAGCAGCCCGCCTTTGAGCGATGCCGAACTGGTGCAACTGCGTGTGCGTGTCATCGCCCTGGAGAACATCGTCATCGCGCTGCTGGCCCAATCGTCCGAGCGCCAGTTGGAACTGGCACGCGAAATGGCGGACCACATCTCTCCGAGGCCAGGCTTCACCACCCATCCGGTGACCATACACGCCGCCGCCGAGATGAACAGCCTGGTCCGGCGGGCCCACGCCTTCCGGTCCGGCGCCTACCTTCCCAGGGATGATGCGCAGACGGAGTGATCCGCGCCTTGCTCCAACGCAAGGGCCCACGCCTTTTCGCCCCTTGCTTTCCGTCAGTGGCTGGTTTCCGGCGCCTTTCCATCCCAGGCAGGCAGTCCCTGCTTGTTGAGGGCACGGCCATGCACCCAGCCCTTTGGCCCACCCCAAGCCGGTGACCACCACCGCACGCAGCCTTCCCGTGCAGGTCACGCCTCCACGGGAGTTGCCCCCAATCAGGGCATCTGGGCAGCAGCGTGGTGGCGACCGCTGGATTGTTTGCTTTTTCCATACAAACCAATCCATTTACTTCTATTTATCTTTCAATCCACAGTTTCTACCATCGGGGCATTGCATTCACAGGACCCCTCCATGGACAAGACCTTGCACTACATCTTCGATCCGCTGTGTGGCTGGTGCTACGGCGCCAGTGCCGCATTGGCAGCGGTTGCCGACAGGGCAGGAGTGCACCTGAACCTGCTGCCCAGCGGCCTGTTTGCAGAGGAAGGAGCCCGAAAGATGGACGACGATTTTGCGGCCTATGCCTGGAGCAACGACCAGCGCATCGAACGCCTGACCGGCCAGCGCTTTACCGAGCGCTACCGCGCAGAGGTGCTGGGCAACCGCCAGCAGCGCTTCGACAGCGCCCTTGCCACCCTGGCCTTGTCCGCCGTAGCACTGACCGCCCCGGACAAAGAGCTGGACGCACTCAAGGCCATGCAGCAGGCCCGCTACGTGGACGGCAAGGACATCACGCGGACCGACACGCTGGTGTCGATACTGGAGACCCTGGGGCTGGCACAGGCGGCACTGCGACTGCAGACCCCGGAGGCCGAGTTGCTGGACACCAACCGGGCACGGATGGATCAAGCCCAGCGCCTCTTGCAGGCATTCGGTGCCCGCGGTGTACCCACCTTCATTCTGGAAACCGAAGGTCAACGCAAGTTGTTGCATGCGGGCTCCGCGTTCGCCGACCCGCAAGCGTTTGCCCAAGAGCTGCAGACAGCTTAGTTTTCACCGTTCAACCAGAGGAGCACCATGACCACCAACCTGGACATCATCCGCGCGACCTACGAAGGCACGTCGGAAGAAAACGGCAAGCACCTGCTGGCCGTGCTGGCCCCCGATGCCACATGGACCGAGGCCGCGGGCTTTCCTTATGCCGGCACCTATGTGGGGGCCGAGCAGATTGTGGCGGGCGTGTTGCAGCGCCTGGGCACCGAGTGGGAGGGCTACAGCGCCAAGGCCCACACCTATCTGGCGGACGGAGACCGGGTGGCAGCCTTCGGTGTCTATTCGGGCACCTACCGCAAGACGGGCAAGGCCATGACCGCGACCTTCGCCCACCTGTACCACCTGCAGAACGGGAAAATCATCCGCATGGAGCAGTATGTGGACAGCCACCTGGTGCAACAAGCCATGCAGCCCTGACAAGGCCGGCTATGCGCGACACCACCACCGAACTGCGCGACGTGCTGGCGCTCCTGCGTGCCGGCCACTGGAATGCGGCGCACGACCGTGTGCAGCAGTACGAAGGTCTGCATGCCGCCTGGCTCCATGGCCTGCTGCATTGGCAGGAAGGGGATCTGGAAGATGCCGAGAACTGGTACGAGCGCGCCGGCCGGCGGTTCCGGCAACGCGGCACGCTGGATGAAGAACTGGCGCTGTTCGAAGCAGCGCTGAACGGGCCGCCTGCAGGGTGACGTTCCTGGCCAAAGGCCCTCCCCCTCGCCGGTGCATCAGATGTTCACCGGCTTGCGACCGTCGATAGGCAGCCGCTCAACGCCAGGTTCAGCGGCGGGCACAGCCCGTGCGCCTGCATGCAAGCGCAAGCATGCGCTGTTTATTTGGATGCCCAAAAGGCTTCCGTGTCTGTCGCTCTGTGCACCACAAAAGCATCCGAGAACGACAACACATAGCCGTTTGCATGGGCGCTGTAGTGCAAAAACTGCGGCGGAAAGAAAAGCTGGCACGGCAGATCCGAATCCAACTGCCTCAGCTGGGAGGGATAGTGGCCGTGCTGTTGCCGGTATGCCGCCAGTTGCACCCGTATGCCCTCTCCATCCGCCACGCACTGATTGAATGCGGCTGTGGCGGAACGGCTGCCGATGAGCCAGGCAAAGACCGTTGCCGCCAGACAGCAGCCCGCAACCAAGGCACCGGTGCGAACGCCCGCCCCCCGCAGCAGAAAAAACGACACAGCAGCAGGCGCGCACACCGGCAACAGCTGCCACACAGGCAGGGCCGAAAAATGGTGCTCACCCAGCCAGTAGCCCAGGGCCATGGCAAAAACGGTCAGCAAGCTGGCGATGGCGGGTTTGGACATGCCTGAAGCGGTGCAGACCGCCGCACACCGCAGCTACTGTCTGGTGCCGGCGGTCTCACCTGGTCTGGAAAAATGTTGGAAAACCCGCCCACACAAGCACACATAAAAAAGCCCGCTAGCTTGCGAAGCGGGCTTGGCGATATGGGCCGTCTGTGGCGGTAAGGTGTAACGACCAGGCTCAGCAGACCCTCTATACCTTGATAGCGCAGAGGCCACTGGCCTGCATATGTGAATCGTTAGATGGGAGTTTCTTTGGGGTTCGGGCCATATTCATTGGCGCCAGGGGTGCTGTCTTGCAGCGTGAAAACAAGCCAGGCGATGGTCCCGACGAGCGGTACCACCCATAAGAGCATCCACCAGCCACTGCGCCCTGTGTCATGGAGCCGGCGCACGCCAACGGAAATGGACGGGATCAGCAATCCCCAAAATGCCAAAGACCCGAACAGCCCCGCTCCAATATCCGCTTGGTACAGACCCGTCACTCCATCGACAACGGATGCGCACAAGATAATAAGAAGGTAAAAGAGTACGAAATACCAGTACTCAGCACGTTGTGCACGGCCTGAGAAAGTGGAATATTTCTTCAGCGCCTTCAAAAACCAATCCATGCTTACTCCCTGGTGATGTACGTTTTACAGATGTTTTTTACACAATGGCACTATAACCTGCACAACAAGCGATTCTTTTTGCAGAGAGGTCTTTGTGGTGTAAGCCACCGGCCATGCCATACCCCAGAGCCGCGGACTAAATAAAAAGGGACAGGCCTTCCTGTTTACCTTGTTCTCCCTCTCCATTGGCTTTCCCGCCGACCTGTGACAGCAGTTGAACGGTCACCAGCAGTCTTTCATGTATTCCGTGGCCAGTCCTTGCCCTATGCTCGTGGCTTCGCATGTGCGCGCTGATAAATGAGAGAGCGGTGATCCATGTCTGCCAATTCGCCCGATTCCTTAGCCAATATGGATGCCGCAGTGCAGCGGCTGGTGCAGCTGTATGAAACGCTGACCCAGGCCGATATCCGGCTGCTGGGTACGTGCTATGCACCGGATGCGCACTTCAAGGACCCCTTCAACGATGTATCCGGGGTGCCGGCCATTACCCGCATCTTCGAGCACATGTTCGCGTCGTTGCAGGATCCGCGTTTCGTGGTCACCCAAAGGCTGGTGCAAGGCCAGCAGGCTTTTCTGGCATGGGAGTTTCATTTTCGGCTGCGAAGCTGGCGACCCGATACCGCGCAATGCATCAACGGCGCCACATGGCTGACCTTTGATGCCCAAGGCCGCGTTAGCATGCACCGCGACTACTGGGATACGGCTGAAGAGCTGTATGCAAAATTACCTCTGCTTGGACCCCTGATGCGTTGGCTGCGCAAAGCGGGCTCCGCTTCTGGGAAGACCATCGATGCTGACCGTTCACCACCTTGATACCTCGCGCTCGCAGCGCATTCTCTGGCTGCTGGAAGAGCTGGGTGTGCCTTACGAATTGCGCCTTTACAAGCGGGACCCGCGTACCCGTCTGGCCCCGCCCGAGCTCAAGCGTGTGCACCCACTGGGCAAATCGCCCGTGATTACCGATGGAGACACCGTGGTCGCCGAATCCGGGGCAATCATCGAATATCTGGTGGAGTGCTATGGCAACCAGGCGCCTGCGGAGCTTGCGCATCTGGAGCCACTGCGGGGCACTGCCGAGCACCGCCAGTGCCGTTTCTGGATGCACTACGCCGAGGGCTCGCTGATGAACTGGTTGCTGATGAAGCTGGTTTTCGACACCATCCCGCGCCAGCCCATGCCATTTTTCGTGCGCCCGATCGCACGCGCCCTTTGCGGCAAGGTGCAGCAAAACCTCGTGGCCCCCAATGTTCAGACCGCCTTGGGCTTTATGAACGACCATTTGGCCAGCCACCGCTGGTTTGCGGGCGAGCATTTGACGATGGCCGACTTCCAGATGAGCTTTGCCGTCGAAGCTGCTTTGGTGCGCGGAGGAAACGAGGCCATGTGGCCCCACCTGACCGCCTATCGCCAACGCATGCAGGCGCGCCCCGCTTACCAACGGGCCTTGAGCAAGGGCGGGCCGGTGGTAATGTCCTCCTGAACCCGAAGCGTGTGCGCCTGGTGAAACCAGCACTTCCCCCAAGCAGTCATGTAGACGCCTGAAAACGGGTCGTCGCCCTTTGCTTGCAGGCGACGACTCTGCCAGGGCGCAGTGCATGGGCCCACGCAGGCCACTCACTGCGCCACTTAATGGGCCATTGACTTGACGTCTGCCAGCCCGTCGAACGTGGTGCTCGTCACCCAGTCGATGATTTGCGTGTGCGTGTACTGGCCCGATTCCTTGAGCAGGGCCACCACGGGATCGCAGGCCCGCGCGAACAGCGTGTACAGCACGAGCTCAGCAGGCAGCGCGGCCTGCAACTGGCCGCTGGTCTGGGCCTCGGTGATCCAGATGCTGAGGCGGTTGCTCAGCGCAATCAACCGGTCCATGTAGGCGTCGTTGGATTGCAGCGAGGCGCTGAGGTTGGAGTTTTGCGCCGGCAGAGAAGGCATTTCTCCCTCCAGCTGGGTCTGCATGGCCCACCGCGTCACGGCCTTGAGCTGGTTCAGCGGGCGGATGGGTATGCCGGCTTCCGCCGCCTGGGCCGCTTCGTCGCGCAGGCCGTCCACAAAAGCCAGGGCACGGTCCAGCACACCGACCATGGCGGCGCCCGCCAGTTCTTCCTTGGAAGTGAACAGCTTGTACAGGCTGGCCTTGGCCATGCCGGCTTCGGCAGCGACCTCGTCCACCGTCATCGCGTCATAGCCCTTGGTGGCCAGCAGCCGATTGACGGCCGCCACGATGGCTTGCTCACGCACGCGCTGTATCTGCTGTTTGATGGAGGAACGGCTAGTCATGGGCATATTTTAGACCTCACAGACCATAGCCAATACTAAATAGTGCAAATTTGGAGTTATTGGTTTATAGTTTGAACTCATTAGTTCACAGTTTGACCTTGAAGGTACAAACTGTACCGTACAACCAGGAAAGGCATTCCATGCATCGCATTGCAGTCATCGGGTCTGGGATTGCGGGGCTGGCCGCAGCGCGGCGGCTGGCCAGCGCGCCGGGCGGGCATGGCGTAACCCTGCTGGAAGCGGGCAGCCATTTCGGCGGCCACGCCAACACCGTCGACATGACGCTGGAAGGCGTGAGCCAGGGCGTGGACACCGGCTTTCTGGTGTTCAACCACCGCACCTATCCGCTGCTGAAGCGTCTGTTCGAAGAACTGCAGGTGCCTACGGCGGCGGCCGAGATGTCGTTTTCTGTACAGGTGCCACAGGCCGATGGCCGCGCGGGCCTGGAGTGGAGCGGCAGCTCGCTGCGCGGCGTGTTCGCCCAGCGCCGCAATCTGCTGCGGCCGCGCTTTCTGAAGATGCTGGCGGAGATCCTGCGCTTCAACCGCCTGGCCACGCGCATCGCCCAGGAAGGCAACGAAGCACGGCTGCACAGCTCCATCGAGGTTTTTCTGGACGGCCACGGCTTTGGACCGGCCTTTCGCCAGGACTATCTGCTGCCCATGATGGGCTGCATCTGGTCCTGCCCCACAGACCAGATGCTGCGCTTTCCCGTGGCCACACTGATCCGCTTTTGCCACAACCACGGCCTGATCCAGGTCACAGACCGTCCGCAGTGGTACACGGTGCGTGGTGGCTCGCGCCACTATGTACGGCGCATCGTGGCCGCGCTGCAGCAGGATGGCCGCCACGAGGCACGCCTGAACACCCCGGTGCTGGGCCTGCGCCGCATGGCGCATGGCGTGCTGCTGCAAACGGCGCACGGCACGGAGCAGTTCGACGCCGTGGTGCTGGCCTGCCACAGCGACCAATCCCTGCGCCTGCTGGGCACCGATGCCACGCCGCAAGAGCACAGCGTGCTGGGCGCTATCCGCTACCAGCCCAACCAGGCCGTGCTGCACACCGATACCAGCGTGCTGCCGCACTGCGAAGCGGCCTGGGCTGCATGGAACTATGAACGCGCAGCCGATGCGGGGCGCGACCAGGCCGGCGTCTGCCTGCACTACCTGCTCAATCGCCTGCAGCCCTTGCCGTGGCAGCAGCCGGTGATGGTCTCGCTGAATCCGGTGCGCCCCATTGATGACAGCCGGGTCCATGCGCGCATCGCATACAGCCACCCGGTGTTTGACCTGGCCGCCATCGAGGCCCAGGCCCAGGTGGGTGCCCTGCAAGGCCAGCGCCGGACCTGGTTCTGCGGCGCGTGGTGTGGCTACGGCTTCCATGAAGATGGCCTGCGCTCGGGCCTGGACGCCGCCGACAGCCTGCTGCACACCTTGCAGACCTTGCCGTCCAGCCCCGCCATCGAGGGGGCCGCATGAACGCCCTGCCCCTTATCGGCTTTGGCCATGTCTGGCACCGCCGCCTGCGGCCGGTGGAGCATGCTTTTCGCTATCCGGGCTACTTCCTGCTGCTGCCGCTGCGCAGCCTGCGCACGCAGCCGGACCCCGTGCTGCGCCGCAACCGGCTCGGCTGGCTGAGCTTTCATGACCGCGACCACGGCGAGGGCGGGCCCGATGCGCTGGCCTGGTTCGAGCAGTTGTTGCACAGCGAAGGCATTGACGACGCCGATGGCGAAATCTGGCTGCACACCTTTCCGCGCGTGCTGGGCTATGTGTTCAAGCCCGTGAGCTTCTGGTACGCCCACCGCGCCGATGGCTCGCTCGCCACCGTGCTGGCCGAGGTCAACAACACCTTTGGCGAGCGCCATGCCTATCTGCTGGCCGGACCGGACCTGGCCTGGGGCCGTGAACAGGTGGCGCACAAGCAATTCCATGTCTCGCCGTTCTGCGAGGTGCGGGGCGAGTACCGCTTCCGCTTCGAGCGCAGCGGCAACCGCACCCTGGCGCGTGTGGACCTGCATGACGAGGACGGCCCACTGCTGCAGACCAGCGTGGGCGGCGTGCTGCATCCGCTGGATGCGCCCACCGTGCGCCGGGCCTTCTTCGGCACACCGCTGATGACCCTGGGCGTCATTTTCCGCATCCACTGGCAGGCGCTGCGCCTTTGGGCCAAGCGTGTGCCTTTCCATGGCAAACCTTCCGAGCCCAAGCGCTTTGTCACACGATGAATACCACCGCCGCCCCCCTGCTGAGCCCCTCCGCCGCCGCACCGCACCGCATGCCTGTACGGGCACGCCGTGTGCTGAACCTGCTCGAACGCCTGCCGCACGGGCAGCTGGATCTGGAACAGCCCGACGGCCGCCTGCTGCACCTGCCCCGCCCCCAACCCGGCCCTGGCCCCGCCGACGCGCATTGCGTGCTGCACCACTGGCAGGCGCTGGAGCGTACCCTCAAGTCGGGCGATATCGGGCTGGCGGAAGGCTATATCGCTGGCGAATGGGACAGCCCCGATCTGGCAGCCCTGCTGCGCCTGTGCATGACCAACCGCGACCATGTGCAGCGCCTGGTCTACGGCAGCTGGTGGGGCCGGCTGGGCTACCGCCTGCGCCACCTGCTGCAGCGCAATACGCGGGCCGGCAGCGCCCGGAACATCCATGCCCACTACGACCTGGGCAATGACTTCTACCGCCTGTGGCTGGACCCTGGCATGAGCTACAGCGCCGCCTGGTTCGAGGGGCGCACCGGCGATGCACTGCACCAGGCCGACCTGCACGATGCCCAGCAGGCCAAGCTCAGGCGCACCTTGAACGAGGTCCAGCTGCAGCCCGGCCAGCGCCTGCTGGAGATCGGCTGCGGCTGGGGTGGACTGGCCGAAACAGCGGCGCACGAGTTCGGCGCCCGGGTCACAGGCGTGACGCTGTCGCGCGAGCAACTGGTCTGGGGACAGCAGCGCATGCTGCAGTCCGGCCTGGCCGACACCGTGGACCTGCGTTACCAGGACTACCGCGACCTGCCTGCCCTGCATACGGGCCAGCCCTTCGATGCCATCGTCTCCATCGAGATGTTCGAGGCCGTGGGCCACGCGTACTGGCGCGGCTATTTCGAGACACTGCGCGCCTGCCTCAAACCCGGCGGTCTGGCCTGCATACAGACCATCACGCTGCGCGAGGACCTGTTCGCACGCTATCTGCGCTCGACCGACTTCATCCAGCAATACATCTTCCCGGGCGGCCTGCTGCCCAGCATTTCCGCATTCGAGCAGGAGGCGAGGCGCGCAGGCCTGGTGGTGGAAGGCCGCATGGCCTTCGGCCGCGACTATGCAGAAACGCTGCGGCGCTGGCACCAGTCCTTCGCAGCCCAGCTCGAGGCCGTGCGCGCCCAGGGTTTTGACGAGCGATTCATACGCATCTGGACCTTCTACCTCGCCTACTGCGAGGCGGCCTTCGACACAGGCAACACCGATGTCGTCCAGTTCACGCTGCGCAGGCCCCTGCCATGAAGCCCCTCCCGCCCTTACAACCCCGCGCGCGCCGCCGCCAGGCCCTGGCCTGGGGCGCTGCCTCTGCGCTTGCCCCCTCTCTGATCGCCATGTCCAACGCCCTCCATGCCATGACCCCGGCGGCAGCCCACGCTGCAGACCTGCCGACCGAACTGCGCAGTGCCCAGCCTGCCAGCCGCCTGGTGGGTACCGGGGTGCTGCGCTTCTTCGGCCTGCGTGTCTACGAAGCACGGCTGTGGGCGGCACCCGGGTTCCTGCCCGAGGACTACGCCCGCCACCCGTTTGCGCTGGAACTGGTCTATGACCGCAAGCTGGAAGGCGCGGCCATTGCCGAGCGCTCCATTGCCGAGATGCGCCGGGTGGGCAGCTTCACCGAAGCGCAGTCCCGGCAATGGCTGGAGCTGATGCAGCAGGCATTCCCCGACGTTCAGCCCCGGGACCGGCTGCTGGGCCTGAACGACGGCCAGGGCGAGGTGCGCTTCTTCCACAACAGCCGCCCGACTGCGCAGATACGCGATGCCGAGTACGCACGCCTGTTCTTCGGTATCTGGCTGGCCCCGCAGACCTCGGCGCCCGCCATGCGCACCGCCCTGCTGGGCCTGGGCTAAGCACCACGGAACCAGGCCATGGATTCGCACCCCGCCGCCGCCCCCCAACTGCCCTGGCGCACAGGGCTGGCCTATGGCGGCCTGGCGGCGCCGCTGGCCTTCGTGTCCCTGCCGCTGTATGTGAACCTGCCCTACCACTACGCCAGCGTCGCAGGTGCACCGCTGGCCGGCCTGGGCGCCGTGCTGCTGGCCACGCGCGCATTGGATGCCCTGGTCGACCCCGCCATCGGCCGCCAGGCCGACCGGCTGCTGCGCCGGGGCACGGCCAGCGCCGCAGCTGCGGCCGCGCTGGCAGGCCTGCTGATGGTGCTGGGCTTCGGGGCCCTCTGGCGTCCGCCGTTCGGTGCGCAAACACAGGTGGGGCTGCTGGGATGGCTGGCCTGCAGCCTGCTGGTGTGCACGCTGGCCTATAGCTTCCTCACCATCCTCCACCAGGCGTGGGGCACCCGCTGGGGCGGAGCCCCCGCATGGCGTGCACGCGTCACCGCCTGGCGTGAGGGAGCCACCCTGGTGGGCGTGCTGCTGGCCAGTGTGCTGCCTTCCTGGCTGGGACTGGATGCGACCACTGCCGTGCTGGCCCTGGGCCTGGTGCTGGGCCTGACCGGGCTGTACCGGCTGCAGGCGCCCGTGGCGCAGCAACAGCCCGCCGACGGCCCTGCCGCTTCACCGTGGGCGGATGCCGGCTTTCGCAGGCTGCTGTCCATCTTCATGCTCAACGGGGTAGCCGCCGCCATCCCAGCCACCTTGCTGCCCTTTTTCGTGGCCGACAGGTTGCAGTCACCCGCATTGCAGCCGGTACTGCTGTTGTGCTTTTTCGGCGCGGCGGCTATGGGCCTGCCGCTGTGGGTGAAGGCCGTTTCCCGCTGGGGTCTGGCGCCCAGCTGGCGCGCGGGCATGCTGGCCAGCGTGCTGGTCTTTGGTTGCACGCCCTGGCTGGGAGCTGGCGATGGCATGGCCTTCGCAGCGATCTGCCTGGCCAGCGGGTTGGCCCTGGGAGCAGACCTGGCCTTGCCAGGCGCCCTGCTCACGGGCGTGATCCACAACTCCGGTGAAGGCGGTCGGGGTGAAGGCCGCTACCTGGGCTGGTGGACCTGCGCCACCAAACTCAACCTCGCCCTGGCGGCAGGCCTGGCTTTGCCGCTGCTGTCACTGGCGGGCTACCGCAGCGGCGGCACCGATCCGAACGGCCTGCAGGCACTGGCCTGGGCCTATGGCGGGCTGCCCTGCCTGCTCAAGCTGGCAGCGGCGGCGCTGCTCTGGCGCGCCGAGCAACTGCATTCTTCCTGGAGGCACACATGAGCCACATCTCCCACTCCATTTCGTTTTCGCCACTGCGGCGCATCTGCCTGGGGGCAGCATTGGCACTGTCTGTGGCAGGCTGTGCCGGGCCTTCGGTACAGGACTACGCCAAGGAGCAACCGCAGTTGGATCTGCGCCAGTACTTCAACGGACCGCTGACAGCGCATGGCATGTTCACGGACCGCTCGGACAAGGTGGTCAAGCGCTTCACCGTGCGCATGACAGGCCGGTGGAATGGCGACGAAGGCACGCTGGAAGAACAGTTCGTCTACAGCGATGGCAGCACGCAGCAGCGAACCTGGCATCTCCGCCACCTGGGCAACGGACGCTACAGCGGCCGGGCCGACGACGTGGTGGGCGAGGCACAGGGCCAGAGTGCAGGCAATGCTATCCGCTGGAGCTATGTGCTGGCCTTGCCCGTGGACGGTCGGGTCTGGAACGTCCGCATGGACGACTGGATGTACCTGATGGACGGGCGCACCCTGCTCAATCGGACCGCCATGAGCAAGTTCGGCCTGCACCTGGGTGATGTGACGCTGGCCATCACAAAGGAGTGACTGCCATGCCACTGTTCTCCCACCGTCTGAACCCACCGCTGCGCGACTGGCAGGGCCGCACTGCATGGATTCTGGGAGCCTCTTCGGGCATAGGCCGGGCCACGGCCGAAGCACTGTACAAACAGGGAGCAGGCGTGATCGTCTCTGCGCGGCAGGGCGATGCGCTTCAGGACTTCGTGCAGGGCCATCCGGGCTGCCTGGCCCTGCCGCTGGACGTGACCGATGCCCCCGCCGTGGCCGCAGCCGCTCAGGCCGTGCAGGTCCATGCGGGTAAGGCGCCCGATCTGGTGCTCTACTGCGCAGGCCACTACCTGCCCCAGCGCGCCACGGCCTTCGACCTGCCCGAGATGCAGCGCCACCTCGCCGTGAACTATGGCGGGGCGCTACACCTGCTCGATGCCGTGCTGCCCATGCTGCTGGCCACAGGACAGGGGCATCTGGCCCTGGTCGGATCGGTGGCCGGCTACCGAGGGCTCCCCATGTCTCTGGCCTACGGCCCGACCAAGGCGGCACTCAACAACCTGGCAGAAAACCTCTACCTGGACCTGCACGGCGCAGGCCTGGGCGTGTCCATCATCAACCCCGGCTTTGTCGATACGCCGCTGACGGCCCAGAACCGCTTCAGCATGCCGGCTCTGATCAGCGCCGACGAGGCCGCCCGGCACATGCTGCACGGCTGGGCACAGGGGCGCTTCGAGATGAATTTTCCGCGCCGCTTCACGCGCTGGATGCGCTTGCTGCGCTGCCTGCCCGACGCCTGGTATTTCTCGGCCGTGCGCCGCTTTACGCGGGCCTGAGATGCGGGTGCTTTCGGTGCCCGCATGGGAGCAGTCATTGCGCGCGGCCTGGCACTGCGGGTGCGCCAACCTCGCACAGCAGTCGGGCGCCACAACCGCTGGGCCATGACCCGCACATGAAACAAGCCCGCACCTTGCGGAGCGGGCTTGGCGATAGCAGCTATCGGCCTGTCAGGGCATACCCTGAGCACGGCACCTGAAGCTCATGCCTTCGTTGCCTTGGCGGTCTTCACAGCGGGCTTCTTCGCCGCTGCGGCAGGCTTCTTGGCGGCGGGCTTGGCCGCTGGCTTGGCTGCCACCTTCTTGACCGCAGCCGCCTTCACGGCAGGCTTGGCCGCCGGTTTGGCACTGGCCGTGCGGCTGCGCGGCGCGGCCGCCGGCTTGGCCACGGGTTCTGCCACGCAGTCGGCGTAGTAGCGGATGTTGCCGTTCTCGTCTTCCAGTTCCACCAGGCCGTGGATATCGGTCTCGAAGCCTGGGCATTCCTTGGCAAATTCGCGGGCGAACACCAGGTAATCCACAATCTTCTTGTTGAAGACTTCTCCGGGAATCAACAGCGGAATGCCGGGTGGGTACGGCGTGACCAGACCCACGGTGGTGCGGCCCACCAAGTGATCGATCTCCACACGCTCGGTCTTGCGCTGGGCAATGTGGGCGTAGGCATCCGAAGGTTTCATTGCCGGCTTCAGATCGGACAGGTACATCTCCGTCGTCAGGCGGGCGATGTCGTACTTGGCGTACAGCTCGTGCACGTGCTGGCACAGATCCTTCAGACCCATGCGCTCGTAGCGGCGGTGCTGCTGCACGAACTCGGGCAGGATGCGCGCCAGCGGCTGGTTGCGGTCGTAATCGTCCTTGAACTGCTGCAGCGCAGTCAGCATGGTGTTCCAGCGGCCCTTGGTAATGCCGATGGTGAACATGATGAAGAAGGAATACAGGCCGGTCTTTTCCACCACCACGCCGTGCTCGGCCAGGTACTTGGTGACGATGGACGCGGGAATGCCGGTGTCGGCAAAGTCGCCATCCAGATCCAGGCCCGGCGTGACGATGGTGGACTTGATCGGGTCCAGCATGTTGAAGCCGTCAGCCAGGTCGCCAAAGCCGTGCCAGTTGTCGAATTCCTTGCCGCTCTTGCCCTTGGCCTTGTGCTTGCGCGAGGCATCGGGGCCACGGATGATCCAGTCCTGGGCCGAGCCTACGCCTTCTTCGGCCAGGGCTTCTGGGCCCCAGACTTCGAACCACCAGTCGTCGTCACCGAACTCGTCGTCCACCTTGCGCATGGCACGGCGGAAGTCCAGCGCTTCCAGGATGGACTCTTCCACCAGCGCAGTGCCTCCGGGCGGCTCCATCATGGCGGCCGCCACGTCGCAGCTGGCGATGATGCTGTACTGCGGGCTGGTCGAGGTGTGCATCAGGTACGCCTCGTTGAACAGCGGGTGGTCCAGCTTTTCGGTCTGGCTGTCCTGCACCAGCACATGCGATGCCTGGCTGATACCGGCCAGCAGCTTGTGGATGGACTGGGTGGCATACACCACGGAATGCTTGGGACGCGCACGCTTCTTGCCCATGGCGTGGTAGCTGCCATAGAAGGGATGGAAAGCGGCGTGGGGCAGCCAGGCTTCGTCGAAATGCAGGTTGGCCACATAGCCGTCCAGCATGCCCTTGATGGTTTCGGTGTTGTACAGCACGCCGTCGTAGGTGGACTGCGTCAAGGTCAACACGCGCGGCTTGACGGCCTTGGCATCCACGCCCTTGAGCAGCGGATTGGCCGCAATCTTGGCCTGGATCGACTCCACGCTGAACTCGCTCTGCGGGATCGGCCCAATGATGCCGAAGTGGTTGCGCGTGGGCTTCAGGAACACCGGAATCGCACCCGTCATGATGATGGAGTGCAGGATGGACTTGTGGCAATTGCGGTCCACCACCACCACATCGCCGGGGGCCACGGTGTGGTGCCAGACGATCTTGTTGGAAGTCGACGTGCCGTTGGTCACGAAGTAGCAATGATCGGCATTGAAGATGCGCGCGGCATTGCGTTCGGACTCGCCGATGGCGCCGTTGTGGTCCAGCAGCTGGCCCAGCTCTTCCACGGCATTGCAGACGTCAGCGCGCAGCATGTTCTCACCGTAGAACTGGTGGTACATCTGGCCCACGGGGCTCTTCAGGAACGCCACGCCACCCGAGTGACCGGGGCAGTGCCAGCTGTACGAACCGTCTTCTGCGTAGTCCAGCAGCGCCTTGAAGAACGGGGGCTGCACGCTTTCCAGGTAGCTCTTGGCTTCGCGGATGATGTGCTTGGCCACGAATTCGGGGGTGTCCTCGAACATGTGGATGAAGCCGTGCAGCTCGCGCAGGATGTCGTTGGGCAGGTGGCGGCTGGTCTTGGTCTCGCCGTAGATGTAGATCGGCACCTCTTCATTCTTGCGCCGCACTTCACCGATGAAGTTGCGCAGGCTGTGAATGATGGGGTCCTTGTCGCTGCCCAGCGTGAACTCTTCATCGTCGATCGACAGAATGAAGGCGCTGGCCCGGCTTTGCTGCTGCGCGAACTGGCTCAGGTCGCCGTAGCTGGTAACGCCCAGCACTTCGAAGCCCTCTTCCTCGATCGCATGCGCCAGGGCGCGGATACCCAGACCCGAGGTGTTCTCGGAACGATAGTCCTCGTCGATGATGACGATGGGAAAACGAAATTTCATGCGCAGCCCCGTGCAACCGGGCCTCATAAATAACGAAACAGGCGCGAAGTGTAAGTAATATCGAGGGCATTCCCTGCGGTTTGCCCGCAATTCATGGCAAAACGGGGTTTTGTTACCAACATACTGCGCCGCACGACGGCGCCGAAAGGACTGCAGACAATGGAGGCAAGCACCTGGTGGTGGATTCTGGCGGGCATGGCCGTAGTGGCCGAACTGCTGACGGGCACCATTTATCTGCTGATGATCTGCCTGGGCCTGGCAGCCGGCGCGGTATCGGCCCACCTGGGTCTGGGCATGCCACTGCAAATCGTGGTGGCCGCCGTGGTGGGCGTGCTGTGCGTGCTGGTGGCGCGCCGCATCCGCCGCGTCCGCAGCTCTGGTCTGCCGGCTTCGGCCGATCCGGCCATGAACCTGGACATAGGTGAAACCGTCACCGTAAACCAATGGGAAGCCGATGGCACGGCCCGTGTCGCCTACCGCGGCGCACAATGGACAGCCGTGCTGCGCGCCGGCTCCATGCCGGCACCCGGCCAATACCGCGTGGTCGAGCTGCAAGGCAACCGCCTGGTGGTGGACAAGGCCTGATCCAGGCTTGCCGCTTACAGACCTCTTGCCCTCGATATCCTGATCCCTATTGGCTGCCCATCCAGCGCTGCTGCAGCGCGGGCAGCCCACTTTTTTGCAACTCCCCTTTCATGCTGAAGGAGCATCCATGGAAATTGCCATCGTCCTGTTCGTCATCGCCATCATCTTTGTGGCGCAATCCGTCAAGGTCGTCCCCCAGCAGCACGCCTGGGTCAAGGAGCGCCTGGGCAAGTACGCCGGCACCCTCACGCCCGGCCTGAACTTTCTGGTGCCCTTTGTCGACCGCGTGGCTTACAAGCACAGCCTCAAGGAAATCCCGCTGGATGTGCCCAGCCAGGTCTGTATCACGCGCGACAACACCCAGTTGCAAGTCGACGGCATCCTGTACTTCCAGGTGACCGACCCCATGCGTGCCAGCTATGGCTCGTCCAACTACATCATGGCCGTAACCCAGCTGGCACAGACCTCGCTGCGCAGCGTGATCGGCAAGCTGGAACTGGACAAGACCTTTGAAGAGCGCGACATGATCAACGCCCAAGTGGTGTCCGCCATCGATGAGGCTGCGTTGAACTGGGGCGTGAAGGTGCTGCGCTACGAGATCAAGGATCTGACGCCGCCCGCTGAAATCCTGCGCTCCATGCAGGCCCAGATCACCGCCGAACGCGAAAAGCGCGCGCTGATCGCTGCCTCCGAAGGCCGCCGCCAGGAACAGATCAACATCGCCACCGGCGAACGCGAAGCCTTCATTGCACGCTCCGAAGGTGAAAAGCAGGCCGTCATCAACAAGGCCCAGGGTGAGGCCGAATCCATCAAGGCCGTGGCCGAAGCCACTGCCACCGCCATCGAACGCGTGGCCACTGCCATCCGCCAGCCCGGCGGCGAACAGGCCGTGCAGCTGAAGGTGGCAGAAAAGGCCGTGGAAGCCTACAGCCAGGTGGCAGCGGACTCCAACACCACCCTGGTGGTGCCCAGCAACATGACCGAAGTCTCGGGCCTGATCACCTCCGCCATGAAGATGGTGCAGGTCGGCAAGAGCGTCTGATTTGCGACCCCGCTCCCGCGTGCCTGCACAAAAAAACAGGCACTTCGCCGGGAGCGGCGGAATTTCAGGCTAGAATTGCGGCTTCATCACACGGAGCGGTGGATGAGTGGTTTAAGTCGCACGCCTGGAAAGCGTGTGTGGGTTAATAGCCCACCGCGGGTTCGAATCCCGCCTGCTCCGCCAAATGAATTTTCAAAACCAAGCTGCCAGTAGAGCTTGGTTTTTTGTTTCCCTCCAGGGAAACAACGCCGGTTATCAATGTGGAGCGGTGGATGAGTGGTTTAAGTCGCACGCCTGGAAAGCGTGTGTGGGTTAATAGCCCACCGCGGGTTCGAATCCCGCCTGCTCCGCCACATTGAACCCCAAGCCCCAGTTACGCAAGTAGCTGGGGCTTTTCTCATTGTCCCGCGCCCTCTCACAACCAGCATCAGCTCGCGCCACCCATCTTCGCTCCACATGGCCCTCGGCAGCGCGCACCAGTGCAAAAAGTGCCATCCCAACAAGAGCGTCGCCCGCAGGCAGCAGCAGATTTCGCCGCCCGGCCCCATCCTCCCCATCGTTTGCTGCACCATCGGAAGCACGCCAGCCAGCAGGAACAGGCCCTACAGCAAGCAACGACACCGCCCTCTCGCACACAGCCGGCTCCAGCCATCTGCCGCCACAGGGTGTGCCAACCCAACCACGCAGATCAAGCCATGAAAATTCTCACCCGATTCTCGACCCTCGCCGCAGGTGCTGGCATAGGCATGCTGGCAGCCGGCATTGCAGGCGACCGTCCTGGGCTGTGGCTGCCCGGCACATCGCTGTTCTGCGTAGGCGTCGTTCTGTTCGGGCATCCAAGCTGATGCGCAAGCCCGCCAAGGAGCAGTGAGCCACAGGCAACGGAGCAGCCTACCAGTTGCTCCGCGCCGCTGAAGGCTTGGCGCCAGCGACGAAAGCGGCTCGCCATGGGCTTCCCTCCTGCAGACGCCCCTGGCGCAAAGGGATAGTGCGCGGGCTCAGGCCCCGCCCTTCTCGCTGACCATTCCGGCCTGCTCCCATTCCGGCACGCCCCCCACCAAGCGCTGGGCCTGGTAGCCGTGGCTGACCAGCAGCTCCACCGCCTTCGTGGACGAGATGCAGTAGGGATCGCGGCAGTAGGCCACGATGTCCGTCTTGGGCAATTTCCGCATCCGTGACTGCAGCTTGGCAATCGGAATGTTCACCGAGCCCGGGATATGGGCTTGCGCAAACTCGGTCTCGGACCGCACATCCACCAGCGTAATGCTCTGCTCTGCCATTCTGCGGCGCAGCTCGGCCACCGTGATGGCCTCCAGCTTGAGCGACTGGAAATCCAGCGCCAGCGTCTGCTGCAGCGCTCTGCGCTGAAACTCCGCATAGTTGCGCAAGGCCGCCAGCACTTCGGTCAACGGGCCTGCGCCCAGTCGGTAGAGCATCTGCTTGCCCTGCCTGCGTGCCGTCACAAAACCGCCGCGCTTGAGCGTCTGCAGGTGCTGCGAAGCATTGGCAACGCTCAGTTGCGCAAGCTCCGCCAGCCGCTCCACCGCCATCTCCGCCTGTGACAGCTGCTCCAACAGCGCCAGCCGCTGCGGGTTGCCCAGCGTCTTGGCAATGTCCGCGAATTGCGCCAGCACGCTTCATGGAAATCATTTGGGCCCACAGTGCCGCAGCGCTGTGGATGTGCGTGGTCATCGCGGTAGCTGCCGCCAGCATTTCCTACACCGTCACCATGACGGAGCTGTTTGCACCACTGCGTTCCTGGAGCCAGAAGCTGGGCCACATGGTGGGCTATCTGTTCACCTGCTTTTATTGCATGAGCCACTGGGTCGTCATCGCAGCCGTGCTGGTCTACCAGCCGCGCCTGATACACAGCAACATGCTGGCCGTCGACCTCATCGTGTCGATCTTCTTCACCATCACGATCGCCGCCCTGGTGTGCGGCCTGCTGTTCAGGGTCTTTCTGAGCGCCATGGCGATGAAGCTCAAGCAACAAGAAATGGCCGCTGTCATGCACAAGTAGCACCGCGCCACCATCATGGTGGCCGGTTTCCGGTTTCTGCGTTCTACTCCCTGCCATCAGGATCACCAGTCCACATCCACCATTGCTGCGCAGAGGCTCGCCCACATGAACCGGAACCCCATCCCCGCCATCGCTCTGGCAGGCCTGCTGGGACTGCCCATCCTTTCCAGTGCCGCACCCAGCGTACAGGTGGGCTTCTCACCCGAAGGGTCGGCCCGGCAACTGGTGCTGGACACCATCACCAGCGCCCGGACCAGCATCCAGATCCTCGCCTATGCCTTCCAGGCGCCGGACATAGCCCAGGCCCTGGTCGATGCCCGGCAACGCGGCGTGCTGGTGCGCATCGTGGTGGACAAGAAACGCAACACCGGCAAAGCCAGCCAGGCCGCAATGGATCTGGTGGTGCGCAACGGCATTGAACTGCGCACCAACGACCGCTTTCACATCCACCACGACAAGGCCATGATCGTGGACGGTGATGCCGTGGAAACCGGTTCCTTCAACTACGCCCCGTCGGCCGAGACCGCCAACTCGGAAAACGTGGTGGTGATTCGCGGCATGCCGGAAGTGACCCAGCAGTACCTCCAGCATTGGCAGTCCCGCTGGAAGCTGGGAGTTCCCTACCCGGTGCGCTGACGACGCTGGCCGCCACGCCACACGACGCGACGCGACGCGGCCCGCGGCCCGTGGTCTGCGGCATCCGGTAACCGAACCAGGCGACCGTTCCAGCAGCGGCTCCTGCCTGCGCTGGAAAGACCATGGCGGCCAGCACTGCCCAGCAAGGGCGGCAGGGCATGACCATGGCTCCCTTCCACCGCGTTGGCAGCAACGCCAGTTCTGAAAATAAGACCCATCCCAGCGTACCGGGGCGCTTCTCGCCCAATGGCCCGGCCCGGGCACAGGTGGTGCACACCACAAGCGACACCGGCAAAGCAAGCCGGGCCGCAACGGACCTGATGGGACGCAACAACATGGGACCGCGAGACGCCGACCGCTGTCACGTTCACCACGACAAGTGCCGCCAGAGATATGAAAAAGATTTCATTTTTCACATCTCTCAAGTTTTCTCGTGCATTTCCGAGAACAAGGGTAGTTGTGCATCTTGTTTCACCCCCTGTTGAGTGCCTCGGATTCCGTATGTTCCATACCCTTCGTTCAAAAATCCTGGCCATCAGCACGGCCACCGTGGTGGGCGCACTGGCGATCACCGGTGCTGCCAGCTACACCATCGCCCGCACCAGCAGTTTCCAGACGCTGGCGCAGGACCTCAATGCCATCACGGCGGGCAACACCATGGCTGTCGACCAGTGGGTGGCCGCCAAGGCGCAAGCCGTGACCGCCGCCGCAGCTGCCATCGAACACGGTGACCCGCGCGACCTGGCGGCCCACATGGGCCAGGCCAGCGGTTTCCCCATCACCACCGTGGGCTGGGAAGACAAGAGCTTCAAGTCCACCACCCAGACCGCCGCTGACTACGACCCTACAGCCCGGCCCTGGTACAAGGCCGCCGTACAGGCCGGCAAGCTGACGGTGACCAAGCCTTATGGCGACTCCAGCACCGGCATACCCTATGTGGCCTTTGTGGCGCCCTTGCAGGCCGCCGGTGTGCGCGGCGTGCTCAGCGGCGCCGTGCCCCTGGATGGCGTACGCGCCGTAGTGGCAGCCATCCACCCCACGCCCAGCAGCAGCGGCTGGGTGGTCAACACCGAAGGCCTGATCTTGGCGCATGCCAACGCGGAGTACGCGCTCAAGCCTGCCACCTCGCTCTCTACCGAGCTGACGCCTGCAGCGCTGGCTGCGCTGGCCAGCGCCCAGGCGCCCATGCGGTTGGACCTGGGCGGCCGCCCCCAGTTGCTCAAGGCCCAGACGGTGGCCGGAACCGACTGGCTGCTGGTCGTTGCCCTGGACGAGGCGGAAGCCACGGCCGGCCTGTCCAGCCTGTTGCATACACTTATCGCCGCCATCGTGATCCTGGCCCTGGTGGCCGCCGCGGTGGCTGCCGCGCTCACGGCGACATCCTTCCGCCGCCTGTCTCAGGTGCGCGACGCCATGAACCGGATCGGCTCGGGCGGCGGAGACCTTACCCAGCGCCTGCCCGTGACCGGCCGGGACGAGGTGGCACAGATTGCCGTGGCCTTCAACAGCTTTGTGCAGCAGATCGGTGTCGTGTTGCAGGACGTGCGCAATCGCGTGGACTCCATGACCACCGCCACCGACGAGATCAAGGCCGGCAACGTGGACCTGTCCACCCGCACCGAGGACTCGGCCAGCAGCCTGCAGGAAACCTCGGCCGCCCTGTCCCAGCTCACGGTCCATGTGCGCCAGTCCGCCGACGCCGCAGCGCAGGCCACGCGCCTGGCCGATGCCGCCAGTGAATCGGCCAACCGTGGCGGTGCCACCGTGAGCAGTGCGGTCGCCACCATGGATGAGATCGCCCAGTCCTCGACCCGCATTGGCGAAATCATCAACGTGATCGATGCCATTGCCTTCCAGACCAATATCCTGGCACTCAACGCCGCCGTCGAGGCCGCCCGCGCGGGCGAGCAGGGCCGCGGTTTTGCCGTGGTCGCCAGCGAGGTTCGCTCTCTCGCCCACCGCAGTGCCACCGCCGCCAAGGAGATCAAGGCCCTGATTGACGCCTCGGGAGCCAGCGTACGCACAGGCACGGAGCGCGTGCGCGCCTCGGGCGCCACCATGGGAGAGATTGTGGACAGCATCCAGCGGGTGGCCCGCATCATCAATGAGATCCACGGCTCCATGGCAGAGCAGAGCACGGGCATTGATCAGATCAACCAGGCCGTGGCAGAAATGGATCGATCCACCCAGCAAAACGCCGCCCTGGTCGAGCAGTCCACGGCCGCCTCGGGCGTGCTCAACGAACAGGCCCACCACTTGTCCGATGCGGTGAGCCGGTTCACGCTGTCCACAGAGGATTCCAGCCAATCCTCCAAGCTCCTGCAGTTGTCTCGATAACCTAGTCTGCCGCGTGCCGATCGAAGCCGCACATGTCGGGCACATGCCGGCATCGAAGGCCGGGCAGCAGGCGCTGGTGTCGAAAGCGGAAGCGCTGCGGCGCCTGAAACACCGCTGCACCGCATGACCGGAGCGTGACAGCTGAGAAAGGCCGCTGCGCACCTTGCCAAGCAGTTCAGGTGAAGTACGCCTTCACAAGGTGCACCGCACTCATGCTGTGCGCCATGGCCGCAGATGCCCCAGTCTCGCGCAGGATGCGTTCGACCATCTGGCTCTGGATTCCCTCAACACAGCCTGGCTAAACCAAGTCGCCTCAACCTGACGCGCTGTCGAGCCTGCGAAAACGCGGGCCGTATCGGAGTACGGAGATCACAAGCCAGGACAGGTTTCCGAACGCCCTGGCATGGTGAACCCGCCTGGCTCGTTGATAAACCCGATGTATCGAGCCCAGGCGTGGTGCATGAAGAAGCGGCACCAGGGTCATCGGGACACAAAAAAGCCACCCAAGGTGGCTTTTTCTGTGCAGATCCTGTCGTCCGTGGATTCAGTTATTTCTGCGGCAGAGCCCAAGCAATGATGCTGTCACCCAGCTTTGTTGGGATACGTTCATGTCCGCCCACCACGGCTACCACGTACTGACGTCCATTAGCCATGAAGGTCAGGGGTGATGCCTGATTGCCTGCGGGCAAACGCTGTTCCCAAAGCAGCTCGCCAGTCTCGCTGTTGTAGCCACGGATAAACTGGTCCAGGGCTGCACCGATGATGGTGACACCGCCAGCAGTGGTCACGCCAGTGCCATCGCTGGGTGTACCGATCTCCCACTTGGTGCGCGAAGGAATCCCCCAAGGGCCGCTGTCGTAGCCAGTACCGAAAGGGCGACTCCAGACCACTTCACGCGTGCGCAGGTCGATGGCCGACAGGAAACCCCAGGGTGGCGCGATGCAGGGCTGGTTCAGCGACGACATCCACGGACCTTTGGAGGCGCCGTAAGCCTGGCCTTCCTGTACACGGAAGCCCTTACTTTTACCTGGGGCCTGCTGGAAAGACTTCGCCCCCATAGCATCGAGCTTTTCGCGCGATACCAGGCTTTGCATATAAGGCAGACGCTGGTTGTTCAAAAGCAGCAGGCCACGTTGCAGATCCACCATGACCCCGCCCCAGTTCAGACCACCATGGTGGCCCGGGTAGACCAGCGTTTGCTGGTCTACACGCGCAGGCGTCCACTGGCCTTCATAGTGGGCCTGACGGAAGTCGATGCGGCACTGGATGTGGTCAAACGGCGTCAGCCCCCAGGTGCTGGCTTCGGTCAGGAGCTCATGTGCCTTGCCCGGGCGGCCCATGGTATTGGGCATATCCAGTGACATGGGCTGGGTAGCGGCTGTGCGCTCCCCTGGGACATCGGTCTGAGGCACGGGCACTTCGGTCACGGGCACCAGAGGCTGACCGGTGACGCGATCCAACACAAAGATCTGTGCCGACTTGGTGGCTTGGATCACAGCCGGGCGTACGCCGTCGGGCGTGGGGAAATCCACGAGGTTGGGCTGTGGACTGAGGTCGTAATCCCAGACGTCGTGGTGCACGGTTTGAAAATGCCAGCGCGGCTGGCCAGTGGACGCATCCAGCGCAACCAGGGCAGAGCTGTACTTGCCCTCCTGCTCAGTGCGGGTGCCGCCGTAGAAGTCGCCGGCCGCATTACCCGTGGTCACATAGACCAGACCCAATTCGTCGTCCGCAGACAGCGGAGCCCAGGAGTTGGGTGTGCTCAGCGTATAGGTCTCACCTGCCGGCGCAGGTGTGTTCACGCCCGGGCGGCCCAAATCCCACGCCCAACGCTGCTGACCAGTGATTGCGTCATAGCCGCGCACTACACCTGACGGAGCTGGGCGCACATCAGAGTCGATGACTTGCCCTCCTGTGACGATGGTGCCGCGAATAATGGTGGGCGCAGAGGTGATGGCCGTTGATCCTGGGCGGAATTTGCCCAAGCCTTGTTTGAGATCCACAAATCCCCCCTGGCCGAAACTTTCGCAAGGCTGGCCCGTGGTGGCGTCTACCGCCCCCAAGCGCACGTCGGTTGTGCCCCAGATCACGCGCCGCGCGCAAGCTGAGTCCGGCTGTGCGCCAGGTACCTCAAAATAAGCAACACCACGGCAATTGGCGCCGCCACCCTTCAGGTAAACCGGATCCACCTTGGAATCGAAACGCCAACGCTCCTTACCCGTAGTGGCTTCCACCGCCACAATTACCTGCGTAGGAGTGCAGGTGTAGAGCAAATCCCCAATCTTGAGCGGCGTGGACTCATTCAGGTAAGCGACCTTGCTGCCTGCGGGCTTGACGTCACCATGGTGGTACTCCCAGACTTTTTCCAGCTGGCCGATGTTGGTCGGCGTGATCTGAGCTGCTGCGGAATAGTGGTTCCCCATATTGGAGCCGGCATAGGCTGTCCAATTGGTCTCGTCATGGCTTGCAGCGATGTTGCCGTCGGGCGAGGTCATTTGGGAACGGCTGAAGGGTGCGGCCGGGCGTTGTTGAGCCAAACTTGTGTCGGCCAGCTGCACTGCGGAGGGAAACTGGATGGGCACAAGAATGGTCAGCAACATGACCAGAGGCAAGGCCCCATGCACGGCAGCATATGTGCGTGGACGTATGTTGGGCAGCATACGCAGCACTACAGACCAGCATGCCAGCCACAGGAAGCTGACTGCTATCAGCCAGGCCAGACGCGGGATGTAGGCCCAGCCGTTGCTGCCCGACTCCCAGATCGACCATACATAAGTCGCCACCGAAAGCAAGGCAAAAAGCCAGAAGCCCAATTGCTTTCGCTGCAGATGTAGAACACCTGAAGCCATGAGCAGGACTCCGGTCAAGGCATAGACGAAAGAGCCTCCCACGGCCAGCAGGCGCACGCCGGCAAACAGCAGGGCCGCACCTAGCACGATCATGGCCGCGGCAAGCAGGATGAACACGACAAGGCCGCCTCGCCCAACACGGGCTGGCGGCGTTAGAGAATCCGAAGAAGTCATAAATGGTCTGGCAAAGACAGTGGAAGGCAGGGCAACGCTGCACATGAGCGCAAGAGCAACTTAAAGAGCGCGTGGCTCTGCAGGCGGGGTGCCGACTTTACGTGTTCCAAATTGGAATCTGAAGCGGTAATAATTGATCACCAGCCATTCCATTTCAGAACTTTCAGAACTCTCTTCTCTACCTTTTCTTGTCTATGCGGGACCTGGATTTAAGTAACTTGCGCCTGTTTGTGACCGTATGTGCCACTCGCAGCCTGGCACAGGCAGGGGCACAACACCACCTTGTGGGATCGGCCGTGAGCAAACGTATGCAACAGCTCGAAGCTCAACTTGGTTCGGTACTGCTGGCACGTCATCGGCGGGGCGTGCTGCCTACCGCTGCAGGCGAGGTCCTCCTGGGCCATGCCAAGGCCATACTGGAACGTGCAGACAGTGCTGTGCAGGAGCTTTCCGGTCTGTCATCCGGCATCAAAGGCGAGGTTCGGATAATGGCCACTTTATCGGCGATCCTGGGGCAACTTCCAGACGACATTGCCGACTTTCTGGCCGATCCGACCCATCGACAAATAGATGTCAGCGTGACTGAATGCAATGGTCGCGAGATCGTGCGCAGCCTGCGTAGCGGACAAACTGCAGTGGGCCTTTGCTGGGATCGAGAGGCGCTGGATGGCTTGCATGTCCGGCCCTACATGCAGGATCGGCTGGTAGCCGTGGTAGCTCCTCACAGCGTGCTGGCACACCGTAGCCAATGCAGCTTTGAGGACACGCTGGACTTCGACCATATCGGCATGCCAGCTTCCACAGCGCTACGGCAGAGCCTTGACCAAGCTGCCGTACATCTGGGGCGGGTGATCCGCTACCGCATGAATGTCACCACAATCGACAGTGTCCTGCGCGGCGTGCGTGCAGGTTTGGGCTTGGCCGTTGTACCCGACAGCCTGCTGCGAAACGTAAGCGATGGCCTGCGCTACTTGCCATTGATCGACTCCTGGGCACGGCGCCAGCTCGTAGTCTGCTCGCGCCCCCCCCAGGAGCTAAGTCCTGCTTCGCAGTTATTGGTCCAGCATCTTGAAGCGGTAGGTCTCCGCGATCTGGCAGCAACAACATCTAAATCCTCGGTCGGACTGCAACAGTCGTAGATCGGCCAAAAGCAGCGTTTAGCGACCCTTTGCCTAACTGGGCTAACGCAACGGACTCGCACAATTCTCCGGTAATTTGGCCGTCGGGGAAAGCTGCTCGTCCTGCTTGAGGCACACCACAAACTGGCGTCTCGCCCAAGAGTCCTGCAGAGGGATCACACGCATAGGAGCACCGTCCACCCAAGGGCTCAAAAGTGTCTCGTGAAACCGGGTCAATCCATGGCGCGGCAAGGAGAGAGGCTTATGCCCACTCGCTTTGCATGGCCGAACGGTCACTCGCTTTCGATTCCGGTGAAGCCCGCCTCAGGGTAGCGTTCGCCAGCCACACGCCCTGGTGCGAACATCTCATCGAGTTCTTGAATTTGCTTTGAGGTGAGTGTCACGCTGGAAGCGCTGACATTGCTCTCCAGATAGCTCACCCGTCGCGTACCAGGAATTGGAATGACGTTCTGGTGCTTGTTCAAAATCCACGCCAAGGCAACTTGGGAGTTTTTCAGCCCATAGCGTGAAGAGAACTCCGTCAGCTCGCTGACGAGTTGCTGGTTCTGTGCCCCAGCATCGCCGTTGAATTTCGGGTTGGAACGCCTGAAATCATTCGACGCCAGTTCGTCCACATTGACTGGTCCGGCAAGAAAAGAGCGGCCAAGGGGACTATAGGCAACAAAGGTCGTTCCTAATTCGGCGCAGGTGTCCAGCATCGCGTGCTCAGGCTCTCGGCTCCAGAGAGAGTATTCACTCTGAATGGCTGCAATGGGGTGGATGGCATGGGCCCGCCTGAGCGTTTGCGGGGAAACTTCCGACAGGCCGATTGCAGCGACCTTTCCTGCGGCGACCAGGGCGGCCATGGAGGACACGACTTCCTCAATGGGAACAGAGAGGTCTCGCCGATGGCAGTAGTACAGGTCGATTCTTTCGACGCCGAGCCGCTTCAGCGACGCTTCACAGGCCTGCCGAATGTATGCAGGCGAGTTGTCGATGCGGCGCTCATACTTCCCTTCAGAGCGAACAATCCCGAATTTGGTGGCAAGGACTATTTGGTCGCGCTGTGCTTTGCCAAGGTGAGCAACAAACTGACCGAGGAGTTGTTCGTTGCGGCCAAAGCCGTAGGTGTCTGCGGTGTCGAAGTGGGTGACGCCGACCTCCAGTGCTCGCGCCAGGACTCGAAGCGAATCTGCGTCGTTGCTTTCTCCATAGAACTCGCTCATTCCCATGCAGCCCAGGCCTATGGCTGAAGAGAGCTTTCCCTTGTCTCCCAGTTTGCGCTGCTCCATCTCTATGCACTCCTCTGAATTGCTTTGATCGGACTATCTCCAAGTAGACAGCCGCCCATGCATGCTACAGGTACGCGGCCCCATCAAGCGGCGGCGCAAGGCCATCCGCCCCGCGCAGACAAAGCACCACAGCACGGAGCCGCCAGGAAGCCCGCCAGGCATACAAGCTCAGGAACTGCCAGCATGCGCTGATAGCTCAGGAACACTGCACCGGGTCTGGGTGGTACCGCACCACCCCGCGCCCTCCCGCTTCCAGCGATGTGCGGTCCAGCCGGATGCGTTCGTACCTTTGGGTATTCACGCTGGTGACAAATTCACCGTGGAAATGTGGAGCGAACGCCTGCCCGTGGCAGTCGAAATAGGCGACGTCCACAGCAGGAAGTAAGCAGCGGGCGAAAGAATGCACTGCGGCAATGCAACGGCGACTCCAGAGGCAAAAAACGCCATCGGGCCGCCACATTGCTGTCATGCCGATGGCCGCCGTTCTGCCCATGGTCAGTGGCAAAGCTTGCTGAGCGCCTATCATTTGCCGCAGCGTTCTCCACGGTAGCTATCCAACCGGGCACAGATCCGGCTCACACACGTTTCAGTTTCAGTTGAATCGTCAGGGAGTCTCAGATGCAGAAACAGAGCCACGTTGCCGATTGGCACGCGTTGCCGGCCGATGCCGTACTCACCCAATTGCACACGACCGCCGCCGGACTGGACTCCGGCCAGGCCGGTGAGCGCTTGCAGCAGCAAGGGCCCAATGCCCTGCCCGCTGCCGCGTCACGCAGCATGCTGGTGCGCTTTCTGTCGCAATTCAACAACCTGCTGATCTATGTGCTGCTGGGCTCGGCCGTGGTCACGGCATTGCTGCAGCACTGGGTCGATACTGGGGTCATCCTGGCGGTGGTATTGATCAATGCCATCTTCGGTTTTGTGCAGGAAGGCCGCGCGGAAAAAGCGCTGGATGCGGTGAAGGCCATGGTCTCCAGCCGCGCCAATGTGCTGCGCGACGGCCTGCGCAGCTCCGTGCCTGCCGAAGAGCTGGTGGCAGGCGACTGCGTGCTGCTGGAAGCCGGAGACCGCGTCCCAGCCGATGTGCGCCTGCTGCGCGCCAGCAGCCTGAAGCTGGATGAAGCCATGCTGACCGGCGAATCGGTCGCCGTCGACAAATCGGTCGACCCCGTGGCTGCCGATGCCGCCCTGGGTGACCGCTTCTGCATGGCCTACTCCGGCACCCTGGTCGCCGCAGGGCAAGGCCTGGGCGTGGTGGTGGCCACCGGCCCGCGTACCGAGCTGGGCCGCATCAGCACCATGCTGAGCACGGTGGAGACCCTGGCCACCCCGCTGACCCGGTTGATGGACCGCTTTGCACGCCAGCTCACCATCACGGTGCTGAGCCTGTCCGCCCTGATGTTCTGCTTTGCGCTGTGGGTGCGCCATTACGACCTGGCCGATGCATTCATCGCCGTCGTGGGCATTGCGGTGTCGGCCATCCCCGAAGGCCTGCCCGTGGTCATGACCATTGCACTGGCCATTGGCGTGCAACGCATGGCTGCGCGCTATGCCATCGTGCGCAATCTGCCGGCGGTGGAAACGCTGGGCGCAGTCTCGGTCATCTGCTCCGACAAGACCGGCACCCTCACCCGCAACGAAATGAGCGTGCGCGCCGTGGTGCTGCCCGGCGCCAGCTTTGACATAGAAGGTGAAGGCTATGCCCCCCAGGGCCGCTTCAGTCTGGCGGGCCAGCAGGTGGACCCCGCAGCCCACCCGGCGCTGCTGCAGTTCGCCCGGGGAGCAGCCCTGTGCAACGACGCCCACGTGCGACAGGCCGACGACGGCACCTGGACCGTGGAAGGCGACGCCATGGAGGGCGCCCTGGTGGCATTGGCCAGCCGCGCCGGCCTGGACGTGGAGGCCTTGCGTCTGGACTGGCACCGCCTGGATGAAGTGCCGTTCGATGCCGTCCACCGCTTCATGGCCACCCTGCACCGGCCTGCCGACGCCCTGGCAGTGGTTTTTGTCAAAGGCGCACCCGAGCAGGTGCTGACCATGTGCGTGGACCAGCAGGGCCCCGAAGGCTTGCAGCCGCTGGACGCCCCCTACTGGCTGCAGCAGATCGACGCCCTGGCCGCCCGGGGCTACCGCGTACTGGGCCTGGCCAGCCGCGCCCCGGCACGCGGCGCAGACAGCGTGGACATGGACGATGTGAAAGACCTCACCCTGCTGGGTGTGCTGGGCATGATCGACCCGCCGCGCGACACCGCCAAGCAAGCCGTGCGCGAGTGCCGCAGCGCTGGCATCGCCGTGAAGATGATCACCGGCGACCATGCCACCACCGCCGCCGCCATTGCCAAGGAGCTGGCCCTGGCCGACACCATCCGCGTTACTTCGGGCCATGAGCTGGACGGCCTCAACGACGCCCAGCTGATCGACGTAGCCAGGGCCTCCACGGTCTTTGCCCGCACCAGCCCCGAACACAAGCTGCGGCTGGTGCAGGCCCTGCAGGCAGACCGCAGCGTCATTGCCATGACCGGCGACGGCGTCAACGACGCCCCGGCACTCAAGCGCGCCGACATCGGCGTGGCCATGGGCATCACCGGTACCGCTGCTGCCAAGGAAGCCGCAGGCATGGTGCTGGCCGACGACAACTTCGCCACCATCGTCGCTGCCGTCAAGGAAGGGCGCACCGTCTACGAAAACCTGCGCAAGGTCATTGCCTGGACCCTGCCCACCAACGGCGGCCAGGCCATTGTCATCGTCTCGGCCATCCTGCTGGGCCTGTCGCTGCCGGTCACGCCGGTGCAGATTCTCTGGGTCAATCTGATCACTGCCGTGGCGCTGGGCCTGACACTGGCGTTCGAGCCGCCGGAGCCCACGCTGATGCAGCGCAAGCCCCGCTCCCCCGACGAACAGCTGCTGCAGCCCTATCTGCTGTGGCGCGTTGCCCTGGTGTCGGTGCTGTTCGCCATAGGCTGCTTCGGCATGTTCGAATGGTCGCTGCAACGTGGTGACTCGGTCGAGCTGGCACGCACCATCGTCGTCAATGCCCTGGTGATCATGGAAATCTTCTACCTGTTCAGCGTGCGCTACATACAAGGCACCTCGCTCAGCCTGCGCGGCGTGCTGGGCACCCCGGCCGTGCTGCTGGGCGTGGGCGGCGTCATCCTGGCACAGCTGCTGTTCACCTACACCCCGCCCATGCAGGCGCTGTTCGACAGCCGCCCCGTCGACATGACCGCAGGCCTGCTTTCCATCGGGCTGGGCGTGCTGCTGCTGGTGCTGCTGGAAGTGGAAAAGCTGGTGGTGCGTCTGATGAACCTGGATGTCCGGGGCTAGGGTGAGAGGGGCATTGCTGGCGGGGCGCCAGCTGCCAGCCTGCCCCGTGGCATGAAGCAGCAATGCATCCTCACGGTCCCCTATCGGTCATTTGAGCAACGATGCGGTCGACGGCCCCATGACGGGTTTCAGGTGTGCGGCGAACAGGAGCTGGTGAACCATAGCGATCGCCCCTGGGCGCTTCACGTGGGCAGTGGTGTTTCGGGCGACACTACAGCTTTCCATTCAAGCGTCCAAATGCCCAAAGCCTCCGCCTGCCTCATCACCGCATTTTCTGCTTTTTAGGTGTTTTCGGCGCCCCTCTCGCACGCAGGCGAGTTGTGCACCCCACCCTGGTTGTGGATGCAACAACAGGCGATACCGTTGTCCGCAGTGGTGCCAGTTGCGCACAGCGCATCACGCCGGCATCCACGTTCAAAGTCGCCATCAGCTTGATGGGGTTTGACTCTGGCGTGCTCCAAAGCAGTCACCGCCCAGCATGGCCCTATCGAGCTGGTTACCCCGACTGGGCAGGGGATGCATGGAAGGGAGATATTGATCCAGCCGGTTGGATGAAGAAATCCGTCTTCTGGTACTCCCAACAGGTGGTGAAACAACTCGGCCAGACTCGCTTCGATTCCTATGTGGCCTCCTTCAACTACGGAAACCAAGACACCTCAGCTGTCCAGGTGCAACACCCTGAAAACCAGGGTGTCTGGGTCATGTCGTCGCTCCAGATTTCCCCCATCGAGCAGGCTGCATTCCTGAGAAAGCTGGTCAATCGCCAGCTCCCCGTGAGCGCTGGTGCTTATGGGATGACGGAAGAGATCACCCGACAGGAAGATCTGAACGGTTGGCGGATCTACGGGAAAACAGGCACCGGGTCACCGGGGCAGGACCACAAGTACCAAGCTGATCAAGCCTATGGCTGGTATGTCGGGTGGGCCAGGAAAGGCGCGCAAGCCATGGTGTTTGTCCGCCTTATTCAAGATGAAAAAGTGCAATCCCCCAATGCAGGCTTGCGGGCCCGCAGCCAAATGTCCGAGCAGCTGCTTTCGGTCACCACCCTCAACCCAACGCGTTGAGGGCAGCGTCTGCAACTGGCGGGCGACCGCAGGAGATCCACCCGTTGCAGCCGCACCGCACTCCTGGGCAATCAGCGTTGCGTGATGTTCAAGCCGCTCCCCAGGCCAAGGCAGCCGCCTTGCCCTGACGTTCAGTCCTCGCTCGTGCGCGGGTAGCCGGCGTCTGCCCACTGCTGCGCAGCAGCGCGGGTGAGCCTGTAGTCGGGGCGGGCCCGTACCTGGGCCAATTGGCTGCCGTCCGCCGCCGTCGCGCTGAGCGTGGCAGTGGGGTTCTCCTCATCGGGCTCGATATCGAGAGCCACCGTCACGCGCAACCCGTGCACGTCAATCTGTATGGCCTGGTGCAACAGCGCTGCCAGGTGCTGCTCATGCCGACGGATGACCTCGTGGGCCGTCTTCACCAAGGTATTGAAGGCCGACACATCAAGTGGCTTGGGATTCTTCTTGTCGCGGCCCATGGTCCATGGGCCGACCAGGGCGGGCTCCGATTGGCCGTCCTGGGTCATTGACACAGCCCAGCCATCGTCGTCTTCATTTTTGATGACACGGGCTTCCCAGCCCTTGTGGTGCCAAAGGCGGTCTTCGAAGATGGAGACGTCTTCCTGTTCGGGTTCTACGGACATGCTTGGCTTCTTTTTTGGGAGCTATCAAGTCCAAAGTTTACTGTTTCTCTATACAGCCCACAGCCTGGTGAGGCGGAGGGCACAGACCGCACAGCGGCATTGCCCACGTCGCACCAATGTCCAGGCTCACATCTCCACACAAGCTCTCTGCGATTCGCAACCTGCCCCCAATCTGCATCTTGAGGTGAGGCTTTGTACAAATTGAGAATAGGTATCATTTATGTAGAATCGCCGCATTTCCAATGCACCTGAACCTCCCGTGTCCACCCCCGCCCACAGCATCGCCAGTGAAGCACTTGGCGGCATGTACACACTGCACAACCGCTGGTTGATTGCCTGGCTGCAACGCAAGCTGGGTGACCGCCACGACGCAGCGGACATTGCACAGGACACCTTCACGCGCATCTGGAGCACGGCCAGGACCCAGGCCATTGAAGACATTCGCGAGCCCAGGGCCTATCTCACCACCGTCGCCCGGCGGCTGATGATCAACCACCTGGAACGCCGCTCGCTGGAACAGGCCTATCTCACCTCCTTGCAGCTGCTGCCTGAAGCCACCACCCTGTCTGCCGAAGACCGGGCCATCCTGCTGGAGACGCTGGAAGAGCTGGATGCCTTGCTGGGCGAACTGCCGGCCAAGGTGCGCACGGCATTTCTGCTCTCTCAGCTTGAAGGTCTGGCTTACGAGGAGATTGCCGAGCAGATGCAGCTGAGCGTGCGCACCGTCACGCGCTATATGGCACAAGGCTTCCGGCAATGCCTGCGCGTGATGTGGGATGCGTGAAGGCCACACCATGGATGCACACATTCTCGACGAGGCGGCCCAATGGATGGCGCGCCGGCATGCCACCGGCTTCGGCGCTGCGCAGCAGGCCGAGCTGGCCCAGTGGCGTAGCCGGAGTGCCACCCATGAAGCCGTCTGGCAGCGCATAGAACAGCTGCAATTGCGCATGGATGGCGTCCCCCCATCCATGGGCATGGCCGTGCTGAACCGTTCACGGGCAGGCAGCCGCCGGCACGTGCTGCGGGCCACGGCGCTGGTCCTGGCCACCCCCATGCTGGGCTGGCTGTCCTACCGCCACCTGCCGTGGCAGGTCTGGAGTGCAGACTTCAGCACCGCCACGGGCGAAACGCGCGATGTGACGCTGGCGGACCACAGCCACGTGCTGCTGAACACGGCCTCCGCCATCAGCACCCGTTTCGACAGCGAAGCGCGCCGGGTCCGCCACCATGCGGGCGAGATCCTGGTGGAGACTGCGCACGACAGCGTCTACCAGGCCCTGCCCTTCGTGGTGCAGACGGACGACGGCCTGTTGCGCGCCCTGGGCACCCGGTTCACCGTTCGCAAGCATGCGCACGGCACCACGCTGGCCGTGCTGCAGGGAGCCGTGCAAGTCACGCCCGCGCAGTCCGGCCAGTCCCTGGTGGTGCAGGCAGGCGAACAGGTCAGCTTCAACAGCCACCAGACTGGTGCCGTCACACCACTGCCCCCCCATACCGATGCCTGGGTGCGGGGCACGCTGTATGCCCAGGACATGCGCCTGGACGACTTCCTGGCCGAGCTGCAGCGCTACCGCCCCGGGGTGCTGCAGTGCGCCCCCGGTGTGGCCGACCTGCGCGTCTCCGGCGTGTTCCAGCTACGCGACACGGACCGCATTCTGGAACTGCTGACGCAGACCTTGCGCGTGCGCACGCAAGCACGCACCCGCTATTGGGTGACGCTCATCCCCGCCTGATGCTGATGGGACTGCGCTATTCCTCTCCGGCTGCCCTCCGCTTGCTCTTTCCACCGCCCTTGCCTGTCATCTTTCGCCACTGACCATTCCTGGCTTGCAGGCAGGAATACCAATTTTTTTGTCCATTGCTGTCCGGTTTTTCGATCTCGCCTGTCAAGCACATCAAGACCCATTCATTGACAGACAACGAGGACTGAACACCATGCCCGCCACGCGCTCACGGCCCACCGCCCCCCACTCCCCTGCGGTGCCACTGCACCCGCTCACCCTGGCCGTCCGAGCCGCGTTTGTGGCCATCGTCGGCAGCGCCACACTGGCCCTGCCCATGGCGGTGCACGCGGCAGAGCCTGCTGCCCAGTCCGCACAGAAGGCCTACCAGATCAACGCCGGCCCGCTGGGCCCCGCGCTGATGGACTTTGCCGGCCAGGCCGGCATCAACCTCAGCATGGACCTGGCCCAGCTCAAGGACCTGCGCACCCCCGGCCTGTCCGGCCCCCACACCGTCGACAGCGGCTTGGCACGCTTGCTGGAACACTCGGGGCTGCATGCCCGCCGCCTGGGCGCAGGCAACTACGCGCTGGAAGCTGCGCCGGCCACCCAAACGCCCGCAGCCCCTGCCGCGTCCAAGACCGGCGCCGCCGCATCGGCAGATGGACAAGCTGCAGCGGAACTGGCCGCCGTCACCGTGTCCGCACGCACCCAGAACAATCTGGTGGCCCCGTCGCGCCAGGTGACCATTCTGGAAGGGGAAGAAGTCCAGCAGCTGCGCCAAGGCTCCGACAGCCTGGCCACCATGCTCAGCAAGGTGGTTCCCGGCATGGCGGACTCCAGCCACACCATCACCGACTACGGACAGACACTGCGCGGCCGCAACATGCTGGTGCTGGTGGACGGGGTTCCGCTGAACACCAACCGCGACTCCTCCCGCAACCTGGCCAACATCAACCCCGCGGACATCGAACAGATCGAAGTGCTGCGCGGCAGCAGCGCCATCTACGGCAGCGGCGCGGCCGGCGGCATCGTCTCCGTGCGCACCAAGCGCCCTTCGGGCGAAGCCAAGGCAGAGACCGTCGTGACGGGATCAGCCCCCCTCTCGCAACTGCAGGGCGCGGGGCTGGGGGGTGAAATCCAGCATTACCTGTCTGGCGGCGGCGACGTGGTGGACTACTCGGTCAGCCTGGGTGCCAAGCATGTCGGCGGCTCCTACGATGCCAAGGGCAAACGCATCGCCCCCGAACCCAGCCAGGGCGACCTGTTCGACTCCAACATCTACAACGCATCGGCCAAGATCGGCTTCAAGCTGGATGCCAACCAGCGCCTGCAGCTCTCCGCCAGCCACTACAACGCCAACCAGGACACGGACTATGCGTCCGATCCGTCCGTGGCCCGCCTGCCTGCAGGCACGGCAGCGGCCAGGCCCATCCGCGGCCTGGTGCTGGCCGACCAGAACCAGATCAAGAACACCATGCTGGGCCTGGACTACGAGAACCGTGACCTTGCGGGCAGCATCGTGGCGGCGCAGTTCTACTACCGGGATTTCTACACGCGCTTTGCCCCGTTCGACGCGCGGGCCGTGCCCGTGCGGGGCGCCAACGTCGACCAATCCATGCAGAACTCTGATGTGTTCGGCGGCCGCCTGACCGTCAAGACCCCGCTGGGGGCCGAAAAGAACACCCTGCTGATCTGGGGCGCAGACTTCAACCACGAGCGCACCGACATGCCGATCGACATTTTCGATCCCGCCGCCTATGACGCCAGCGGCGGCCTGGTGTTCAACAAGACCGGGCGCCTGATGTACATGCCCCCGGTCACCACGCGCAGCCTCGGCGGCTTTGCCCAACTGCAGCACAAGTTCAACGAACAATGGTCGGTGGAAGGCGGTGCGCGCTACGACCGCGCCCAGGCCAGCTTCAACGACTTCACGCCGCTGTCGCAGTCCAAGCTGTCCACCCCCCAGCCGGTGGCGGGCGGCACCGTCAAGTACAACGCCTGGACCTACAACCTGGGCACGGTGTTCGCGCCCACCAAGGGGCATGAACTCTATGCCTCCTACAGCCAGGGCTTCGAGCTGCCCGATATCGGCGTGGTGGTGCGCAATGCCACACCAGCCTTCAACATCGGCAACTCCAACCTGCAGGCGGTCAAGACCAACACCGTCGAAATCGGCTGGCGCGGCAAGTTCGCCAACGTCATCGCCAACCTGGGTGCCTTCCAGTCCGAGTCGGATCTGGGGGCTGTGCAAAGCTTCAACAACGGCCTGACCCTGCTGCGCACCAAGGAAAAAATCCATGGGCTGGAAGGCAGCCTGGATTACTTCAGCGACGACGACCACTGGAGCACCGGCGGCAGCTTCACCTGGATGAAGGGGCGTGAACTTCCCCAGAATGCGGCCCAGTACCAGGACATGACGGGCTACCGCATTCCACCCCTCAAGCTGACGGCCTATGTGGAGTACCGCCCCAGCGCCAGCTGGAGCCACCGCCTGCAGGCCAGCTCCTATTCCTCCAAGGACTACCGCCTGGATGGCAAGACCAGCTTCGGCCGCTACAACACCAAGGGCTACACCACGCTGGACCTGATCAGCCAGTGGAAGATCGACCCCAAGAACCGCATCTCCCTGGGTGTGGAGAACCTGCTCAACCGCAACTACTACCCGCTGTACAGCCAGCTGCTGCGAAGCAACAACAACACCAGCCGCCTGCCCGCAGCAGGCACGGTGCTGCGCATCAGCTACGCACACACCTGGTAAGCCGGTCTGATGTCGGCTGACCCGCCCATGGCGGTAGCTGCCAGTGGCCTGCAGTCACCTGCAGCGCCCTGCGGCCACCGTGGTGGCGGTGTTTGCATGGCCAGAACGCGTGTCCACACCCGCTCTGGCATACCGCCCTGCACACCGCTGCAACCCGCCGTGCGCGGCACTGGTGCATGCGTGTGTGGAAGGGCAATTGAACGTACCAACGCTGCAAACCCGGCCCTGCAACGCCAGCGTTGCGGACCTGGCGCAAGCCCGTGGTGAATGGCACACAGCACGGCACCGGGCCGGATTTTTCCGGCCACCGTTTCCGGTTTGGCTGCACTGGCTTGCATAATGCAGGCCATGCAAGCGCTGCGCTCCTCCCTGTCACTGACCCGCCTGGTTCTGGCGTGGTTCATGCTGACCTTGGGCATCGCAGTGGCCTCGCCCATCGTGCACCCCCGCGCCATGGAAGTGGTCTGCACGGCAGGTGGCAGCATGCAGGTGATCATGCTGGATGAGGACGGTCAGGCCGTCCCCGGCCCGCACCATTCTCTGGACTGCCCCTTGTGCCTGGCCATCACCACGCCGCCGGTGTATGAGTACCAGCATATAGCGCAGCCGCAGCCCCTGGGGCTGGCGCTGCAACCCATTGTCGCCGCGCGCATTGCCGCGCTGGTGGGGGCGCCGCTCCCGCCCCGGGGCCCTCCCGCTCTCGTGTAAGCCCCGTGCGACCGGCATGACTGTCGGCGCACGCCATCGCCGCCGGGCTTGGTCCTGCGCGGCTGGTTCCACTTGCACGCAGATCGTTCATGACCCGTCCCATTTTTGCTGCAGCGCCCCAAGGCGCTGCCCGTTTTCGCTCGTCCCTCGCCCTGCAACGCCCGCGCACAGCCCTGGCCATGGCCCGGCTGCCCTGGCTGCTGTCACTGGCATGGGCGGCTTCTCCCGGCTGGGCCCAAATCGCCACCGCTACCGCCACCGCACCCGCTGCCACGCTGGACACCGTCACCGTCCACTCGTCCGGCAGCACCGCCCTGGAACGCCCGGTCAGCACCGGCAGCCGCCTGGACCTGAGCCTGCGCGACACACCGGCCAGCGTGGAAGTCACCACCCGCGAACAGCTGGAGGCCAAGGGCGACAGCACGCTGGTCGATGCCATCACCCGCTCCACCGGCATCACCAGCCTGGGCCACCCCGGCAACAGCGGCAGCTCCCTGTCCGCGCGCGGCTTCACGGACACCACCTCCGTCATGCGCCTGTATGACGGCACCCGCCAGTACGGCGGCGTGGGCGTCAGCTTTCCGTTCGACACCTGGTCCATCGACCGCATCGAAGTGCTACGCGGCCCTGCCTCGGTCATCTATGGCGAGGGCGCCATTGGCGGCGTGGTCAACGTGATCCCCAAGAAACCCACGCGCGGCCCGGTGCGCAACGAAGTCCAGGCCACCATCGGAACGGACGGCAAGCGCGCCCTGGCCTTTGGCAGCGGTGGCGCCATCAATGACCAATGGTCTTACCGCCTGGATGTCAGCGGCGACCAGTCGGACGGCTGGGTGGACCGCGGTGATTCCAGCAACCGCACCGTGAGCGGCGCGCTGCGCTGGGACCTGACACCGGACTTCAGCCTCCAGCTCTCGCACGCCCAAGGCCGGCAAAAACCCATGCGCTATTTCGGCACGCCCCTGGTCAACGGCAGCCAGGACCCGGCCCTGCGCGAGCGCAACTACAACGTGGCCGACAGCCGCATCCGCTACCAGGACCGCTGGACCGAACTGACCGCCCAGTGGGCCCCCAGCAGCAGCACCGTGGTGCGCAGCAAGCTCTACCACATCCGCAGCGACCGCTACTGGCGCAACGCCGAAACCTATGCCTACAACGCCAGCACAGGCCTGATCGACCGTTCGGGCAACACCGAAATCGGCCACGACCAGACGCAGACCGGCAACACCACCGATGTCACCTTCACCGGCAGCCTGTTCGGCCGCCCCAACCAGGTGTCCGTGGGCTTCGATGTGAACCGTGCGACGTTCCAGCACAGCAACAACACCTACACCGGCAGCTCCGGCTCCGTGGACCCCTACCACCCCGACCCGGGCTATTACACCAGCGCGGTGCCCTACATTCCGCGCTACCGCAACCAGGCCGACCAGTACGCCCTGTTCGCCGAAGACCGGCTGGAGCTGAACGGACGCTGGTCCATCGTGGCAGGCACCCGGTTTGACCATGCCGACCTCACCCGCCGGGACCTGGTGGCGGGCAGCCAGACCTTCCAGCGCAGCTACTCCAACACCGGCTGGCGCCTGGGCACGGTCTACAAGCTCCAGCCGGATCTGTCGCTCTACGCCCAGGCCGCCAAGGCGGCCGACCCGGTGAGCGGCCTGCTCATGCTGTCGGCGGCAAATGCGGCTTTCGATGTATCCACCGGCAAGCAGTTCGAAGTCGGCCTCAAGCAGTCGTTCTGGGAAGGCAAAGGCGACTGGACCCTGGCCGCCTATACCATCACCAAGAACAATCTGCTCACGCGCGACCCCAGCAACCCCGCGCTGCGCATCCAGGTGGGCGAGCGTTCGTCCAAGGGACTCGAGGGCACGCTGTCGCTGCAGGCCACCCCGTCCGTGCAGGTCGACGCCAACGTGGCACTGCTCAAGGCCCGCTATGACGACTTCCGCGAATCCGTGGGCGGCGTTGCCGTATCACGCAACGGCAATGTGCCCACCGATGTGCCCGAGCGCGTGGCTAATGTCTGGGTGGGCTGGAAGTTCACACCCGGCTGGACGCTGTCGGGCGGCCTGCGCCATGTCGGCCAGCGCTACGCGGATGCGGCCAACACCCTCCGGTTGCCGGCCTACACCACCACCGACCTGGCCCTGCAATGGCAGGCCACGGCGGACACCACGCTGACGCTGCGCGGCTTCAACGTCTTCGACAAGCACTACTTCACCACCGCCTACTACACCACCAACCAGTGG
>PJUJ01000111.1_pt1 | contig 70417 bp, 62 predicted proteins | sample 1512321 | NCBI WGS metagenome assembly PJUJ01 (sample SAMN08177669, study PRJNA422409) | Feces metagenome, whole genome shotgun sequencing project. | isolation source: Chicken feces enriched on filter paper: beechwood xylan treatment | host: Gallus gallus | place: USA: Madison | collected 2015-01-15 | reverse complement strand
GCTGTGAGTGCGGATGGATAAATCAAGACTTAAATCTTTCAATAAGAGAATGGACTTGCAAAAATGGACACGTTTTAGACCGTGATTTAAACGCTGCAAAAAACATTCTGAAAGAAGGATTAAGAATAATATCGTCAGGAACTGGCGATTACACGGGCGGAGACTCAAATAAGACTTTGGCAACAAAGCACAAGTCTGTGAAGCCCGAAGCCCATTTGTCTTTAGCAAATGGGTAGTTCACATGTGGGGTGATAATAAAAAACCTGTACAAATAAATCCTTTAGGTGGTATAGCAATCAATATAAATAAAATATATAGTCATTTCAGTAAAATTGGAAAGAATTCTAGACGCTTGCAACGCGTATTTGAAAACGAATATAATATAGAAAGAACAAAGGCTCTTTGGAAGCCTTTGACCTTAGATTTGACGAATTTGAAAGGAGATTCTCTTTTTTATTTTCAAATGTATTTCCTGCCACAACCAGGTTTTCTGGAAAATGCAAGCTATTATGAAAAAGTAGAATATGTGGTAAAGAGTATGCGGATATATAGGGATTCAGCAGCAATAATTCATGAGTGAATGAAATTACCGAGATGGAATTCGCTAAAAGAACAATAGCTTCTCCAATCAGAGAAGCTATTGTTTTTATTACATAGGTACATAGACCACATATTTTGTATCGAAGAAATCTTCCTTGAAATAAGAAGACAAAGGATGCAATTCTGCTTTCAACTTCGATTCTTTAATCTCTTCTTTAAGGTCGCCTCCTTTAAGGTAAAGGATGCCGTTAGGAATTCCATTTTTGTCTTTTTTCTCGAATTTATTTCGGATCCAAGGTGTAAATTCTGCTAAGCGAGTTACCGCTCTGGATACCACAAAGTCATATTTGTAATCTAATTGTTCTACGCGCATATGGTCAGCTTCTACATTAGTTAAACCAATTGCTGCTGCCACTTCGCGAACAACTTTAATTTTTTTTCCAATCGAATCCACCAAATGAAATTGTACTTCTGGAAACATAATTGCTAACGGAATACCTGGGAAACCCCCACCGGTTCCAACATCCAAAATGCGAGTGCCAGGAGTAAACTCCGTTACGAATTTTGCAATGCCCAAAGAATGCAATACATGCTTCAAGTATAAACTTTCGATATCCTTACGGGAGATGACATTGATCTGGTCGTTCCAAAAAGGATATACCTCCGCTAATTTAGCGAACTGCTCTTTTTGTTTTTCCGTAAGACGTGGAAAATAGTTGTAAATAATATCTACTGTTGGATTCACGATTCCTTGTATTTTAAATAGTGATAGAAAATAGCTTAGATTTTAAAGCTATTTCCAAGATTTTTGTTTCTTTTTTCGGTTAAATAAACCGTTCAAACAGATGTAAAAATAGTAAAAGACATCCAAAATGAATAACCAAGCTAATAAGTCTTTGACTGCTAGTTTTTTATAAATGGATGAAAATACAATCAACTGGCAGATAAAACGAAGAAAGAATATTCCTACGCCAACAAACCATAGTGATGGATAGCAGGCTATACATACCATTAGCATTACATAAAATAAAAAAGCAGTAACTAATTGTGTGCCCAGCATTCGCTGATGCGATTTTTTGTAAAGTACGGAAGCTCCTGCATGTCTTGCTTTTTGTTTATAATAGCTTTTCCAAGTTTCTTTAGGATTTGAGTAGACATGAGCATCGGGATGAATTGCTATATTCACGTTATGTCGAGTAGCATTATGGTTGACAAATAAATCATCATCACCCGATTTGATATGCATGTGTGCATTAAAACCTTTGCCTTTGAAAAATAATGCCTTTAGATAAGAAAGATTACGGCCGACGCCCATATAGGTGTTGCGTTTTAAGGCATATGATAAATAACTCATAGCTGTATGCGCCGTTTCAAAACGAATTAGTTTATTTAAAAAACCAGACTTTTTGAAATAGGGTGAATAACCTAAAACAATTTCTTTACCTTCAGAATAGGCTCCAGCGATTTCTTTGAGCCATTGATTACTTTGAGGTTGACAATCGGCATCTGTCATAATCAGCACATCATGCTGAGCAGCTTTTATCCCTAATGTCAATGCGAATTTTTTTGAATTCTTTAATTTGATATGCTCTTTGATGTCCACAATTCGCAGGTGCGGATATTGACGTTTGAAATCTTCTAATACCCATTTTGTCTCATCTGTCGAAAAATCATTTACCACAATGACTTCAAAATTGGGGTAATCCTGCACTAGCACACCAAGTAAAAATTGCTTTAAGTTTTCTTCTTCGTTGTGCGCACAAATTAAAACAGAAACAGGCTGTAGGTTTGTAGAATCTTGATAACTTTTGACTTTGTAAGAAGACAGTTTGCTGTAGACAAATAAGATATAATACAGTTGTATAAGCAGAAATATGCCTAAAATGCCGTAAAGCAGGTAAGGAATTTTTATAACAATGTCTAAATCAATATTCATATGAAGGTTCAAAGATAGAATGATATTTTCTAAAATTATCATCAAACAGTTAAGAATTGCTAATAAAATAGAGCAGATGCCGTAGGCTCAGATTTTTATAGTATTTTTGCACCTGATTTTTAATAAGTATATGAAATTTACGCTTCAAGCTCAAGATAAACTTTCCAAAGCACGTGCGGGGGTATTAGAGACAGCTCACGGGAAAATTGAAACTCCGATTTTTATGCCTGTAGGAACTGCAGGAACAGTGAAGGCTGTGCATCAACATGAATTAGTGAATGATATCCAGGCTCAAATTATTTTAGGGAATACCTATCATTTGTATCTGAGACCGGGATTGGATGTGCTAAATAAAGCAGGAGGAGTGCACAAATTCAATGGTTGGGATAAACCTATTTTGACAGATTCGGGAGGTTACCAAGTATATTCTTTAACTGAAGTACGTAAAATCCGCGAAGAAGGTGTGACATTCCGTTCGCATGTGGATGGATCAAAACATTTATTTACACCTGAGAATGTAATGGATACCCAACGTATCATCGGTGCCGATATTATAATGGCATTTGATGAGTGTACGCCATATCCTTGTGATTATAACTATGCTCGTCGTTCATTAGATATGACCCACCGTTGGTTGAAGCGTTGTTGTGATCGTTTTGATAGTACAGAACCTTTATATGGTTACGATCAGACATTGTTTCCGATTGTTCAAGGTTCGGTATATAAGGACTTGCGTGCGAAATCAGCAGAAGTAATCGCTTCATTTGAGCGCGAAGGAAATGCTATCGGTGGTCTTTCGGTAGGTGAACCAGCAGAAGAAATGTATGCCATGACCGAAGTGGTAACCAATATTCTTCCGAAAGATAAACCAAGGTATTTGATGGGGGTGGGTACGCCAATCAATATTTTGGAAAATATTGCTCTTGGTATTGATATGTTTGACTGTGTGATGCCAACTCGTAATGCGCGTAATGGTATGCTTTTCACTCGTAATGGTATTATCAATATCAAAAATGAAAAATGGAAAGATGATTTCTCTCCAATCGAAGCTGAAAGTGATTTGATGATGGATCAGGTGTATACAAAAGCGTATTTAAGACATTTGATTAAATCCCAAGAAATCTTAGGGGCACAAATTGCTTCTTTGCACAACTTACATTTTTATTTGTGGTTGGTAAAATCAGCTCGTGAGAAAATTGTAAAAGGTACATTCTACGATTGGAAAGAAAAAATGGTGAAAATATTAGGACAACGTCTGTAAACATTTTTACTTTTCAAATATTACTATTTAATTTGAGGCAATGAATATCATCGATCGCTATATCTTCAAGAAATACATGACTACCTTCGTTTTTACGGTAGCCATTTTCATTGTTGTCATTGTGATTTTTGATATTTCTGAGAAACTGGACGACTTCCTGAAAAATAAGGCTTCATTTGTTGATGTGTTGCTTAAATATTATGCATTGGGGTCAGTTCCATTTTTCTTGAATATGCTGACGCCATTGATCAACTTCATTGCGGTGATTTTCTTCACTTCTAAGATGGCAGATCAAACGGAGATTGTTCCTATTCTGAATGGCGGTATGAGTTTCAACAGAATGTTGCGACCTTATCTATTCGGCGCAGGAATTATCTTTGCATTTACACTTATTTCCAATCTTTGGATTCTTCCAGCGACGAACCGAATTAAAGTAAATTTTGAAAATGTCTATGTCAAGCCGCATAAGGTGAGTACAAACACGACTTCTACCCATATGCAAATTGACAGCAATACCTATGTGTTCATTGAAAATTTTGATACCAAAGCAGCTATAGGCTATAATTTTGTGTTAGAAAAATTTGATGGAATCGAAATGACGGAGAAGCTGATGGCTGATCGTGTAGTCTGGGATTCGACGCAGAACAAATGGCGTATTGAAAATTATACCAATCGTATTATCACAGGTCTCAAAGAGAAAATGGATAAAGGTGATAAACGGGATACAACGCTGGATATGTTGCCAAGAGACTTCGAAACTTACGAGAATGTCTTTACTGCGATGACTACCAAAGAGTTGAATGAGCGTATCACCAAAGAACAAACTCGAGGTACAGGTATGATGACGGATTTGCTTTTAGAAAAGTATAAACGTTGGATCAGTCCATTTGCGGCATTCATATTGACCATGATGGGTGTAGCGCTATCTTCAAAGAAAGTCCGCGGTGGTATCGGTTTAAGTTTGGGTATTGGTATTGGTTTGAGTTTTACTTTCTTAGTACTGAATCAGTTTACGACGATGTTTGCCTTAAAGGGCGGTTTTCCTCCTTTGTTAGCCGTGCTTACACCAAGCATTATATTTTTAATCTTAACACTTATTTTGCTCAAAAAGGCGCCAAAATAATTTATCTATGAATTTTTTTACTCGCAATCGTAATTTGTTAATATTACATTTTACGGTGCTTATCTGGGGCTTTACAGGAGTCCTTGGTTCTCTAATTTCTACACCCGCTCTTCAATTGGTTTGGTATCGTGTGATGATTGCAGCGGTCACCTTAATCGGTTATCATTTAATTATTCGTGAAAAAATCCTAGTCCCAACACGAGATATTCTTAAGTTTATGGGTGTCGGCTTATTGGTGGGGTTACACTGGGTGTTATTTTTCCAAGCGATAAAAGTTTCCACCGTTTCGGTGACATTAGTGTCACTATCATCCTTGACGTTATTTACATCCATCTTGGAACCGTTGTTCTATAAACGCAAATTATCCATAGGTGATATTGTGGTCGGATTAGTTATTATCTTAGGAATATACTTGATTTTCAAATTTGAGTTTAAATATTGGTTAGGGATATCACTAGGTCTAGCTGCAGCATTGTGTGCAAGTGTGTTTTCTATCTTGAATGGAAAGATGGTTCAGAAAACCAAACCGAGCATTATTACTCAATATGAAATGATAGGCGCGTTTTTAGGTGTGTCTGTTGTGCTGCTAGCTACAGGGCAGTTTGATCAACATATGCTATTGTCTACTTCTGATTTCGTGTATTTATTTCTTTTAGGCTCTGTTTGTACAGCGTTAGCTTATGTACTGGGTGTTGCTGTGATGAAAGAGTTATCAGCTTTTACTGTGGCGTTGGTGACGAATTTAGAACCTGTATATGGGATTATGTTGGCTTTCTTCTTTTTGGGAAGTACAGAGAAAATGAGTACCGGCTTTTATGCTGGAGCAATTATTATATTGGGTGCGGTATTTATTTATCCTACATTGAAAACAAAAATTCAGCAATTAAAAGCTGCTTAATAAAACAAATAAGTCCGATGATGAATCGGACGTATTTGTTTTATTTCGTTTCTTCTTCCGTATCGGCGATTTGATCAGGTTCATCTCCACATATGACAGATAGATCGACTTGCTTCTCGTTTTTTAATTCGTGTGTTTCTTTATCATACATACCGTTAAGTTCATCGACAATGGTATCTTTCCAAAGTGGTGTTCCCGTAAAGTAAGCAGCGCGTCCAATCATGTGTGCAGCAATAGGAGAGGTTATGATCAAGAAAAAGGTTATGGCCAGAGCTTTGGTACTTACCGAAATATCAGGGAAGATAATAGCCGCACAAAATAATAATAAACCCACACCCAATGTCGCTGCTTTTACCGTAACTGAAAGTCGCAGATAAAAATCGGGCATTCGTAATATTCCCAACGAAGCAAAAAATATTGCAAAAGCACCTACCGTGCTTAATATTCCTATTATAATATTAATCATCTTCTCTTTTTTCTATGTAAAATGAAAAGGCAACGGTGCCCAAAAATGCGATCAGTGCCAACATTATCGCTACATCCAATAATACTTTTTGGTTAGAACGGATGGTAAAAATCGTAATGATACCTATACCAATGGTGATGATGAGATCCAAGGCAATTACACGGTCAACGACTTTTGGACCTTTGATCAAACGAATAAATACCAAAATAACGGATATCGTTAATATCGGTAGTATGAAATAATCAAAATATGTTTCTAATGTCATCGTATAGCCTCCAATAATCTTCTTTCTAACCCAGTCTTCATATCACGAACAAATTTTTCTGGATTATTGAGATACATCACATGGATGTACATCGTTTTTTTGTCTTCACTGATGTCAATAATCAACGTTCCAGGTGTTAGCGAAATCATAGTAGACAGCAAGTTTATTTCTGTATCAGTTCTAGCATTCAAAGGGAATTTTACTATTCCAGGTTTCATAAAGTACTTAGGAGTCATTACATCATAAGCGACCTGCACATTTGCTTTTATCATTTCCCATATGAAATAGAATATAAAACTTATTATACGCGGCACTTTAGAAAAGTAACTGCGGTCACCATCCGTGCGGTTCATGACCCATAGAATTCCGAATCCGAGCATAAACCCAAATACAAAATTCGTATAATACATGGAACCTGTTAGTGCTACCCAGATAAACGATAGCAGTAAGTTCATCAAAAACTGTTTAATCATACTACTAATTTTGTTTTCCCAATACCGCTTCTACATAACTCGAGGTGTCGACCAATTGACTGGCAATTTGATCCACCAATTTGACTACAACTTCTGCATTTATCCCGATGAATACGGTTGCTATTGCCAATAATGCAATGGGCATTACCAATAATATTCTTCTTGCCAAAGGCATGGGATTGTATTTGTCTTCTATATTTACTTCTGAAGGAACATCTTTCCAAAATACTTCTGACCACATTCGAGCGATGACGAATAAGGTTACGAAACTTCCTAAAACTAATGCTGCGACAAAAGCATATTCGCTAATATTAAATGCCTCTTTGAAAAGAAATATTTTAGGCCAAAAACCTGATAAAGGTGGAATCCCTACTAATGAAAATAACACCAATGCAATTAATAATGATATTTTAGGATACTGTGCATAGATTCCACCCAAGGATTTCATATCCATCGTTCCACGCATTTGGCGAATGAGACCAGCAATCAAAAACATATTAGTTTTGACTAAAATATCATGGAATAAATAGAATACAGTTCCCATCAAAGCTACTTTAGTGAACATTCCAATACCACCAATCATAAAGCCTATATGGCAAACAATTAGATAAGAGAACAATCTTCTAATGTTTAATTTTATTAATGCACCTAGGCTTCCTGTAACAATAGTTAGTACAGCCAATATCATTAAAAGATTGCGTGTGAATTCATCAGGAATAAATATCAAACTAAATACACGCAACATGGCATAAATTCCTACTTTGGTTAAAAGTCCACCAAACGTAGCGGCAACAGCCGAAGGCGGGGTGTGGTAAGAGGATGGTAACCAATAGTACAATGGAAAAACAGCTGATTTGATTCCAAATCCTAATAAAAAGAACGTAGAAGTGATACCAATCAAAAACTGATTATTTACCAATTTTATCTTTTGGGAAAGATCGGCCATATTCAAAGAACCTGTTATTCCATATAGGATTCCTATTCCTGTTAGGAAAAAAGTAGAGGCTAGGATGTTTAATGCCATGTATTTAACGGCTCCTTCAAGCTGTGTTTTTCTTCCTCCTAAAGTCATGAGTACAAAAGAAGAAATGATAATCACCTCAAACCAAACATAAAGGTTGAAGATATCACCCGTCAGAAAAGCACCATTCAATCCCATGACCAAAAAGTGGAAAATCGGAAAGTACCCATAGAGCATTCGCTGTCTATTAATTCCAGTTGAGGAAAATAATGAAACGGCTAAACCCGCCAAAGAGGTAATCAATACCAACGTACTACTCAACAGGTCGGCTACAAAAACAATCCCAAATGGAGATTCCCAATTGGAAGCATTCAACGTCAAAATACCTTGGTCTTGTACTTTGGACAGTAATCGAATAGCAACCAAAACACCAAGAAATGAACCAATACCGCTAATGTAGCGTTGTGTCACTGTTTTACGCCAAGCTATTAATTGGAGTATAGCAGTAAATAAATGTATAAATACCGGACCTAAAATGTGATTGTCAATCATATATCTTCCTCCTCCGGTGTATTTAAATCGTCCAAATCATCCGAATCAACAAGCGCATATACACGCTTCAATAACACAATAGCGAATGCCGTCAAGGCGAAACTGATTACGATAGCGGTCAATATTAAGGCTTGAGGAATAGGATCTGCATAGCTATCTTGAAACATTTTTAGTGCTTCATCGATAACAGGAGGTTTCCCTTTTGTAATTCCTCCTAACAAGAATATCAAAATGTTTGCGCCGGTACCTAAAAACATAATACCTAAGAGAAGTTTCACCATACTCCTCCGTAGTATAAGGTACACACCAGCACCATATAGTAATCCAATTAATATGATAAGTAATAACTCCATTAACCTTTTTCTTCTAAATTATTTAATGAAATAGTGAAAAGAATCGTTAACACCACTCCAATAACTACCAAATACACGCCTAAGTCAAAAAATAGAGAAGACCCAATCATTCCGATGAAAGGAATAGGTTCTTCAAACCATAAGCCAGTCATAGGGGGATACCCCAACAATAATGGTAGTGTAACGCTCAAAGCTGAAATAGCCAATCCTGTAGGAATAAGGGATAAAGGCTTTCTTTTCAAAATCTTCATAGTTTCCTCTGGTCCATTAGCGAAACTATGCAATACAAAAGCAATGGATGCCACCAATCCTCCAACAAATCCTCCTCCCGGGTAATAATGTCCACGAAGTAAAAGGAAGAAAGAAAACAGTAACAGTATTGGCAACAAATATTTAGTTGCAGATTGTAATATGGGACTTTTCATTATTCTTTCTCCGTCGATTTTAAACGTAAACGAATCAAACTATACACACCTAATGCAGCAATACTCAATACCACTGTCTCAAACATCGTATCGATACCTCTAAAGTCAACCAATATGACATTCACTACGTTCTTACCTTTTGCTAATAAATAAGCATTTTCCCCATAGAAATCCGAAATTTCTGTGGAAATAGGTTCGGACCATACTTTGAACGCTACCAAGGATAGTATTATACCAAATCCAGCTGCTACTAAAGCGTCACGCACCAAAATAGTGTTACTTGTCAAGTTGACAAAGGGTGGTAATTTATAAAGAACTAACACGAATAGTACTGTTGTCAATGTGTCAATAGTAAATTGTGTCATAGCCAAATCTGGAGCACTGTAGATTACAAAAATCAAACAGATACAATAGCCGATAACACTCATCGCCACTACAGCTGTTAGTCTAGAAGCTGCGGTTACGACAATATATACAGCACCAATTAATATGAGTACAATCGCTACTTCATACATGTCGGGATAAGTCAAACTCCAAACATCCAACTTACTTGGTCCGCTCAACCACAACCTATAAGCAAGAAGGGCTTCAGCGAAAAGAATAATTTTAAGATGATACGATCGTAAATATCCGTTGTGGAAAATATTAGTATACCACTGTCCAAAACGAATAATATCGTTAGCATAACCTGTGATTATACGTTGTGGAGAGATAGAATTTAATTTTTCTACGGCTTGTAATTTGGCTTGACTTGGTTTATTGATTAGGAAAACAATTGTTCCAAGTACTAGTGTTACTAAGCTTAAAATAAAGACCGTATTAAATCCATGCCATATTTTAAGGTGAGCGGAAGTATTATTTCCCCAAATTGCATTGGAAGCTGCATTGGTGATAAAATCTCCTGCAACGGCCGGAAGAAGACCGAAAACAATACCTAATAAAGCCAGTAAAAGCGGAGGAATCCACATCGCTTTGTACGGCAAATGCACTTTTTCAAACACTTGAGGTAATTCTCCAATAAAGGGTTTAATGCCTGCCATGAAACCTGCAGCTACTAAGCCAATATTAGTCACAACTGCTGCTCCTGTCAGTATCCAAACCCATTCTGGTAAATTGTAATGTAAAGTAGCTTCATAGATTAAATCCTTTCCAATAAACCCAAATGTTAAGAAAGGAAAACCTGCGCTGGATAATGCTGCTAAAATACCTGCAACAGCCACAGGGCCTAAAACTTTTCTTAATCCAGATAAAACGGTGATGTCTCGAGTATGCGTCTCATGATCCACAATACCCGTGACCATGAATAATGTAGCTTTATATAGCGCATGAACTAAAATAAATACTGCGGTAGCTATCATCGCCTCCAGTGTACCGACACCCAACAAGAACGTTAATATACCTAATGCCGAAATGGTCGAATAGGCCAAAATAGCCTTCATATCTATACGAAACAACGAATGTATGGAGGCGTACAACATGGTAATTCCACCTACAATTAATAAGGTCGTGTTCCAATATTCATGACCTCCTAATACTGGAGTGAATCTTGCTAACAGATATATTCCTGCTTTGACCATCGTAGCGGAGTGTAAGTATGCCGATACTGGAGTAGGTGCTTTCATGGCTCCTGGTAGCCAAAAATGAAAAGGAAACTGTGCTGATTTAGTAAAAGCGCCCACAAAAAGTAACCCAATAATTAAAGGGTATTGTTGGTGATTGAGAATTAGATCGCGCTGATCTATTAATTCTGAAATGGTGTATGTACCAGCAATATTTCCTATCAATACTAAAGCTAAAAGAAGAAAGAATCCACCAAACCCTGTTATGCTAAGCGCTGTTAGTGCACTTTTTCTAGAATCAGGATTATCATTGTTAAAGCCAATTAAAAAGAAGGAACTAATACTTGTCAATTCCCAAAAAACGAATAACAACAGTAAATTGTCCGATAGCACCACTCCGAGCATAGCTGACATGAAAAGCAGTAAATACCCGAAAAAACGGTCAAAATACGGATGTCCTTTGAGGTATGCTCTCCCGTAAAAGAATATACAAGCACCAATTCCTGTTATAAGTAAGGAAAACAAGAGGGATATACCATCCAAATGGAAATCAAAATTGACACCTAATGTCGGCACCCAGTCAATATGTTGGACTAAGGATTTTCCAGCTGAAATGATTGGAATTTGCGTAGCAAAATATATAAATAATAGGGTAGGCAGTATGGGGAGTAAAATACTCCATTTGGCTTTGAATTGCCTGCCGAAAAATATGAGAACTATAGAAAATATTAATCCAGATAATACAGTTAATAGCATGTAATCTTTATTATGGATTTACGGATTCCATAAAAATAGTAAAAATGAGCGGTTTTTGAAGGCTTAAATTATGAGTTTTCGAATTTTCTGTGGTTTAATTACCAATATTTATTTATAAAAGCTAAGAGCTTTGGATACGAATCATTCAAGTCATTATCAAATAAAACATGAAATGAAGTAGGGTATTCATGATACGCTGACGGTATATTTAATTGTTTTAGCTTTGCGTCCAAATCTTTAGAGTGGTCTTTGGGGACAACTGGATCCAACGCGCCGTGAAAAGAAATGGTTGGCTTTCCATTGGTTTTATTTAGAATAGCATATGGACTAAAGGAACTATAAAGTTGTTCGTTCCATTTTTCACCAAAAAGAGGAATAAGTAAATCTTCCACGGAGATAAATAAACCCAGATTAAATGAATCGTACCATTCTTTGGCATCTAATCGTGTAGGACCAAAATAGTTTCCAACAGATTTAATGTTCTTGTTTTCATATTTATAGGCATAGTTCATAGCTAAATGGGAGCCTGAGCTTGCGCCAACCAGCGCGATTTTTGTGCTAATATTAAATTTATTAGCATTTGTTATTAAAAAATTAATTGCTTTTTCAACATCATGAAGTTGTTCCTGAATTAAAACAGATTGCCCATCAATATAACGGTAGTTGATATTTGCCACAGCAATATCAGGTGCTAACCGCCTAATAGCTTCTACAGATGCTTTTAAATCGCTTTTATCTCCACTTATCCAAGCACCTCCGTGGATCATAACAATAAGCTTCGTATTTGCATTTCTATTTTCGGGTAAGTACAAATCAATTTTATGTCTTGCATGTTCTCCGTAAGCCGTGTCTATAATTTCTTTATAGCTCGTGTTTAAATCTAACGCTTCGTAGTCATCATCTTTACATGAATATAAGATGATTGTGGCTATGAATAATAAATATAACTTTCTCATAATTAGGTGGTATAGGTGCTAATATACTGACTTTAGTGAAAAGTAGTATAATAAAAAAAGGATAGCTTTTTGGCTATCCTTTAAATGTAGTTGTTACTTTCTAAGCTTTTCAGCACCCTCAATGATTTTTTCTACTACCGTAGGGTCTTGTAGTGTTGATGTATCTCCTAAACTGCCCAATTCGTTTTCTGCTACTTTGCGTAAGATTCTACGCATAATTTTACCTGAACGCGTTTTTGGTAAATCGCTTACAAATTGAATAATATCTGGTTTGGCAATAGCCCCAATCAAACGAGTTACCGTTTGTAGGATGTCTTGACGAGTTTGATTTTCGTCGATATGGTGATTGGCAATGACATAAGCGTAAATACCTTGACCTTTTACGGGGTGAGGATAACCTACAATTGCAGATTCAACTACATCAGAGTGCATGTTGATAGCGTTTTCAACTTCCGCTGTACCGATACGGTGTCCAGAAACATTCAATACATCATCCACACGTCCTGTAATGCGGTAATAACCTTCGGGGCTGCGGTAACAGCCATCACCTGTAAAGTACATATTCTCGTAAGTAGAGAAATATGTTTGTTTACAACGCTCGTGGTCGCCCCAAGTTGAACGTAACATGCCTGGCCAAGGGAATTTGATGCACAAATTACCTGAAACATCGTTGCCTTCTATTTCTTTACCATTTTCATCCATCAAACATGGTTGAACGCCGGGAAGAGGTAATAATGCGTAACCTGGAATTTCAGGTGTAATACCTGCGATAGGTGTAATCAAGTGACCACCATTTTCAGTTTGCCACCATGTATCTGCAATTGGACATTTTCCTTTACCTACTTTGTCTTTGTACCAATGCCACGCTTCCTCATTGATTGGCTCGCCTACAGAACCCAATACGCGTAAAGATGATAAGTCCTTAGAGTCTACATATTCGTCGCCAAAGGCCATCAATGAACGAATAGCTGTTGGAGCTGTATATAGAATATTGACTTTGTATTTGTCCACAATATCCCAATATCTACCTGCATCAGGGAAAGTAGGGATACCTTCAAACATTAATGAAGTAGCACCTTGTGAAAGTGGTCCATAAACGATATAACTATGACCTGTAATCCAACCAATATCAGCAGTACAGAAATATACTTCTCCTGGTTGATATTGGAAGGTGTTGGCAAATGTATAGCCCGTATACACCATATAACCTCCAGTTGTGTGTACTACACCTTTTGGCTTTCCTGTCGAACCGGAAGTATACAAAATAAACAACGTGTCTTCTGCATCCATTTCTTCTGCAGGACAAGCTGGATTACCTTGTGTTTCTACTTTTTTAATTTCGTCTTCCCACCACACATCACGACCTTTAATCATCGAAACTGGCGTACGAGAACGAGTCAAGACAATAACTTTCTCCACGGATTTACACTGCATCAAGGCGTCGTCTACGATGGATTTAAGTTCCAATACTTTTGGACCTCGGAAACCACCGTCAGCTGTTACTACTAATTTACACTCCGCATCATTGATACGATCCGCAATAGATTGTGCAGAGAAACCACCAAATACGACAGAGTGAATGGCACCAATACGAGCACAGGCTAATACAGCAATTACTAATTCAGGGACCATTGGTAAATAAATACACACACGGTCACCTTTTTTGATATTGTTATTCTTTAATACGTTAGCAAATTGTTCAACTTTGTTTAAAAGTTGTTTATAAGTCAACACACGGTGCGCTTCAGTAGGATCATTCGGTTCCCAAATGATGGCTGGTGTGTCGCCATTTTGATAGATATGTCTGTCTAAACAGTTTTCGGTAATATTTACTTTACCTCCTTCGAACCATCTGATATCTGGATCTTTGAAATTCCAATTTAGAACATTAGTCCATTTTCTTTTCCAAAAGAAATTGCTTGCAACATCTCCCCAAAATTCTTCTGGATTTTCGACACTTCTCTTATAAGCGTCCTGATACTCCTCAAAACTTTTAATTTGAAAACTCATCTCTCTTTCTCTAAAATTTTCTATAGGTTTATATTTTATTATACTTAGTTATCCAATTCAGACATTCATTTATTCAATGTGGCAAAATGCCTGATTTAGAGACTAATTTAATTTTTTTTGCCATTAAAAGCGAATGAGGCAAAGAGATTGTTACTAATTATCTGTGTAAAAGTGAATAAATTTTTGACGTGAAAAAGCTAGAACAGATTTGGAAATTTTTCGTGTTTACTAATTTGTTGATTGCCAGTGCAGCAGCAGCGCAGGTGCTTTTGAGTTATGAAATTTTTCACCTTTCTTACAATCTTTATATTGTCTTGTTGGAATTTGCGGCGACTCTATTACTGTATAATTTAAGCATCTGGATTTCGAAACCTAAAGATTATAAGCAATCACCTTACGAGCGAACACGGTGGATTTTTGGTAAAATGCCCATTTTTTGGATAATAAATGTCTTAGCAATTCTGCTTCTTCTGTATGCGTTAGCACAAATCCATTTTCAAACACTCCTGTACTTAGGATTTATTGGGGTGCTAAGTTTGGCCTATGCGCTTCCTCTTCTCAAAATAAAAGGTCAATGGAAAAGTTTTCGTCACCTACCTTATATAAAGGTGTTTCATATTGCTTTGATTTGGTCCTTAAGTACAGTGGGATTGGTCTATGTGGAAAGTGTAAATAATTTAGAAAACATCGCATGGGGCAGTTTGCTTTACTTGTTGAGTTGTAAATTTTTGTTTATTCTTCTAGTGACTATTCCTTTTGATATTCGGGATATGAAACAAGATTCTTATTATCACCTGAAAACGGTTCCTTTGGCTCTAGGAGAAATTAGAGCAAAATACCTCTGTTACCTTTTAGGGATATTGCATATTTTGTTGGTTTTGGCAATGCCTACATCGACAGAAATCAAAATAGGCTTGATACTATGTGATATTTTGGTGTTGCTAATTTTCAAAACCAAAATATTTAAAGAGCAAAACAACTTTCTAAATGTTTACTTGTTGGATTTACTTTTAGTAGGGCAGTATGCCCTATGTTTATTTAGTATTGAAGTCGCTAATAATCTTATCCGCTAAAATAGCTGAAAGCTTGAAGTAACTTTCAAAAGTCCAGCCTGCCACATGGGGACTTAAGATAACATTGTCTCTAGAGATTAAGTCCTGATACCAATCTTGCTCACCCAAAGCAGGGAATTTTTCGATAGGTAATACATCGAAAGCTGCTCCTAAAATTTTCCCTGAATCTAATGCTTTTAATACCGCAGGAACATTTACAATTCCCCCACGTGCACCCATCAAAAAGAAAATAGGCTTGCGGAAATGCAATAGATATTCTTCATCAATCAAACCTTTGGTTTCGCGTGTCAACGGAATATGAAAACTTACTACATCAGCTTGTTTTACAACTTCTTCCATCGAAACTTCTGTAGCATATTGATCCGAAAATCCCGTTTTGTATTTGTCGTAAGCAATGACTTTGACATCAAAACCTGAAAGTTTCTTCGCCATCGCTTGACCATTATGTCCATAACCAATCAAAGCAACCGTTCTTCCTTTGAGTTCATATCCACGGTTTTCTTCGCGTCTCCATAAGGCTTGGCGAATTTCCATATTGCCACGATTAAGATTATTCATCAAACTCAATAACATCCCAATCATATGCTCACCTACCGCATCACAATTTCCTTCGTTGGCAGGGAAAAGTTTGATGCCTTTTGATAATGCATAATCTTCATCTATATTGTCCATACCTGCGCCAGAACGACCAATTAATTTAAGGTGTGGAGCTAAATCGATGAATGCTTGATCGATCTGGAACTTCGAACGAATAATTAAGCCATCATATTGATTTATGACTTTTTCTGCGACGGCACGGGTAATATCAGGCTGGTAATTGTAGCTAATACCTGCTTTATCAAATTTTTCTAAAAGGACTTGATGTATGTCGTCAACGATAAGAATATTCATGTTCGCTTATTTTCCTATTTTCATAAAATCCACAGAGAGAAGTTGTGTCAAACCGGCCTGAGCCACACTTTTAGGTAGAATTTTCATAATATTATTTCTACAAGCTACCAAAAATGGATTATACCATTGCGAAATCTCTCCAATTCGCTTTGAAGTGTCTGTGATATATTTGGTGCGTTTCAATCTGCGTTGTTCAAAATTACGAAAAGCTTGTTGAATAGGTTTATTATCTTTCAATTCATCGACTAATACCGCTACATCTTCTAATGCCTGACAAGCGCCTTGTCCCATATTCGGGGTAGTAGCGTGACCTGCATCGCCCAACAGCAGTATATTACCGTAGGCAAAATGTGATAAAGGTTTAATATCTATTATATCATTCCAAATCAAATCTTCATTCTTTGTTTCAAAAAGAATAGTAGGAATTGGAGTGTGGTAGTCTCGAAAATGTTTTGTTAAATCCTGAACAGTGTAGTCTTTATAGACTGGGTTATTGTCTTTACTGTTGACACAAGCGTACCAATATATCCGATTTCCAACTAATGGCGTCATACCAAATCTACCTTTTACACCCCAAGTTTCAGAACCTTTGTCTAATTGAATACTGCTGTTGTCAATTGTAGCTCGCCAGCAGGTATAACCTGAATAACGCGGTGTAGAGTATGGAAGAAGTTGTTGTCGCAAAGGAGATTTTACACCGTCGGCTATAAGTAGATATTTACACTTTACTGAGCTTCCGTCCCTGAAAAATACGGTTATACCATTCGAATGCGGTTCAAAACGTAATGCCTGTTTGTCAAGAAATACTGTTTCTGAGGGAAGTTTGCTTAACAGATAAAAATGTAAATCTGCGCGGTGAATAGTGAAGTTATCTTGATTGTATTGCTGAGAAAGTTTTTGAGTGTCCGGAGCAAATAAAATATTTCCGTGCTGGTCTAATATATTAAAGGAATTGGTATAAAAGCCTATTTTTTCTACTTCTTCTTTTAGACCTAGTAAATCTAAAGCTTGCATGGCATTCGCTGCCAAGCCAAATCCAGCACCAATACCTTTGAGTTCTTTTGTCTTTTCGAAAACCACGAATTCACGACCCAATTGTTGAAGACCAATCGCAGCGGTCAATCCCGCTACGCCTCCGCCTATTATCGCAAATTCCGTTTCAATGTTCATATCATTTAGATTCGGAAATTTCGTTTGTCAACGCGACGAAATCAGCAACTGTTAATCTTTCTGCACGTAAATCGTATAGTGGATTGTCGCTCATTTTGTCTTTTGCAATTACCCCAGAAAGCGAATTACGTAAAGTTTTACGACGTTGATTAAATCCTGCTTTTACAACTTTCCAAAATAAACCTTCATCGCAACCCAAATCCGTTACTTTATTACGCGTCATTCGCATTACGCCCGAAAGAACTTTTGGTGGAGGGTTGAAAGCACCTGCTTTTACGGTAAACAAATATTCGACATCGTAATAAGCCTGCAAGAAAACGGAGATAATGCCGTATTCTTTGCTTCCTGGTTTGGCTACACAACGTTCGGCTACTTCTTTTTGAAACATGCCTGCCATTTGCACGACGCGGTCTCTTTCTTCCAAAACCTTAAATAAAATCTGTGAAGAAATATTGTATGGATAGTTGCCGATGACAGCCATTTTGTCTCCAAAATATTGGCTGAAATCCAATTGCAAAAAATCTCCGTGAATTAATCTGTCGCCTAATTGTGGGTATTTGTCTGCAAGATATTCAATGGATTCGTCGTCCACATCAATCAAAAACGTCTCGTATTCTTCTTTTTGCAATAAAAAATCTGACAATACGCCCATACCAGGACCTACTTCCAAAACTTGGGTGAAGCCTAAAGAAGTGTCCAGAGCATCAGCAATACGTTGTGCTGCATTTTTATCATTCAAAAAGTGTTGTCCTAAGTGTTTTTTTGCGCGTACCGTACCCATATTTTATCTTAAACAACAAAATTACTAAGTATATGGCAGATTGTGGTAAAAAGATTTCGTTAATTGTGGAGATTGAATGCACGATAGAATTCGGATTTACCTTCTTCTTTCTTATTTTTTTCCTATTTTTGATTTGAAAAACGCTAAAAACGATGAGTGATAAATTAAAAGTTGGTATTAGTATTGGGGACATTAATGGTATAGGTTTGGAAGTGATTATCAAATCGCTGTTAGACAATCGTGTATTGGATTTCTTTACGCCAATCGTATACGGTAATACCAAGAATGCTTCATTTCATCGTAAAGCGAACAACATCAATGACTTTAGTTTTAATGTTATTAATGATGTTGACCAAGCAAATCCCAAACGCCCAAATCTGATTAATTGTTGGCAAGAAGATGTTAAAATTTCATTGGGCGAGGAAAACGAAATCGGTGGAAAATACGCTTTTATATCGTTGGAACGTGCTACGGAAGATTTAATAGCTGGAAAACTAGATGCTTTAGTAACTGCCCCTATCAACAAACACAATATTCAAAGCGAAAATTTCACCTTCCCAGGACATACCGAATATTTACAAAGCAAAACCAATGCAGAAGATGTATTGATGTTTATGGTTTGTGATGAACTAAAAATTGGAGTTGTTACAGGGCACATTCCATTGAACGAGGTTGCAAGTAAAATTACAGAAGAGGCAATTTTGAAAAAATTGCGCATGATGAATGAATCTTTGAAAAAAGATTTCTGGATTCAAAAACCAAAAATTGCTGTGCTGGGATTAAATCCACACGCTGGCGACAATGGCGTGATTGGTACAGAGGACGATGCTATTATTGCTCCAACTTTAGAAAAAGCTAACCAAGAAGGAATTTTCTGTTTTGGTCCTTACCCAGCAGATGGTTTTTTTGCAGGTGATGCTTACAAAAAATTCGATGGGGTATTAGCTATGTACCACGATCAAGGCTTAATTCCTTTCAAACATATTGCTAGTCGTAAAGGTGTAAATTATACAGCTGGTCTTCCTATTGTTCGTACTTCTCCAGATCATGGCACAGGTTATGATATTGCAGGGAAAAATTTAGCTTCACATGAGTCTTTCTTAGAGGCAATTTTTACGGCAGTGCATATCGTCAAGAATCGTCGCGAGCAAGCTGAACTGTCCGAAAATCCACTAGCATTCCGTAAACTTTCAAAAGACAGAGATTAGTCAAATCGGGAGATTACCTTATATTTTTGACTCATTTTTCTTTTTATTTAAGTATTTTTGCCAACTAAATAGATCGGCAGGGTCTATGATATGTGCGCTATGACTGAAGACTTACAACATCCAATATTTTCTATTATCAAAGATTTAGCTGACAAAACAGGCACTGAAGTGTATGTGATTGGAGGCTATGTGCGGGATCGAATAATGGGTCGTCCTTTCAAAAATGATGTGGATATATTGGTTATTGGTTCGGGAATTGATTTCGCAACTAAGTTGGGTGATTTTCTACATACCAAAGTTGCGGTTTACAAATCTTTCGGTACAGCGATGTTGGTATACGACGGGCTGGACGTGGAGTTTGTTGGGGCTCGTAAAGAATCCTACCGTCGTGATTCACGCAAGCCTATTGTAGAAGATGGTACTTTGCAGGACGATCAAAATCGTCGCGATTTTACAATAAACGCAATGGCTTATTCGTTGAATAGTGCAACGTACGGTCAATTGCTAGATCCTTTTAATGGATTAGCAGATATTGAAAACCGCGTTATTCGTACGCCACTAGAACCAAAAGAAACATTTTCTGACGATCCGTTGCGTATGATGCGGGCAATACGTTTCGCAACACAATTAAATTTTAAAATTGATGTATCAGCTTTAGAAGCGATTGTCGAAACAAAAGATCGTATAAAAATTATATCCAGAGAACGTATTACAGACGAGATAAATAAAATCATTTTGTCTAAAAAGCCTTCTATTGGATTCAAATATTTGTTTGATACAGGTTTGTTGGAATTGGTATTCCCAGCGATGGCAAATCTGTATGGTGTAGAATATGTAGATGGTAAAGGCCATAAAGACAATTTTTACCATACTTTAGAAGTGTTGGACAATGTAGCGGAAATGTCGGACGACTTATGGTTACGTTGGGCAGCTATTATGCACGATATTGCGAAACCAGCTACTAAACGTTTTGATAAGCGTATCGGTTGGACTTTTCATGGTCACGAAGATAGAGGAGCACGAATGGTGCCGAAATTGTTCGCGGAGATGAAGTTGCCTTTGAACGAAAAAATGAAATTTGTTCAAAAATTGGTTCAACTACATTTAAGACCTATTGTTCTCGCTCAGGATATTGTGACGGATTCGGCTGTGCGTCGTTTGTTGTTTGAAGCTGGAGATGATATTGATGCGTTGATGTTATTGTGCCATGCTGACGTGACCACCAAAAACGAATTCAAAAAGAAGAAATACCGTGACAATTTTGAGTTGGTAAAACAAAAACTGAAAGATGTAGAAGAGCGCGATCATCTACGCAATTGGCAGCCACCAGTAACAGGAGAGGATATCATGCATGTTTTTGGCTTAGGGCCTAGCAAGCAGGTGGGTATTATTAAAAATGCGATTCGCGAAGCTATATTGGAAGGTGATATACCTAACGAACGTATGGCAGCTTATAATTTTATGCTCGAAAAGGCAAAATCCTTGAATTTAGAGCCAAAGCAAATATTGTCTTTAGAGACAACAAAATAATTTATAATTTTATAATTAGAAACTAAGCATCACTTAGTGTTATAGATATATGGCAGTTTATAGATTTAGAGTTACTTTCGAAGATTATGAAGATGTGTATCGCGATATAGATATGCCTTCAAAAGGTACATTTTTAGAATTACATCATGAGATACATAAAAGCACGGGCTATAATGCTGAGGTTTCATCTTCGTTTTATGTAAGTAATGATCAGTGGAAAAAAGGTACTGAAATAGCGCATCTTCCAAATCCCCGCAAGAAAGATACAGGCGTGTTAATTATGGAAGATATTCGTTTAAGTAAGTTTATCGATGACCCACATCAAAAATTTTATTACATCTATAATTTTGATAGACCATATGATTTTCATGTGGAATTGATAAAAATCTTGAAGGAAGAAGACGGTAAAGAATACCCTTCATTGTTTAAAGCTGTTGGTCAGGCACCAAAATTAATAGCTGCTGCTAATTTTCCTGTTTCTACGGATGACGATGAAGACGATGATTTTATTGAAGAAACTGCAACCGAAGAATATGGTGTAGATGAAGAAGATGACTTCGATTTGTTGGATGATGAAGAGGAAGAAGGCGAAGAGGGTGAAAAAGAAGAGTTCGGTGGCGGTGAGGACGATTATTAATTGATGTCTTCAACACAAAGAAATAAAAAAACTTTAGTCGTAGTCGTTGGTCCTACAGCAGTAGGTAAAACAGCTACGGCTATTTTATTGGCACAACATTTCAATACCGAAATCATCTCGGCTGATTCTCGTCAATTTTATCGTGAAATGACTATTGGTACAGCAAAACCCGACGCAGATGAATTAGCTGCAGCTCCACATCATTTTATCAATTCCCATTCTATCAAAGAAGAATATTCGGCAGGCGATTTTGAGCGTGATGCTTTAAAATTACTGGATGAATTGTTTCTAACCAAAGACATCGTTGTTATGGTAGGAGGGTCAGGTTTATTTGTTCGAGCGGTGTGTGAAGGTTTGGATGATTTACCTAAAGCTCCAGAGGGTGTTCGAGAAGCTTTGAATAAATCTTTTGAAGTACAGGGTTTAGAACCACTAAAATCTCGTCTCAAAGAAATTGATCCTGCTTATTATGCTGTGGCGGATATTGACAATCCGCAACGTGTCATCCGTGCTCTGGAAGTTTACGAAGCAACAGGTAATCCTATTTCTTTCTACCAAAAGAAAGATTTAGTACAACGTCCTTTTACTATTGTGACCATTGGATTGAATATGGAGAGGGAGAAGCTCTATGAACGTATTAATCTACGTGTAGACAAAATGATGGAAGCTGGGTTATTAGAAGAAGTAAAATCTTTAGCAGCCTACCGTCAAAAACCTGCAATGCTCACTGTGGGTTATTCAGAAATATTTGATTATCTGGATGGTACTGTATCCCTACAAGATGCTGTTGGCAAAATCAAACAAAATTCTCGTCGCTATGCCAAGCGCCAAATTACTTGGTTTAAAAAATACGGCAATACGACTTGGTTTGAACCTTATCAAACTGAAGAGATAATACATTTTATTATCAATTCTTTGTAGAGTATTTCCTACAGAAATCAAATTATATATTTCCCAATCTAATAGTGTAATCTTATTGTAAGATGCTGTTTTTTTAATTTCTTATGTTTTTTTTTGTTGGATAAGATACAGATAGCTTTTTGTTTATTTATTAACAGGACGCTTCTGAATTGAGAATAGAAATCCGTCCGTTTTGGATTAAAATTTGATAATTTCATAATTAAAAACTAAACTTTTTAATTATGAAATTATTTCAAATCGAAACAAATCTTCCAAAAGCAAATCAAATCCTCGATAGCAGCCAACTTTACGCATTAAAAATAAAAGATATGGCTTTGGATTATGCACCAAAAATACTAGGTGCTATATTAGTATATCTTATAGGAAGTTGGATAATAGGAAGAATAGCTAATGTAAGTAGTAAGATGATGATTCATCGCAAATTTGATGTATCTCTTCAAACCTTTCTTATTTCCTTGATTAAGGTTGGGCTGACAGTCATGATGTTCCTGGCGATAGTAGGCATGCTTGGGGTTAATATCACAAGTTTTGCCGCGTTATTAGCCGGTGCTGGTTTGGCAATAGGTGCAGCGTTGAATAGATCGTTAGGTAATCTTGCAGGTGGAGTAATGTTGATGATTTTTAAACCTTTCAAAGTAGGTGATATTATAGATGCTCAAGGTGTAGCAGGAGTGGTAGCAGAGATAGGGATTTTCTGTACTACAATTCTCTCGCCTGAGAATAAAACTATTATTCTTCCGAATGGCGCTTTATCAACTGGAGTGATAACCAACTTCAACACGCATGTTAATCTTCGTGTGGATTTGAAAATAGGTATAGCCCTAGATGTGGATATTGATCGTGCAAGAGAAATAGCTATTCAAGCGATGCTAAAACATCCGAAAGTTTTACAATCTCCTTCGCCTGAAGTAAATGTACTGGAAGTGGGAAATGGTATGACTACACTTGCTATTCGTCCGTATACCACGCAAGAAGATTATTGGGATGTGTATTTCGGCGCGCAAGAACTTGTTAAAAAAGCATTTGATAAAGAAGGAGTGGCAGGGCCAATTCCTACCAGAATAATTATCAATCAGAAGCAATAGTTTTTTATTATACAGTAAAAGGCTTCTCCACCTTGGAGAAGCCTTGTCGTAAACGATTATGATGTGAATTATAAAAAGTTGCTAATTACTCTGTTGATTTTCCAGCCTTCTGCGGTATTTGTCATATTTACGATATCTACACGAGTGAAATTCTCAAATATCATAGTCACTTTAGCTACTGCTGTATCTCCTGATTGATCCAAAATTTCGTATGAACTGGTACAACTGTAAGTTAGGTTATTGGTGTTTTCTAAGAATTTTCCGTACTCTTTTTTAGTCGCTTTTGAATTACTTGCTGCATTAACAAATTCAAAATCATCAGTTAACATCTCTTTCACAAAACTTTGTTTTCCTAATAGCGAAGCATCAATATAGTTTGATACGATTTTGCGAGATGCATAGTCTTTCATCGGGCTAGCTTTCTCGTTAGCGAATGAGCTTAATGATAAAACCATCATTACTACTGTTGCGATTGTTGTTAAATTTCTTTTCATGGTTGTTTATGCTTTAGTTTCTTAATTTTCTTTTGATATCTCAAAGGTATTGCGAAAAGGTATGCTCAAGAATGGGATTTAGACCAATGAAAGAGGAAAGTCGGTGAAATTCTGGGATTTCTCGGTGAGAATTTTTATCGAGGGAAGTCTATAAACAAAAAAGGTCTAGACATAATGCCTAGACCTTTCTGTATGATTTAAAATCAATTTATACGATAAAGTTCCATCCAAAAGGATCTTCTACCTTACCGTAACGTAATTGATTTAAATAATCTAAAACCTTGTTAGAAAACTCTCGGCCTTCTACTGGAGGTAAAGTATAGTCTGTTCCTTCAAACCCAATTCTATCAATATGAGTAATCGTAGCAGCTGTACCTGCAGCAAAAGCTTCAGAAACTTGGCCAGCTTTGATTCCATCGATTAATTCCTGAACGGAAACTCGACGTTGCTCTGCTTTGTAACCCCATTCTTCGGCTAATTGCATGATGGTACGTCTAGTTACGCCGTGTAGAATAGTATCTCCATGCGGTGTGATAATCGTATCACCAATACGGAATATTAAGTTTGCAGTACCTGCTTCTTCGATGTATTTATGTTCTAAAGCATCTGTCCACATAATTTGATCGTAACCTTCATCATTTGCTAATTGTGTAGGGTATAATGATAAAGCATAATTACCTGCATTTTTAGAGAAACCTACACCGCCTTCTGCAGCACGAGTATAGTGTGTCTCCACTTTTAGAGAGATAGGTTTGCTATAATAAGCCCCAACAGGACAAGTGATTACTACGAATTTGTATGAAATCGAAGGGTGTACACCCAATGCTGATTCCGTAGCGAACATAAATGGACGGATATATAAAGACGTACCTTCTTTCGATGGCACCCATTCACGATCGATATCTAATAATTGTTTCAAACCTCCTAAGAAAATTTCTTCGGGTACTTCTGGCATTTGTAAGCGAGAAGCTGATTTGTTGAAACGTTCCCAGTTTTTGTCTGGTCTGAAAATACTTACAGTTCCATCTTCAAATTTGTAGGCTTTGATTCCTTCAAAAATTGCTTGACCATAATGCAAAGCAGACATAGATGGACTAATAGTTAAATCGCCATAAGGGACGATGCTGACGTCTTCCCACTTACCGTTGTTATATTCAGCGACCAGCATGTGGTCTGACATGATTTGTCCAAACTTAAGATTGTTGAAGTCTACTTGCGAGAGTCTTGATGAATTTGTTGGCTCTACGCGAAATGAAATTTGTTCTGTCGCGCTCATTTTCACTTATATATTTTAGTTGGAATGCAAGTTAAAAAAAAAGATTTAGAGCTTCTTACTTATTTTTTAAATAGAGGGGTAACAATGCGAGTTTTTTATTGATATAAAGGAAACAAAGAAAAACAATAAAACTAAATAATCAGATTATGAAAAGACTTTTACTCGCATTAATGTTAATTGGATTTACATTTTTAGCACAGGCACAACAAAAGGAGCACGGAGATTTTCAAATAGGAATCTTCGGAGGTGCAAGTACACCGTTGAATAAGTATAAAAGCTACACGGATACGCAAATAGGCTACCATGGCGGACTATTTATGGATAAATATTTCTCTAGCAATACGTGGGGCATAGGAATTGACGCCCGTTATATGTTCAACGCAATCGCAAAACGTGATACATTCCATTTTGAAAATGGTTATTTGTCAACAGATTATTTAAATAAAGCTAGATTTCAGGATTTGGTTTTCACCTTAGGACCTTCTTACAAATACAGTAATAATAAATTCCAATTAGAGGCGTATTTGCGAGGAGGTATAATGATGCAGTCATTTCCAGAATATGTATCATCGATTACTTATCGCGATGCACGAGGCGAAACCACACACGCTATTGAGAAAACAATAAATGATCCTTCTAATAAAGCTAATTCTTGGGTTGGATTAGGCGGTTTGCGTTTCAATTATATGTTCACCCCTAATTTCGGAGCTTTTGCGCATATTGATTATGTACAATCATTAGGCACTAAGTTTGGCAATAAACCAAGTCGTTTTGTTTCTGAAAGACTAGAAGAATTAAATGTTAATCCTATTGAATCTACGACTACAGTTAAAGATTATGCTGATCATTATAGAACGGAAGCAAAAACTATTGAATATACCGTACATCAAACATTAAATACAGGTTTGGGAATTAAATATGTGTTTGGAAACACATCTAAAGTTACTGACAAGCCAGTGTCTCCTAAATATGATGATATTATAAACACCAAAATAGACGCAAAAGATTTACAGATTGTAGTGAAAGATAAGCAAACGAATTTGGCACTAAGTGGTGTTACGGTAAGTATAGAAGGTCAAGAGGTAGAAGAACGCTCTATTTCAGATGCAAATGGACAAGCTTCTAAATTAGAAAATATCAAACCAGGCAATTACACTGTCGTGGGTGAGAAAAATGGTGTTAAAACTCCTATTCTTCATCTGAGTGAAATAGATTTCAAAGGTAATTCGAAAGTTATTTTCAGAGAGATTTATCACGATGATCCAAGATTCACGTTGATTGGCGAAACATTCGATTGTAACATTGAACGCAACCTTTCGGGTATAAATACTGTTCTTACTAATTCAGAAACCAGAGAAAATATGAGTCAGATTTCAGACACAGAAGGAAAATTCATCTATCAACTGAATGCTCAAAGTGATTTTACAGTTGTGGCTAATCAACAAGGCCGATATTCTCAAACCGAACTGGTTTCGACAAAAGGATTAGATCGAAGCAAAACATTGTATGTGACATTGAAATTAGGCGTTTGTGATTTACAAAATAATGCAGCTTTTGTGTTGAAAAATATTCTATATGATTTTGATAAAAGCAACATTCGTCCTGACGCTGCTTTGGTATTAGATAATGTGGTTTCTATTATGAAGCAAAATCCTACGTTGAAAATAGAGCTTTCATCACACACTGATAGTCGAGGTAATGACGATTATAACATGAAATTATCGCAACGCAGAGCAGACGCAGCAGTAGCTTATATCGTTTCTAAAGGTATTAACCGCTCGCGTTTGGTAGCTAAAGGTTATGGGGAAAGCCGTTTGGTCAATAACTGTGGAAATGGTATAGATTGTTCGGAAGAGCAGCATCAAGAAAATCGCAGAACTGAAATTAAAGTATTAGAATACAATTAATAACAAAATATTATGAAAACATCACCTAAAGTTACTCCTGAATTGGAGGATGAAGATTTGAAAGACATGACTTTAATACAATTTCTAAAAGGCTATTTTGTGTATTTATTTCAATTTTTTATTCGACCCAGATAGATTTTTCGAGTCAGATAAACAATCAAAGCCAATAGCACTGATCCAATCAATATAAAGAGTAGGTTTGAAGATTTCTTCAAGCCTACTTCGTTTCCAATCCCTGTATAATTTATATTTGCCCAATACCAGGGATTCTGTTGCAATATGGAAGCTTGATTTAGAAATTTTCGCTTAGCTTGAGCTAAGGCAAGCATTGGACTTTCAGAATTTTGAAGCTCTTCATAAAAACCGGATGTAAGTTGAAGCATCACCTCATCATTTGCAAACCAATACGTAGAAATTACAGAAGGTACATTTTTACTCAAGAAAACACGCTGAATACTTTCCGTTCCTTCTGATGGTAATGCAACTCCACTGCCCGTATTACAAGCCGAAAGAAATACTAAAGGTGTTTTGATTTCAAAGAAACGAAGTTGATTAGTCGATATAGCCTGATGTAAATATAAATATGGCGCTTCAATACTATCCAATATCGTATGCGCAGCGATGTGAATGATATTGGTGACTGAGAAAGCTTCTCGGATAGTAGAATCGTTTTGATGCTCTGGAGAAATTGCCAAAGTTTTGTATCTAGCGGTCAAATTTGCAACTTCTTGATTTACAAAAGCCAGATGCGGTAAAGGTTTTGGAAATTCAGATCGATATAATAATGAAATTTCTTTGGACGTGGTAGGCGCTTTGTTTGTAATAAAATCAAAAAGCAAGAAGGAATTTAAATACGCAAAATTATAAGATTGAATTAAATACTCTTTGTCGTATAAGGCATCAAATGGTAAGCCGTACAATTCGCCATCTAACGAAAGAAAAATATTTTGTTTCTCAGATGAAAGTTCAGGTAATAGATTATGATAAAAGTATCGTGCTTCTTTATAATATTTTTCTGGATTGCTATTAAAAGAGTTTGGTGAAGAGGAAAAGTAATTTGATTTAAAGTGAATTAGACTATCCACCAAATTTTTATCTTCAATTTTTTGAAAGGCTAGCTGATCAGCTTTCGCATATACGATGCTCATGGACCTATCCTGATGTATATAATAGCTATAATAAGCCTCTTTTTTGCTTTGAAATTTTTCTAAGAAGGAAGATTTCGAGGGATTGAAATTCACGTTTTCAAAATAATTCTCCGCTAATTGGAACTCTGTTTTCAGTTTTCCTATTTGATCTGCAATACTTTTCTTTTCCTGTGCTGCATCCGTAGCATCATACTTTACATATAATCGTCGAATTTCTTGGATGGCATCTTTTATTTTTTGATCCGCTGAAGACCAATTTTCCGAACGATTGATTTCATTTATCAAGAGTCTAGCTTTGCTAAGCTCTATGCACCATAATAATGTTTCTCTGTTTGATTGAGTTTGTATTTCAGGATTTTCAATATAAAGTTGGATTAATTCCTCCAAAATTTTCTTATTCCAAATATTGTTGCGCAATTGATCTCTTTCGCTTGTGATGAGCTGCTGTGTACGAAAATCATTTTCTATAGCCCATTCGTAGTAATATATCGCCGAATCAATTTTATTTTCTTTATGGCTGGTTCGACCCAGACCCAAAAGCGCATACGTATATTTGTAGTCAAGAACATATTTCTTTTTTTCTTGTTGAAAATTTTGATATGCGGCTTTGTAATATTTATGAGCGGAATCTAGGTTGTTATGGTTTAATTCAATGTCTGCCAAAGTTAAATAGGCATTGGCTTTATTTCGGAATTGAGAGTGAGGGAAGCTCTGATGAAGGATATTCAATGCTTTTTCGACTTCTTTTTGAGATTTGTTTAGCGTGGCGTATTGTGTCAAGGCAGAAGCATACCATATTAGCGTATCACCTTGAAGTTGATATTTTTCAAATTCAGCGATAGCCGATTGATTGTATTTTGAGCTACTTGCCTGGTCATTTTCCATTTCGTAGGCTGTCGAAAGGGTATTCAAAAGTAAGACTTTGGAGAGTGAAGTGGGCAATGTATTTATCTTATTGGCAAGCAACTGAATCGCTTTTTGGGATTCGCCATTGTAGATGTATGCATTTGCTAGATTATTTATTAATCCCAAATGTTGCGCATCTTCCTTTGGCGAAATGGTTTGCAATAAATCTTCTATCAAGGTAATTGCTTTTTTATTGTCATCTACATGGATATATAGAGCTGCCAAAGGCTTCAGTATGTAAAGAGAAATGTCAATATCTTCTACATTTTTTTCTTTAGCAAAATTCAAAGCCTTTTCATAAAATTGAATGCTGTGGAAAATATTTCCTTGTTCGCGAAGATTATAAGCCATGAAAACCAATCCATAGGCATAACTCTCATTCTCAAAATCGTTTTTGGGTTGTAGATTAATAGCTCGTATGAATGAGTCGGGATTAGCAATATACTGTTGCGGTTGATTTTCTGCTATTTCTTCAAATTCATCGAAAGATAGCATGGACTTTTCCGCTGGAATTGTAGAATCTTCTTTCTCAGGATTCTGGCAGCTCCAGCAAAAAGTAATAAGTATATAAGATAGAAGCTTAAATAGTTTATTCCTCATTACACTTAGAAACGCCAAACCCCATAAATGCCACTATACGATTTCTGATTTTTGTCATAACTCAATCTAAATCCAATAGCAGGTCCCATATATACTCGACCCAAATTGATATCAAAGAATGGATTGTATTTTATCGGGCTATCTTCTTTTTCTATATTGGTATTTTCTATTGTATGCTGGTTTTCTACGCCTTGAGCGGAGGTAAAAAAATAAGTCTTCGAGTTGCTAAATTTTGTGTTAAAATCTTTGCGAAATGCTAGACCAGCGCCAACAGAAACCCAAGAATTAATATTATAACGAATCTGAAGAGGCACTTGGATAGATAGAAAATCCCGATTAACCGTGCTATCTGTAGCTTGATATTCGTATTTCATATCTCGGCCATTCTCAACAAAAGTAATGACACCTTTTTCCTCTAATTGTCCTGTTTCACTACTTCTGCTATAGTATGAAGTGTAAATTTCTGCTTGCCAAAATGGTTTGTTGTAAGGGGCCATTGGTGCTAAACCAAACCCAAGTTGAATGCCTGGTTTAAATTGATGCTTAAGGGTGTTTTCTTCAGGTGTTCCAAATGTAGCTGCTGTTCCCACAGTTACAATAGGAGACCAAATTTGTCTAAATCTAGAAGTAGAAATATTCGTCGTGATAGGAGGATTATTATCAAAATAAATGTCCGTATAGGATTTAAAAGATTTGTTCTTGAACTTTTTCTTCTCCATATCAACTTCAAAAAGGATGAAACCTTTGGAACTATCTGGGTCTGTTAATGTCTTGGAAGCAGTACCAGGCAAAGCAATGTCTTTAAAATGAAAGACTAAAGCCCCATTATCTTTGATTGTGTATTGATAACAGCCTAATGCGTTTGGAGTAGCACAAGTATCGCATTTGGGATATAATGATTTTAAACGAAATGTTTCTTTTCGAACTTCGGGAGGCAAAAACATTTCCAACCGAACATGTCTAGCATCGCCTTCACCATCATTTTGAAATTGCACTTTATACGTCAATGTTTTGTTTTTGGATTGAAAACGATAACTCATGCGTGCAGGTCGGACAGACATTTTGTTAGGATCGTGTGACTTCACCACAGGAATATCGACTTGGTGGACATTGGCTATACCATTTTCAGGGATGAAAACTCCAGTAAGCGTCACTATAGTATTGGTGTCCACCAACATATCAGGCGTAACATCTAGATTTATCAATGAAAATTGCTGCTCTGCAATAGAAGGTTCGATATCATATGCTGAAAGGGAATTGTATGCACCATATAGATCTTTGAAATAGTCTATGGCTTGTTGACTAGATTTAAAATCTGAAACTTCTTTGATACCGTAATCGGGGCTGCCTGTTTTGGTAAAAGTAGATTGTTTTACAGTTGCCCACATACTGTGAAGCTGGTCTTTTTGTACTAGCGAATCTAATTGTTCTTGATAATACTTGCTTTGGTTTGCAAATTTAAAACCATCCAAGCCTGCAATTTTTTCATTAGAAAGAATAAAAACCTTTCCTTTTTGACCACCTGTATTGACACCTACCACCAATTGAATGTCTTCGCCTGGTTTAGCGTCAGAAAGTTTATAGATTTGAAAAATACCATTAGAAGAAAAGAAATTCTGTTCAAAAGCATTGGGCTGTAAGCTCGCTATAGCTGTATTCGCTGGCTTATTACTTTGTAATGGTTTCTTAGGTCTTTTGGGTTTAGGACCGTAATCGTAATTATTCACCGCATAAACAGAAACCTCATAGTTCCCTGGTTGGGCATATTGATGAGTAGGTTCTGGTTGCGTGCTGAAATGACCATCACCAAAATCCCATAAATATTTATAATAGGGCGTGCGACCTCCTGGTATTTGTACTAAGGGACGTAAAATCGGCTTGAAATGGAATACACCATCCACTTCGTATATCTCTATATTGCTTTGAAAAGTATCAATAGGCGTCAGCATAGTATCTTGCTGTGCGTAACCAATTTGCACCAGCAGACCAAGTAATAGAGGTAGCAGTTTTTGAATCATATATTTAGGTTCATTAAGGGTAATGAAAAATTAAAAATATTATTAAATTTACTAAGTAATTGCCAATTAAATGCATCTTGACCAAATTTATATTCAATACCTAAAGGATAACAATAGCACAGGTATTCAATTAATATATAATAAATTTTCAAAACAAATTGTTACCCTTATTCAGCAAAATAATGGGTCAGAAGATGATGGTTATGATATTTTTCAGGAATCTTTGGTGGATATCTATCACATGGCACATCAAAAAGATTTCCAACTTACCACCAGTTTTTCATCCTTCCTTAAATTAGTGTGTAAGCGTAAATGGCTGAATGCCTTGAAAAAAAATCAACGGATGCCGGTAACAAATCTTGAACAAAGTGTATTATATGTTGAAGATGAATCCAACAAAGCATGGGACGAAATGTTAGAAACGGTAAACCGTGAAAATATTGTGATGTCGCTATTGGATACCTTAGGTGAAAGTTGTCAGCAAATCATCAAACGGTGTATGCAGGAGAAACATCAAGAGAAAATAGCAGAATCCATGGGTATAACCTATGCTTATCTTCGAAAAAAGAAAAGTGAATGTATGGCCACACTAGTAAGGAAAGTTAAAGAGAGTGGGTTATATTAAAAAATTATTGAGATGGAACATTTAGCAGACAAAATTCAAGATTATATCGAAGGGCAATTGCAAGGAGAGGAGTTGCAAGAATTTGAAACTCATATGGAGCAGGATACGGATTTCAGAAATTTGGTTCTGTTGCAAACAGAAGTGCATGATATTATAAATAAAAGACTGAATTCCAACGAGTCGGACATAAGAGAATCTTTGTTTCATGCAGAAACGGAATACCGTTATCCTAAACAAACTTTGTTTCAGCGGATAAAACCTATTATCACCATTGCAAGTGCCGCTTGTGTGCTGCTATTTGGGTATTTGTTTTTCTTTAATAATAATACCGCGTTGTATGAGTTGCCAACTATGCAATCTGAGATCGTTCGTGGTCAAGAATCTAATGATCAATATGAAGAGGCTGTACGACTATATAATCAAAAATCGTATGCAGATTCGCGCACTATTTTGAATGACCTCATCACTAAAGAACCAGAAGTTATACAGTATCAATATTATGCTGCATTGACTTATTTAGGTGAAAAAAATTATAGTGAAGCAAAAGCTAAATTGAATCCCATTGTTAGTGGTCAATCCATCTTTAAAGACGAAGCAAAATATTATTTAGCGGTGAGTTTAGAAAAATTGGGAAGTAAAGAAGAGGCTATAGCGCTTTTGAAAACGATTCCAAATCAAGGAGAACTTGGTAGAAAAGCTCAAAAACTATTAGATAAATTGAATTAAGGTTGATGTATCAACTTTAACAAAGGTTCTAAATATTCACGGTTATTGGCCAGACGAGGAACTTTATTTTGACCGCCTAATTTTCCTCTGGACTTCATCCAAGTGTAGAAGGTTTCCTGGGGAGCATTGTGAATAATAGGCTGTCCCAATGCGAGATTCTTAAAGCGTTTTGCGTCGTAATCGGAGTTTATTTCACGCAATGTAGAATCTAAAGTTTCACAGAATTTGTTAAAATCTGTTGGCTGTTTTTCAAATTCAATAATCCATTCATGCGCGCCAGCTTCTTTGTTGCTGAAATAAACAGGACCAGCGGTATAATCTCGAATAATAGCATCTGTCACTTTACAAGCAGCTTGCAAGGCTTGATCTGCATTATCGACAATCACTTCTTCTCCAAAAGTATTGATGTATTGTTTTGTGCGTCCAGAAATTTGGAAACGATATGGAGATAGGGAAGTGAATTTAATCGTATCACCAATTTTATAACGCCACAAACCAGCATTAGTGGAAATAATCAAGGCATAATTTTTACCTAATTCTACTTCGTGCAAGCCTAAGGTTTTGGGATGTTTGTCTTCCAAATTCTCCATTGGAAGGAATTCGTAATAAATTCCATAATCAAGCATCAGTAATAAATCATCTGAATCGGATTGGTCTTGAATCCCAAAGTATCCTTCAGAAGCATTGTAATTCTCCAGATAATACATGTTATCCGAAGGAATCAACTGTTTGAACTGTTCGCGATAAGGCGTGAAACTTACGCCCCCATGACCATAAAATTCCAAATTAGGCCAGACTTCCAATAAATTGTCTTTGCCTGTGATTTCGAGAATTCGTTTTGCCATAACGATATTCCATGTTGGAACACCAGCTAGACTTGTTACATTCTCTTTTCTAGTAATTTGAGCGATTTGCTCTATTTTTTCTTCGAAATTTGGGTTTAGCGTGACCTCAACATTGGGCGTGCGTAAAAATTCAGCCCAAGAAGGAAGGTTTCGTATCAAAATAGATGATAAATCCCCGTAATATGAATCTGGACTAAAGTTGTTTATCTGGGATGAACCGCCGATTACAACAGATTTGCCTGTAAAAACTTTATTGTTTGGCTTGTTGTGACAGAATATAGTCAGCATATCTTTGCCACCTTGGAAATGACATTCTTCTAAAGCCTCAAGACTAACCGGAATAAATTTGCTGCGGTCTGCTGTAGTACCTGATGATTTAGCAAACCATTTTATGTCCGAAGGCCACAAAATATTTTGTTCGCCTTTGATCATGCGATCGATATAGCCTTTTAGGTCATCGTAATCGCTGATAGGTACTCTATTTTTAAATTCTTCTGGAGTGAAAATACTTTTGTAATCGTATTTTTTGCCCCATTCGGTAGCTTCAGCTGCAGAAATTAAGTTTTGGAACCATTCTTCTTGCACATCATGAGGATATTTGATAAAGAGTTCAATCTGGTGAATTCTTTTTTGCATTATCCAAGAGAAGATAGAATTTAATAGCGCCATACCTTAGGTAGTTATCTAGCTTTAAGTTAGAGTTTTTTTCTACGTAATACAAAATTCTGACCTAAGTAGAATTTGCGCGCCATTTCATTTTCTGCGATTTCTTCGGGCTTACCTGTCAACATGATTTTTCCTTCTGTCAGCAAATAAGCTCTATCCGTAATGGACAAAGTCTCTTGTACGTTGTGATCCGTAATTAAAACTCCGATGTTTTTGCCTTTCAATTTAGAAACGATAGATTGGATTTCCTCCACAGCAATAGGATCGACTCCCGCAAAAGGTTCATCCAACAAAATAAAGTGTGGATTAGCAGCTAATGCGCGTGCAATTTCGGTCCGACGGCGTTCACCGCCTGACAATAAATCCCCACGGTTTTTGCGTACACGATGCAAACTGAATTCGCTTAAAAGCTCTTCCAGTTTAGCCATACGTTCCTCTTTGTTGGGATAATGGATTTCCAAAACTGCTAGAATATTGTTTTCTACAGAAAGCTTACGAAAAACAGAAGCTTCTTGTGCTAAATAACCGATACCTTTTTGTGCACGTTGAAACATCGCATCTTTGGTAATTTCTTCGTCATTCAAAAATACATGACCTTCATTAGGCTTAATAAGCCCTACGATCATATAGAATGATGTGGTCTTTCCTGCACCATTTGGTCCTAGTAGTCCCACGATTTCACCTTGCTCCACGTGAAATGAAACATCATTTACAACAGTACGTTGTTTATATTTTTTGATGAGATGTTCTGCTCTAAGTATCATGAATCAATATTTCAGCTATTGCAAATATATTTTAATATCGTATTGCTTTAATATTTAATTGTAAATTCTTTTTTCCTCTCCAGTTGTTTTCCTCTATCGTATAACAAATATCGAATGGATTTTGTCGTTGAATATGGTCCAAATGTTCCGCCAATCCAAAAGCTATACATTCAAAACTTGCTGAACCATCTTGAACAATTGTAAGCTTCAAATGATTATTTCCAACTATGTATGCCGATCCAATGATACGCACATTACGGGACATAAAAACTGGAGCTTCGTTCTGTGGGCCAAAAGGCTCGAATTGTCTTAGGATTCGATACAGCTTGCTGTCAATATCTTTTAGTGCTATCTCAAGATCGATGCTTACTTCTTGTTGCAACATTTCGGGCTTAATGGTTTTTTCTACCACAGCTTCAAATTTTTGTTGAAACAAGCTGATATTCTCCTCGCGCATAGTCAGACCAGCAGCATATTTGTGCCCACCAAATTGTTCGAGCAAATCGCTGCATTCACTTAGTGCTTCATATAAATCAAATCCTAGTACCGAACGTGCGGAACCTGCGATATGCCCATTCGTTTGAGTCAAAATAACAGTAGGGCGGTAATATTTTTCTGTCAGACGAGAAGCCACGATGCCAATAACACCTTTGTGCCAATCTGCTTTGTAGAGAACAGTTGATTTTCGAAGCTGATTTTCTGAAGATGATTCTATTAATGATAAAGCCTCTTGCGTAATAGTCAAATCAAAATCTTTACGCACGTTATTCTGATCATCCACAGCACTTGAAAAGTTTTTAGCTTCTTCCTCTGACTTTGAAATTAATAATTTAACAGCATCTTTTGCATGTTCGATACGTCCGGCAGCATTGATACGAGGACCAATCTGAAAAACAATATCGTTGACAGTAAATGTACGTGTACGATTAGAAGATAAGTCTATTAAAGCTTTGAAACCTACAGAAGGATTGCTGTTTAATTTTTTAAGACCAAAATGAGTTAAGGTGCGATTTTCTCCTGTAATAGGAACGATATCTGATGCAATACTTACTGCCACCAAATCCAAATATTGATAGGCAGATTCCATATCCATATTGTTTTTGATGATAAAAGCTTGAATAATCTTGAAGCCTATACCACATCCTGAAAGTTCTTTGTAGGGATACGCACAATCTATGCGTTTTGGGTCTAATACAGCTATCGCATTTGGAATAGTTTCTCCCGGTAAGTGGTGGTCTCCAATGATAAAATCAATGCCTTTGCTATTCGCATAATTAACCTTATCAATGGCTTTGATGCCACAATCTAACGCGATAATAAGAGAAAAACCATTTTCGGCGGCGTAGTCTATCCCCTGAGTTGAAATACCATAGCCTTCCGAGTAGCGATCCGGAATATAAAATTCAATACGAGAATGAAATGTTCGGAAAAAACTATATACAACAGAAACCGCCGTCGTGCCATCCACATCGTAATCTCCGTAGATTAAGATTTTCTCCTTATTGCCTATTGCTCTTTCGATGCGTGATATGGCAACATCCATATCTTTCATCAAAAAAGGATCATGTAAATGATCCAAGGAAGGTCTAAAGAAATACTTAGCTTGTTCGTAGGTCTCGATTTCTCGACTTACCAAAAGATTTGCAACGATGTCGTTGACACCTAGTTCTGATTTTAAATGACTAACTTTGTTGCTATTACTTTTTGGTTTTAGGACCCACCTTTTTTGCATATCTTTGCGCAGTATTTGTATGTAAATATACATTTTATAGGTGTAGTAACCTAATACTCGCAGTCGATAATTAATTTAGGATTTCCTAACTATCATATTTACAATAATATAAAAGAATGATTCAAGCGTATTCTTTATTCGAAGGTTCCTTCTCTGTTGATGCCACTAAAAAATTTGTTCCTTTTGATCCTTTGAAAGACGATCCCAAAAGTCGTCCAGGCTCTTTGTTTGTTCATGTTCACCCATTTTTGATTGAATCGAGCAATGGTTTAATTCTTTGTGATGCAGGACTAGGATTTCGAACAGAAGATGATGAGTTGTTGATACATCATAATATTCGTAAATTGGGATTTGAACCAGAAGACGTGAAGTATGTTTTGATGTCACATTTGCACAAAGATCATACAGGTGGTTTGGTAGATTTCAAAAATGGTGTAGGACGCGTGGCATTTCCAGAAGCGGAATATATTATTCAGCGAGGTGAATGGGAAAATGCATATTCGTCTGAATCTCCGTCTTATCGTACGGAAGTTTTTGATGTGATTCAACGTAGTGGAAATCTAAACTTGGTTGAAGGTGATGGTGTGGTGAATTATGAAATTCGCTATGAGGTAAATGGCGGTCATACCGAATTTCACCAAGCATTTCATATCGAGACTGGTGGTGAGCATTTCTTCTTTGGTGGGGATGTGTTGCCGGAGCCAGAGGAGCTTTTCAAGAATTTCATTGCGAAATATGATTTTGATGGAAGAGCATCCCGTGACAAGCGTAAGGAATATTGGCAGCAAGGTGCACCAGAGGGATGGATTTATTTATTTTACCATGGCAAATCTTTGGCTATGGGACTACCAAAATTGAAAGACGATGGCACATATATGTTAGTTGATCCTAATAAATAGGCCATTTTTATTATATTTGAATAAATCAATTGTTATAAACTCATAACATATTACTATGTCAGTAGTTAGAGAAAGTGATCTTATTGGTATTGGTAAAAAGTTTCAGATCGAAACAGAAGCTGGTGACAATATGGTCGTAGTTATTCATGACGATGGTCGTCGTGAATTGTACCGTCATGATGACGAAGATAATGAGACACGTTGTGTGATGACATTATCTGATGAGGAATCCCGTCAAGTGGCTGGAATAATTGGTGGCTTGTCTTATAAGCCTAAAGCTTTGGAAACTATTGAAGTTGCTTTGGACGATCTGCGTATTGAGTGGTACAAAGTAGAGGCTTCAAACGATGGTGTAAATAAAAGCATAGGGGAGTTGGGCGTTCGCCAAAAAACAGGCGCTTCTATTATTGCTGCCATCAAAGATTCAGAAACAAAAATCAATCCCGGTCCGGATTATGTTATTGAGCCAGGGGATACTTTGGTGATTGCCGGAAAAGCTAAACATATTAAGTTACTAAAAGAATTACTCGTATAATCTATGTCGCATATTATAATTTTAGAAATAGGAATTGCCATTTTATTGGTCGCAAGCGTAGGTTTGCTCGCTAATAAATTACGTTTTTCTGTAATTCCATTTTTTATCATTATAGGTATGTTGTTAGGCAATAAAGAATACCCCGGATTTATTGCTGATTTACTTTCTCAAATTAATAATCCCAATCTTACAGCTTCTATAGATCAAATTTGGTCTTTCTTTACTTTCACAGAAAGTAAGCCTTTTATTGAATTTATGGGAAGATTGGGCGTTTTATTCTTGCTCTTTTATTTGGGGCTGGAATTTTCTGTCAGTCGACTCATCAAATCTGGTAAATCCATAGTGACAGGAGGAACGTTGTATGTTCTGCTAAATTTTGTTTCTGGTTTACTAATTGGTTGGTTGATGGATTTGCCATTCAAAGAATTGATGGTATTGTGTGGTTTGATGACCAGTTCTTCTACAGCTATTGTTGCTAAAGTGTTAACCGATCTGAAACGTACAGCAAATGCCGAGACCGAGGTCATTATGGGCATGATTATGTTTGATGATTTGTTCATTGCTATGCACATTTCCTTCTTATCAGGGCTTATATTGACTGGTGGAACTTCTTTCTGGTCCGTATTAGGTACATCGCTGCTCGCATTAGGTTTTATTCTTACTTTCTTGATTTTCGGACGTAAGCTCGTTCCTTTTATAGATAGGATTTTACAGGACAAATCTTCGGAATTGTTTATTCTAATCATCTTCAGCTTACTGTTTGTGATAGCGGGTTTCTCTGAAACAATCCATGTGGCCGAAGCAATTGGTGCGTTAATGGCAGGATTAGTATTTGCCGATTCTAAATATTTGAAGAAAATTGAAGGAATGGTTTTGCCTTATAAAGACTTCTTTGGAGCCATGTTTTTCTTTAGCTTTGGATTATCTATTGATATATATTCCTTAGGAGGAGCCGTAGGTTGGGCAGCTATTGCAGCGGTTGTTACAGTAATTGGAAATGTGGCTTCTGGATATTTTGCTGCTCATTTTTCAGGAATGAAGCAAAGAACCTCATTTGATATTGGCTTTACGCTTTCTGCGAGAGGGGAGTTTTCTATTATTATGGCCAATATAGGTAAAGCTGGAGGTTTATTACCTGTATTGCAATCCTTCGTGGTTGTTTACGTGTTGATTCTATCCATTGTTTCGCCTTTATTAACTAAGGAATCAAGAAATATTTGGAATGCGTTGTTTGGTAAAGAACAGAAAGCTCCCAAACCGAAAAAGACTTTAGCGGAATTGGAAGCTTCTGTTAAGGAAGAAGCCTAAAGGAACCCTAATTCCAATTTAGCCTCTTCACTCATCATATCTTTGTCCCAAGGGGGATCAAAAGTAAGTTCTACTAATGCTTCATTCACACCTTCAATTCCAGCGACTTTGCGTTGTACTTCATCCATGATGTCTCCTGCTACAGGACAGCCAGGTGCTGTTAAAGTCATGACAACTTTCGCTATTCCACCTTCTTTGGTTATGATTTCATATACCAATCCCAGATCGATAATATTTGCAGGTTTCAATTCAGGGTCGTATACCGTTTCAAGCACTTCTCTGATTTTTGGTGCTAAACCCAAATGATCTATAATAATGATACTATTCATAGTTCTAATTTTCGTTAATTACTTCGCTATAAATTGCTTGTAGCGATTCTATATTTTTATTGAGCTGATAGTTGCTTTCGTATTCTTTTAGACAATTACTATTTAAGTTTTGTTTACTTTCTAGTGAAAGGCCTGCATATTTATCTAAAGCCTGAATTAAGCTTTCTGCATTTCCCGCTTCAAAATGAAAACCTGTTTCTCCATCTTTAATCATTTCTGCTAACGCTCCAATCTTACTACTAATTACAGGAGTGCCTAATGCATATGCTTCTAAGACCGTCATAGGCATTCCTTCAAACCAAATTGAAGGAACAATCAAGGCTTGACTCGATGCTAATGCTTTATTAAGGATTTGTTTTTGTTGAAAACCTTTGTATTCAATGTTTGAATGGGAATTGGCAATTTTCTTTACTTTTTCTACTAAAGGTCCGTCGCCATAAATATCAAGCTTGTATGCTGGTTTTTGTATAAATGCTTCGAGTAATGTTTCTATACCTTTTTCTACAGAAAATCTACCTATATAAACAAAATGATTACTTCGTGATTCGTGAATATTATCAGGCCTTTCTATAGCATTAACTTTTATAGCAAGTTGATTTTGTCGGATTTTTTTAGAAGACTGAAGAATCAAATCTTTCATAAAAGTAGAAAATACCAAATATTTATCTACCATATGCCATGTTCCTAGCTTATGGTGTAAATAATAAGTAATAGCAACCCAAAATGTTTTGAATAATGAATTATCCAGTGTTTTAAGTCTTACGGATTTCCATGGAAACTCTCTATTGATTGTTTCAAGAAAGATTTTATTATTTACAAATAAAGTTGCTGAAGGATCTAAAAGACGATAATTATGTAAAGTTTGAATAGTTTTGAACTTAGCTTGATGCAATTTTCGAAAAACTAATGGACCAATCGCATAATGTGTATTGTGTATATGAACAATATCCGCTTTAAATTCCTTTGCTTTCTGCACAATTTTAGCAGTGGCAAAAACATTCCAAGGATATAATGCAAATTCTTTTAAGCCAGCGAGCCCTTTTTTATTCTGAAAAGTAATTATCTCCACCTGGTGGTTTTTACGCAAAGCTTCGACTTCCTGCGCGAAGACTACATCTTCACCACCTTTGTGTTGATAATAATTATGGACTATTAAAATTCGCATTAAAAACCTTTTCTACAAATATACTATTAATACAAAAGGCAATTTACAAGGATTTGTAAAAGCGTTAAAAAATATATATGTATCTTCGTATGAATATTCACGTACTAAATATGTTTGGAAATCCGTACTATGCTGAGAAAATCAGTGATGCATTAGAAAATATACAATTACCTGAATCACCGAATAATCTTTACGAACCAATTCATTATATATTGTCCCTTTCGGGAAAACGTATTCGTCCACAATTGGTATTTATGGGCGCTAGTTTATTTGGATACAAGGATTGGGATAAAGTACTTCCTGCTTCAATAGCTATCGAATACTTTCACAATTTTTCATTGATGCATGATGATATCATGGATAAGGCACCTTTGCGAAGAGGAAAGCAAACCGTGCATCAAAAGTGGAATGAAAATGTTGCTATTCTTTCTGGAGATGCCTTGTTGGTTAAATCTTATGAAGAATTATCCAAATGTCCAGCTTTTGCCGTACCAGAATTATTAAAAACTTTCAATCGTGTAGCGTTGGAAGTGTGTGAAGGTCAGCAACATGATATGGATTTTGAGCTTCGTAACGATGTGTCAGAATCGGAATACATCAATATGATCCGCTTAAAAACTTCGGTTTTATTGGGTGGAGCATTGGAACTAGGTGCGATTATTGCTGGTGCTAATGCGGAAAATAGACAAAAACTGTATGACTTTGGCGTTAATCTGGGCATTGCTTTCCAGTTGCAAGATGACATCTTGGACACTTTTGGAAATCCGGAAACATTTGGAAAGCAAGTAGGAGGTGATATTATTGTCAATAAAAAAACGATCTTACATATTTTGCTCAAAAAATCCTTAAGTGCTGAGGATCAGTCGGAATTTGATGAGGTATTAGCTTTAAGTGAAGAAAACGTTGAAGAGAAAGTAAGTCGAATGAAAAATTTATATCAAAAATATAAAATATTTGATCTTGCTAATACGTTAAAAAATGGATATTCATCTAAATCATTAGATAGTTTAAATGCTATTGATATTTCGGAAGAAAATAAACAAGACTTAGTAGTTTTATCTAATAATTTATTGAACCGCAATAAATAAAAGGCTATAAATTATGTTTTTTGTTTAATTTTAGTATATTAGGACATATAAAATTCAAAGAAGGAAGTACCTATTAATGGAACCTATAAAAATTACCATATTTCAAGCTTATCTTTTCTGGGAAAACGTAGAAAAAAACCTTCAAAACTTAAGCTTGCGTCTATCATCTTTACGAGAAAAAACGGATTTGATCATTTTACCTGAAATGTTCAATACGGGTTTTACTACAAATGTGGAAAAGTGTGCGGAAACGATGGAGGGAATGACGATGAGGTGGTTGTACGAGACAGCAAAAAAGTTCGAATGTGTGGTTGCAGGTACATTGATTATTCAAGAAAATGGCAATTATTACAATCGTTTTGTATGGATGTCTGCTGATGGTAGTTACGTACATTATGATAAGCGTCATTTATTTGGAATGAGCAAAGAGAATCAACCTTCGGAGAAGGATTTTTTCACAGCAGGCAAGTCACGAATCATGTTGCAATTAAAAGGATGGAAAATCTGTCCCATGATTTGTTATGATTTGCGTTTCCCTGTTTGGTCAAGAAATGCCGAAAATGGTTATGATTTATTGGTGTATACTGCTAGCTGGCCAGATAAACGTTCATCACATTGGCGTGCATTAATTCCGGCGCGAGCAATAGAAAATCAGGCTTATGTAATCGGTGTGAATAGGGTAGGTCATGATGGTAATGAAGTCTATTATTCTGGCGGTTCGATGTGTATTTCACCGCTAGGAGATGTGGTTTATTACAAACCTGAAGATGAGGATTTGTACACATTCACGCTTAATCCACAGGATTTGCAAAAAGCAAGAGAAAATTTTCCTTTCTTACAAGATGGCGATAAATTCAGCATTTTATAATGCTATTGTACTATAACAAAAATGCTCATAAAATATTATGAGCATTTTTTATTTATAAGGTCTATCTAAAATGGCTGATTGAATGACAGCCTGTCTTAAATCAAATTCAACACCTGATTTTTCTTGTTCTACCTCTTGAATGCGTTTGAGTGGAATAGGCTTTTCAATTTTGCTTTGTCGTCTTCTTTCTTGAGCGGCTATGACTTCAGCAGGTAATTCTGGCGCATAAACACTTTTTATTTTTTGTTTTTTTTCTTCTTTGTGCTTAACTTTCTCTAACGGCTGTTTATACGTTTCTACAGGAACTGTTTGCGGACGTACGTTGGGACGACGAGATTTTGATTTCTCGACTTCCTTCTGGAAATTTCGGTATATATTATATATAACGAACCCGACGGATATTAGTACAACAATGAAATTTTCCATAGTCTAAATATATTAAATATTAAAGATTTAATTTGAAAAATGATAAAAATTTGCAAAATTCATAAAATCTTCTTTAATTGCATAAGCAACCTAAATTATTACTAGATAATGAATGATTCGTTAATACTATCAGATGAATTTTATTCCTTCCTAACAGGAAAAGTTTCGACAGCTATTTCGCGTCGACTGCAGCGTAATTTGAAGCTGGGTAAGTTGAACATCACTTCTGAACAATGGACTATTCTATATCATCTGTGGCAGGAAGAAGGTTTAACACAGCAAGAGCTTGCAAATTTGACTTTCAGAGATAAACCCAGTATCACGCGCTTAATAAACAATCTGGAGAAGATGTCGTTAGTTATTCGGGTAAATGATAAACAAGATCGTCGCTCAAATTTAATTTATCTGACGAAAGAAGGAAGAAAATTGAAAGAAGAAGGTATGAAGCAATCCGCGATTACACTAAATGAAGCACTTGAGGGGTTGGATTTGGAAGAACTACGAGCTGCGCAGCATATTTTAGATAAGGTATTTCATAATATAAAATAAACCAAAAAGGTCGACTAAGTAGTCGACCTTTTTGGTTTATTTTAATCATCCAAGAATTCTTCTTTCTGAAAAGTATTTTCTTTTTTATTGTATTTTCCGGTGTTCTTGAAGTATATATCGTGGAAACTTAAAGTCGTCACAGCATCCACTTTTCTGTAGAATTTTTCTGCCCGAATTTCATCAACAGTTTTGAAACCACATGCTTCCATGATTTCTACTGTAGCGCGTAGTGTGTTACGATGGAATTGTGCTACACGCACATGTTTATCTGCGACATCAAGACCTTTGTATAAGTGTGGCTTTTGTGTTGCGACACCTACAGGACATACGTCTTCATTACATTTTAGGGCTTGTATACAACCTAATGCGAACATCATTCCGCGCGCACTATAACATGCATCAGCACCTAAAGCTAAAGCTTTCATTAAATCAAAACCTGTTACAATACGGCTAGAGGCGATTAATTTAATGTGTTTTTTCAAACCATAATTGATCAATGTTGTCGTAACAAAAGTTAATGCATCATATAGTGGCATACCGATATTATCGGTAAATTCTAATGGTGCGGCACCAGTACCACCTTCCGAACCATCAATAGAGATGAAATCTGGGTAGATTTGTGTATTCTGCATGGCATTACAGATTTCGATAAATTCCTGCTTATCACCTATACAGATTTTAAAACCAACGGGTTTGTATCCTGATAATTCACGTAATTTTTGGATAAAATACATCATCTCCATTGGATTAGAGAAAGCACTATGCGCTGGTGGAGACATGACATCTGTTCCTGGAATCACGTGACGAATAGCTGCAACTTCTGGTGTGTTTTTAGCCGCCGGAAGAATACCTCCATGGCCTGGTTTTGCACCTTGAGAAATCTTAAGCTCAATCATTTTGACATAAGGTCTATTTGATTTTTCAGCGTATAATTCACCGTCAAAATACCCATTCTCATCACGACATCCAAAATACCCCGTACCAATTTGCCAAATCAAATCACCACCGTTGATGTGGTAATTACTAATGCCACCTTCACCTGTGTTATGCGCAAATTTTTGTAGAGCAGCTCCTTTATTCAAAGCGGTTATCGCTGTTTTACTCAATGCGCCATAACTCATCGCGGAGATATTGAATATACTTAAACTATAAGGCTGTTTGCAGGCGCTATTACCTACCATCGTACGAAGATCGTGGTTCTCAATATGTGTTGGAAAGATAGAGTGTGCTACCCATTCGTTACCTACAGCTTGTGGGTCTGATTGCATACCAAAAGCCACGGTTTCACGTTGATTCTTCGCACGTTGATATACAATCGAGCGTTGTCTTCTGTTGAATGGTCTACCATCAGTATCCGATTCCCAAAAGTATTGTCTTAGTTCTGGTCTAAACGATTCAAAGAAATAACGAAATGCTCCTACTAAAGGATAATTTCTAAGAATAGCGTGATGTGTCTGTATACTATGATATACAGCAACTATCAGAAGCGGAATAGGGATAATTAATAACCAAAACCATCTTGGAGTAAATATAAGACCAAAGGAAATGATGATAAGGTTTATTACGATGATAGATATAAGAATTAGTTTTCTAACTGCCATGATTTAATCTGAAGTTATATTATATACTAATATTAGTTTGCTTTTGTTTTTAACTAAGCAAAATTAGTAAGTAATTTCAGTATTAAGATACAGTGCCAAACTTTTACCTTTTTCGTAAATAAAAGACTAATTGTGATACCTTTTAATAATAAAATCTGTCAAAACTTGATATATTTCCCTTTCTGTAGGGTATTGACTTAAGAATTGTAAATGCTTATTAATGACTACATAATCCCCTCTGCGAGCCGGACCTGTTTGGGTTTGGATGGGATCATGATTTTGTACTTTTGATGCAGTCTCTGAAATTATAGGTTTCAATAATTCGAAGTCTAAATTTTCATGATCCATAATTTCTTTTGCCACTGAAAATAGCGCATTACTAAAGTTGTTGGCGATTACTGCGGAAAGGTGCAATGCTAGTCTTTGTTTGGTCGAACAAACAAATGTTTTAGCAGCAATATCCTTTATAAGTTTGAATAGTTTGTCAAAAACGTGTGTAGTATTTCCTTCTATTCCGAAAGGAATTAATGAAAGGTCAGTTGCTATGTTTTTATTAATACTTTGCGGAGGATAAATTACACCATGATTGCTGAATTTGCTTAGCACGTTGATGTCGGTCGCACCAGAAGTATGCACTACAATACCTTCTAAATCTGCAGGTAATTGTTGCACTACTTCCTCAATTGCGCTATCTGAAACCGCAATAACATAAAGATCTGCATCGTTGTCGACTTCTTTGAGGTCTATTAAAGCTGTGCTTGAAACTACATTAGCCAATGCTTGAGCATTGGCTAATGAACGACTATATACTTGTGAAATAGTATTATTTGTAGCGTAGAATGCTTTTGCTAAATGCGTAGCGATATTTCCACTTCCAATAATTACTATATTCATCTTAATCTTCGATTTGAACTTTTGATTTACCTTCTTTGGTACGTCTTACAATGGCCATGATAAAACCAATAGTCATTATTATTGTACCAGCCCAAAAGAAATTGATGTAAGGGAATTTTATCGCCTTGAACACAATCCATTTTTTCTCAGGTAATGGTTTTTGATAAACCATGATTTCTAATTTATCCTTATCAGGGATAATATTAGTAAATCGGAATTTCAACCCTTGCTCAGTTACATCCTTATTAAAGTCATAAGCATTGCCATCTTTCAATAAGAATATAGGTTCTGTTTTGTATTCTTTTTGATCAGCAGCGATAACTTTGATTTTCAAGCCTACGATAACATCGGTAGGTTGTAACGGAATGTTCTCTAGTTTGGCTTGTTTGTTAACCCCTTCGATTACAAATACCCCATTGCGATAACGCAATGTATCGCCGATATTCACTTGATAGGTCGCTGGCTCATCATACTCTTCAAAACCGGTTTTGTCTTCTTCTTTGATTTTAGTCAAAGGAGCTTGAGAATCAGCAGCTGCAGCTGTGATCAACGTGTAAATATCGTGTGTAATATAGTGACGTGTATCTGGTGTTCCGATCAAACCACCCATATCTGGATTATTCTGCGCAAAAGGACTTAAAGTAAAGGACTCTTTTACTTTACCAGATTCTTCATCAATCTTTTCGTATTTGATGTGATAAAAAACATTCGGTGCAGCAATGCTATCTCCTGTGTACGTAATTCGGTATTCGCCCATTTGAACAGGTTCGCCTTCTGTTAAGAATAAGTTCTCTCCTGGATCAGTGAATTTGTCACCTTCTTTACCGAAGTTTTTAACACCAATATATCCACTTTGGTTTATAGAAATTACTTCATTGGTAGCAGCAGCTACCAAAGCACCGATTACTAAGAAACCGAAACCAATATGTGAAACAGCTGAACCCGTAAGTTTCCATTTGCCTTTAATAGCATCTCCTAATATACGTACGTTAGATACGATACAGAATATACCTGTAAACATAATCAAAATGTACATTACATTCGTGTAGGTTTTGGTCACGTAGATTGCACCAGCCGCTAACACGATTGAAACAATTAATGAAGCTATTGTAGAGGCCCAAAATTTCTTTCCATCAGTACGTTTATATTTTAAGAATTGTGCGATAGCCGTCAATAACAAAATCACAACTGCAAAAGCCCCTTGCCATTTATTATAATGCGCGATAGGGTCGATTGGAGGAGCTACTTTTGTGCCGAATAATGCATTGAATACCGGTATAGAAGTAGTTGCAATCATTTGGACACAAGCAACTGTCAATACTAAAGCTCCAATAAACAACCAGAATTCTCTGGAGTAAATCTCTTCTTCTTTTTGTGTCGATGGCAATTCTTTTCTTCTCCAAACCATCAATCCAATCATAATTCCTAAGAATACCAAGTTGAAAATAATCAACTGACCTGACATACCTAGACTGGTGAAGGAGTGTACAGAAGTCTCACCCAAAATGCCTGAACGGGTCAAATATGAAGCATAGATCACCAAGACAAAACTTACTAACGAAAGTAAAGTTGCCGTAAAGTACCCATGTCCTGAATATTTATAGGCTAAAATAACGTGAACTGCTGCAATTAGCGTAAACCAAGGAATGATAGAAACATTTTCAACAGGATCCCAAGCCCAAAAACCACCAAAGTTCAATGCTTCATATGCCCAGAAAGATCCCATGATAATACCTGCACCCAAGATCATTACTGCGAATAATGCCCATGGCAAACCTTTAACTGTCCATTCTTTAAAACGTCGTGTCCATAATCCCGCTGCTGCATAAGCAAAAGGAACGATCATAGAAGCAAACCCTAAGAATAAAGTAGGAGGGTGGGTAACCATCCAATAGTTTTGCAATAACGCATTCAAACCTTTACCGTCTATCATAGATAGATAGTTTGGATCTTTGAAAATTGGTGCATCCATTGCATCGCGCAACAAAATAAATGGCGAGCTACCAATACGGCTGCCCAAAACTTCTACACCAATTAGCATACTTGCCAAGAAAGTTTGACACAACATCACAAAGGTCATCACAGGGGATTCCCAAGTTTTTGAAGTGAAAAGCAATACTGTACTGATAATGACTTGCCAGAACATCCATAGCCAAAAGCTACCTTCCTGTCCTTCCCAAAAGGAGGAAATAATATAATGTGTAGGTAATGAAGTATCCGAATGTGACCATACGTAGTAGTACTCAAACATATGGTTGTATATCATGTAGAACAATAATGACCCAATTGTAACTACAGAGATAGCATTTAGAATAAATCCAATACGACCCATTATTTTCCATGATTTCTCATCAGGGTTTTTGGTCGCAAAAAAGTAACTTATAAAGGAAAGTAGCGCCGCTCCAAATGATAAAATCACAAAAAACTGGCCTATCTTACCGGGTAATAGGTGTTCACCTACGTAATTGATATCCATTGAATAGAATTGCTAAAAAAATTTGATTAAATCGAAGCACTAGTAGCTTCTTTCACTTCCATTTCGTCTTTATTGTATTTTGAAGGACATTTCATCAGGATTTTAGTAGCGTGAAATGTGTCGCCTTCCATCTTACCAGTCAAAACAATCTGTTCTGAGCGTTCGATATCTTGAGGTTTTGAACCATTGAAAACAACTTTACACTCTGTACCATCATTGTCGTACATATAAAATGAAAAGTGGTTAGCATCTTTTACTGGGTCATAATGCAAATCCTTCTCTTTATTTAACACGCCTACTACATACAATTCAGTTTTCTTTTCTTTTGCTTCAGAAAAAGTTGAATACGTACTTGAATCCGTATAGATAACCAAAATCATAGCAATCGCAATTGCAATGATAACAATCAGAATGATTGAACTTTTTTTCATACTAAAATTTCACTTAACCAAATGCAAAATTACGAAAAGCTTCATGAAAGAATGAATTTAGCAAGTTAAGCTATTTATTTAGAATCGTTCTTAATAATGATTTGGTTTTATAAGTTCTTAGTTATTTGCGTTTTATATTTATTGAGGATAATAAAAATAATATTCAATAACAAATTTTACATTTCTCTGGAGGTTTCTAGCCCTGTTTCATTAGAAAAGAATTTTTCTCCCGAAAATTTGGCGACCAACATGGCTGCTACTGTATCTCCTGTAGCATTCAGTATTGTAGCTAAGGGATCTACTAATGCTCCGATAATCATAATAGCAGGGACGGCTTCATTTGGAATACCATAGATGGAGATCATGAGCATTTCGCCGATAAAACCACCATTCGGAATTCCGCCCGCAACCATACTTACCAATAAAGTGATTCCCACAGCAGTTATCAATGTGGTAGGTTCGAAAAAGTTCCAGTCCAGAATAGCAAAGGCTACATATATTTTCAGAATGGAAGAAATGGACGAGCCATTTTTATAAAGCGTATTTCCTAAAGGAATAACTACGGAAGCGATATAATTAGGGACTCCCATTTTTTTTGCTGCGAGTAAGTTTACTGGTAATGTTGCCAAACTGCTACAGGTACTTACAGCGGTTAGTGAGGGGGTAATATTAAAGCGCCAGTAATTTTTTATTCCTGACTGTCCATTACCTATAAAAGCATAAAGCGAGTAAATAACGAAAAAGAATACGGTTCCAAATATGTAATAAAAAGCTAGAGGCTTAGCATAGAAGCCAAATAATTCGGGACCTAATGTCTGTACTTGATAAGCAAAATAGGCGCCTAAGCCGATGGGGCCAAGCTTCATGATGATAGTCAATAGGTTTTGCATGACTTCATTCCCAGCAAGAAGAAAGTTTAAAAAAGGTTTTCCGACTTCACCACTTTTTCGAACAGAAATACCAATTAGAAATGAAAAGATAACAAAGGCTAAAATATTTTGACGCGACAAAAGATTAACAAATTCACCCACACTAACAAAACGGACAATTTTATCTCCCCAACTGTCTTCTGGATTGGTACTGATGGTTTCCGAAATGGCAGAAGTATCTTTAATGGCTGTCACAGGAAAAGCCCATAATCCTAAAATTGTCAGTACTGCAGCAAGCGCAATGGTCACTACAAACACAGAAGTCATGACTCCTAATATTTTACCCAGTTTTCCATTGCTTTCAATGTTTGCAATAGCAGATGAAATAGCAAAAAATAATAAAGGTATTACAGCGACAAAAAGTAGGTTTAGAAAAATATCACCTATAGGCTTAATGTATTCAACCACATTCGGAAGGAACAAACCGATCAAACTACCGATAGTTATCCCTATTAAAAGAAGAATGATGCTGCTGTAATTCTTTAGAATAGTTTTCATGTAGAGATTATCTAAGGCTAAAATAGTTTTTTTGTTTTAGATTTGACACAAAAAATATGGATTATGGATTTTGTGACGACAGGCGATGGCTCCAAAACGATTTTTAATGCTCAAATAGGTGAAAATTATCATTCTAAACATGGTGCTTTGCAAGAAAGTAAGCATGTTTTTCTAAAAACTGGTTTAAAATTTTACTTAGAAAAGGAAAATAAAAAAGAGGCTTCTATTTTAGAAATAGGATTTGGTACAGGCTTGAATTTTATATTAACGGCAGATTATTGTGCTGCTGAAAACATAAAATTGGATTATTGTGGTATTGAAGCGTATCCATTGGACAAGGCAGTAATTGAAAATATTGGATATAACGAATATGTGTCTTCAGAAATTTGGGATGCTTATTGTGAGCAGTATGACGAAGCATTGAAAAATGATGTTATATTAAATGAATCTATCCACTTACAAATAGCGCACACTAAAGTGTTGGAATTTGCATCGACAAAATTGTTTGATGTGATTTATTTTGATGCTTTCGCTGCGATTCACCAGCCAGAAATGTGGTCTGATGAGACATTAGCTCATGTAACTAAATTCTTAAAGCCTGGAGGGGTATTTGTAACTTATGCCATTACGGGCAATTTAAAAAGAAGTATGAAAGCACTTGGATTCTCCATCGAAAAAGCGCCTGGAGCTCCTGGAAAAAGAGAAATGCTACGAGCTATAAAATTGTAGTGTATTACTTACAAAGATGAATAATAGGATCTTTATTAATCTTAATTAAATTGTAAGTGTATATTTTTATGCGATAATATTTTAACTTAAAATTTCGCATGAACGCTAAAGCCCTTATTTTCTTTTTTGCTTTTTTCATCTTCATTGTAGGATGTGATAAGAATGATTACAATTCTCCTGAATCAGAAACGATTCAAAAAGCTAACATAATAGGTACTTGGGAATCGCTATCGGAGAAATATGAATTATTCGATGCGAGAGGAAAATTAATTGATTCGGATATCATCAATTATACGGCTGCGGAGGAAAAGCAAACTTATGTTTTTAAAGCAGATAAAACTGGCTCTTTAAGATCGTTGGAAGATGGAGAATGGACTACTGAGAATTTTAACTATTCTGTAGCAGGAAAAATTTTAACAATCTTATTTAAAGGGGGTGACGAAGGAATGAGTTTTGAATTCGAAATGGAATTTGAATATCTCATTAAGAATAATAAGCTGTATTTAATTTTTGAGGGAGAGTCCGATGAAGATGGTATAGAAAGAGCTACTTTGGAATTAATAAAAAAATAATATGAAACATAAAAAGCGAGCCATTTGGCCCGCTTTTTATTTTTTCTCTGCAAAATTAGTGACCTTGAGTACCGTCGATACCGTGAGCATGTCCATGAGACAATTCTTCTTGAGTAGCAGGACGTACATTTAATACTTCGATTTCGAAGCTTAAAGTTTTACCAGCCATTGGGTGGTTTAAGTCAGCAACAACAGCTTCTGGAGTAACATCTACTACTACTGCGCGGAATTGATTTCCTTGATTATCTTGTAATGGTAATACTTCACCTAATGGAGGTAAACCAGTTTCTTTGAACATATCAGCAGGTAATTGAGCGATAGCTCTGTCATCTCTTTCGCCGTAAGCATCAACAGCAGCTAAATCAAAAGATGTTTTATCACCTTCGTTTAATCCTGCGATGTTTTCTTCGAATTTAGGTAACATCATACCTACACCATATAAGAATGTTAAAGGATTTTCTGTAGTCGTTTGTTCAACAAATGTTTTTTCACCGTTTTCTTCGATTGTGTGAAGAATGTAATTCAACGTTACAACGTTGTTGTTTTCTATTGCCATTTTGTAATTGTTATGAGATGCTATCCATCTCGTTTTTATTTGATTAATTCTAATAAGTGTGTAATCGACGATTGCGGAAGACTACAGGTTTTGTTACGACAAAGGTATGCTTTTGACTCCAATTGTTCTTTATTTATTAACAAAGGAAGTGTACTTTTTGTTCCTCCCAGAATAATTTTATTAGGAATATAAGCTTGTTTATCCAACTCTTTGCGCCATTCTAAAGCATTTTCTCCTGTCAATGCGATTTCGTTGGTTCCATAATGATGTTCCAATAATTGTATCGCCCAATTCGAATAAGCTGAGCCGTAACTTTTAATATGAGGAAATACATTGGCAAATACTTGATCGGCAATTGCGGTAAATTCTTCTTGATCTAACAGCAAGCCTAATTTATAAAGTTGACGCACTATAGTTGACGAGGAAGCAGGAATCACATTATCCATGATTTCACTTTTACGTGCAATCAGCTCTTCCGCATTAGCTGCTGTATAGTAAAAAGTTTTTGTAGCGGCATCGTAAAATAATTCTATCGCTTTATTAGCCAGATCTTTTGCTTTATATACCCAGCTTTCATCAACAGTCGCTTCATAAAGGGAAATATAAGCTTCAATAGTGAATGCATAATCGTCCAAAAATCCTTCTATCTTACGATTGGAATCTTTTGGTTGGTGAAGTAACTCATTATTGTTTTGGGTACAATAGTTTTGAATAAATTGTGCAATATTTAAAGCTAAGTCTAAATGTTCTTGATCGCCAAATACCTTATATGCATCTACCAAACCTTTCAGCATTAACGAATTCCAAGTGGTCAGCTGCTTGTGGTCCAACCCTGGACGCACGCGATTACTGCGATAAACTAATAATTTGGATTTAATCTCTTGAAGATAGTTGTCCCATTCTTCTGTTGTGAATCCTGCTTCTTGAATCAAATTATTGTTTGCAGTATCAACAAAAGGAATATTGATTTGTTCTTCTGACCAATTTCCGTTTGGAGTAATATTATAATAAGCTCTTGCCAAATCGGCATCTTCACTCAAAATATCAAACTCGTTATACTCGAAAGTGTAGAATTTACCTTCCACTCCTTCACTATCTGCATCAAGAGCAGAATAAAATCCTCCGTTTTCGGCAAGCATTTCGCGTTTTGCCCATGAAATTGTTTCGAAAACTACATTTTTATAAAGCGGATTAGGTTTTTGTTGATATGCTTCGCTATACAGACTAATCAATTGACCATTATCATAAAGCATTTTTTCGAAATGTGGCACATGCCATTTACCATCTACGGAATAACGCGCAAAACCGCCTCCTATATGGTCATAGATGCCTCCATTTGCTATTTTTTCGAGTGTAAAATGGACGTGATTAAGCGTTTCTTGATCATTAGCTAATACCGCATATCGAAGGAAAAATAACCAATTGTTGGGAAGAGGAAATTTAGGTGCACGACGATAACCACCATCACGCAAATCAAATTGTTCTTTCCAAGGCAAAACAATGGATTTTATATCCTGTAAAGTATATTCTTCCGGAATAGGAGCGATAGGTAATTTTTCAGCTTTATTAATCCCTGCGGTTAAACGTTCTGCATAATCAATGGCAGTTTCAGGCGTTTCTTCCCACATTTGCGCAATTTGTAATAATACATTTTGCCAATCGTGTGGCTTGAAATACGTGCCTCCATATATTGGTCTTCCGTCAGGCAAACAAATAACATTCAAAGGCCAACCACCTGCATTTGTCATTAATTGTACCGCAATCATATAGATTTGATCAATATCAGGTCTTTCTTCTCTATCGATTTTTATCGATACATAGAATTTATTCATGGTCTGGGCAATAGCTTCGTTTTCAAAGCTTTCTCGTTCCATGACATGGCACCAATGACAGGCAGAATATCCAATACTTATGATGATAAGCTTATTTTCTTCTTTAGCTTTGGTGAGTGCTTCTTGTCCCCAAGGAAACCAATGCACGGGATTATGTGCATGCTGTTTGAGATATGGAGAATTTTCGTTTTGAAGTTTGTTTGCCATATATACGAAGGTACAGAAATTTATTTTGGCGTAATTATAATATTAATTAACACTTAGCTGTCGGAATGTAATTTGAATAATTTTTTGTCTATAAATTTTTTATCCATATTTGTAGTAAACAAAAAAAATCACATACTTTTTAAGTCTTAATGCTGATTCAAGTTGTGATTTTGTATGCTTATATTGCTCATTAAAGATTAATATCTAAAAAATGTTGAATTATTCGTTGCTTGATGATAAGGACTTGATGAAAGCGATTCAGGCGGGGGATAGAACAGCTTTTAATGAACTTTATAATCGTTATGTTAATGAACTTCTGGTTTTTATTGATAGTAAAGTTCAAGATTTAGAAGAAAGTAAAGATATTATTCAAGAAATATTCGTTTACATTTGGGATGATCGCCAAAATATTGTTGAAATAAATTCTATCTCTAATTATTTATACCGAATAGCAGTCAATAAGAGTCTAAATTTATTTAGACGTCAAAAGATTTCCCAAAATTATATTGATTCGCTCGCCTATTTTTTAAAATATAATACTTCGACTCACGAACAAGATAATTTCGAATTCCAAAGAGAACAAGAGCTTTTGCATGCTGTTTCCACCTTACCTGCGGGGATGCGTACTATTTTCGAATTGAGATATTATGAAGGATTAAGTAATGAGGACGTGGCTAAGCGTCTCTCATTGTCTACGCATACAGTAGCTACCCAGATGAAAAGAGCACTTAAAAGTATTCGTAGTCAGCTGCATATTGTAGCTTTTCTATACCTTATCATGCAATTATAATTTTTTTTTAATTAACCTGTACCCTCTAGTGGGGAGTAATGTGTCTTAAGTATATGGACACCTAACCAGATACTGTACCATACTTATGAATGAAAATGTGAAAACGAAAGCAGAGGAATTGTTAAATGGATTTAAAGAAGGAAATTTGAGTGATGCGGATATCCAATTAATTCGTAATTGGTTGGCATCAAAACCTTCTGAAAAAAGAAGTGCTGATTTCTCTACTGAAGAAAAAAATGAATTATTAGCCCGAATCAATAGTGAAATTGATAAAAATAGAGTAGTAAAATTCCGTAATCGCATCTTGCAGTATGGCAGTGTAGCTGCAGTATTATTAGCAGCTTTAGGTATTTCTGTTTATTTGAATAATTCCAATCCGAATTTGCCCACTGCTGAATTTGTGCAGACAGCGCAAATTAACGATGTTCTTCCAGGGATGGATGATGCTGTTGTCTACTTATCAAATGGAAGCACCTTAGAATTGAATCCTGAAACCGATTCGTTAGCGACGCTGGATGGTGTCAAAATTAATTTGTCTTCTGGTATTATTTCGTTTGAAGGGTTAGTCCCAACAGATGATGATATGGCAAAACCTGATGAAAATATTATTAAAACAAAAAATGGTGGTCAATATACGGTGATATTGCCTGATGGCTCACTAGTAAAACTGAATGCCAATTCTTCTTTGTCTTTCGGTAACAACTTTAAGGAGAATCGTTTTGCTAAGATTTCAGGAGAAGTATATTTTGAAGTTAAAAAGGATACGCAACATCCATTTGTCGTAGAAGCTGGACATCAGAAGATCCAAGTGTTGGGAACAAAATTCAATGTCAAATCTTACCCTGACGAACAAATCACCACTACATCTTTGATGGACGGTAGCTTAATGGTGCGTCCTCTATATGATATGAAAGGAAAAAATACATATATATTGAAACCTGGACAAACTGCAAAAAATGGAGCAAAGCTTACTATGTCAGTTTTTCAAACTGTACCAGCTAAAGAAATGGCTTGGACGGATGGTTCGTTTCATTTTGATGGAGAGACCGTGGAAGAAGTGTTGACAGTCTTGGCAAGATGGTACGATGTTCAGATAAAATATGAATTCACACCGAATAATGATATGCGTTTTGGAGGGGTAATTTCAAGGGACAAAAAATTATCTAGCGTATTATCATTACTTGAAGATCAAACTGGATTGAAATTCGTAATCCGAGGAAGGGAGGTAATCGTTCAGGAATAATTAACTAAGCCTAATCGAAATCAATAAAACTCAATATTTAATAATTAACTACCTAACTATAATATGAATTATAATTTCCACCTAAACATGGATAGAAAGGCTGTTGGGGAGCACAAGAAAAAATGGAAGTCAGGAATTCCTAAAATATGTGCTTTTCTATCCTTAGTAGCTGTTAGTCATACAAGCTATGCTAACTTCCAACAAATCAACTTGGAGAAAAAGAATGTCAAGATTGAAGAAGTGCTTTTGGAATTAAGAAAACAATCTAAAATTGATTTTTTTTACAACAAGGCGGACTTAGCGAATGAGTCGCGCATCAATTTAAAACTACAAAATGCAAGTCTAGAAGGGGCACTTGCTCATGTATTAGAACAAACATCTTTGACGTATAACATCAAAGATGGCGTTGTTGTTTTGAAATCCAAAAATCAAAATCAACAACAGCGTGTAACTGGCCGTATTACTAACCAAAAGGGAGAACCAATTGGTAATGTATCCATTGTTGCGGAAAATAAAGCTACGAAATCGACATCAATTGGTGCTATTAGTCATGCTGATGGCTCATTTGTGGTAGTAGTATCCAATTTGGATGATATTTTAACATTTACAGCTGTTGGTTACGAAAAGCAATCTATTTCTTTGAACAAACGTACTTCTTTGCAGGTAGTTTTGAAAGAAAAAATAGAAGAAATCGATGATATAGTCATAACAGGTATCTTCGAACGTAAAGCTGAAAGTTTTACAGGTTCTTCGATGACCATCAAAAAGGAAGATCTTAAAAAAATGGGAAGTACTAATGTTTTTCAGTCTTTGAGAAATATTTCCCCAAGTATGTTCTTAGATAATTTTGATATGGGTTCTAATCCTAACAGTTTACCTGATTTACAAATTAGAGGTAATGGTAGTTTACCGGTATCATCTGATTTATCTGCGGGACTAAAAGGAAATTACTTGAAAGATCCTACTCAACCACTTTTTATTTTAGATGGTTTTGAAGCTACTGTCGAACGCATTTTCGATTTGGATATTAATAGAATCGAGAGTGTTACTATCTTGAAAGATGCAGCTTCAAAGGCAATCTATGGTTCTAAAGCGGCAAATGGTGTCATCGTTATCGAAACTACTAAGATAGCAGGTAACAAACCTATCATTAATTATAATTTGAGTGTCAATGCAGAATTACCAGATTTGACAAGTTATAATTTGACCAATGCTAGAGAAAAATTGCAGGCAGAAGTTATTGATGGTATGTATACTGCAAATCCACGTGGATATGACCCAGCACAACAATATTTAGAGTTAAACCAGCTTTATAATTACCGTAAGAAATTGGTAGAAGAAGGTTTAGATACTTATTGGTTAGCTAAGCCTCTTCGCAATGGAGTTGGTCAACGCCATTCATTGAGTGCAGAATTAGGCGGACAAGATCTTCGTGTCTTGACGGAATTTACCTATAATGATGTAAAAGGAACAATGATTGGATCAGGTCGTCAGAATATTGGTGGTAATATTTCTGCATCATACCGTATCGCTAATTTCTTGTTTAGAAATGTTACTTCGTTCAATTCGAATAAATCTAAAGAATCACCTTACGGACTGTTCTCTGAGTATGTAAAAATGAACCCTTACTGGAGAGCTGAGAATGTAGATGGAACAATTCCTTATTATGCAGAACAGGTTACAGCAGCAAACGATTTTAGAGTTACAAACCCCTTGTACAATGCTCAACTAAATAGTAAGAATGATCAGACATATTTGAATTTTACGAATAATCTATATTTAGAATGGACCCCCATTGCAGGATTGAGAGCCACGACTCGTTTGGGCGTCGATACTAAATCATCAGATGCAGATGAATTTTATCCAGGCAAACACACAAAGTTTGACAGTTATTATTCTCAAGATTTGAATCGTAAAGGTTCTTATCAGGTTAATAATGGTAAAAGTACATACTTGTCAGGTGATTTGAACGTAAACTATAGTAAACAATTAGGTCTTCACTATTTATTTGGTAACGTGGGGTATAATGTGAGTGAGCGCAAATTCTCGGAGCGTGTCTATTTTGCTGAAGGATTCCCTAGCGATCGTCTCCAAGATATTATTTTCGCAAGGAGCTATGCATTAGATACACGTCCTTCTGGATTAGATGGTATCACCCGTGATATGGGCTTTTTAGGTGCTTTCTCTTATATGTGGGATAACCGTTTTATTTCGGACTTTACTTACCGTACCAATGCATCTTCTCAGTTTGGAGCTGACAAACGTTGGGCCTCATTTTGGAGTGCTGGTATCGGATGGAACTTACACAATGAAGAGTGGATTAGAAACTTGGATGCTATTTCTCAATTCCGTGTCCGTGGTTCAATTGGCGCTACTGGTAATCAGAACTTTAATACAAATGCTTCAATCGCCACTTATCAATATGCATTAAGCTCATATTACAATGGTTTCCCAGGTTCACAATTAATCAATATGGTGAATCCAGGATTACAATGGGAGTCGTCATTTGACTACAATGCTGGAGCAGATATCAAAATCAAAACATTAGGAATTCGTTTTGATTATTACCAACGTCTTACTAAAAACTTGTTAGCGGACGTAACTCTACCAAACTCTACAGGTTTTAATGTAGTCAAAGATAACTTAGGTAAAATCAAAAATGAAGGTGTTGAGTTATACTTGAATTATGCTGTATGGCAAAAAGCAAGAGATTTCGTAAGCTTACAGTTTGGTATCGAGACCAATACAAATAAAATCGTTGAATTGTCTACTTCTATGAAATCGTACAATGAGCGTATGGATGCTATTGCGGCTGATAGAGGTAACAATAAGCCAATTAAAAAGTATCAAGATGGGATGGCTATGGATGCTATTTGGGCGGTTCCTTCCATGGGTATAGATCCTGCAACAGGTAATGAGATTTACTTAACACGCAATGGGGAGACGACGTACCAATGGGTAGCTACGGATATGGTAGTTGCGGGTATTGCAAGACCTAAGTATCAAGGCACATTTGGTATTCAAGGCGAATATAAAGGTGTTGGTGTTGCCATTACAGCTCGTTATTTGGGCGGTGGTCAACTGTATAATCAAACATTGGTGGATCGTGTAGAGAATGTGGATATGGTTTATAATGTAGATAGACGTGTGTTAACAGGTCGTTGGTTGACTGCAGGACAAGACGCTTTATTTAAGCGTCTAGGTCAGTATTCTATTCCATTAGAAAATGGTTCAACAACATCTGCGCAAGAAATGACCCGTGCTACTACACGTTTTGTGCAAGATCGTAATGATTTAGATATTGCTGCTATTAATGTTTATTACGATTTCTATAATCAAACTTGGTTGAGCAAAGCCAGACTTCAACGCTTGCGTGCAGCATTTAATATGAATGAAGTCGCTAAATTCTCGTCAATTGAAATCGAAAGAGGTTTAAGTTATCCATTCGCACGTACAATGTCATTTTCATTAACAGCAACATTCTAAGACCATGAAAAGAAGAATTACAATATTTAGTTTAGCTGTTTGTTTAGGCTTATCTTTTCAATCATGTGAGAAGTGGTTTGATGTCACAGCTAATAATCAGATTAAAGCAGAAGACCAGTTTTCATCGGCTGATGGTTTTCGCGATGCTTTGATGGGGGTATATTTATCGATGAGTACCCCGAGTCTATATGCGAAAGATATGACTTTCAATTTAGTAGATGTGCTTTCTCAACAATATAGTGCATTCTCTGGAGTGGGAGCCGCTTATGCAGGTATCCAAGCATTCAATTATACATCTGTTCGTAGTGAAGAGCAAATTAAGTCACTATGGGATAAGTTATATTATTCTATTGCTAATATTAATAGTGCTTTAGAAAATTTGAACAAAAGTGATTTCGCTTGGTATCCTGGCGAGCAAGAAATTATTGAGGGTGAATTGTTAGCCTTACGAGCATTTTTGCATTTTGATTTAATCCGACTTTTTGGTCATAGTAACTATGCGAATAGAACTGATTTAAAAAGTAAATTAACGATTCCATACGTTACATCATATTCCAAAGATGTGACTCCTCAATTGAGTTATGAAGAGACATTCGCATTATTGGAATCAGATATTAACGAGGCTCTTATATTATTGCAATACGATCCTGTTTACAAAAATTCAAAGTTGTCAGCGAATGCCTTATTAGAGTTAAATCGTGATGGTTTCTATTCGAATAGAAATCTACGTATGAATTATTATGCAGCTAAAGCTCTTCAAGCACGTGTATTAGCATGGCAGGGAGGTGTAAAGGCACAGCAAGCAGCAGTAGCCGCTGAAGAAGTTATTGCCAATAGTAATGCTGTTCTTTTGAAGGATAATCAAAGTGTTTCAAACAATAAAACGATTATTCAAGAGCATTTGTTTGGGTTGAAAGTAGAAGGAATGCAGAATATTTCTAATCCATTGTTGGATGGTTCCAATAACACCAATTATGAAGCTCTTCGTATTAATAACACTGTTGCAGAAGGGGTTTTTGAGACTAGCAATCTAGAAATTGGGGCGGTAGATATCCGTTTTAATACTTTATTGCCATCAGAGACATTAGGAAGAATTTCTATCAAGTTAAGACAAACAGATATTAATGATATAGATTATAATACAATTCCATTAATCAAATTACCAGAGATGTATTATATCGCTGCAGAGTATTACAGTACTAATAATACAAATAAGGCTATTTCATACTTAGAAGAGGTTCGTAAGAGCAGAAGAATTGTACACAATTTGCCAACGAATCTAAATAGTACTCAAATCATTGCTGAGATTCAAAAAGAATACAGAAAAGAGTTTATCAGTGAAGGACAGTTATTCTATTATTACAAACGTAACGGTTTGGAACAAATTCCGAATTATACAAGTGCTACAGGTTTGGATGACAAAATTTATATGTTGCCATATCCAGCATCAGAAATAGAATTTGGAAATAGAGTTCAATAAGTATTAACCATTTAAAGAATAAGATTATGAAATATTTAAATAATGTGTTAGGATTATTAGGAATAAGCCTACTATTTATAGGATGTGAAAAATCTGAGCCGTTGTCTTTTCAAGCTAAACCAGCTATTGTATTTGACTATCAAACCGAAGCAAGCAGCAAGGCAACTTTTTCATTCTTAGGTAAATCTGGAGTTGAAGGAGAGGTGAAGATTCCTGTCATTCTTAATGGTTTTCCAGAAGATCGAGATAGAAAGTTCGAAGTGGAAGTTGTGACAGATACGATTACAGACGCATCAGCTACAGGATACAAAATAGAGCAAGGAGTCATAAAAGCAGGACGAGTGAAAGATTCATTGCTTGTTAAATTATATAAAACAGAAGAGTTAGAAACTAAAGTGGTGAATTTGTATTTACGTGTGAAAGCAAATGATGAGTTTGAGCGTGGAATTCGTGAAAAGCAATATTTCCAACTTTCATGGAGTAATCAAGCTATTATGCCAACTTGGGGAACTTATTTTAGAACATTTATTTGTTCAGTAGGAAGTACAAGAGCGTATAGAATTTTTGTGGAAACTACTGGATTAACCAACTTCACGGCTACAGAATATAGAGTATACCTTCAGGCAGGATCTGAAGTGTTAGGAAAGAAATTTGGAGATTATGTTCGCGCTTGGAACGCCGCTAATCCTAATGATATTCTGGTACATGATGATGGTACTTCTAAAGGATTGCCGATTACTCCTAGATATTAACATTCGATTTTTTTAATAGATTTATGAAAAGATATAATTTTTTACAATGGATATTTATTTTCTCTTCGCTATTTACCTTCATGGTATCCTGTAAAGATGATTTAAGTACATTGGATTTAAATAAATTGCCGGAGGTATCGGTGGATACTACTGGGCAAAGTTCCTTGAGCGTATTTCAGTTCGATAAACTAGCACTTGATCCCAAAGTAATCATAACAAACGACAATGGACATGAATTTACTTACGAGTGGTTTATTAATTTATTACCTACAAGTTTAGAGTATATTCCAATAGGTAATACAAAGAAGTTGGAATATGATGTTACTCTTGTTCCGACTAATACAGGGAAACCACACCAGATTTTATTAAAGATTACGGATAAGAATACAGGTATTGAATATTTTCAAGATTGGCCTTTGACCATTCGTAATGGTATCGGTGAAGGTCTGGTTATTGTGGAAACTTATGACGGCCAAAATACAGATTTAAGTCATATCATGTCCCCAATGGTAACGCCAGATTATTCAGATGAAAAGGTGACAAAAAAGATCTATTCTGGCGTTAATAATAGCACTATTCCAGGTTTAGTCAATAATCTACGTTTCTCTAAATTTGTATCGGATAACATATTGTTAGGTAGCACAGCTAACTCTTTATTCGCTATCAAAACGTTAGATTATACATTGTTCAAACAAAATGTAGATCTCTATTACACGGAACAAACTTCTTACGGAGCTTCATTTATTAGTTCTGTAACCGGTCCTGACTTTGATGTGTTTATTAAAGATGGTAAACTTTATTCTAGTTGGTTAGCTACTTCAAGAATTGGATTACCTTGGAGTAATAATTATGTTATTCCTTCTATTATCGGATTGAATGCAAAAAATGATAGAGGAAGTCTAGGACACAATATTATTAACTTTTATAGCGAGCAACTGGGACAATTTATCTATCAACAAGCTTTTCAGTTTGGTGATTTAGTAATGAAACCAGTGCCGTCTATGAATTCTACTTTATTCAATCCTAATAATGTTCCAAATCATAAACCAATATCGGCAGCTGTTAATAATCAAGGTGATTTTATCCATGTTCTTCAACATAAGCAAACTGGGAATTATGGCTTGTATATTATGGATGGATTTAATAACCCTAAGTATTATGCGAATTTAGCTAATGCTCCTGAGATTAGTCAAGCTATCAAGTTTGTGCCTTTGTTGGATCAGAATGTATTGATGTATGCTACTAAAACTAAGATCTATGCTGTAGTATATAGTACTACAACACCAACATTTGCTTTACGCTATACGGCTGCCGCTGGAGAAGAAATAACTACTTTAAACCAGTTTTTCCAAGCTGATTATCCGAAGCGTAATGTAACTTGGTCTGAGCCTCATATTTCTACAAATGGAAAACAATTGATTTTGGGTACATACAATGGTACAGAAGGTAAAGTACATATTTTGCCTTTGATTAATGAAGGTATCGCTAATATCGACCAAGCCAATATTAAGACATATACAGGTTTTGGTAAAATATTATTTACGACTACACAATTATAAAAAAAATGCCAGCGACAGTACATGAGGCTGTCGCCGGCTTAATTACATAAAGATGAGGAAGATATTGAAGATCGCACGTTTAGAATTGAGTGTATTGTTCTATTCGCCTATAGCGTGGGTCGTGATGATAATATTTATGATTCAGTGTGGAATATCCATAATGGATCTTTTACAAGAAAAGGAGACAAGTCAACAACTTGATCGCACCTTGCAATCTATTACAGCTGATGTATTCTCTGGATATAAAGGCTTTTTTCAGTCGGTATTGAAATATACTTATTTGTACATCCCATTATTGACAATGGGAATCGTGAGCCGTGAATTAAGTAATGGTTCTATTAAATTATTACAATCTTCGCCTATTACTAATTTCCAGATTATTCTAGGGAAATATCTCGCACTATTAGGCTTTGCTTTATACTTTGTTATTGTATTAGTAGGTATAGCTTTTACAGGAAGCTTATTGATTGAAAATTTTGATTGGGGAACTATTGTTGCAGGTATTGCGGGTATTTATCTACTTATAGGAGCATACGCTGCAATAGGTTTATTCATGTCCAGCCTGACTTCTTATCAAGTAGTAGCTGCAATCAGTACCTTAGCAATTTTTGCAGGCTTAAATTTTGTAGGTGAGATTGGTAAAGGAAATGAATTTATTCGTGAGATTACTTATTGGTTGTCGCTTCAAGGACGTACAGACCATTTTATCAATGGTATGCTTTCCAGTCAAAATGTAAGCTATTTTGTCTTGGTGATTGTGTTGTTTCTTGGATTGAGTATTATGCGTTTGGATGATGGACGTGTTATACGCAATCAAGTGCAAAAATCGCTACGTTATATTGCTTTCATAGCAATTATTTTGACATCTGGTTTTGTTACATCCCTGCCTAAAAATTGGCATTTTTGGGATTTAAGCCGCTTCGAAGCCAACACCCTTACTGCCAATAGTAAAGAGGTTATATCTCATTTAGATCAAAAAATACATGTTAAAAATTATGTAAATATTTTGCATCCTCATGGAAGACTTGGAACACCGAAATGGCGCAAATTTGACCTTAAACAATTTGATCAATACACGCGCTATATTCCTGATATGGAAATGGAATATATCTATTACTATGACCATGTTCCCATATATGCGGATAGCAACGTCAATATAAAAGAGAAAGCCCAAAAAGCTGCCTTAGCACATGGTGTAGAATTCGATCAAATCTTAGCTCCTGAGGAAATCAAAAAACTAGTAAATCTAGCTCCTGAGCAAAATGCGTATGTACGATATGTACACCATGGCAAAGATAGCGTGGTATTACGTATGTTTTTGGATGCGGTAGGTTATCCACAAGAGAGCGAAATCACTTCAGCTTTAAAACGTTTGTATGCAAAAGTACCAGTTGCTGGTTTCTTACAAAAGCACGATGAACGAAGCGTTTTCACTAAAGGAGACAAAAGCTATAATAAGACGACCACAGATATTCAATCGCGTTCAGCTTTGATTAATAATGGATTTGATATCAAAGAAATTAGCATATCGGATCTAAAAGATGCTGCTGATAAATTAGCTGTATTAGTCATAGCAGATCCGTATGCTTCATATTCTCCAGAAGAAATTAATAGTATTCAACAATATATTAGTGATGGAGGAAATATTTTGATAGCTGGAGAACCTGGTAAAGAAGAGCTTCTTAATCCATTATTAGCAGATTTACCTGTACAATTGAGAGGGACGCAGATGTATCAAAGAAGTAAGGATGTGGAGCCCGCGGTTGTTGTAGGTAAGCCTTCGTTGCTGGCTAAGCAGTTGAAATTCGTAAAGAAACCCGCAGCAGTTGTGTCTTTGGCTGGTACTACAAGTTTAGCTATTTCTTCCGACTCAAAAGGGTTTCAAGTAGAGCCCTTGTTGTCAAGTGATATTAAGAATGTTTGGCAGGGAAAAGTTGGTGTGGATACCGTTGCTACTACTTGGGAGACGCAACCCCAAGTGTTGGCGGCAAGTCTAACACGTAATGTTAAGGATAAAGAGCAACGTATAATGATATTTGGAGATGCGGATTTCATGAGCAATGCCGAACTTTCACGTTACAATCTTCAAACTGAAAATGCGGATTTTGCAATCAACGTTTTTAAATGGTTTACCAATGGAGAATTCCCTGTAGATACAGAACGTCCCGCCTCTATTGATAATAAGATTTTAGTGAACGCTGCTGTCTTAAAAAAGATCAAATATACTTGGACAGGTGTACTACCAATTCTAATAGCATTGGCAGGAGGATATTTATTAATTAGAAGAAAAAGAAAATAATACAATGAGTACGAGTATCGCAACTATAAAATCCCTTTCGCATAAATATTCTAAAGATTGGGCTATTAGAAATATCAATTTTGAAGTTACTGAAAAAGGTATATTAGGATTATTAGGATCAAATGGTGCAGGTAAATCTACGACTATGAATATTCTATGTGGGGTAATCAATCAAACGGAAGGGGATGTGCATATTGATGGAATCAATATCCGTCAAAATCCTGTGGAAGCTAAACGTTTGATTGGCTTCTTACCCCAAAAAGCACCATTACACATGGAGTTGACAGTGGATGAGTATCTAACACATTGTGCTTATTTAAGAGATATTCCTAAAAAGGAAATTCCTGCAGCTTTAGAAGCCGCAAAGAACAAATGTGGTATCAGCCATTTTAGTAATCGCTTGTTAAGTAATCTTTCGGGTGGTTACCAACAACGTGTAGGTATAGCACAAGCTATTATTCACAATCCAAAATTGGTTGTTTTAGACGAACCTACAAATGGATTGGATCCAAACCAAATCTTGGAAGTTCGTAAGTTAATCAAAGAAATAGGAAAGGAGAGATGTGTTATTTTATCTACGCACATATTGTCTGAAGTACAAGCTACATGTGATCGTATTATTATGATTGAGCATGGTGAAGTAGTATTTGCGGACACTATGCATGCCTTTAACAATTATATTGAACCCAATTCCTTAGTAATAGGATTGACAAATGCTCCTGAAATGTCTGTGCTAAAAGCAATTGATGCCATTACAGAAGTAGAAGAATTAGAGAATGGACAGTTTAGATTGTTTTTCGAAAATGGTGATAACATTACAAAAAAATTAATTGATCTCAGCATGGCTAATGGGTGGGGTTTATCTGAAATCTATTTAGAGAGAAGTTCTTTGGACGGAATATTTGCTCAATTGTCTAAAAAATCAGAGGGAAGAAAATAAGATGCAGAAGATAATAAGAATTGCTCGACTAGAGTTGAGCGTCCTCTTTTATTCGCCTATTGCATGGATTATAATGGTGATTATATTCTTGCAAGGTGGTCTAAATTATACGGATGGATTGTACTTCCAAGAGACACAACAGCAGTTGGAACGTCCGCTTACAGTCGTCACTCGTGTTCTTTTTGCAGGAGATAAAGGAATGTTATCTGCATTGCTTGAATATCTTTATTTATATATTCCATTATTGACTATGAGTATTTTCAGTCGTGAATATACGAGTGGATCTATAAAATTGTTGCAATCTTCACCTGTGACAACAGCACAAGTCGTATTAGGTAAATATTTATCCATTGTAGTTTATGCTGCAATTGTTGTTGGCCTACTTGGGTTATATGCAGTATCTGCCTATTATTCCGTGGAACATATGGACTTCAAATTTGTAGCATTTGGATTGTTAGGTTTATTCTTACTGATTTGTACATATTCCGCTATTGGATTATTCATGTCTAGTTTGACATCCTATCAGATTGTAGCGGCTATTAGTACATTAGCATTATTAGCATTCTTAAATTATGCTAAAGTTTTAGGTGCAAATTATGATGGTATCCGCGAAATTACCGATTGGCTGTCTATTGGTGGCCGAGCGGAAGAAATAGTCAATGGCTTACTTACCAGCAGAGAATTGATTTATTTCTTGCTGATCATAAGTTTCTTTTTGGGCATAACGATTCTACGCCTTGTACAGGAACGGGCCGGAACTGGATTACCGATGAAATCACTACAATATCTGTCTCTGTTCATTGTATTGCTAACGATTGGTTACGTCACTTCTCTTCCTTCTTTTATCTACTATTACGATACTACGCAGATAAAAGATAGAACGTTGTCACCTAAAGGACAAGAAATAGCTGCAAGAATTACAGAACCAATCGAAATGGTGAGTTTTGTGAATGTTTTAGACCAAAAGGCTGCTTATGGTGCTCCGGCCAATAGAATGAATGATATCGCACGCTTCGAATCCTATAATCGTTTTATTCCACATCTTAAGATGACCTATATTGCGTATTATGATTCTATTTCCTATTTGAGATTAGATTCGAATGAAACTTTAGCTAGTAAAGCTCAAAAATCAGCAGAGGCGTTGGCCTTTAATTTTAAAAAGCTTTTGACGCCTGAACAGATGAAGAAAGATTATCCTGAGGTGTCTGGTGAAATGAACAGTTTTGTACGATATATTCATTACAATGGCAAAAAGGAACCCTTGCGCATGTTTGATGATATGATTCAATATCCTTCTGAAGGAGAAATTTCTGCAGCTTTATTGCGCTTGTTGGATGGTCCTGCAAAAGTCGGGTTATTAGCGGGCCATGGTGAGCGTAACGTAGAAACTTATATGGATGCCGATTACAGTATCTATCTTCAAGGGAAATCAGTAAGAGGTTCTATTATGAATCAAGGATTCGAAGTAAATAAAATCCCTGTAGATGCCTTAGATAATTTTATTGGTTCAGGATTGATTATTGCTGACCCAAAAGAGCCATATTCTCCCGAAGAATTAGTTAAAATCTTTAAATACATTGATAAAGGGAATAATGTATTTATCATGGCAGACCCATCGAGTTCTAAATATTTAAATCCTATAGTAGAGTATTTAGGATTAAAATATATGGAGGGTACACTGATGCAGGAGAGTGAAGATTTTGATGCAGACTTGTTGAAAGTATATTTCACTCCAGAAGCGCACGAAGACGGATTTAAGTATTATGATGGCGCTGTGGTGGTAATGAAAAATACAGTGGGTTTAGAACGATTAGCTAATGTTAACAAATTTAAATCTACAATAATTTTAGCAACAGATAAAAGCAATACTTGGAATAGACTTACTCCTTTTGATTTGGCAACGGAAAAAATTAAGTATAACCCAACAAGGGATAAGTTAATTGAAGTTCCTACAGCAATCAAATTGCAACGTTCTATCGAAGGAAAAACGCAAAAGATTATGGTGACAGGTGATGCAGATTTTATGAGTAATGCGGAGGTAACTCGTTTCAATATCAACACTGTAAATACGCTTTTCTCTACTCGTGTTTTTAAGTGGTTTTCTGACGGAAAATATCCGGTATCAAGTCCTAAGGACAAAGCACCAGACGTGAAGATTAATGTAAATCGTGCGAATATTAATAATCAGAAATTAATCTTTTTATTAATAATCCCCGCTTTCATTGCTTTCGCAGCAACTTATGTATTAAGAAGAAGAAAGAACAAATAATCAACCAACCTATTAATAATTAGAGTACAGTCAATTAATTGGCTGTACTTTTTTGTGTGCCCAGCATGGGCAATAACTCTAGGGTGTAAGTCCCAAACACGCCTTTACAGTGGGAAGTGTTAGCTTAGGACAAGGGTGTCCACCGCGAGGTGGAATCTGAAGGAAGTCTG
>PJUJ01000110.1_pt1 | contig 70682 bp, 68 predicted proteins | sample 1512321 | NCBI WGS metagenome assembly PJUJ01 (sample SAMN08177669, study PRJNA422409) | Feces metagenome, whole genome shotgun sequencing project. | isolation source: Chicken feces enriched on filter paper: beechwood xylan treatment | host: Gallus gallus | place: USA: Madison | collected 2015-01-15 | reverse complement strand
TTATATCCCTCGTGTTTCAATTACTTCTATTGTTCGCAAGTTAAAACAAGAATCTACTTATTACATTTGGCGTTCACCACACAGGTCATTCTTATTTAAACATTTTTGGAAAGAACATACTTTTTGGTCTGATGGTTATTTTGTTTGTTCAATAGGTGAAGCATCTCCTGATACTATTCGTGAGTATATTCTCAATCAGGGTTAGTTGCTTACATCCCACAGGCTAAAGACCTGTGGGTTTTACGCTCCGTTTTATAAAAATCCGAAACGTTTGGAGCTGGCTTTCCTGACCAAAAAATTTCAGCCTGTGGAAATCGAACAGCTCCAAAACTCATTGGCATCTTATGGTGTCGAAAATACGGAGCTCATATCAAACAGGACAGCGTAGATCTCAGGTCTGCAATATTGAGCGAAATAGACAAGCATACCGTCTCCGTTAATGAAAAAGATCTTACGATCCGTAGCCTGAACCAGCGCCTTTCCCGCTATGAGCTGGCAAATGTCCAGCTTCGTCTTGATATGGCTATACTGTTCCCGCAGATAGCACATTATAGCATTGGTGTGCAACAGTATTACAATACCAGGGACAGCCTGGTCAATTACATAGCATTTGTCTATCAGGCTAAGGACGACTTTCCCGAAGAGGAAGAGCAGAAATGAAAAAATGGCTGTCTGTTCAGTTTCCCAATGACAGCCTGGCAATCGTGCCTACCAGCGCAGAAAGCAAACTATAAAAAAGATTTGATATGGTCATTATATCCGTAGATAGCTAATATATCGCCCTGTTCCAGTACGGTGTCCGGTTTAGGTATACCGTGGAGTATCGTCGTAACCATACTTTTTCCAAAGGTTGTTTTCTGTTCTTTGCTTTTTAAAATGGTCAATACCAATAGCTCGTATTTTTCGCGGAAACCGATCTCTTGAATACTTTTACCCACATATTTATCCGGCACGACGGCTTCGACGATGCTGTAATTACTGTTCAGCTCGAATGAATCGACCAGCCCGGTCATGCAAAGCTTCTTTGACCAGCGTTCGGCAGATTCTTCCTCGGGGTGGGCAATCTCGGATATTCCTAGAGCGGTCAACACTTTTTCATGAAGCCTGTTGACCGCTCTGCTGATCAGGCGTTTGACCCCGGCTTCTTTAGATAGGGCTGTCACCATGATATTGGCGCCTTCATCTTCTCCTATTGCCACTACGACTACATCCGTATTCCTCAGGGGCAAAGTATAGAAAGCGGCTTCATCAGTAGCATCCAGACAGATACAATGTGTTATTTTTTCCTTTAGGGCAGTTATCTTTTCCATCCGTTGATCCACTCCCACGACTTCGTTGCCCTGCATCGTTAATTTCATGGCCAGAGAGGCGCCGAAATTACCCAAACCTATAATGATAAATTTCATGATGTTGCGTTATTTATTAATAAACCGTTAGCTCTTCCTGCGCATAGCGGTAGTGCGTATATCTTGTTTTTTTGATAAAAGCAATGAGCACCGACAAAGTGGTCACACGGCCAATGAACATCAAAAAGATGATGACAATTTTGCTTCCCAACGCGAGTTCAGGGGTTGCTCCCAGCGACAGCCCGACTGTACTATAGGCCGAAAAACACTCAAAGGCAATGTCCACCAACGGGCGCTGTGGTTCAAAGAATGATATCGCAAATACCCCCATGCCGATCGTCATAAGGGATAAAAACATCGTCGCAAAGGCCCGTTGCTGTGATATCCCGCTGATTTCCCGCCTGAACACTTCGGTACGGTCCTTGCCACGGGCCAGGCTCAATACATTCAATATGGCTACAGCAAATGTACTCGTCTTGATTCCGCCTCCGGTAGAATTCGGAGAAGCACCAATCCACATCAGCAGGATTATAAACAGCACGGACGAGAATTGCAAAGCTCCAAAATCGACACTGTTGAATCCGGCCGTCCGTGGCGTAGTTGCTGTGGTAAAGGCAATAACTAACTTACCGATACCGCGATGTTCTGAAAGCACATGGCTATATTCATTAAAAAAGATAATAAGCGTAGCAATACCCGAAATAGCAACGGTAGTAACCAGATTGATTTTACTATTGATATTCAATACCCAGGGCCGGTATAGGTCTTTCTTAGATGTCCATTTGCCAATAAGCCGGTTTATAATATGCTTTAAATAGGTCAATATATTGACTACAATAGGAAATCCCAGGCCACCAAATATATAGATCAAAGCTATCACCAGTTGCAGGTTATAATTGAAAACAACCGTTTCATTCATCAGTCCGTCCGGTAAGAGGGAAAAACCTGCATTGCAAAAAGATGAAACAGCATGAAACAGGGAAAAGAAGACCTTTTTGATGCCTAATGCTGACATTTCATCTCCAATACTGCTGTAAATGGCGAGTGCGCCTACAAGCTCAATACCAAAAGTAATCAATACTGTATGTTTTAACAGATCAAAGACTTCAGACATTTGTTTGGTGTTTGAGAACCCTCCGATAGTCAATTGGTCTTCATATGAGCTTCCTCCCTTTAAAAAATAACTAAACAGACCGGCAAAGCTCAATATGCCGATACCGCCCGCCTGTATCAAAAGCATGATAATCAATTGTCCCCAAAACGTAAAATGGCTCGCAGTATCCACAACTACCAGCCCCGTGACACAGACAGCACTGGTCGATGTAAACAACGCGTCCGTCCAAGCCAGCGGTCTATGAAGGGCGAAAGGTAATTTTAGCAAGAGCGTGCCCGCAACGATCAGCATAAAAAAACTAAATACAAACAGCTGGGCAGGATTATACAATCGCTTTTTCATTCCGGATAAGTATAATAAAAACAGCAGTAAAACTATAAAATATTTTCAGGACTTATCCACCGTTTATAGATGTTTAACAAAAACCTTTCGATCCTCCTGACATTCCTACCCGCAGGAATACTTGGCTATTGTTTCCGAGGGCTAAAAAGAAAGGAAACCGCTGATAAAAGCATACTAGCCGACTGACCTGTCATTAATTATTGAATTTCTTGCACCCGCTTGTATAATAGATGGCGTAGATCATCTGATGCAGGTAGCTCGAAGACTTCCAGGTCAAAATATTTTATCGCCGCAAAGAGGTGATCGAAAATATCGGACATGACATCCTCAAAAAATGCCCATTGCGTCCCCTTTGTAAACATGTAGAGTTCCAGCGGAAGTCCGTTTTCAGTGGGATCCAGTTGGCGGACCAGCAAGGTTAATCCTTGATGTATATTGGGGTTATGCAGGGCATAAGCTTTTATATACGCCCTGAACAGGCCTACGTTTGTCATTCTGCGCCCGTTGACCAATACCTCTTCGTCAACATTGTGTTCATTGTTATATTTCTTGATTTCTTCTTCTCTTTGTGCGATATATGGAGCCAGAAGTGCGATTTTCCTCAGTTCTTCTATTTCGCTGTTATCCATATATCGGATGGTTGATATCTTGATATGGATAGCGCGCTTGATTCTTCGCCCACCACTTTCCTGCATCCCCCTGTAATTCTTAAAAGAATCACTTAACAAGGTGTAAGTAGGTATGGTCACAATCGTCTTGTCCCAGTTTTGTACCCTCACGTTATTGAGATTGATTTGTAGGACATCTCCGTCAACACCATATTTGGGCATTTCTATCCAGTCCCCGACACGTACGGAATCATTTGCAGAGACCTGTATGCTGGCCACAAAACCAAGTATCGTGTCTTTGAACACTAACATCAGGATAGCAGATGCCGCGCCCAGAGAGACGAGAAAAGACCATGGCGAATTGCCTGTAAGAATAGAAACGATCAGGGTGCCGACAACAAATATGAGGAATATTTGAAACACCTGAAGATAGCTGTCCAAAGGCTTGTCCACAAACGCCATGGAAGATCGCAGGATATCCCGCGCAGTCTTTAAAACACTGTTTACCAGCCCGTAAACCGCAAATATAACCAGTATGCTCAAAAATTTGTCGAGAGCCGTTACAAAAGAGGGAAACCCAACAAAAATCAGCGGTAAGAATTGCTGTGAGACGGCGATGAGAATAAGACGGCTTAGGTGTACATGTACTTTGTTGTCAAGCAGATAGTCGTCCCAGTTACTTTTCGTCTTTTTGATCAATCGTGTAACGATCGAATTAAAAAAACTTTTCAAAAGAAAGTCAAGGAGCGCCAACAGGATAAAGGCGACAATCAGAAAACCGGCCGAGGTAAGGATATGCGCAATTCTATCCTGCACGCCTGCAGTTTTTGCAAGTTCAAATGTCCATTGGTAAATCTGACTGGTTGTCTGTTCGGTCGTGTTAATGATGTTTGTTTTTTCCATATTAACAAACAAATGTACAAAAAATAAACTAAATGGGGCTAGATAGGCTTCTAATGGGTACACAGCCCCTATTTTATCTTTTGCTTTTCCCTTAGTGATCCGGTATAGCTGTTGCTCCTTATAGCTCCTTTTCGTCCATTTCTACTGCTATTTATCGCCAATCTGCGGGGGATTGGCCTTAGCCGTACTAAACCTGTTCCTCAATAATGCGACCATCGAATCTCCCGACACATTGGTCGCTGTCCGGAGCATATCCAATGGTCTGTCGACGGCAAATATCAGGGCGATACCGGCTGGATTGACTCCGATAGATTCCAGTCCGATTTCCAGCATCAGGATACCGGCTCCCGGCACGGCCGCGGCACCGATAGAGGCCAACGTTGCCGTTGCTATGACACTTAGCTGTTGCGCGGTGGTCAGGTCATATCCCATGACCTGCGCAATAAAGATGGCGGCGACACCTTGATACAGACAGGTACCGTCCATGTTGATCGTGGCTCCTATGGGCAAAACAAAGCTCAGCACATCTTTTCGTATATGCAGGTTCTCTTCTGCACACTCCATCTTTGCAGGTAGCGTAGCCGCACTCGAGCTGGTCGAAAACCCCAACAGTTGGGCGGGCAAAATAGCCTTGAAAAATTTGACGGGGTTCATTTTGCCAAAAAAATAGACAAACATCGTGTATACGCCATATACCAAAACCAATAGCCCGAGTACAACGGTAACAGCGTACATTGCCAAAGCTTTGAACATATCAATGGAAGGTGCCTCTGCAATGAGCGTAACAATAAGAGCGAATACACCATATGGAGCAAACATCATCATGATATCGACAATCTTCAATATGATGGCATTTCCGGTGTCCCGTCATGGCACCTATTGTCGTTGTTATGATAAATGCTACCTTCATTTTACTATAAATAAGGGTATCCCATTTAGTATCTGTAACTTGATCTGGAGGGGCATTCTTCACTCCTTTATACTCCAACCAGGTGATATAGGGAATAAAACCTACAGCAAGGCCGTGGTTAATCATAACGTGGATGATAGCGATGACCGCTATTAAAAACCGTTCGTTTAACCAGTCCAAGTGGAACATTGGAAAATCCATAAATCTCTCTCGTTTATTTTTTTTGACAAAATTCCGACATTATGGCGAAGAGCGGAGGAAATATAGGTGCGAATGGCTTCTGTTTTTGGAACAGAATTATGCGGTTTATAGGATAATAGTTTAGCTATTCGTAACTGCTTTCATTTTGGAGAAATGGATTGCCGCATATAACAAAAAAGCAGTCCCAACTAACTGGAACCGCTTAAATTAATTCAATGGAGATATTACCTCTATCTCTGTGTCTTTCTAAACTCTTCTGGGCTAAGTCCATGCTTCTTTTTAAAAAAAGTAATGAAGTAAGAAGAACTGTCGAATCCAAGTTCAAATGATATTTCCGATACCGTTTTGAACGTGTGATAGAGCAACCTTTCTGCCTCCATGAGTATTCGGTCTCTTATTATTTCTCCGACACTCCTGCTCCGCCGTTCTTTACAGATACGGTTAAGGTAATTCGTTGATATGTTCAACTTTTCGGCATAAAATGAAGGGAATCGTTCTCTTTTGTAGTACTGTTCCAACAATTGTTCAAACAGTCGTACTTTACTCTCTTTCTCTCTATTGTAGGGAGCATCAACAGCTATACCATTGTGTCTCTCCATAAAACCCAATACGATATTCAGGTAGGAGCGCAATATCGTTCTTGAATCAGCTCCTGAGCGCTTGAATTCATCGTACATTGCATCCATCATCATGCGCCAACGGGGCATATCTTCCGTATACTCCAACTGTTTACATACGCTATTGCTTTTTAGAAATGAAAAATCGTATAAAACATTGTCGTTATATCGCTTTGAAAAAAAAGCGTCCGTAAACAATACCATCCAGCCTTTGGCTTGTTTATCTATTTCAAATGTACAGACACTGGTAGGGCTTACACTCAATACTTCTCCTTTATGGATTTGTGTAGAAGACTGATCTACAACAAACCTTCCGGCTTGATCTTCTAAAAAGATTATCATGTAAAATCTTCTCTGGTTTGGCAACGAGAAAAGACTACAGTAATGCTGATTATAAGATTGGAGCGAAGTGATGAAAAAACCTAAATCGGGACTTTCAAAATCTTCCAGTGTCAAAACTCTTATTTCTTCTGTCTTGACAACCATAATAATATTACCTTATTTAAATAATCGATAGATCAATTGAATCAGGCAATAGGCGGTTTGAAGATAGAAAAGCAAAACCCATCTGATAACGGGTCAGTAGAAACCGATTGGGTTAATAGGTCTCCAACATCCTTTTGAATAGGCTGCGTATTGTTCAAAGTGAAGACTGATAATATCATTGTTACTTCCAGCAACTTAAGTTTCACAGGTGCATCATTATGCTGCTGGTCCTCTTTAATTTTTTCCTCTAGATAACACGACCCTTTACATACTGGAATAGTATCAAATCTATTGATACACAACTGGCTTTCTATATAGTCCCGGTTGAGCTGAAAGCCTACAAAAATCCACATACTACTCGTTGACTGTATCAATACAGCCACAAGCAACGATATGTACATGAATCTTTTCAAAATGGTGCGAATGTATTAAATTTATTTCTCTTTTCGTAAAATATCAATATCTGCTAATAACCTCTTTGTTTCATCCTGCGAAGTTCCGTCGTATACACCCCGGATATGTAAATCCTTATCGACCAAAAGAAATCCACCGCTGTGTGTAAATCCGCCGGGAGCCGTACTATCCGGATAGGCAATAGCATAATAGGATTTCTCAGCAAGATTTAATACATCTTGTGGGCTTCCATATAGAAAATGCCATTTCTCTCTTTTAACCCCGATCTTGTCAGCGTAGGCTTTCAATGCCGGAATGGTGTCGCGTTTAGGGTCAATACTGAAAGAAAGGAGAACAATATCTTCCATTCCCATCGTTTCATCGTACACTTCCTTCATCTGCGCGTTCATTTGCGGACAAATGGTTGGACATGACAAAAAGATAAATGAAGCAATATGGATCTTACCGATCAGGCTCTGATCAGAGATGGGTATACTGTCCTGATCAAGCATGCTAAATTCATCGATCTTAGGATAAATTAGCTCACTCCCTTCCGTAACCGGATTGCCGAGATAGGGAAGTTTTTTTTGTTGACAGCCCATGGAGCATATAGTCAAAACTAAGAATAAGGAGAAGCTTACATATTTCATTGAGATAAATACTATCCTATTTTAAATACCAAATATACATTTTATTGCTGTTAAATATCGATTGAATACCTTAAGTGTCCCTTACAACATCCGATATGCACGAAAACCTAAACACGTCGCACGCTTATGTAAACCACGAAAGCCATATAGTGTGGTAACTTTGCAAAGTTAATAAAGCAGCAGAGAGCAATGTCTTTTCAAATTTTCAAAATCCTGCCATTGGGCATATTATTTCTCGCCTCTTGTGGTCAACAACGCGATGATAAGGATCTTCCTATTATGGGCGAGAAAGAAATCGTTTCAATGGTGAAAGATGGCAAGACGGTTAATGACACGATCTACCACAGCATACCTGAATTCCGTTTTGTGGATCAGGACAGTGTATGGATTTCCAATGAAGATGTTGCTGATAAGATCTACCTGGCGGATTTCTTTTTTACACGCTGTCCGACTATATGTCCGCTACTTGCTAAAAATATGTTGACCATCGCAAAAGAGTTTGAAAACGAGGAGCGTTTAGTGATATTATCGCACACCATTGATGCGAAACACGATACGCCGGCTGTGCTAAAAGATTACGCCACTAAACTTGGCGCACCGTCAAACTGGCACTTCTTAAATGGCCCACAGGAGGCTGTCTATCATATTGCAGGAAAAGAGGGTTACTTTTCGTATGCGGAGGAAAACCCCGACATTCCCGGAGGCTTTGATCATAGCGGTGCATTTACATTGGTAGACACTAACGGACACGTAAGAGGAGTTTACGATGGCACCCGTGAAGATGAAGCGAAAAAGGCCATAGAAGACATTCGTAAATTATTAGCAAAATCTTAAAGATATAAACTAAATTGAAAAGGATCATTACATTCCTACTACTTGTATCCCTCGCTTACCAATGTTTGGGAAGTATGGGGGTATTTGTGTGGTTTGAAAGCAACCGATCCTATATCACAAACGTATTGTGTGAAAACAGGGCAAAGCCGGAAATGCATTGCAATGGTCAATGCGTACTGATGAAAAAGCTCAAAGCATTGGAAGAGAAATCATCCGATAAAAGTCTTCCGCAGAACGCAAAATACGAAACTTTTCTCTGCGTGATGCAGGAATGGCTGGTGATGCCCGAAAGCATATCCATCCAGTTAGTGAACAAATACGTATCCTATTATAAAGCTTACTACAGTTTTATACATTTCAAGAATAACTTCCGCCCTCCTCGATTCAACGCCTAATTTTTTCTATAATAATTAATAGTGCTGTATTGACCTAAGAGGCTTTATACTCGGTGGGTAATACAGCGATTTTGGCATTTAATAAAATCGAGAATGAAACCATTTTACTTTGGAAAGTCATCCATGCTTTTAAGCATAATGGCTATGGCATTGATATACAGTTTGACCGGGTGCGGAAACAGTACACATAACCAACAGCAAGAAGGCGCGGTTGACACGGCAGATGCTTTGGTTGATATAACCGCTTTGACAAAAATAGTAGATACGACACTGACAGACAAAAAGATCAGCGTACTGGTACAGGGCAGCCTGACCAGCAAAAACGAAACCATCTACATTCAGATCACGGATCTTGAAGGAAATCCCGTCACAAACACGAATCTAGATTATAACGTGATCATGGACATGGGGATGATGTCCCATGGTGGACCTTACTATCCTTTGGTTGATCTGGGCGATGGTATTTATAAAGCGGAGGCAGTCTTTATCATGGCCAATATGAAGGATATGGGCAAGGGTTGGATATTGAATGCTGTCCTCAATAAAACAGATAGTTTATCCTTTCTGCTGCCCGTTTCAGAGGCAAAGTTTGCAAGGACGATCCCCGTTGGCACCAAAGAAGACGGCCGTGTGTTCGTTAGTCTATTACTGCCAAATGAAGTAAAGACCGGGAGCCAGACCATTGACTTCACACTGCACAAGATGGATCAGGAGGCTTTTCCACCGCTGGATAACTATACGGTAGAAATAGAGCCTTTTATGCCGGATATGGGACATGGTTCTCCAGACAATAAGGCTGCCGTAAGCAAAGGTAATGGACGGTATAGTGGGACAGTCAATTTAACCATGAAAGGCCCTTGGACAATCAAAGTGAATCTGTTCAAAAAAGGAGAAAAAGTATCACAGGAGGAACTGGTATTTCCTGTAGAAGTTAAATAACAAATCAATATATACAATTACAAGAAAAATGAAAAAGCAGAATTTATTTTTTGCAGCCGTTGCTGCGCTGGTATTCACATCCTGTGAAAAAACCGAAATTAAAGAAGTTGAAAAGATTGTCTACGCAGACCAAGCGGGATCTTTATCGTTGACATTTGATGCCAAATATGGCGATTCAGATTTTGAACTAAATAAAAAATATCCTTATCAATTAATTAATTCGAGTGGAACCTATGATATGGAATTCGAATTTAGCCGTCTACGTTATTGGGTGAGCAATGTCAAATTGATCGATAAAGACAATAAAGAACATGCGATACCGGAATCTTATTATTTGGTGGAGGAAACCAATGAAATCGCTGTACAGCATTTGGTTAATGGTGAAAAGTACCCCGCAACAAAGCGCGAGGAAGTGACGATCAAAGATATCCCTTCAGGAGAATATAAGGCTATCAAATTTTCTATCGGTGTCGATAAAAAATATAACGACAATATTGCTTTGACTGCTGGCGAACTGGGTTCGTTGAACGGTATGGGAGTTAGTGACGGTTGGATGTGGTTCACAAGTTACAAATTCCTAACCGTCGCTGGAACTATTCATTGGGAAGGTGGTACGCCAACTTCAAAAGCGCTGTCTTGGGAAACGGGTTCAAATGCTTTGTTTGATGGTGCTGATAAAACCGTAGAGCTGACTACGCCGCTAAAAATTGATGCCCAAAATTCTGGAAAAATCACTTTCAACGTGGACGTAAAAGAATTGCTATCGGCGACCGATCTACCTTGGGTCAATAACAGTATCAGCCAAAATAAAAAAGACCTCATGATAGCTCTTCGTGATACGTTTTTGAGCAAATCGTTGACATTTAAAGAAGCAAGTTCTGTTTCCGTGGAAGCAAATTAATGCATATAAGAATAACAAAAATACAGATCATTGGAGTCTTCGCCTTTTTGGTGGGATTGTTTGTCCTATTCTCCTGCACTAAGGATAATGAACTTTCTGTTACCGAAGAGGAGGAGACTCCTTTTGTTTTTCGTCAGCCTGCATTCTTTCCTAAAGCTGTAGAATCCGCTATCGACCCCAAGACTGGTTTGCCATCCAATCCACTGACCAAATCGGGGGTGGAATTAGGACGGAGACTTTTCTACGATCCTATTCTGTCAGCTAACAAACAAGTGTCCTGTGCAAGTTGTCACCATCAAAACAAGGGCTTTTCCGATGGAGTAGCACTAACCACTGCTGGTGTATCGGGTAAGCCTTTGGAGCGGCACTCGCCCACGTTGATCAATCTCGCATGGACAGACAAGGGTTTCTTTTGGGACGGTGGATCAACCAATCTGGAATCTCAGGCATTTGGTCCGCTGACGCATGCCGACGAGATGGGTATGTATTTACCTGTTCTGGTGGAACGTTTGCGTGCGGATGCTACTTACGTGGGGTTATTTCAGAAAGCCTTTGGAGAACTACCAAGCGAACATCGAACAGCTATGGCGCTATCGCAATTTCAGCGCATACTGATCTCGGCTGACTCCCCATACGACCTATACCGAAGAGGAGAAAAGCCAGAGGCATTATCTCCCGAGCAACTTCGTGGGCTAAATCTGGTACGTCAAAAGTGCAGCAGTTGTCATGCAGGAGAATTATTTACCGATAACGCATTTCAAAATAACGGAATAGACAGTGACTTCGGCGATGGATCGCATGAGGGTATTTATTGGGGCAGATACCGCATTACCTACAACCCACTGGACTTGGGCGCTTTCAAGACGCCTACATTACGTAATGTGATGGTGAGCGCTCCTTATATGCATGACGGGAGATTTAAGACCATTGATGAAGTACTGCATCATTATCGTTTTGGCATCAAAGACACACCTGTTACCGCTACTGCATTATACCAGAACAGTAACAAAGTAGGGATACCCATGACAGACCAAGAAGTCGAAGAGATTAAGGCTTTTCTACATGCGCTTACTGATGAAAAATTCTTAAACAACAGGGAGTTTTCAAATCCCTTTAAATAAAAGATATGAGAGAGAAAATGATAAAAAAAGACTGGAAGAATATGGTGATCGCATGCATAACGTGTTGCCTACTGCTATCAGCCTGTAAAAAGGACGATGATATTATCGATGAAAATAAGATGGGCGAGTTTTCTATTGAATTTGACCACATCGTCGGTGAAGACCGGTTTTATATCGATCCCACCTATCTGTATAGAAATGCTAAAGGCGAGCAGTTTAGTATACGAATCTTAATGTACTATATCAGCAATATCAAACTTTACAAAGCAGATGGAAGTAGCTATACTGTACCACAGGATGATAGTTATTTTTTAGTGAATGCAGATGATCGAACCACACGTTTTACTAAGGTCAGGGTTCCGGAAGGCGATTATACAAAAGTCGAGTTTATGATCGGTGTCGATCAGGAACGCAATATGATGCCGATGGAGCGTAGAACGGGCGTGCTTTCTTTTAATCCCGGAGAAGGACATGCAGGTATGTTCTGGACATGGAGCCAGGGATATATATTCTTCAAGTTGGAAGGGAATAGTGATGTTGTATCAGACGATCAGCAAGGTGACCCTACAGGAAATAAGCAATTCAAGTATCACATCGGTGGTTTTGGATATCCATTTGATGATCCAGAAGCGATGAATAATATTAAGGTTATAAGCGTCGACCTTACGAAGACAAGCGGTGATCATTTGGCTCATGTAAGGGAAGGATTAAGAAGCAATGTGCATCTGATGGTGGATGTGATGCAGATATTTAATGGTCCGAACCAATGGAGCATTGCGAATAAACCCAATGTGATGTTTAACAAAGAAGATAGCGGTAAGATTGCCGGGAATTTTGCATCCCTGTTTACACACGACCATAGTGAAAACTATGTGAAAAGTGAGGCAGAGCTATCGGCTAACTAACAATATTAAAACGAGATGAAGAAGATATGGGTACTTACTTTAATTCTAGGCCTGATATGGGCCTGTAAGAAAGGAAATGATATGATAGAGGAAGAGGACATATTTGCGGGTTTTGTACAACCTTCCAATTTTCCGAAACCTGCTTATGACCTTTCTCGAAATCCAGTGACCAAAGACGGTTTTGAATTAGGGAAAAAGTTGTTTTATGAACCACGGCTTTCCCGCAACAATACCATTGCTTGTGGAAGCTGCCATATACAAGGTGCCGGATTTACGCATCATGGGCATGATGTAAGTCATGGGATCGATGACAGATTGGGAACACGTAATCCAATGCCCATCATGAATCTAGCCTGGCACACGGAGTTCTTTTGGGATGGCGGTGTATTTGATTTAGATTTTTCTCCCGTAAACGCGATACACAGTGCAGTAGAGATGGACGAGACTGTAACCAACGTCCTGCTAAAATTAAGGGCACGTCCGGAATATCCCGCTCTCTTCAAGAAAGCTTTTGGAACAGAGGAAATTACCGACGTCCTGTTTTTTAGAGCACTCTCACAGTTTATGCTGATGGCGACGAGCAGTGATTCCAAATACGACAAGGTGATGCGCAAAGAAGATGGTGCATCATTTACAGAGTCGGAAGCACGGGGTTACCTGTTCTTTAAGAATAACTGTGCAAACTGTCACAAGGAACCTCTTTTTACGGATCTGAGCTACCGCAACAACGGAATTCGTCCCAACCGTAGTGACGACAAAGGACGAGCAATCGTGACTGGTAATGTAAACGATGAATATAAATTCAAGGTGCCCTCACTGCGTAACATCTCCTTCACAGCACCGTACACACACGATGGACGCTATCTGACCGTGAGCAGGATGCTTGACCATTACCGTCATGATATGGTGGATTCGCCTACATTGGATCCCTTGTTCCGTCAAGCTGACGGTAGCTTGGGTATCACCATGACCGAAGAAGAGAAAGCAGATCTGATGGCTTTCCTAAAAACACTGGAAGACCCGACCTTTCTGTCAAACAAATTACTCGCAGAGCCATTTGGTTCTGATTTTATCGTCAATTAATGATTAGGATATGAAAAAGAAAATTATACTATTGGTTTTGTCCACTGTTGCACTTTTTGCAAATATACCGCAGTCGGCAGCCTGTGATGTCTGCGGATGCGGTGTAGGAAGCTACTATATGGGTATCTTGCCGGACTTTAATAAACGTTTTATTGGCTTACGTTATCAGCAGAATAGGTTGCAGACCCACTTGGGTTCAAACGGCATCCGTACGCCTAATTCAACGAATGAGACATATCGTACAATGGAACTTTGGGGGGCTTGGAACTTTGGGGAGCGCTGGCGCGTGATGGCGATCGTTCCGTATAGTTTTAACGAGCGTACTATCGGTAACGGGAACACCGAAACGGGAAGTAAGAACGGTCTCGGAGATGTTGTTGTGATGGGGCATTACAAACTTTTGGATGATGTCCGCACGACGGGTTCCAACAAACTGCTGATGCAATCCCTTTGGATCGGTGCTGGAATCAAGACACCTACAGGCGAGTATGATACCAGCGAGCAATCTAGTGCAGAGATGGGGGCACCAAACAATTTCCAGTTAGGGACAGCGAGTACCGATTTTATGATCAACGCCGCTTACGACATCCGGTTGATGGATGCCGGTATCAACGTGAATGCGACCTACAAGATCAATACCGAAAATAAGCACGAATACCGTTATGCCAACAAGTTTACAGTAAATGCTTTGGCGTATTATAAATTTAATATTCAGAACAAGGTACGGATTTCTCCCAATGCAGGTGTACTCTATGAAACACAACCAAAAGACGTGCTTTACAACCGTTTTGATGTAGCCCAGTCCGGTGGACACTCCACCATGGGCATTGCAGGTATAGAGGTCATTGTCGGCAGATTATCTATTGGCGGAAACTTTCAGACACCGATCAGCCAAAATCTTGCAGATGGACGTATAAAAGCGGAGAATCGCTTTATGACCCATGTATCGTTGTCCTTTTGATTTCACTACTAAAATAAACAGATATGAACAGATTAAGTGTTTTATTAGCCGTTGGTGTTCTCGCTACGGCTATTGCCTGTAACAACAATCCGAATACAAACAGTTCGGAAACTCAATCAGAGTCGAATACAAAGGACAAGCCCAAAGAAATGGTGATCCATGATTATCTTAAGGAGGGAAACAAAGGGATCGGGCCTATCACATCTTTTGCACAGCCAGTTTTTGACCAAGCTGTGGCAGATGAGGGCAACAAGCTGTTTATCGTTCGATGTACCATGTGCCACGAATACGGCGAAGATAAACTCGGCCCGGCGTTAAAAGGTATAACGAAGAAAAGAACGCCAGAATGGATTTTAAACCTGATGCTGAATACCGAAGAAATGTTCGAAAAAGATCCGGATGCATTAGTCCTAAAAGACAAGTATGAAAGCATGATGGTCAGTGTAGGTCTGAACGAACAGGAAGCGAAATCCATATTGGAATACTTAAGACAGGAAGACGCAAAAACGAATTTATAACAAAACTCTATTTATCATGAAAACCACAAATAGAAGAAACTTTGTAAAAGGAAGTTTAACACTCGCTACGGGTCTATTACTGGCCAATAGGTCATTTGCAGATAATATTGTAGGGGCAGCGGTAAACAGTAATTTTAAGTTCGAGCTCGCAAAGCTTACCTATTCCTTTAATGATCTTGAACCTGTGATTGATGCATTGACTATGCAGATCCACTATGAGCGTCACTATGGTGCCTATGTGAAAAATGCCAATGAAGCGATATTGGAAGAAAATATATCGGTTACCGATGCAAAGGATCTGTTTACGCATATATCAAAATATTCGGCAAAGCTCCGCAACAATTCGGGAGGCGCATTCAACCACGAATTATTTTGGTCTATCCTCCGTAAACCGTCACAGAACAATCTGCCGACCGGAAAACTTACCGAAGCAATCAACAGCAGTTTTGGATCTTTCGAGTCGTTTAAAGAAGAGTTTTCCAAAGCCGCATTGGGTCAGTTCGGCTCAGGATGGGCATGGCTGGTAAAAGACGGCAATCAGTTAAAAATCGGATCAACACCCAATCAGGACAACCCGTTGATGGACGTGTCTCCTCCATAGCTCTCACGGCAAGTGTCGAACCTTGACGGAGGCGTTGGTTTTGCCATGAAATTCGCCCTTGAATTACCTTTAAAGTGGGTTTCTGCCGACTATAACACCAAGAAGCGTATACAGTTTCTGCTCTTTCCCGAGGGCATTACCTATAGCAAGAAAACCGATGAATGTCGAACCCCGAGGATAAATTCTGTGTTTTCGTATATCGCTTATTTTCAACAAATTGCAAGCAATAAAAAAAGAGGCATTCCAAAATTAGGACTGGATTTTGCCTCTTTTGCAACTTTGGTAGCCCCGAGCAGAATCGAACTGCTATCAAATGTTTAGGAAACATCTATTCTATCCGTTGAACTACGGGGCCAGCTAAGAAAATATACTGTTCAAAAATATAAAACGCCCCTTTCAAAATCAACGTCAATCCAAAATAAACCTCATAAAATCTACCAATATTTATCGAATTAAAATATAGAGTATATCAATACTATATAAGCAATAATTATACTTTAATATACTACTATTGATTACCTTTGCATCACATTAAAAGAAGATACTATTATGAGTTTTACAGGTAAAAATTTCCCTAACATTACAGTTGATGCTATTGATTACTTAGGTGACTATATTTCACTAAACATTTTCGAAAAAGCACAACAAGAAAACAAAAAAATCTTATTATTCTGGTACCCAAAAGATTTCACCTTCGTTTGTCCTACTGAATTACACGCTTTCCAAGCTGAGGTAGCGGAATTCGAAAAACGTAATACAATCGTTATCGGTGCTTCTTGTGATTCAAACGAAGTTCACTTTGCTTGGTTAAATACACCTAAAGATAATGGTGGTATCGAAGGTGTCGAATACCCTATTATCGCTGACACAAACCGCAACTTATCTAGCATCTTAGGTATTTTGGATGTTAAAGAAGTTGAGCACCCAGAATTCGGTTTAATCGCTGAAGGTTCTGCTGTAACATACCGTGCTACTTACTTGATCGACGAGACTGGTAAAGTATTCCACGAGTCAGTAAACGATATGCCTCTAGGTCGTAACGTAAAAGAATATATCCGTTTGATCGACGCTTACACTCACGTTCAAAAACATGGTGAAGTTTGTCCAGCAAACTGGGAAGAAGGTAAAGAAGCAATGAACGCTACACGTGATGGCGTTGCTTCATACTTATCTATGAACTAAGAAATTAGTAAATCAGAGAGGTGGAGTACTTCCACCTCTTATTCAAAAAATCCTTATTATTATGTTGCAAGAATTAGAAAACGACACATTACAAGACGTTGTAGCAAACAACGAAATCGTAATGGTACAATATGCTGCTTCATGGTGCGGAAACTGCCGTATTATGAAACCGAAATTCAAAAAAATGGCTTCTGAAAACGAGAATGTAAAATTCTTGATCGTAGATGCAGAGAAATTCCCTGAATCTAGAAAATTAGCTAATGTAGATAATTTACCTACTTTTGCGGCGTTCAAAAATGGCCAATTGGTAAATCAAGTACAAACAAACAAAATCGACGGATTAATCGACTTATTAAATGAAGTTACCAGTAATTAAGCACCTTACGGAATTCATCGAACAAAACGATGCAGATTACGTATTGGAAACTATCGAAACATTAGAAGCGCTTACAGAAGTGCCTTCATTGAAAGATGAAGAATTGGATGTAATCGGCGAACTGATTTCAAATATGTACGGTGCGATCGAAGTTGATAAATTAATCAAAGAAGGTACACCGAAAAAAGAAGCTTTAAACATGTTTATGAAACGTGTTTTAGGGTCTATCGACAAATAAACAATATTAAAAAATTGTTCCTATCTTACTTGAAAAAAGATTTCCAGATTGCACATGTGTAAAACTCCTTCAATGTGGAAATTTTTTTTTACCTGAATAGATAGGAATTCAATCTTTTATACTACTTTTATAGTAGAGCTAAAATAACTCTCGCAGAGTTTACATCACATTCTATAAAATTGTGACTAGAACGCCAAAGATTTATTGAAGCACACTATTTAAGACTAAAAGATTTTTAATTGTTGTTGAAAAAGAGTTGAAGTAATATTTCAACTCTTTTTTCATTTTAACAATTCTGTTTCAATTTGTAGATTTTGCGATAAACCGATTATATTTAACTATGCGAAATATTTCCAATTACATCACCCTTATAGCTTTCCTACTCTTTCATTTTCAATCGGCAAAGAGTCAGACTGCTCTGAAATCCGCTAGTGATATTCAAATCGGCCTTCAAAAACTCAATACCTTAGGCTCGGTGTTGTATTTTGCAGCGCATCCTGATGATGAAAACACCAGATTGATCGCTTGGCTTGCTCAAGAACAAAAATATAGAACAGCTTATTTATCGTTGACCAGAGGTGACGGCGGACAGAATCTTTTAGGAACAGATTTGGGGATTAATTTGGGCTTGATTCGTACGCACGAATTATTGGCGGCTCGTTCAGTTGACAAAGGTGAACAGCTCTTTTCTTCGGCTTATGATTTTGGTTTTTCCAAAACCCACGAAGAGACTTTTCAATTTTGGGACCACGAGACAGCTTTACGTGAAGCGGTATGGATTATTCGTAAGTTCCAACCCGACATCATCATTACACGTTTTCCACCAGACAAACGTGGCGGACATGGCCATCACCAAGCCTCGGCCATTTTAGCGCACGAAGCTTTCCTAGCAGCAGCTGATAAAAACAAATTCCCTGAGCAACTAAAAACTTTAAGTACCTGGCAATCAAAACGATTGATTTGGAATACCGCAAATTTCGGTGGACAAAACAATACTTCTGAAGATCAACTGAAGATCGATATAGGACATTACAATGCTATTCTAGGTCAATCGTATGGTGAAATAGCCGCACACAGCCGTTCGCAACACAAAACACAAGGATTTGGCTCTGCGTCTTCGCGTGGTACTTCCTTTGAATATTTTGAACATGTAGCAGGAAGCAAAGCAAACAAAACTTTATTGGATGAGGTCGAAACATCTTGGCAAAGAATTCCCAATACGCAAACTATTCGACAGCTAATTAGTAAGTTAAATACGGAATTTGTATCTGCACAACCACAAAAATCTGTTAATGATTTAATTAAACTTAAAAAAGCTTTGGAAGCTTATGTTATCGATACCAAAAATCCTTCAGCAGCCAACCATCGCTATTGGATAGCACAAAAGAAACAAGAAGTTCAGGACTTGATTATTGCCTGTGCAGGAATTTGGTGGGATGCATACAGCAATCAAAATCAACAAGTCGTAAATAAAGACTTCTCTTTTCAGGCAGAAGTAATTGTTCGCAATCCCGATATTCAGGCGGAGCTTGTTAAAGTGAACGACCAAGATGTCAATCAACCATTACAAACCAATAGTCTGTGGAGAGGCAATGTCAAAACAATCTACAAAAGCACTTCGCAGCCGTATTGGTTAGTACAACCGAACACTTTAGGAAAATTCAATATTCCTATTGAGTCAGTAGGCTATCCGACAAATCCTGCAGCTCCAAAGGCAACTTTTACTTTCAAAATTAATGGTGAACCTATTGCCTTATTTCAGGAAATCCAGCATCGTTATGTAGATCCGGTAAAAGGCGAAGTACATGATCCACTGGTAATGCTGCCCGAAATAACTGTAGAGGCTGCTTCTAATATTATTTTAAGCAAGAATCAAGAGGAAAGAAGCATTGAAATTACCTTCACACGTCACGATAATAGTAAATCACAATTTGAGGTGCAGCTTGCTCCACTCAAAGGTTGGAATATTTCAGCCAGTAATTTGACTCTTGATTTTGGGAAGGAAAATTCTATTACTAAAACTTTAATCTTAAAACCTACAGCTGCAAATAGCGAGAAAGTTGTTTTGACATTTAGTCACAGTGGAGAAGTTTTAAGACATATCAAAACACTTTCTTACGACCATATACCGACCCTTACTTGGTTTCCTACCACTGAAATTATTTGTCAAAATGTACAATTGGAAAATTCGGTTAAAAATGTAGGATATCTTGCTGGAGCAGGCGATTTAGTAGCAGAATCTCTTCCTCAAATTGGCATCAACGTGACTACATTATCAGACAAAGATCTAACACTTAGCAACCTCAAACAATATGACGCTGTAATCATTGGTGTGCGCTATTTTAATGTAGCTAAGATTAGTGGAAATAACATGAAAAAGCTTTTAGATTATGTAAAAGAAGGTGGTGTTGTTCTCTCGCAATACAATGTAAACGGCAGATTAGCATCAGATAAGCTGGGACCTTATGATTTCAATATTGGGAGAGAGCGTGTCACAGAAGAAGACTCTAAATATAACTTCGATGTTGCTGATCCTGCTTTTTCTTATCCCAATAAAATCAACAGCAAAGACTTTGAAGGTTGGGTACAAGAACGTGGCTTGTATTTTGCTGAAAATATAAACAACAATTACAGAACTCCATTAAGTATGCATGATAAGGATGAAAAGCCTCATAATGGTTCTTTACTTATTGCAAAATACGGAAAAGGTAAATTTGTTTATACTTCCTTGTCGTTTTTCAGACAATTGCCTGCTGGAGTACCCGGAGCTTACAGATTATTTGTAAATTTGTTAACAAACGAAAAGTAAATTATCACAATAACATGGAAAATCAAGTAAACGATCAACCTTTAAATGTAAAAGGTCTTATTTTATTAATCGGAACTATCTTTGGTGCATTAATCTCTTTTGCAGCTTGTGGTTCTGTCTTAAGCCTTATTGGCGGATTAGTAGGCGGATTAATCGTAGCTACAATCTTTATTTCTGTAATTCTTCCACATAAAGAAAGTGATAGATAACAATATGCCACCTTTTGCACGTAGTTGGCGACAATTTTACTGGATAGTGGTTGTCTGGCTCGTGCTGTGCATATTAGGAATGTATCTATTTACACAATATTTCTCATGAGTATTATCGACTGGATAGTACTCTTTACTACCCTGCTTTTGATAGTTCTGTATGGAATCTACAAAAGCAGGAATATTAATAATATTGAAGGATTTCTACTGAGCAACCGTGAATTACCTTGGTACAATGTAGGACTTTCGGTCATGGCGACACAGGCTAGCGCCATCACATTTCTTTCCGCTCCAGGTTTAGCTTTTACTTCGGGAATGAGCTTTGTCCAATTCTATTTTGGACTGCCGCTGGCAATGATTGTTCTCTGTGTCACGTTTGTCCCCATATTTCATAAGCTTAAAGTTTATACCGCCTATGAATTCCTTGAAAAACGCTTTGACATCAAAACCAGATCTCTTACCGCTTTATTATTTCTTATTCAACGAGGCATTTCGACGGGAATAACCATTTTCGCTCCTTCCATTATTCTGTCCTCAGTATTGCATGTAGATGTATTTTATACGACTTTACTTATCGGCGGAATTGTCGTGTTATACACCACTTATGGAGGTACTAAAGCCGTTTCCTATACCCAATTATTGCAAATGGGTATTATCTTCGGGGGATTGCTTGCTGCTGGAATGATGGTAATACATTTTTTACCTTCAGAAGTAGGCTTTGTAGAAGCGCTGCACATTGCAGGGGCATCCAATAAAACTAATGCTATAGATTTTACACTTGATTGGAACAATCAATATACGGTTTGGACAGGTTTAATCGGCGGCTTCTTCTTACAACTTTCCTACTTTGGAACAGACCAAAGTCAAGTAGGTCGCTATCTGACAGGATCCTCAATACGTGAAAGCAGTATGGGTTTATTGATGAATGGACTTCTAAAGGTCCCGATGCAGTTTTGTATTCTGTTAATTGGGGTATTGGTTTTCGTATACTATCAATACAATTCCGCTCCGCTATTTTTTAATCCAACCGAAATACAAAAAATTGAAAACAGCACGTATGGAGAAGAATACAAAAAATTGCAAGCAGAACAAGATTTACTAACTCAGCAACGCGTACAAATATTAAATAATCTACATCAGGCTAAATCTGAAAACAAGGAAGAGCATATAAAAGAAAACCAAGAACATTTAACGTCTATAAATAAACAATCAAATGCGTTACGCGAATCCGCAATAAGTTTAATTAAAACAAATGACAGCAAAGCAGAAACGAATGATAATAACTACATTTTTCTTTCCTTTGTTACTTCTGTTTTCCCCAAAGGCTTAATCGGATTGCTCATCGCCATCATTATGCTTGCATCCATGGGAGCCACATCCAGCGCAATTAACTCGCTTGCATCTACCACCGTTATAGACATCTATAAAAGACTTATCAATAAAAATGCTTCTGAAAAAAATTACTTAAATGCTTCACGATTGTGCACATTTGGATGGGGCGTTTTTGCTATTATCGTCGCTTTATTCGCAAACAAACTGGGCAATTTGTTGGAAGCAGTTAATATTTTGGGGTCCCTGTTTTACGGGACTATTTTAGGAATCTTTCTAGTGGCTTTTTACTTTAAGAGAATTCGTGGAAATGCGGTATTCTGGGCAGCAGTATGTACAGAAATAATCGTCGTTATCATCTGGATACAGGACTTTATAGCTTTCCTTTGGTTGAATTTGATTGGCTGTGTACTGGTTATTTTATTTGGATATTTTTTTGAAGCGATATTTTCAAAGAAAGCTACAGTAACGAATTCGGAAGTAGACTAATAATACTTCCTATACAAATCGTATAAAACAGCTCTATCTCTAGCCGTCAAAACACCATTTACTTCCGTACGAATAAATTTACGTTTAAAAGCACGAATAGCGGCTTCTGGATTGCTCATATCGTAACCAATAATCTTGAGTGCGTCCGTGGGATTAAAAGCAGTAGGAGGCTCAGGAAGGAAATCTTCATTATACCACACACCGAATCCTTTTTCTGCTAATATTTTCCAAGGGAAATTGACATTAGGATCATCTTTACGTGTTGGCGCAATATCCGCATGACCGATAAAGTTTAATTGAGGTATTAGATATTTAGATTTTAGGGTATCTAACAACACCAAAAGCGAATTAATCTGTGCTTCGGGAAAAGGTTCTCGACCATTATTATCCAGTTCAATCCCCAGTGACACCGAATTCATATCCGTAATCGTACCCCATTTGCTTTTACCTGCATGCCAAGCTCGGTCATAATCATTCAGCATTTGAATTACTTGCCCACCACGACCAATGACATAATGCGAACTGACTTTTGTATGTGCTAACTGAAACGTACGAACCGTTTGAGCCGTGCTATTTTGTGATGTATGATGAATAATAACATAATTAGGCTTGCGGTTGTCGTAATGAATAGCACTTGCCCAATCCGTGTTTTTATTGACACCCGCTCGCTTCTGCTCAATCAATTTTTCCTCGGGAGTCAATTCCTTAATAACTGAAATAGAAGGGAAATTAGGAAGCGTGTCCGCGCTAACTAGTAAGGTCGTGGTGCTTTCCCTTACAGACTTTGCTGATTCTTTAATAACCAGTGTTAAGGAATCTACTTTACTTTCAGTAGCCGCAATTAGTGGTTTCTGCTTCAGATCCTTCTTCGACCCACACGCACATAATAGCGTTACTAATAACAATCCTAATCCACCCCACTTCATCATTTTTACACTTATTATCTAGGCAATGAAAACAAAATACCCAATGCTAAACCTTGATTATATTGTACTTTACCACTTTGGTCAGAATCGTACACCAAAATACCATTCGCTGTAACATTAACCAGTTTGGTTATTTTAGCTGTTAACGTAAGATCCAATCTATTATCAGGATCACTCAACTTTTTATAATCCGCGAACAAATTGTATCTAGCCTTAAGATTTAAATTTTTTGACAAATCACGATCTAAATTGGCCGTAATCTGAAAAGCGAGGTCATTACGAAAATTTTCTCCTGGCTCCACACCATATACCGCACTTCCTCCCTCTTTAGGAGCGATTCTGTTATCTAATATTAAAGTTTGACGGGCAGTACCTGTACCAATACGAAGTGAAAATGTTTTATCAGGCTTATACTCCAAACCAAAAGACTCTGTAAAATATCCAGGTGCCATAAATGCGCTTATAGTATCAATTATTGCATCTTCCCCATCCACTTTTCCATATTTGTAACCTACATCAAACTGGGATTCAAAAGTAAATGAAAAATACAGCGCCCATTTTTCTGAAAATTTATGAGATAATTTATTATCCCAAAATATACGGTCGTTATTCTTTTTAGCTAACTGATCTTTGTTTTGAATCTTACCATATTTAAGATCTAATTCTGACACAAAATTGAAACGATCACGTGTATAATCGGCTTTATGCCAAAATAAACCCATCAAAGACATGGAATTTACACCTCCGGCATTCCAGTTATCACTAAAAGATGCTTGATTGGCATTCAATCCAAACTTTGTCCAATGCTTCCAATAATTAACCTCCAACCCCAACTTCGGAATAGGAACATTGATTTGCTTGATTGCATTTTCTTTAATTGTATCCGCATTGACAATCTTAGAATCTGGTTTCTCCCGCAAATCTTTAAGATTTACTTGTGCAAATGTGTGTGTACCAAATAGTGACACAAAAAGAATTAGGACAAAAGTTAGCTTTCTTAACATAATATAAACGTCTAATTTTCCAAATTTAAATCAATTTCCTTCAAATCTGGTAATGGCTTAATATATGGTATATGTTTAAAATATTCGTATTTCGTTTTAATGTATTTTACCAATTGATATCTATCTGCTGTCAGTACAAAATTATACTCCGGACGATAACGTATCATAAAATTATCTAGAGGCTCACCCTCTAATCCCGTCACCCCGCGTACAAGCTCTCTCGTGAATACAATATCAATATAATTATCTTCGTACTCCTTTTGAAAATACTTCGTTAGTCTACGGGCATTCTTACCTTCTCGACTAAAATAATTATATACCGCATCTATACTCAATCCTGCACCATTCTGACCCACAGAAACAAAATCTCCCGGATCCGCTAACCGATAAGCTTTATTATACTCCTCTCTACGACGAGCCAATATTTCCTCCGGAGAAACTCTACCCATTACTGTCACTGGAGCTATAGCTATAGTCTTTCTTTTTAAATTTATAATCAAAGCTTTGGCTCCTGCATATGAAATCGTATCGCCGTGATAATTTTCCTTATTAGCTATGATAATATCTCCAGGCTTTAGCCTCAGGTTAAACTCACCTTTACTGTTGTTATAAGTGTTCTCGCCTGTAGTTTTATTAACAATAAATACCTTTCCGATACGTTGCTTTGATTCCGCATCCAGCACCATCCCTCCTATACTTTCTTGAGCGATAGCCCAAGATTTGGGCAAACAACATAGCAATATAAATAGAATATGGTAGATATTGATTTTCACAAGGATAAAACTACATTATTATCCAATAATTTACCACTCTCTTAACATCTTTTCACTATTTGCTAATTACTAAAAGCTGACCTAGAGAAAGATTTTCCGAAGAAAGGTTATTTAATTGTTTAATTTGATCTACCGATACATTATATTGCTTTGATATGCTATATAAAGTATTTCCAGTTTTCACTTCGTGAATGACCATCCGTACAGGAGATTTGATTTGTTCTGCCTGCACCACTTCACCTTTCTCTTCTTTCTTCTCAATCGTTGTTTCAACTTTTACCTCGCGAGCTATTTTCTCTGATTTACTTTCTGGCAAATCATATTTATATAACTCATATCGCTCGATCAAATCAATTAACAACTCAGGATACCGAGGGTTGGTAGCATAACCAGCTTCTTTCAATCCATAAGCCCAACCTTTGTAGTCATTCTTATTTAAAGAGAATAATTTCTCATAGCGCTTACGTAATAAAAATTGCGAGTGATCTTTGAAGGACTGTTCTGGATTACTATACACCCTAAAACAGTCATTCGGATTGTCATCCGACTTGGTCATACTTGGACCTGTCCAAGTGCCTCCACATTTGATCCCAAAATGATTATTTGCTTCTCTTGCCAGGGTAGAATTCCCATTTCCCGATTCCAAAAGCGCCTGTGCCAATTTGATACTGGCTGGAATGCCGTACTTTTCCATTTCAGCAATAGCGATGCCTTTGAATTGATCAATATATGATAATCCTGAAGTGGAAGTTGGTTTTCGTACGGAAGTATTTGTGGTTCCAGGGGAATTCCTATTGGAGGTATTCGTCTGTGTCGAAGAAGGATTTTTTAATACTGTAGAAGATGAGCGACGTGTCGCACATGAACTCAATATTAAAGCTCCAAATAACAAATAAACAAGTAATTTCATTGGGGTTTTTACGGTTACGGAAATATTACTGAAGTTTATCGTATTGATCTAAATTGTACCTATTTATAGTGCCAATCACATGTGTTTTCCAAGATTTCGTCTGTGAATATCCCGAACGAGCAATTCCGTTCACCCATGCTTGGCAATTTTTGAAAGAATACTTGTCAAATAAATGTTCTGTAGACTTTCTTCTTTTTAACAAATCGATAAAATCCTTATATGATTCCATGACGGAAGCATAGCCTTTATATGCAGATTTAATCTGTTTGCTATTGTTTTTTCCCTTAATTCCAAAGTGATTATTTAAGTGCTTGGCTATACGACTATTGCCATATGCGCTTTCGTGAATAGCGACTGCCAAAATCACAGATGCTGGAACACCTGTTTCACGCATGAGTTGCTGTGCTACCTGTTTATGCTCGTTTATATAGCTTGTAGGACTAAATTTCTGTTGTCCAAATGTTGATGCTACACAAATTAAACATAAGATCATTATTAGCAACCCCTTGCTAATTAAAGATTTTTGCATAATCTCTTTTTTAGTTCAACCATTACTTTTTGCGCAACACAAAAAGCCCGTCTCTGATAGGCAGTATCAGTTTCTCCACACGAGTATCTGCTGCCAAAGTTTTGTTTAATTCTAAGACCTGTTTTGTTTGGTTGTCTGGATTCTCATCGAAAACCTTTCCTTTCCACAAAACATTATCTATCATTAAAATACCTCCAGAAGGAACACGATCTACTAACATGTCATAATAGATAAGATTTCTTTTTTTATCTGCATCTATAAAGACTAAGTCAAAATCTCCTTCCAATGTCGGAACAATCTCAAAAGCATCCCCTATATGGTAATGAATCTGAGAAGAATAAGGCGACTGACCAAAATAACCTTGCACGCGCTCTTGCTGCTCCTCGTTAATATCTATGGTGTGTAATTCACCATCAGTTTTCAGCCCTTCGGCCAGACACAAAGTAGCGTATCCTGTAAATGTCCCAATCTCTAAAACTCGCTTTGGAGACACCATTTTACTGATCATGGCTAATGCACGTCCTTGATAATGACCAGACATCATATGAGGCATTGTTTCCCTCAGATAGGTCTCTCTATTAATCTTTTTCAGCAATGCATTTTCTTCGTCACAAATGCTCTCCAAATAACTATTTACGCGCTCCTCGTTCTGAAACATAACCACAAAGTTAATAACTTATTTAAATTTCAGTCGATTTTTGTGCTATTACACAGACTTTAGATAATTGATTTAGTTTAATTTACGAATAAAAAAACCTGCATAATGCGTTTTATATGCAGGTTTTTAGGCTTTTAAATATGTATTAAAATACTAGTCTAAAGATGCTGTGATTAATCTTAAAAATTCGGAGCGTGTAACATCATTTTGAAATGCTCCCGTGAAGGCAGAAGTAGTAGTAACGGAATTTTGTTTCTGTACACCTCGCATTGCCATACACATATGTTTACATTCAATGACCACAGCTACTCCAGCTGGATTTAACGTTTCTTGTATACAATCACGAATTTCATTTGTCAAACGTTCTTGCACTTGCAAACGACGAGCAAAAGCGTCTACCACACGAGGAATTTTACTTAAACCTACGATATGACCATTTGGAATATAAGCAATATGTGCTTTACCAAAGAATGGCAACATATGGTGCTCGCACATTGAATAGACTTCAATATCTTTCACCACAACCATTTGGCTATAATCTTCTTCAAACATTGCGCTACGCAACACCTCGGCGGCATCAATATCGTATCCATGTGTCAAAAACTGCAAAGCTTTAGCTACACGTTCTGGAGTTTTGATCAGCCCTTCGCGTCTTGGGTTTTCGCCTAAAGCTTCTAAAATATCCGTATAATGATTTGCAATACGATCAACGTGCTGTTCATTATATTGGTCAATTTTTTTATAACCGTCCAATTCCTCATTGAAATCCGTAGGATTACTCATTTTATTGTATTTTGTTTGATTACTTTATTAATTGCCGAAATACTCGACGGAGTTATTTTCTGTTTCGTGTAGTCGTACACTATGCAAAAGGACATTATGCTGCTCAAAATGTGGTTTCAATTGATGAAAAATTTCTATCGCAATCACCTCTGTTGATGCCATTTTACCCTGCATAAAATCTACATCCAAATTGATATTCTTATGATCCAATTTATCAATAACATAGGTATTGATAATACTTTTCATGATTTTAAGATCAATTACGAATCCTGTTTCAGGATTTACTTCACCTTTCACAGTGACGTATAATTCGTAATTGTGACCATGCCAATTGGGGTTGGAACAATACCCGAAGACAGCCTCATTCTTCTGGGCAGACCATTCTTCCCGATGTAATTTATGTGCAGCGCAAAACCGCTCTCTTCGTGTGATATATATCATAACTACAAAGATACCTCAAAAAAATATAACTTAGCATTTCAAAACATAAGAAAATGAAGCCTTTGATTGTCGCTGCCACAAGATTTGAAATTTTGGACAATATACCGTTATTGGAAGAAAGAGAAGTTCCATATCTCATCACTGGAGTGGGGATGACTGCGACAGCATTTGCTTTGGGTAAATATTTAGCTTTAAATCTAGATATATCGCATGTACTCAATGTAGGTATTGCGGGTTCATTTGATAGGAAAATATCTCTGGGAAGTGTGGTATCGATTGGTTCCGACACTTTTTACGAACTCGGGGCAGAAGATGGGGAAACGTTCATATCTATTGATGATTTGTGCTTCGGAAAAGGCACATTTACTTCCCAGAATAATTTGATCTTAGACCTCCCAATCTATGATGCAATTACCGTAAACAAAGTACATGGCAATGAAAGCAGTATTAGTAAAGTAGCGGAAAGACTTCCAAATGTAAAAATTGAAAGTATGGAAGGTGCCGCGGTGTTCTTTGCCTGTGGAGAGCAAAATATACATTGCGCACAAATAAGAGCTATTTCCAATTATGTAGAAAAAAGAAATAAATCAGCCTGGGAAATTGACTTAGCCATAAATAATCTAAACAATTGGTTAAGGAACTTCGTCTTAAATAATTATTAAGTATTCGCAAAAGCTTATCTAAAAATGACAAATATCATCGATTTCATCCCCTAATTTTGCGAAAATATCATTTTAAAATATTAGCTTTGCGTATTCTATAAAAATAAGACTATTTTACAGACTAATGAGAGAAATACAATTCAGAGAAGCACTTCGTGAAGCATTGAACGAAGAAATGCGTAAAGATGAAACTATATTTTTAATGGGGGAAGAAGTTGCTGAGTATAACGGTGCTTATAAAGTGAGCCAAGGTATGCTTGATGAATTCGGTCCTAAACGTGTTATTGATACTCCTATTGCAGAGCTTGGTTTCGCTGGTATTGCGGTAGGTGCTGCTACACATGGTCTTAAACCTATTGTAGAGTTCATGACATTCAACTTCTCATTAGTAGCAATTGATCAAGTTATCAACTCTGCTGCAAAAATTCGTCAAATGTCAGGTGGTCAATTGAGCTGTCCAATTGTATTCCGTGGTCCAACTGGTAACGCAGGTCAATTAGCAGCACAACACTCACAAAACTTTGAAAACTGGTATGCAAATACTCCAGGATTGAAAGTTGTCGTTCCTTCTAATCCGTATGATGCAAAAGGTTTATTAAAATCTGCTATAATTGATCCAGATCCAGTAATCTTCATGGAGTCAGAAGTAATGTACGGAGACAAAGGACCAGTTCCTGAAGAAGAATACTACTTACCAATTGGTAAAGCAAATATTATCCAAGAAGGTACTGATGTTACAGTAGTATCTTTTGGTAAAATGTTACCTCGCGTTGTAATTCCTGCAGTAGCAGAATTAGAAAAAGAAGGTATCAGCGTAGAATTAATTGACTTACGCTCTGTACGTCCAATTGATTATGCTACAATCTTAGAATCAGTTAAGAAAACAAATCGTCTAGTAGTGGTTGAAGAAGCATGGCCATTAGCGTCAATTTCTTCAGAAATTGCTTTCCACGTACAGAAAAATGCATTTGACTATTTAGATGCGCCTGTTACACGTGTTACTTCAGCAGACGTTCCTTTGGCTTACGCACCTACATTAGTAGAAGCTTCGTTACCAAGCATCGAAAAAGTTGTTAAAGCAGTAAAAGAAGTATCTTATTTGAAAAAATAAGCCGCTCTTAATAGATATTGAAAAAGGATAACTTAAATAGTTATCCTTTTTTTTTGCCCAATACAAAATCTATTTATCGGAAAATCATTATATTGTAGAAACAATTAAAAAATATGAGAAAATTAATCAACACACTTTTACTTTCCATTCTGGCATTAAGTGCTACCGCACAGCAAAAAATAACATTAAAATTAGCTCCAGAACTTAATAAGCCTGTAAAATATGAAATGGTAAATAAAATGGACGTGGAAGGTCCACAAACAGTAATGATGGATATGCTTATGCAAATGGATATGTCTTATTCCAAAGTTCAAGATTCACTATTAAATATTTCCGCAAAATATACGTATGTGAAGGTCGATATTGATGCAGGCCTCATGACTGCTACATATGACTCGAGCAAAGAGCCATCTACAGAAATGGAAAAAATGTTTGCTTCGCAATTCAAACCATTATTGGAAAATACATTGACTTATACGATGAACACTTTAGGTCAGATCAAAGAGGTGGACTTCCCTAATGTATCTGAGCAAATATTTGACAAATCATCCCTCAGCTCTTTGGGTACGACATACCCAAACCATAGCGTATCTATTGGAGACAGCTGGACAGCAGAAAATAAAATGGAACAGTTGGGTGTGAACGCAAAGTCTAAATTTACACTAACTGAAAAAAATGCTGAAGGATATAAAATAGAAAGTGTCGTTGATTTGGAAGACGCTACAGGTAATAAAGTAGGTACAACAACAGGCTACTTTATTGTAGATCCGAAAACTTTCGTGACCATCTCTTCTTCTACGGAAAGTAATATCTCCATGCAAGGAGCTACTATTAAAACCAAAACAGAATTAAAAGAAGTTAAATAAAAAATTAAAAGGGAGCATCAAATGATGTTCCCTTTTAATTTATATCTAATACTCAGAATTAAGCGTTAATTTCTGATTTGTATTCATCTGCAGATAAAAGAGCATCTATATCAGCTGGATTTGCTAATTTCACACGGATAATCCAACCTTCACCATATGGATCAGAATTCACTAATTCAGGAGATGCATCAATAGCTTCATTAATAGCCAAAACTGTAGCAGTAGCTGGCATGAAAAGATCAGACACAGTTTTTACTGCTTCGATTGTACCAAAAACATCATTAGCAGCTACTTCATCGCCAACTGTGTTGATGTCAACAAATACGATGTCACCTAATTCACGTTGTGCAAAGTCAGTAATACCAATTACGGCTTCATCACCTTCTACACGAATCCATTCATGATCCTTTGTGTATTTTAATTCTGCTGGAAAATTCATTTTATAATCGTTTTTTTTCAAAAATATCATTATCATTTGACAATAGCAAAAAGGAATATCTTAATTTTAGCGCATGAATAATCAAATTTTGAAGCTCTATACCATCAGTCAGAAAAACAATCGATTGATTTTGGGTCTTATGTCTGGAACATCTTTGGACGGTCTCGATATTGCCTTATGTAAAATAAAAAATACAGGAATTGACACCCAATTAGAGCTGATTCAGTTTGAAACTATTGATTATGAAGATGATTTTAGAAAGAATGTGCGCAAGATATTTGCAAAGCGACAAATCGATCAGCAAGAACTGTGTGGCATTAATGCTTACATTGGACAAGTACATGCAGAACTTATTAATAAAGCATTAGAAAAATGGAATATGGCGCCTTCAGAAATAGATTTAATTGCGAGTCACGGTCAAACGGTGTACCATGCTCCACAAATTTTAACCAAAGATTATTCCTTACCCAATAGCACCCTTCAAATAGGAGACGCCGACCATATAGCCGTAAAAACAGGTATTATTACAATTTCTGATTTCAGGCAAAAACACATTGCAGCAGGTGGCGAAGGTGCTCCTCTTGCCGCGTATGGCGATTATTTATTATTTACAGATCAAACAGAGAACCGCATTCTTTTAAATATTGGCGGAATTTCTAATTTCACATTCTTACCTCATGGCGCTTCTGAATTGAAAGCTTTTGCTACAGATTTAGGTCCAGGCAATACCATAATGAATCACTATATGAAGAAGCATTTCAATGTAGAAATGGATCGTGATGCGCTAATTGCTTCCAAAGGAGAAGTAAATTATGAATTACTGACAGCCTTAATGAAGGAGGAATTTTTGACATTAGAATTTCCTAAAACCACAGGTCCCGAATTATTCAATTTAGCCTATTTAGAAGAACTGCAGCTCTCAACAAATACAGGCAACCTTTCTAAAGAAGATGTTATGGCTACGCTCAATGCTTTTTCTGCACGAGCAATAATAGACGGAATACTTAAAGTATCTGAAGGATTAGATAATGTAGCAGTATACGTAAGTGGTGGTGGGTTACACAATCCACTATTGTTGCAAAATATTAAGAATGGATTACCGCAGTATAAGGTAACATCGATTGATGATATTGCTATGAATCCAGATGCTAAAGAAGCTTGTTTGTTTGCTGTATTAGCAAATGAAACAATAGCAGGATCACCTGATAATGTTAAAAACATAAAAGATTCTCCTGCTATATGTATGGGTAAAATTAGTTTACCGTATTAGTTTTTTGCTACTTGATATTCCCGTGAAGTGGTAAATGTTCTTCCAAACATATCACGCACGCGGAATTCTATAGTATGTTTGCCAACTGCTACATCCGAAGGAACCGCAGCCTTCCAGATATGTGTGCTTAAGTTTGGATCATTAGGCCGTAAGCCTTTGAGTAAGGTTTCTGAAGTATCCCATTTCAAAACCTCTAACAACAAGTGCGGGTCATAGGTTTCTGTACGCTTCATCAGTACCCATTTTCCGCCATCCACACGATAGTCAATAGTATCTTTTTCACCGCCTAAATAGTAATTGACATACATGCTGGCCTTCGAATTTTTCTTTTTCTCTGTCACTTTTGGCAAAAAGATTCCCATTCTCTCGTCTTTTGGAGCATTGCTGACATGATAATCCAATTCATATTTATTGCCTTTGAAAGTTACTACAGCATATCCTTTTTTAGTTCCATCCACCATAGTGGTAGGCGGCACACCTTTTTCATCCAATTCGCCCGTATACCAGCTTCCGCTAGTTGTACCCACATTATAATGATGGTGAGGTTGCTCTTGTTGCCAACCCAACGTTTTATCGATGAAGATCTGCTTTTGATAATGCGTATGAGCAGACATTGAAAACGTATAAGGGAAATCCTTCAATGCCTTAAATAAACGTAAATTATCTTCTTCACGAATAGCGTGTTTTCCATTATTTACTAGAGGAATATGTGCACAGATTACTACTAAATAATCTTTAGGTACATACTTCAAGTCATTTTCAATAAACTCTAACTGATCTTCGCGCAATCCGCCAATATATTTTTTAGCCGCATCCTGTCCCTGATACAATACATCGTCCAGAATCAAGAAATGGACTTTACCCTTGTTGAAGGAGTAATTATTGGGTCCAAAATGAGCTTTAAAACTAACATCTGCTAAAGAATCACTTGGCACATCATAGTTCTCATCATGATTACCCATTACTTGATACCATGGCAAGCCAATATCTTTCATGACATTGATGTACGGATCAAACAAATTTGGATCATTTCCAACCAAATCACCTAAACTGATTCCAAACTCATAATCTTTCACGCCTTTTAGCTCCTCCACTACCCCTCTTTTGAGGTAATCGACTTCGGTCATATTGTAAACTTGCGGATCGCCAAACACAATTATTTTATACTCTTCTTTCTCTTCTATTGGATGCAATGGAAAATCTACAGACTTTGGAAGAGGACCGGTCGGATCCACACCTTTGTACTTTAATTTTGGAGCACCTTTAGGATTATGTATATAATAAAATTGAGGTAGGTTATTTTCATTTACAGGAGTCATATACCCCGAAGGTTTTACCACGAAAAGAATATTGTCTTCTCCGACAGGCAATTTATATTCCCCTTTGCTATTGGTTTGGACGACTTCTCGTCCATTGGATACGGCTACGTTCGGTAATACTTTTTCCTTCTTATCTCGCTTTCCATTTCTATTACTGTCTTCAAAGACTATCCCTTTGGCAAATTGCTGCGCAGAGGCCTCAAATGAACATAGAAATAAGCTTCCCCAAAAAGCATACTTTATTAATTTGTTTTTCATAATGATTAGTAGGTATTAAAATTAGATATCTATAGCTTCATGAATAAAATTTTTGAAAGGTAAGGTGCGTTGGAATATTTGTACAATGTCTTCTAATGCAAAAGCTTTCAAGAGATCACGATCTTCCAAAGGCTTGAATATGATAAAGCTCTTAAGCTTCAGATAATCTATTGCATCATTATCCTCGGAATATCCAACTGGCGGACGAACCAACTTATCCTCTTGTGACAAATCAGCCACGGTCCAATTACCTGCTGATAACGATTGTTCGAACGCTTTTAGATTATAGTCAATTTCCTGACGAATACTTTCCAAATGTTCTTTCTTTGGTCGCCAATAACCCACCGCAACAAAAGAATTGCTTGGTCCAATATGGATATAATACTCTGGCCCATCCAGTTTACGTCCATCCACAGAAATCCCAGCAGCAAACCAAGTCTTGTAAGGAGACTTATCTTTTGAAAATCTTACATCTCTATAGATCCTAAACAAGCATTTTTTTGCTTGAATAGACTCATCAATATGCGGATCAAAAGCAGAAAGCTTATTAATCAAGGTTTGAATAAAAAGCTCTACGTTATCTTTTGCCTTCTCATAATCCTCTTTATGTGCATTGAACCATTCTCTATTATTATTCTCTTGTAGAGTTTTCAGAAAATCAAAAGTAGAAGCTGCTATATTCATATTATTGTAGCATTAGTAAAAACAAAAAGACTAAAGGCGCAGCGATTAATAACCCATCAAATCTATCCAACAACCCGCCATGTCCCGGTAAGATATTACCTGAATCTTTGACACCAAGACTGCGCTTTAGCATGGATTCCACTAAATCACCCAACGTACCGAATATGCCTATAATAGCTGCCATGGTAACCCATTCCCATTTCGCCAAAGAACCAAAATATTGCTCCAAATTCAACGCAATCAACATTGCAAATAGGACACCTCCGATGAAACCTTCCCAGGTTTTATTGGGAGAAATGCGTTCGAAAAGCTTATGCTTTCCAAAACTTCTTCCCGACAAATAAGCTCCTGTATCGTTCGCCCATAGAATAATCAAAAAACCTAAAGGAATATAATGGTTAAAAGTGCCTGAAATAAAGCCTAACGCCACAAAGAATAAAAATGGCATACAGGCATAGATAATACCCAATATGGTATACGCAATATCATTAAAGGGCAACTTGCTCTTTTGATATAAGCTCACAATAAAAATTGCTGCGAAAAAAGGAATAAACAACCAAACGAACTTAAATGGAATGATGCCTATACAATGAATGCCGATTAAAACCGCCAAAACAAGAGCAGACAACATGCCCAAAATAACATTAGGTTTATTGTCTTCGGATTTGACAATACCATAAAATTCATACAAAGCTCCAATACCGACTAAACTGAAAAATATGGTAAATACAACTTCACCCAATAGCAAAGCACCAATCAGAACAATGATAAAAAACAGTCCAGTAATTGCTCTAGTTAGCATTGTCCTCCTCCGTAAAAGATGCACTATTAATCAATACATTAGCAATTGCTTCGTCTGCTTCATTTACATACAATTCGATTTTGCCAAATAGATAAGAGGAATCCTGCTTATTCATCAGAACAGCCGCTATATCATGTTCCTCCAACATTTGTTTCACAATTTCTGCTTCTAAAGCTTGTGTATACGTACGAACTTTAATCCAGCCCTTCTCCATAGTTAATATTTGATTTCGATTTTTTATAAAACAATAAAGCGATTGCTGTAGTCAGCAACAAACTGCCAAGATACACAAATATAGGGTAGTTATCGTAAGACTGTAGGTCTTCAAAAGACTTACCTTGTGTGGTATAATAATAAGCTAAAATGGTTACAGTAGCATTATTCACAAAATGCCCCACTATAGGAACCCAAATATTATTTGTCCAAATCAACATATAACCGAAAAATGCTCCCAACAGTACACGTGGGAAAAAGCCAAAAAATTGCACATGAATCGCACTAAAAATAATGGCTGTAATCCAAATTGCTAGATGTTGATTTTTTACGATTCGGTGCAAAATATGCATTACACTACCTCTGAAATAATACTCCTCGGCAATAGCAGGGAATACTGCCAGCACAATGATATTGATAAATAGCAATCCAATACTATCGACCATAACGATATTTCGTATCAAATCATTTGAAGCGTCTTCCTGCCTACGCATCCAGTTTTCCACGCCTTTAAGCCCTTCGGGCAAGGTCATATTCGCATTCCATTCACCTATGAGTCCCATCATTGGACCAAAAGCCAATAGACCAGCAATAGCTAAAATATAGAATAGGTTATTATTCCTATTCTCCGAAGGAAAATAAAGGTTGTAAGGTTCTCTTTTTTGAAGAAAGATCGCGGGAAGGTAAAATGTTCCAAATGTACTCGAAGCCAATAAAGCATAGACAAAAAATGGCGTATTCTGCAGAGCAGATAAATCACCTCCACTCGATAAAAAACTTTGCGCATTGGCGTTGGTCAACAAACCTAGCACAATAACTAAAATTTGAATACTTATACTACAAGCAAACGTCAGCAAGAGCAACAATAAAATAGACTGCCACGGCGAATGCTGTTTTTCCAAAAAATCAATCATTGGATAAAGTTATACAATATTTATTAATGAAAAAGGGACTTTTCAGTCCCTTTTATTATGTTTTTATTAATTGACACGAATTGGATCGGCAGGCTTCTTGATTTCCTTATATGGATATGTTTTCATTTCTTCTAGCAATAGTTGAACAGTTCTTTCCAATTGAGGATCTCTTCCTTCCAACAAATCCTTTGGCATCTGCTCCACAAAAATATCAGGTGCAACACCTTCATTTTCGATGATATAATTGCCTTTTAAGTCAAAAACACCAAAGTTTGGAGAAGTAATACTTCCGCCATCCAAAAGTGAAGGATAGCCAGAAATACCAACCAAAATACCCATGGTAGTACGACCAACTAATTTACCTAATCCTTTGTAACGGAACATATATGGCATCATATCGCCTCCAGAACCAGCATTTTCATTGATAATCATCGCTTTAGGACCATAAATACCGTTACCTGGTGTAGTAAACGATTTACCATCGCGGATCCCCCAGCCTGCAATTAAATCGCGAGACAATAAATCAATCACGTAATCTGCTACTGAACCACCTCCATTATTACGCTCATCCAACAACAATGCTTTTTTGTCCATTTGCGAGAAATAATAACGGTTAAAGTTGGTATAACCTTCTCTACCTGTATTTGGCATATAGACATAAGCAATCTGACCATTACTCAACTGATCAACTTTTTTGCGATTAGCTTCAATACGATCGGTTTGACGTAATTCTATTTCTTGTCCAAAAGAAATTGGTTTTACGACCACTTCACGCGCTCCATCTAACGAAGGCTTGCTGTTAATTTTCAACACTACTTGTTTGTCAACTTTATTTTCAAGCAATTTGTAAAGATTCACCTCTGGAGAAAGTTTAACTCCATTTACAGCTACGATGTATTGACCCTCTTCGATATTCAATCCAGGAGTAGCTAAAGGAGCTTTGAAAGAAGGATTCCATTCCAATGTGCTAAAGATCTTGTTAATCTTGTAGACACCATTTACATATTCTAAATCTGCACCTAATGTCCCTGTACTCACAGAAGGACTTGATGGTTGGTCTCCTGGATAAATGTAAGCGTGCCCCACAACAAGCTCACCCATCATTTCATTCAACAAATAACCCAAATCCGAACGGTGATTTACATAAGGAACAAACTTCTCATATTTCCCTTTCACCGCTTTCCAATCCGCACCATGCATATTTTCAACGTAGAAATACTCTTTCTGCATCGCCCACACTTCATTGAAAATTTGTTTCCATTCTGCTGCGGGGTCTACTTCAATTTGAATATTGTCAATATTTACTTTACCAGAATTAGGCGCTGGTTTTTGTCCTGCAGTTGCGATATAATAATCACGACCCGAACGATAAAGCATTTTCTTACCATCGGCACTTATCACAAATGGTCCTCCGTTTTCAACTAATGTTTTATCCTCGGCCTTTTCTAAATCATATGCACCGATAATTCCGCCTCTTCTGTAAATCAGCATATTCTCTACATTACCATCCAATGTATAATACCCTGGTTGCAATGGCAATGCTATAATACGTCTATTGATATTATCAAAATCGACTTCCAGTTTTTTCACTGCTGGTTTCGCTGGCGTTTCTGGCTTTTTAGTTTCAGATTTTTTATCGTTATTCTTTTCCTCTGTTTTCGGTTCCTCTTTTTTCTCCTCCTTTTTATCTTCTTTTATCGCTTCTTCATCGCTTTCGGTTTTGAAGATTGTAGGTGTCTTTTTGGACAATATAAAAGCATACACATTGAAAACCGGATTACGATCGTATGCTGACATGTGTAAACCAGAATTGCTTAACCCCACATTAGTACTTGCTGTAAAGAATAAATATTTACCATCTCTACTGAAAGTAGGCTGTCCAGCATAAGACATTCCATCCGTAACCTGTTGTGCAACTTTCGTATTCAAATTATACATAAAGACTGCCGAAAGACCATTACTTAACGTCTTTTCATAGGCTAACCATTCGGAATCAAAAGACCAAGAAGGTGAAAAATTGTTTCTTGTTCTTCCGGTTTGCGAAGCTAAGTTGTCCGAATCAACAGCAACTACTTTTTTGCTATCGATATCCACATAAAAAAGATTTAAATGGGCATCACAGTAGACTAATTTTTTGCTATCTGGTGACCATACAGGTTCAAAATAGAAAATGTCTTTACCTAAATCGATATAAGTCGGTTCTTCTACAGCTTTCTGATCACGCAAAACCAATTGATATTTACCATTGGCATCTGACAAATACGAAATCCATTTCCCGTTGGGTGACCATGCAGGAAACTTCTCATGGCTACCGGGTGCATTGGAAATATTACGCGCTTCCCCTTTTTCTTTTGGTACTGAAACGACCTCACCCCTAGATTGAAATAATACACGTTGGCCCGTAGGAGAAATGTTAAACTCACGAATATCATCACGCACTTGTACATATTTCGAGCGTTTGTACATTGGATCTGCCGCAATAGCAATTTTCAATGTATTAACTTTCTTACTTCCTGTTTCTAATAGGTGAATACGACCGGCTTGCTCGAAAACAATTTCGTTTCCTCTTCCTTGCAACGTACGCACATCATAATCTTTGAAATTTGTAAGTTTTTCAACCTTTTTTGAATGGGTGTCATAACTGAATACATTTACCACCTTATCTCTGTCTGACAAAAAGTAGACCTTTGAGCCTAACCAAACTGGTTTTACGTCATTGCATCTATCTCCTGGAATTACTTCCACATTCTTAGTCTGCGTATCAAAAACCCAAATCGAAACCATACCACCGCCTCGGTAGCGTTTGAAGGCTACACGATCGCGCTCAGTTGGATCAGAATTTTTGATATAAGCCCAATAACGGCCATCTGCCGAAGGGGATCCCTGAAAGGCTTCTGGCATCATCAATGGTATATCCACAGCCGAATTTGTGCTGGTTTTGTATAATCTCGAACTTAAAGAATACTGAAATTCACGAGTCGTCGTGAAATACACTTCATTATTATTCAACCAGCCACGAACTACGTCTGCTGCCGGGTGAAAAGTTATTCTTTTGGGTTCTCCTCCATACACCGGTATGGTATAGACATCATTATTTCCATCGTAATTTCCAGAGAAAGCAATTTGCTTGCCGTCTGGTGAAAATATAGGATTACTCTCTACCCCGGGATTGGTAGTAACCCGTCTTGGATTAGCGCCGTTTTTCTCAGCAACCCAAATGTCACCGCCATACACAAAGGTAAGATGCGTATCACTGATGCTTGGACTACGAAGTAAAAGGGTTTCCTCTTGTGCCTTGGAAGGAGAAATGCTGGTGATACTTAATGCGACACCGAGCATAATAGATAGCTTATTTAACATTTTATGGCAATATGTGGTTATTTAACTCAAATATAAATGAATTAAACAATAAGCTTTGGCATATAACCAATATGTTGCAAAAAAAAGAGGTAAAACCTTATCGATTTTACCTCTTCTTATTTCGAATTAATTTCTTAATCTTCAGATGAGATCTCTTCGTCTACTAAAATACGACCACAGTGCTCACAAATGATCAATTTTTTACGTTGACGAATTTCTGATTGCAATTGAGGCGGTATCTTGTTGTGACAACCTGAACAGCTATCACGTTCAATTGAAACCACAGCTAAGCCATTACGGTAAGAACCACGAAGCTTATTGTATACCTTCAACAAACGCTCTTCATTGTTTTGAGAAGCCGCTTCTGCTTTTTGCAATAATGCTTCTTCTTCGATTTGAGTTTCAGAAGCAATAGTTTCTAACTCTTGTTTCTTGATCTCTAATTCACCTTTAGCATAATCCAAGTTACCTTGCGCTTTCTCGTAAGCCTCAGTTTTGTTTTTAATTTCAAACTCAGCTTCTTTGATGCGTTTTTCGCAAACTTGAATTTCTAAACCTTGAATTTCGATTTCTTTAGAAATAGCGTCGTACTCACGATTGTTTTTTACTTCGTTCAATTGTCCTTCGTATTTTTTGATCGCTGCTTGCGCATCTTTGATCATATTTTTACGTTTTACAATTGAATCTTCTAAATCGTCTAATTCAACTCTGATTTTTTCAAGACGAGTTTCCAACCCAGCGATTTCATCCTCTAAGTCAGCTACTTCGATAGGAAGCTCACCACGTACTTGGCGAATCTTATCTATTTTGGTGTGGATCGATTGCAACGACCACAATGCCTTTAATTTTTGTTCTACGGTTTGTTCCATTAACTGTAGTATTTTATTGGATTTGTGTCTATTTCTGTCAATAGGACAGCAAAGTTAACAAATTTTTTCCGAATTATTTCTAATAATAATTCTTGCGTAAATTGTTCGGATTCATAATGTCCTATATCGGCAATGATAATATCATCTTCGGCATCGAAGAATTCATGGTATTTGTAGTCTGCGGTGATAAAAATATCCGCCCCAGAACGTTTAGCCTCATTTAATAGAAAGCCACCAGCACCGCCACAAACTGCTACCCTGGCAATTTTTTTGTCCAAAAGATGAGTATGACGAATAACATTCAATTTTAATTTATCTTTCAGATAAGCCAAAAAATCTTGAGCATCCATTGGCTCGGCCAAATTTCCGATAGCTCCCGATCCTACATATTGCAATTTATTATCCAAGGTAATAGTATGATACGCCACCTCTTCATACGGATGAGCCGCCAACATACTGACGATGACCTGTCTTTCGATTTGTGCAGGAAATATGACTTCAATTTTTGTTTCTTCTACACGTTCCTGTGTTCCGATCTCTCCGATTGCAGGATTTGCCCCAGCCAATGGACGAAATGTGCCGTATCCAGCCGTATTATAACTGCATTGATCGTAATCGCCTATACTTCCAGCCCCAGCTTCAAACAAAGCCTGACGAACCTCCTCCACATTAGCGCGTGGAACATAGACCACCAATTTCTTTACCAAACCTGATTTTGGACTTAAAATAGCTGTGTTTTCAAGCTCTAGTTTTTCTGCAATCTTTGAGCTCACACCTCCCAATACATTATCTAGATTTGTGTGGATCGCATACAAAGCAATATTATTTTTAATTGCCTTAATAACTGTACGCTCTACATAATTCTTGTTATTGAATTTTTTGAGACCTTTAAATACAATAGGATGATGCGAAATAATAATATCACAACCTTTTCCAATGGCTTCATCTACTACTTCTTCAGTACAATCCAATGAAATTAATGCCTTGCTCACCTCGTCATTAGGATTCCCTACGATCAATCCCGAATTATCATAAGATTCCTGATAAGCTAATGGGGCGATGGATTCTAAATATGCTGTAATTTCTCTAATTTTCATAAACGTTTGATCTAATCAAAATCAGTATAGTCTTGCTCCAACAATCGGTTAAATTCTCTAATTTTTAAAGAATATAACAACAGGGATATGGAGGAAAGAATAAAGATGATAAAAAATACAAATCCTGGTAATGGGAAATTTAATGCGAGAAAACTCCATGCGAAAATATTCCCATTCTTAAATGCTGGATTTTCTTCTACAGCGACTTTCTTGTCAAAGAATTCATTATTCAAGGAGTCACTAAATTTACGAGCAACAACGAAATTCCAATATATATTAAAGAATGGCAACAATAAAAGCCATACCTGTTCCGGATGAATACAGCGATTCTCTGCTTTTATTTTAATTAGTGAAGACCTTAATTGCCAGCATACAACAATTAAAAGAATCAAAAAACCTAGAAACGCGAGGGAAATAACAAATAAATACGGCTCTAATAATTTATACTCTGGGCTATTGATGATCTCTTCCATTATTACTTTTCTTCTAACAATATAGCGACTAACTCGTTTAATTTATCTATTTGAGGATTGTGTGAAGCTTCAAGCTCGACGATTTTCCAATTTCTTTTTTTAGCCTTTTCATAAAAAGAATAAAACTGATCTTTCTCTTTTCCACCTTTATTATTCTCATACGTGAAAATGTAAGTAATTGGACGCTTTGAAAGCTTTTCAGCAGAATAATTCAAAGGCTGCATAAAAGTTTTAATAGGGTGCGGTACATCACGTGGAGTCTTTGTCGTATCCTTAACCCAAGCCGGAACGACCACGCCATCTTTCACATCGAAAGAATTACCGGCAGTGGATTCATCCATGCCTAATGCCTGAACGGCAGACTGCCGTTCGTCTGGAACAATCGCATCCAAATAAATCACCTTCTTAATCCTTTCTGGAATACTGTCCGCGACGCCTGTTACCACCATTCCACCATAACTATGCCCTACTAGGATTACATCATTTAAGTTTTCGAACAAAATAGTATTAACGACATCTGTAATATGTGTCGTAAGATTCACTTCATTTTTATATAAATGATGACGCTCACCCAAACCAGTCATGGTCGGCCGGTAAACTATTTGTCCGTTTTGCTGCAATTGTTCTGCTGTATTCTTAAATTGCCATGCTCCACCCCACGCTCCGTGCACAATAACATAAGTGGATTGAGCGTACGAAACTGTAAATGTAAACAGGATCAAAAGCAGTGTGAAAAGTGTATGATGTCGCATAATTAAAAATACAAATAGTTAAGCAAACAATAAAAAAATAGCAGGTATCTTATGCAAATCTATAGTAGTACTTTTCCATTCTGCAATAGTTTTAGTTAGAATGATTTCATCCTTAGCGGTAAGATTCGCAGCAATACACAATTTGGTAGATGGCTTTCCTATACGCAATAATTCGGTCAAAAGCTGATTGTTCCGAAAAGGCGTCTCTATAAATATCTGTGTCACCTTTTCTCGTAAGCTTTGATTTTCCAAATCTTTAATCTTCTTTGATCGATCCCCTTTATCTATAGGCAAATATCCATGAAATGTAAACTTTTGCCCATTAAACCCGGAACCCATCAAGGCCAATAAAATGGAGCTTGGTCCCACCATTGGAATAACCTGAATTCCTCTTCTATGCGCTTCCATCACCACATCTGAACCTGGGTCTGCAACAGCTGGACACCCCGCTTCAGACATTAAGCCAAGATCTTTTCCTTTCATCACATGGGCAAATACTTTATTGTAATCCATTTTGTCACGCGCATGCTTCCCATAATCATGGATAGTGAGTTGACTTTGAGGAATAGTTAGTCCTGCAGCCTTTAAGAATTTGCGAGCTGTCTTCTCATTTTCCACCACGTACTCATCTATTTTATTGATGATATCATGATGAACCAATGTGTAAGATAATGGTTCTGCACCTTCTGAAAGTGGCACAGGAATTAAATAAAGTTTGCCTTGTTGCATATGCAAACCTAAAAAGAAAAGTCGAGATATAGGACTTTAGCGAGGGCTAAAAATATTTGGGCATAGGAAATCTGTTCATGGATTTTCCTAAAGAAACACCTAAGGAGATTTCATGTGTTCCATTATTCATGCCTGCAATTTTATTCAAACTATGCTCGAAGGAATAACCTATGCGCAGTTTAGAACTGGTATATAACTGTGTGAGCAATCCTATGGATTTATAGGAAGTGAATTTGGATAAAGGTAAATCGTCATACTCCCGATCGAATATTCTGGAACGAGAACGATATGCTGCTCCAATCCAAAACTTCTCATCAAATATCACCATCCCATTGATATCAAAAGCCGTAGGACCTATTAAATCGTCCTTAATCAAAATACTCGGTCTAAAGATCAACCCCTCTGAAACATTCAATGCGGCTCCCGTCATGATATATGCATGGGTATTCCTGTACAATCCTTCCAAAGAATTTTGATTGTAAACAAAATCTTCGCGACTATCCGATCTAGAAAATAAATCATGTACCGCAAAACCAATATAAAATTTCGGATGGTAATAAAATGCACCTAAGCGGATATCAGGTCGCCATGTAGTTATCATTCCGCGAGGAATGTAAGGATCATTTTCGTCAATATATACTAAATCATTTCCATTGAGGCTGTATTGTGTGGCTCCTCCGGCGATTCCTAAACTCAACCGCTGGGTGTCATCATCGTCTATTTGTAAACGTAGCGCATAGCTCACAAACATAGAAGTTGCAGATTGAACACCAATTTTGTCGTAAGCTAATTGCAATCCCGCGCCATGTCGCTTTCCTATAGGATCCAAAATACCATCTACAGAAGCATAACCTGACCTCGGAGCGCCATTAATGCTTGTCCATTGCGAACGTATCCCCATTTGCGCAAACCACATTTCCTTATATCCCACATAAGCGGGATTAATCTGAGCAGCATTGAAAACATGCTGCGCAAAAGGAATATATTGCTGGGCTTTGGAAGTATTAAAGTGTAAAATTAGCAATAGATAAATAAGGATTATCCTACATCCAATTCTCATGGTTAACTAAAGTTTTCATAATTGATATTAATTTTAAAGATAACATTTTAAAATAAAGAAAGGCTTGCAAAATTTTGCAAGCCTTTCACTTATATATGTAAGAGCAAATATATTATGCGTATTCTTCGATTGAAGGACAAGAACAGATCAACATTCTATCTCCTTGCGAATCATTCACACGACCTACTGAAGGCCAGAATTTAGCTACTTTTAAGTAAGGAAGTGGGTAAGCCGCCGTTTGACGTGAATAAGGTCTATCCCACTCGTCACCTGAAACTACCGCAGCAGTGTGAGGAGCATTTTTTAAGACGTTATTTTCTTTGTCTACTTCACCTGCTTCTACTGCAGCGATTTCTTGACGAATAGCAATTAACGCATCACAGAAACGGTCTAATTCTGCTTTTGACTCCGATTCTGTTGGCTCAACCATCAACGTACCTGCTACAGGGAATGATACTGTTGGCGCGTGGAAACCATAATCCATTAAACGTTTAGCAATATCACCAACCTCTACACCAAAGTTTTTGAAAGCACGACAATCTAAAATCATCTCGTGTGCACAACGACCATTCGCTCCTGCATAAAGAACTGGGTAGTGACCTTCTAAACGAGCTTTGATATAGTTAGCATTTAAGATAGCTGTTTTAGTAGCGTCTGTTAAACCTTCAGCACCCATCATAGCGATGTAAGAGTGAGAAATTAACAAGATAGAAGCCGAACCAAATGGAGCTGCTGACACAGCAGTGATTCCTTGCTCGCCAGAAACCTCTACCACCTTATGATTTGGTAAGAAAGGTACTAAGTGTGCTGCCACACCGATAGGACCCATACCAGGACCACCACCACCGTGTGGAATACAGAACGTTTTATGTAAATTCAAGTGACATACGTCAGCACCGATGAAACCAGGACTAGTCAAACCAACCTGCGCATTCATGTTCGCACCGTCCATATATACTTGACCACCATTTTCGTGGATAATATTACAGATTTCGATGATAGTTTCTTCAAATACACCGTGAGTCGATGGGTAAGTAACCATCAAAGAATTCAAGTTGACAGAATGCTCAATAGCTTTCTCTCTCAAATCTTCAACATCGATATTACCTTTGTCATCCGTTTTCACAACGACAACTTTTAGACCAGCCATAGAGGCTGAAGCTGGGTTAGTACCGTGTGCGGAAGCTGGAATCAAACAGATGTTACGGTGACCTTCGCCACGGCTTTTGTGATAAGCATCGATTACCATCAAACCTGCGTACTCACCTTGAGCACCTGAGTTTGGTTGGAACGACATTTTAGCAAAACCTGTGATTTCTGACAACCAATCATTCAACTCATTGATCAATTGCATGTAACCCGAAGTTTGGTCTGCTGGCGCGAATGGATGTAAACCACCAAAACGAGCCCAAGTTACGGGAACCATCTCAGTTGTAGCATTCAATTTCATTGTACATGAACCCAATGGAATCATCGAGTGGCACAACGACAAATCTTTAGCTTCTAAAGATTTGATATAACGCAACATCTCATGCTCTGAATGGTACGAATTAAAGATTGGGTGAGTTAAATAATCAGTATTACGTACCAATTCCGTTGGAATAGAAGTACCTAATTCATTTGCCAAATCTTCTAAATCCAAATCATCTTGTAATTTGCCTTTTACTTTAGCGAATACACGTACGATTGTTTCAATATCTTGGAAAGTAGTCGTTTCATCGATAGAAATTCCTACAGTTCCTTCGTTGTAATAGAAGTTTAATTCATTATTTAATGCCTCAGATTTCAAGCCATCAATTTCTTGACCTACGTTGAAACGTAATGTATCGAAATAAGTTTTGTTGACTTGCTCATAACCTAAAGCTTGGATAGCTTTATCAGCTAATTTAGCCAAATCATTGATACGAGTAGCAATGTTCTGAATGCCTTTCGGACCATGGTAAACCGCATAGAACGATGCCATAATCGCTAATAATGCTTGTGCAGTACAAATGTTTGAAGAAGCTTTATCACGACGGATGTGTTGCTCTCGAGTTTGCAAAGCCATACGCAAAGCATATTCGCCGTTTGAATCTGAAGTCACACCAATGATACGACCTGGGATATTACGTTTGTAAGCATCTTTAGTCGCAAAGAATGCAGCGTGAGGACCACCAAAGCCCATTGGCACACCAAAACGTTGTGAGTTACCCACAACTACATCAGCACCCCATTCGCCTGGAGGCGTCAATAATGCTAATGACATTAAATCTGCAGCCACACATACTGTAATATTTTTAGCGTGTGCCGATTCAGCTAATTTTTTATAATCCGCCACTGTTCCGTCAGCTGCTGGATATTGAACAAAAACAGCAAATACATCATCCGCCAAATTCGCTTCAGTAACATCAGCCACTCTCAATTCTACACCAAATGGAGTAGCACGAGTAGTCAATACATCTAAAGTTTGAGGGAATACATTTGGAGAAACCAAGAATACATTCGCAGCTTTGTTTTTGCGCGCTGAATACAACATAAACATTGCCTCAGCAGCAGCAGTACCTTCATCCAACAAAGAAGCATTAGCAATTTCTAAACCTGTAAAATCAGAAATTACAGTTTGGAAATTTAACAAAGCTTGTAAACGACCTTGCGCAATCTCTGCTTGGTAAGGAGTATACTGTGTATACCATCCTGGATTTTCGAATACATTACGTTGAATAACACCTGGAAGAACAACATCATAATATCCTTGTCCGATATATGATTTGAAAACTTTATTCTTCTCAGCGATTTGTGCTACTTTCTCCAAATAAGCTACTTCGCTTAATGCATTTGGAAGATTCATAGCTTTTCTTCTGATCTGAGCTGGAACTGTTTGTTCAATCAACTCATCTAAAGAAGCTACACCCAAAAATTTTAACATCTCTTCGGTTTGTGCAGCACTTGGTCCGTTGTGACGGTCCTGAAACTTTTCTTGGTAATGTACGTTACTCATTTGCTTTATAATTGCAAGAACACTTAGTATTTAACAGTTTGACAAACAATTTCTTTCCCTTAACGAAAGCCTAAAGTTTGGTTGCGCAAAGATACAGAATTTTGAATACTTTTTGAAGGATTGTCCTCTTACCAAAAGATTTATTGTCATGCAAACGTTTGTTCGATTTTATTATTAAAAAACAATGCGATTCACAATAAATTTCAAAAATATTCACGTACAAATCATTTAGGTTGTGAAAATTACAAAAGTTTCTAACTATCAAATTCTTATACTGCTATTTAGTATTTTTGAACTACCTATTAACTCCAATTTATATGCTGAAACTTAATGTTAAAAACGAGACTGGAAAATTAAAAACTGTGGTATTGGGAAGAGCCGACAGCAATGGCGCTACGCCTAACGCCGAGGAGGCTTATGACCCAAAATCTTTAGAACATATACTCGCAGGAACTTATCCTACTGAAGAAGATATGATAAAGGAAATATCGGCTTTTGAAAGCGTGCTAAAAAAGTATGAAGTAGAAGTTTTAAGACCTCGACTTATTCCCAATTTAAATCAAATTTTTACACGCGACATTGGATTTGTAATAGACGATTTATTTATCAAATCTAATATTCTCCCAGACCGCGCAGAAGAGTGGAATGCCATAGATTATATTATCCAACAAATTGAAAAGGACAATTTTATTGTTCCTCCTGAAGAAGTACATATCGAAGGCGGTGATGTGATCGTTTGGAACGATTATCTTTTTGTCGGCACATATTATGGGGTAGACTATTCTGAAATTAATACTGCGCGCACCAACCGCTTTGGAGTCGATTTCTTGAAAGATTTATTCCCTAAAAAAGAGGTTATAGACTGTGACCTGATAAAATCAATGACCAATCCTCGCGCCAATGCCTTGCATTTGGATTGCTGTTTTCAGCCCATAGGACTAGACAAGGGAATTATCTTTAAAGGTGGATTCCGCAACCCAAGTGATTACCACCGTATTGTCGAAATATTCGGAGAAGAAAACCTATATCACATTGATGCAGATGGCATGTACGAAATGAATTCCAATGTGTTTTCTATTTCACCCAAGGTTATTGTTTCTGAACAACGATTTGACAAACTCAATAATTGGTTAGAAGATCAAGGATTTATAGTAGAAAGAATCCCTTACTATGAGATCGGAAAACAGGAAGGCCTATTACGCTGTTCTACTTTACCTTTAATCCGTGAATAATGGCTCAGTCAACTAATTGTATCCTAATGGTTCGGCCAGCGGCCTTTCGCGCGAATGAAGAAACGGCAGTTAACAACTATTTTCAAGACACAGAGACAACAGAAAAGAACACCAATCTATTGGCGCAAGTTGAATTTGATAATGCAGTAAATATTTTGGTGAACGCAGGAGTAAAAGTTGTTGTAGTTGAAGATTCTGGAAAATTTGATACGCCAGACAGTATCTTCCCTAATAATGTCATTTCCTTTCATGGGGACAAGGCAATTCTTTACCCCATGTTTGCCGCCAATAGACAATGCGAAATTTTTCTTAATCATTTAGGCGTGCTAGAGAAAAATGGGATCCAGTTCAAGACGTTAAAAGATTATAGCATTTATACGGAGCAAGAACTTTTTTTAGAAGGAACAGGGGTATTAATCTTAGATAGGGTAAATAAAATTGCCTATTGCTCAATTTCTGAAAGAGCAAATGAAATCCTTCTTCCTATCTTTTGTGAAGATAATGACTATACTCCAATCATATTTCACGCTACACAACAAGTGGAACAGCAGAGACTTCCCATTTACCATACCAACGTAATGATGGCATTAGGAACAGCGTTCTGTGTGATTTGTTTAGATAGTATACAGAATGAAGAGGAAAGAAAAGAGATTATATCAAACCTGGAAGCGACTAACAAGTCTATCATCTCTATTTCCGAAAAGCAAATGCACCATTTCTGTGGAAATATCCTTGAACTCAAAAATAAAGAGGAAGAAACTCTAATTGTACTAAGCGAACAGGCCTTTAATGCTTTTTCTGAAGAACAAAAAGAACAGTTATGGAGCTTTGGCAAATTAATTTCAATTCCCATTTACACCATTGAAAAATATGGAGGCGGCTCGATACGTTGCATGATCGCCGAAGTATTTCACTAATAAATGCTTCTAATTTTAAAATTAGAGGGGGTAACAAACTCATTATTCTGTTGATATAATTGAAACAACAGAGTTAATAACCCTTTAAATTTTAAAATTATGAAAAAGCTTATACAATTATTCGGAATAGGAACACTCGTTTTCTCATCTATATCTTGTTCAAATGACACCGTTCAAGAGCCTATTTTCAGCCCCTCAGGCGATGCGCTAAGAGACTTATTTGCCAGTAACCTAGAAGCAATTACCCAACACGACACTTTTGACGCGGAAGACAACTTTGTTTTTACCTCAGCAAAGGGTGTCAAAGTCTTTATAAATGGCTCCTGTTTGAAAAAGCAAAACGGTGAACCTGTCCTAGGCGAAGTGGATTTTTCATATATCGAGATTTTCGATAGAGGTACTATGCTAGTGACCAACAAACCTACGGTTGGTATTCAAGCTGGTGAACCGAAATTATTAACCTCAGGAGGGGAATTTCTGGTTAAAGTCACCCAAAATGGCGAAGAATTAATATCCGATTGCGGCTATTCTATACATGCGCCTACAAGTATCACAGGAGGCATAGACCAAGATATGGAAGCGTTTAAAGGAAATATTGACGCTAACGGAAATCTAAGCTGGGAAAATATCACCCAAACTGTCGAAACTTGGACAGGCTTCAACCAAGCAATAAATGCCGACGCCTATAATGTGTTCTTAAATAATTTCGACTGGTTTAATTTTGACAAATTTGTTGATCTGGGGCAAGGATTTACTACCATCACTTTCCAAACACCTACTGGATTTAATAACAGTAATAGTTATATTTTCATGGCTACGAAAACTCGTCCAAATTCCTTAGCATATGCCAATACTAGAATGCCAATCGGAGCAGAAGTATATTATATTTTGGTCGCAGAACAAAATGGAGGATTTAAATATGCTGTAAAACCTGTCACTACTATTAACGCAAATAGCACAGTCGCTTTTAATTTAACTGAATTGCAAAATGGAACAATTCAAGAAGTGATAGACGCTATCAATGACTTACCATAATCTCTAAATAATTCTCAAATTTCAACTCTCCTCGCCTCCGAAGTTCTCTGACTTTGGAGGTTTTTTGTTTTATTACACTATATTGTATTATGGAAAAGAGGAGATACCTATATTTTATCCTTATTCTTATCACAATTGCTCTCGGTTTGTTTTCACGCAAAATAGAGTTTCTTCCTTTGGCAACTGGGGACGCACTTTACGCCGTAATGGTGTATTTAGGATTTCGGTTTGTGTTTATTAGGAAACCTTTGTATTACGCACTCTTGTTATCAATTGTATTTTGCTTTATTATTGAATTCTTACAACTTGTACAATCTCCTCTACTTATCGAAGCTCGAAATCATTCCTTATTAAGATTAGTCTTAGGCCAAGGTTTTCTTTGGTCAGATTTAATTGCCTACAGCATCGGGGCATTTGCGTGCTTCCTTCTCGATAAAAATTTATATTTTCTAAAGAATAAATTTCAATTCAATTGAATCTGCACTAAACCTACGTAATATTTAAAAGTCATATTTATCGACTAAAAACAATATTATGAAATTACTAAAAGCCTCTTTCATGTTAATTATTCTAGCAACTCTGTCTAGCTGTGGTGTCTATTATTCACAAGATTATACTTTAATTAAAATTGGTATGACAACAGAGGAAGTCATTGCTATAGCAGGAAAACCAATTCAAATAGTTGCAGCAAAAAAACATGATGATGGAATTTTAGAAATCTATGAATACCCGAGTCGTCCCTTTAGAACAGATACCCTATTGAATTGGTATCACTTTATTAATAATAAACTAGAAGAATGGGGACCAAAAGAACAATATATTACTTCGGATTATAATCGATATTATCAAAAACATAGAAATAACAGAAGATAGCCCAAAGCTTATCTTCCGTTAATACAATATTGTAAACTTGAAATCCAATGGATTGAAATGCTTAATCAATTCTTTGATTAAATCATCGCCATATTTAACATACAGCGTCGCGAAATTTTCTGAACGCTCTTGTAATCCACCATTTGGAAACAATTTGTCTTTAACTCGTTCTATTTGAATAAGCGCCTCCTCATGGTTGCGCTTATCTGCTTTCAACAATTTTTTTTCAAGATTATTAATAGCCTTCTTTAACCTTGCTTTGACAGCTTCAGTACTCGGCGCCAGACTCGCATCGATTTTATGGGCACGCAATTTAATTTTACCAAAGATGGCATTAAACTCCATCCATTCATCACGTAGATTTAATCGATGCGTAGTATGTCTTCTTACATACTCATTCTGCAAAGCAGTAGTGGATTTGAATATAGACTTAAAAGTAAGATCTAATCTGTAGATTTTGCTAGCGACCGCATCGTCCGTAATCATCGCCGAATTACGTGGTACCAAAATTGGGTAGGGTAATCCGTATTGGTCAAAATTAGCTTTAAATTGTAACCAATATACAATCTCCGCTCCCCCACCTATGTATGCCAGATTCGGAAGAATAACCTCCTGATACAATGGTCTCATGACTACATTCGGGCTAAATCTTTCTGGATTATTGGCTATTTCCTGTTTTATTTCCTCTTCTGAAAAATAAATTTCTCGATGCAAGACTTCGAAGCGTCCATCTTCGTTTTTGACGATACGCTCTCTAAATTCATCCGTTAAATAGAAAAAATTACATTCTCGGGCATGAACCTGCGTTGAAAAACCCTTTTCTTCTAATTCTTTTGTTGTTTTTGAAATCGCTTGGAAACTTTTCTCTTCAAGAATGTCTTCTTGAATAATTGGTGCAAAAACTTCTTTCAACTCTTTAAGATCCGCATCGACGATAACTAATCCATATTCTTTGAACAAAGCATTCGCTAACACACGTGTTGCATCTGCTAAATTACGACCTCGCAAATATGCTTCCTCTACAATATTCGCCAACTTAGTCGAGTTGTCGGACAAGCCCAGCATGCCAATATACTGACGGACAACCGCATCCATAGAACTGGTATCCATCTTACCTGTCCCCGAAATACCTGGCACATCCCAGATTATTTTTTTGCCGTAAACACGCGTATTGTTTATTTCTGCAAAATCATGATCTTCAGAAGCCATCCAATATACAGGCACAAATTCTTTGTCGGGATATTTTCCTTTTAAATCTTTTGCTAATCGAATGGCACAAGCTATTTTAAAAATAAAATAGAGCGGACCAGTGAAAATATTCAACTGATGCCCAGTCGTAATGGTGAAAGTATTGGATTGAGCTAATAAATCAATGTTTTTCGCAACTTCTGGAGCATATTGCAATAAATCGCCATATTGAGACATGAGTGATGAAACCAACACATCTCGATGAGCAAAATCTGCTTTTAATGCCATTTGCTTTTCAAAGCCTTCGTAGTTCGGATTATTGCCATAATAAGGTTTTAATCCTTCATCTCCAGCAAGATAAGCTAGTAATGTCTTAGAGAAACTATTTGTATCCTTATACTCAATGTAAGTTGCTTTCATCCAACAGAATTATTTTCACGACAAATGTATAGTAATTGGGTATACAATTTACAGAAAAATACAAAAAGCACTATCATGTAATAGAATTATAGCGAAGATTTGACAAAAGAAATCCCGAAAGCGATACCTTCGGGATTGTTATTTATATGAAGAAAAACAGTTATACTGTTTTCACGTATTTCTCGTCGTAATTTTCAATATCAATAATATACTGATTCTGAATTAAGAAATCATATAAAGGTTTTGCTTCTTCCGAAACTTTTAGATTTTTAGTGGTGATAATTTCGTTTGCTTTCTTGTCCAGATATGGATAAGCATACAATTTCACATTCTTGCTAAACATCCCTGAAATATATGATAACAATTCATTTGTATAGTTTTCTTTGCTGTAATTGTCCGAATTGAAGATATTACGCAAGTTCGAAACGTTTGTTGCAATACCAACATTGTTTGGTTTGAAGCTTTTGAAAAATTCCGCTAAGTGATTGTTACGTCTAAAGTTGGATACCAAGATATTATTTCCTGTAGCACATAATTCTTCGGCACGATCCGCAAAATACTTTAAATCATCAATTGTTAAATCAGATTCTTCATCCAATACATTACCCATCAATACCTCAATCAGGACGACGGTGTTTTGAGGTTTTGCATTAGTATTTTTCTTGAATTGTTCCACCGCCTGGTTAAACAAGTCAAAGTTTGGCAACGATTTTTGGCGATATTTAGTACGCAATACTACGATATCTTTTCGGTACAAGAAGTCTTTGATTTGAGCTGCTTTACCATCTGGTTTGAAAATCGCCGCATTAGAGAAGCCTTTTGCAATAAGGTATAAATTCACCAGTCGCTCATTTACATTCTCAAAAACAGGACCTTCTAGCTTTATCAAATCAATTTCTACCGCTCCTACAGATAAATTGTCCACCAAAGATTCAATCATCACCTGTGGATCATTCGCATAATAATAAGCCGCAAATACCAGATTAACACCTAATATACCTAAAACTTTGGACTGCAGTCTATTGTCCGAATCCAACAAACGAACGTGCATAATGATGTCATTAGTAGGACCATCAACCTCCGATTGAAAACGAATACCTAACCAGCCGTGTGGATCATTTGTTTTGGTAAAATTTAGGGTAGTTACAGTATCTGCGAAGGCAAAGAATCTTTTATTATCGTATTTTTCAGTGTGTAGTCTTTCTGTCAGGAGGGTAAATTCGTGCGCTAACATTTTGCGTAATCTTGTCCTGCTCACATATCTTCCCGACTCTTCCGCGCCATATATTGCGTCCGAAAATGCCATATCGTAAGCTGACATCGTCTTTGCAATAGTTCCCGAAGCAGCTCCTGCTTCAAAGAAATTACGCGCTACTTCCTGTCCAGCTCCAATCTCCGCAAATGTCCCATAGATAGCTGGATCGAGGTTAATTTTCAAAGCCTTGCGCTTTGTTTCGAATATCTCTCTTGCCATGCTGCAAAGATAAAAAAATGAGTTTAATTAAATAGATAAACAATCTTTATAACAAAAATGGGCTTACTTTATAGTAAACCCATTTTTTTTAAGGTATAAAATAATGCCGCACTATGTAAGGCTTGTCCAATTTTGTTATCAAACAAAAATTGCCTAGCCTTCTCAATCGACATTTCTACCACCTCTATGTCTTCAGAATTGTCTAGCTCCTGCTCTTGAATCTTTTTACCACCTGTAAGTAAATACGTGTAGGTCAAATTGCCACTTGTGGCAGGATTAGCATACAATTCACAAATATATTCTATAGTATCAAAAGCATATCCCGTTTCTTCTAGAAGCTCTCTGCGTGCTGCAGCCTCTAGTTCTTCTCCTTCCTCCACTACTCCTGCAGGAAGTTCGACCATGATTTCGTCTGCTCCATGACGATACTGACGGACAAAAAGAACCTTTTGGTCTTCGGTAATAGCCACCATGTTCACCCATCTCGGGTATTCTAAAACATAATATTCATCTTTTATATTTCCATTAGGCAACTCCAGTTTATCGACACGTAAAGTTGCCCAAGGTCGTTGAATAATGTATTTAGATTCTAAAAGTTTCCACTTTTGCATATTATCCTTTTACAATATCAGCCATAATATTTTCTACTTTCTGCTCCAACTTGGCAGAGATAGCTTCATAATTAGAAGCATCAACTAAAGCTTCTCTCACCGAACAGTAGAATTTTATTTTTGGCTCAGTACCAGAGGGTCTTGCCGAAATGACGTCACCATCAACTGTAATAAATTGTAATACATCTGATTTTGGTAAATCAATTTCAGACGTTTCGCCTGAAACGATATTTGTCGCTACACGATTCTCGTAATCGCGGATTTCTTTTACTTCTACCCCACCTAAAGTTTTTGGAGCATTAGCGCGCAAATCAATCATCATTTGTTTAATTTCGTCCGCACCAGCTTTACCTTTTTTCGTTAAGGAAATTAATTTCTCTTTGTAAAATCCATGTTTTACATAAAGCTCCTGCAATACTTCGAAAAGTGATTTGCCTTGACTTTTGAAATAAGCTGTCATCTCCGCAATAAATGCACATGAATTTACCGCATCTTTGTCACGAACTAAATCACCAACCAAATATCCGTAACTCTCTTCACCTCCAACTAAATAGTTCTCTTTTCCTAATAACTTTGTGATTACTTCACCAATAAATTTAAATCCAGTAAGCGTTTCATAAGATTTCACACCATATTCTGCTCCGATATCTGATATCAAATTCGTCGTAACGATTGTTTTAACGATGTAGTCATTATCTTTCAATTCGGCTTTATCTTTTTTAGAGGAAAGCACATAGTATGTTAACAAGCTACCGATTTGGTTACCATTAATCAACTCATAGTCCCCTTTTGGATTTCGGATAGCCACACCTACACGGTCAGCATCTGGATCGGTCGCCATGATAACATCTGCTCCTAGCTCTTGACCACGCTTCTTAGCGATAGACATCGCATCTTCTTCTTCTGGGTTTGGATACACTACTGTTGGGAAATTTCCATCAGGTTTTGATTGCTCTTCAACCACAGTAACATTGGTGAAACCCCAAGCTTCCAAAATTTTAGGCACTACTGTGATTCCTGTACCATGAATCGGAGAATATACAATTTTTAAATCTTTTTGTGCTTCTACCGCTTCTGGGTGAATACTTAATCTCTTATTTGCCTGTACATAGATATCGTCAAACTTTTCACCTACTACAGTAATATTTGCGTCAACTCTTTCGAATTCTATTTCCGAAACAGATTGAATAGCATTTACTTCTGTAATCACATTTTTATCATGTGGCGCTACAAGTTGACCTCCATCATTCCAATATGCTTTGTAACCATTGTACTCTTTTGGGTTATGTGATGCAGTCAACATTACACCACCTTGGCAATTGAAATGTCGTACTGCAAAAGATAACATTGGTGTAGGGCGTAATTGCTCAAACAAAAACACATGAATATCATTAGCAGAAAATACATCTGCCACAAGATGCCCAAAAGATTGAGAGTTGTTACGGCTATCATACGACACTGCGACTTTGATCTGTTGATCTGGGAATTGCTTTTTCAAATAATTAGCTAACCCTTGTGTCGCTTTGCCAATTGTATATTTGTTCATTCGGTTCGAGCCCACACCCATAATGCCGCGTAAACCACCTGTTCCGAATTCTAATTCTTTATAGAAAGAATCTAATAATTCTGTCTCTTCATTATTATCAATCAGTTGCTGAACTTTTGCAACTGTTTCTGAATCGTATTCAGCTGTTAACCATTGGTCTATACGAGATTTGGTTTCTTGGTCTAGAGTGCTCATATATAATTTTCTATGTACTTTAATTAATTAACAATTTATTAAAAATATCTGATAATGTGAATGTTGATTTAGAAAAAATTTACCAATATTTTAAGCGTCACATCCTGCATATGCTCTATCAAGAGTCGTTACATACCATGCTCCTTTATACTTTCGAACATGAAAGATTAAAGGTTGATCAGCGGTCACAATAACACGGTAACTTTCTTTTTCTGAAACTTCAATCCTAATTAAATCTTCTTCCGAAAATTTATCCTCATCAAACTCATCTTCGAATGCAGTTATATTTGACAATTGGTTGGGATGAGCGGTTGTATCACATATAAAACCCTCTTTATTCCATTTTTCTGTCCCACAGTCGTAAGAAGGAAGTTTTTCAAACGTTAGCGCAAATTCAGTATTCAAATCAGGATATGCAAAAACCTCCGGGACGGGATGAGCAAAATCCAGACTATCCATTTTTACAAAAGTGTCGGATGCCCCTGGACGATAGATTATGTATATCCCCAATTCTGGATGAATCAACGCATTAGCCTTTGCGTTGTCTTTGCTTGCATACGCTCTTACGAAACGGGTGATAACTTCGGACAACTGATTTTGTTCCTCAATAGTTACAGGTACAGCCACTGTTACAGAATCTTTAGAAGATTCTTTATCTGACTTTTTTGCTCGATTACAACTGACGGTTAAGGTTAGTAGAGCAATAAGCCCTATCCATATATTTCGCATATTACTTATTATTTTCACGAATAGTTTTTTCAATGTAATCCCACATTTCTGCAGGAATTGCTTCCATTCCATTCATCTGACCAGCACCTTGAAGCCATTCACCACCATCAATAGTAATGACTTCACCATTTATATATCCAGCAAAATCAGATACTAAAAACGCTGCCAAATTAGCCAGTTCTTGATGCTCACCTACACGTTTCAAAGGAACTCTATTTTTGAAATCAAACTTAGCCGCCAAATCTCCTGGTAATAACCGATCCCAGGCTCCTTTGGTAGGAAATGGCCCTGGAGCAATGGCATTACTTCGAATGCCATATTTTCCCCATTCAGCAGCTAAAGAACGTGTCATTGTCAGCACACCTCCTTTTGCCACTGCCGAAGGTACAACATAACCTGAACCTGTAAAAGCATAAGTAGTAATTATATTCAAAATATTTGCCTTTTTATTACTTTCGATCCATTTTTTACCAAAAGTAAGGGTACAATTAGCGGTTCCTTTTAGCACAATATCTATAATCGTAGAAAAAGCATTCGCTGATAATCTTTCGGTAGGAGAAATAAAATTCCCTGCTGCATTATTTACCAACACGTCCACGCCTCCAAAGGTATCGACTGATTCTTTATATAGCTTTTCGACATCTTCAATATTTCGTACATCACAACATATTGCCAAGACCGAGTTATTCGTCTTCTCTTCAATCTCCTTTGCCGTTTCTGACAATACATCTAATTTACGACTCGTGATCACCACATTGGCTCCCAATTCGGAAAAATACGCAGCCATTGCCTTACCTAAGCCTGTACCGCCCCCCGTTACTACAATCGTTTTTCCGGATAACGCATCTTCGCGTAATGCTCCTTGTACCATAGTTATGCTTTTTTCTGCGTTAAATTTTCAATAATTGTTTTCAAAATAGCTCGCGTAGTCGGTCTCCACCACTGCTCTAACACTTGACGAATTGTTTCTGTTTGATCTTTCTCAAATTCAGCTATTAAATGTTTTCTAAAATTAAGTTTAGAAGTACGCCAAGCATTCTTTTCAAATTGTGTCAACGACTTAATTTTACGCATAGCAAGATTTTGAATGCGATTAAAAGCAACAACCTCATCCACTAGACCAATCTCTTTAGCTTCAGAAGGTTTGAAAAGTTTTCCTTCCAACAAACTTCTGTAAGCCGTCCCCTCTCCTAACCAAAAACTATACAATTTGAAAATACTTTCAGGAACAATAATCCCAACAGGTACTTCATTCAATCCAATAATAAACTCCCCATCCGCCATCAATCTATAATCACAGCAAATCGCCATTACACAGCCTCCAGCTGGACTATGTCCTGTTATAGCTGAAACAGAAGGTTTTGGAAAAGCTACTAATTTGTGTAATAAAGAAATAAAAGCTGTCCAAAAGTTTTGCATTTGAACTTCGTCATACTGATAAAGCGTAATAAGATCGAGACCCGAAGTGAAAAAATTCTCTTTACCACTTAGAATCAAGCCTTCAATCGCAGGGTCATCATTCGCGCGCTCTATGGCTTCGGTTAGTTCCTGAATCATTTCAATATGCATAGCGTTCGACTTCCCACGATCCAACATAATGTGGAATATATGATCTTCTACTTGGGTTTTGATGAAATTCATAAGCTTATAATTTGAAAACAAATTAAGGAAATTTTGGGACAATCTACTGTTGAAGATCCTTAATATAAAACCTATTTAAATCATATCATTTGATTAAAAACTTATCAAAATATTGACAAAATTTTTAATCATTTTTAATTTATTAATCAAATTTTATATAATTGCCACAAATCTACCTTTTTTACCGTATGTCAATAAATAAATATAATGAAGTGGAAGCCCTTACTCGTCTTAAGAATGGCGATGAAGAAGCTTTTGCTATTATTTATTCACGATATGCAGAAATCCTTTGGAGTTTTTTAGAAAAATTCAACTTATCTACCCCAGACGTGGAGGATTCCATTCAAACAACTTTTGTAAAAGTATGGGAGAATAGACAAAATATTGACACGCAGAAATCCTTTAAAAATTATTTGATCACCTTAGCCAAAAACGATATTTACAATAAGGTCAAGCGTAGTATTATTGAGAAAAAATATCTTAATGATATAATTCCTTCCAATTCAGAGTTTGACAACAGCAAAGAATTAAATTTCATTCTTCTTCGTATTTTGGATCAATTACCCGAAAAACGTGCTCGCGTCTTCAAAATGAGCAGATTAGAAGGCTATAAAAATGACGAAATAGCCAAAGAGCTCGGCATTTCTAAAAGTACCGTAGAAAATCATATCAATAATTCCTCTTCTTTGATCAAAAAGATACTTAAAAATCTAGGATTTATCTTTTTATCCTTTTTTTCAAATTTCTCTTAGGTGCAAACAGTCTTGAGATTGTATAGTGGTTAAAACTAATACAATTTTGAACAAACATCTCTTAAATAAGTACTTCAAAAACCAATGTACGAACGCAGAAAAAGAGCTCGTAGAAGATTGGATTTTGAATCAAGATAACAGATCTACCTTTGAAAATTACGTGGAAGAAAAATGGCATGACTTCGAAATGCCTTCCAAGCATTTGAAGTCATCAACCACGTACGCTATTCGCAAATCCACTATATGGAAAGTAGCGGCTACAATTTTAGTTGTTGCTACTACAGGAGTTTACGCCTATTTTAATTTAAATCATACTGAAAATTCCATTACTGATAATCAAAAATTCGTAGCTAAACCTAATCTGCCTAAGGAAGAAATACACGAACCTCCATCAATAGAAGAAAATGTGGTGACACCTGCAAAAACAGAAAAAAACACTTCTATTGCTGTAAAGCCTAAAAAACCAACATCTAAACCATTAGCAGAAACTAAACTCAGTTCGGTAAAAGCCGAGAACAAAAGTGTGGCACCATCACGAATTGGCAATGTCTTTTTTAACGAAAAACTGTTAAGTGAGCTGAGTTCAAAAATTGACTCAAATACTTTAGTGCTTACTATGGATATGAAAGAGGAAAAATTTCAAGAAATGGCCGAACTGTTAAAATCAAGGTATCAGATTATTCTTGAACCAGTAAAAACTGGTGGAGAAAAGAATATGTATGCTGCTCGATTTGAGAAAACGGATATACCAGAATTACTTCGACTGATGGAAGATAGAATGGTATTCACCTATAATCTTCGGGATTCCATTTTACAAATCAAACTTTAAAAATATAGAATTAACCTAAACCATCTTAATACGAATACCTAAATACCTAAACATCATAAAACTAATGAACAAACAATTCAGATTGAGAATCCGGAGGAGTGTGTTAGCGACAGCCCTATTGTCGTCACTCTTAGCTCCCGAACATCTCTTTAGTCAGGTGCCGATGTCACAAGTCAAGACTATTACAAAAATAGTTGGTGTAGTATTGGAAGAAGGCCAAAAGCCCGTTCCTAATGTTACTGTTACTGTAAAAGGAGATGCCAAAACTTTTACTATTACAAACACTAAAGGAGAATTTATTATTACACCTAATTCAGAAAATGCGACTTTGATTTTCAAAAGCGTGGGATTTAAAACACAAGAAGTTGCTATCACAGCTAAAACAAAACTTCCGTTAGGTGTGATTTTAGAATCATCAAGCAAAGATATTGATGAGGTGGTAGTCACAGGATACGCCAACCGCTCTAAGGAAAGTTTTACAGGTAGTGCATCCACATTTTCGAAACAAGATTTACAACGTGTTGGAAACAAAAATGTATTGCAAAGTTTACAGAACTTAGATCCTTCCTTTGTCTTATCTGAAAATTTATCGTTGGGTTCTAATCCAAATGCATTACCCGATATTCAATTGCGTGGACAAACAGGTTTGGATGATCTTAGAGGAGAATACGCTGGTAATCCAAATGAACCTTTGTTTATTTTGGATGGCTTTGAGGCAAATCTGCAAAAAATCTTCGATTTAGACATGAACCGTATTGCCTCGGTAACGATTCTACGCGATGCGGCGGCAAAAGCTATTTATGGTTCCAAAGCTGCCAATGGTGTTATCATTATCGAAACCATTGTTCCGGCTGAAGGAGCTATGCGTGTTTCTTATAATGCTAATTTCAACGTAGAAGCGCCAGATTTGAGCTCTTATAGACTGGCTAACGCAGGTGAAAAACTTCAAATCGAGTTAAATGCGGGACGTTATACTTCCTCACAACCCGTAGTGCAACAACATTTGCGTGAGCAATATAATGACATATTGGCTAATGTGGCTTCGGGAGTAGATACATATTGGCTATCTCAACCTTTGCGGGTTGGTTTAGGTAATAAACATACTTTAATGCTAGAAGGAGGCTCATCCGCTTTACGCTACGTGGCGGATTTTACCTACAACAATAATATTGGAGTTATGAAAGGATCGAACAGACAAAATACTGGTGGTTCGATAAATCTTTCATACAGAAGCGGAAAATTCAACTTCCGAAATATTTTGAGTGTTAATTTTAATACATCCAACAATTCTCCTTACGGAACATTCTCCGAGTATTCGGCTTTAAACCCCTATTTCTCTCCATATGATGAATATGGAAATATGAAGAAAATATTAGGAAACTTCACAGCTTCAGCAAGTGCCAGTCCTTTCTACTATTACAATCCATTGTATAATGCGACTTTACAGACTAAAAATTTCTCAAAATACAATGAAATAACAGAGAATTTCTATGCAGAATGGCAAACTTCCAAAGCATTGAGATTGACAGCTCGTGTAGGTTTTACATTCAACGGCAATAATTCCGAAGTATTTCTTCCAGGAGATCATACTTCCTTCGCAACTTGGACTGGAGAAAATTATTTCAAACGTGGCTCATACTATATGGGTGATGGACAAAGTACATCTTTGAGCTCTGACATCTTTGCGAACTATTCTAAATTGATCGGCAAACATCAGATTTTTGTGAATGCTGGCTGGAATTTAGCTTCTTTTGATAGTCAATCTCATGGAATGCGTGCTTGGGGATTTTTGAACAGCCGTGTAGATTTCATCACTTTTGCGAAGCAATATGAGGAAAATGGAGTTCCAACTGGTTCAGAAAGTTTAAAACACGAAGTGGGTTTTATTTCTTTTGGTAACTATTCTTATGACAACCGTTTTCTAGCAGATGTCAGTTTCCGTACCAATGCTTCTTCTGTGTTTGGCGCCAATAACCGTTGGGGTAACTTCTGGTCATTTGGGTTGGGATGGAATTTGCACAATGAAGCCTTCTTAAAAAATAATTCCGTAATCAACCAATTCAAATTACGTGGATCTGTGGGTTCTACGGGTAGCCAAAACTTCAATCCTTACCAAGCAATGGCAACCTATTCATTCTTCAACCAAAGTACTTATGACAATATTGCGGGAGCTTACTTGAAAGCCTTGGCAAATGGTAATTTGAAATGGCAAGAAAAATTAGATTATAACTTTGGTACAGATTTCCGTTTATTTAATCGTGTAAATGGTCGTTTTGAATATTACATCAGCAACACAAATAACCTACTGACCGATTTCACTTTGCCTCCATCCACGGGTTTTGCTTCCTACAAGGAAAACCTAGGTAAGGTACAGAATACTGGATTTGAAGGGTCTTTAAACTATACCGTTTACAGCAACCCTAAGACTCAATCTTACTTCTCGGTGTTTGGAAATTTTGCAACTAACAAAAATAAGTTGTTAACGATTTCTGATGCATTGAAACAAGTAAACAAAGAGCAAGATGATCTTGGCGCGGAACAAACGATCAACTTACCAAAAATCCGTTACGAAGAAGGGAAATCTACGAATGCAATATGGGCAGTACCTTCATTAGGTATTGATCCTATCACAGGACGTGAACTATTCTTGAAAAAAGATGGCTCACAAACTTACGTATGGAGCGCAGATGATCAAATTGCTGTCGGCATCACAGACCCTAAATTGAGAGGAAACCTTGGTTTCAATATGGAATACAAAGGATGGGGATTAAGCACGTCATTCCGTTATACCATTGGTGAAGATTATTACAATTCTACATTAATCAACCGTGTAGAAAATGTTAACGTAGCATACAATGTCGATACACGCGTTTTAAACGACACTTGGTTAAATCCAGGCGATCAAGCTTTCTTCAAGCGTATTACAGCATCACCTACGAAAACCAATCCAACTACACGTTTCTTACAAAAGAAATCAGATTTGACATTATCTTCAGTAAATGCGTATTACGATTTCAAGTGGAAGAATTTAAATAAATACCATTTAAAGAATCTTAAACTTGGCTTATACATGACAGAAGCTTTTGTGCTTTCGACTGTAAGAACCGAGCGTGGTACAGATTATCCATTTGCAAGAACGTTTTCTTTCACTCTTCAAACTACATTTTAATCATGATCAGGCACAAATATATATATATCGCATTAGCAGCAGGGTTATTATTAACTACAAGCTGCGAAAAATGGCTTGATGTAGAGCCTAAATCTCAAGTAAAGGCAAAAGAGCTTTTCGAAACGGAAGAAGGCTTCAAAGAAGCACTGGCTGGTGTATACACCATTTTGACAGACAAGGCATTATACGGAAGAGAGATGACTTACGGCATGATGGGTGTACTATCACACGAATGGACAAGTTTTTCTACTTCGTACAAAGATGACAGTGAGTACAACTACCTCTCTACTTTGACACGAAATAGAGTGGATGGTATTTGGAGCAACATGTACAAAGCTATTTCCAATACCAATATGATCCTAGAAAACATCGATGAAGCCAATGTTTTTAAAGCAGATAACAAAGCTATTATAAAAGGTGAAGCCCTTGCTTTGCGTGCATTTATTCACTTTGACTTATTGCGTTGTTTTGGAGTTAACTTTATTACAAATCCTACGCAAAGAGCTATTCCTTATGTAGAGCAGTATACCTCTAAACAAACCATACAGTACACTGTAACAGAAATCGTAGATAAAGTAATTGCTGATCTCCAACAAGCAAAAGAGCTTTTAAAAGTGGATCCTATTTTCACCGGAAGAACCATTTCAGAAATGGATGATAGAGGCTACTTGATGAATCGTCAACTACACTTAAATTATTATGCTGTAGATGCTTTATTGGCTCGTGTTTATTTGTACAAAGGTGATTACACAAATGCTAATACAGCAGCACAAAACGTCATTCAAGCGAGTAAATTTAGCTTTTCTACCCAGAAAAATATAGCTGATAAAGCAGATTTGTCTGGTGCACCAGAACATATATTTGGGTTGCAAATAAACACCTTGCACGAAGATGCTATCACACACTTAACACAATCAGGTTCTGGACCTATTTTTTCTTTAGGTGCAACAGTGGCGGAGAGTTATTTTGGCGCGCAATTTTCAAACGATTACCGCTTTATCTATTTATTAAATGATGGTACAGGCGCAAATGCAACGCAGAAATACACTTTGAAATACAGCGAACCTACTGCACCAGTTTCTATAACTAACCCTGAATATTACCGTCAGAAAATGCCGCTAATCAAGTTGAGTGAGATGTATTTTATTCAAGCAGAATATGCGAATCAAACAGGAGCAGATGCATTACCTTATATAAATCCAGTTCTGGCGGCTCGCGGAATTAGTACATTGACAAGCTATGGAGACTTCAGAACATTGATGACAAATGAGTTTCGTAAAGAATTTTTGGCCGAAGGACAATTGTTTTTTTATTACAAACGCATCAATCAGGAACGCATTCAGAATTATTCAGAAAATTTAGTAACGAACAAAAGTTATACTTTCCCTATTCCAGATACGGAATATGAGTTTGCTGATCGTTTACCTAATAAATAATACTATGAAATTTTTTAAATATATAGTACTTGGTACTTTACTGATTCATTTCAGTTGTACAAAAAACGAAAATTTCTTTTTCGATAAAAATAAAACCGATATCAACATATGGTTGGGTCAGCTCAACGCCGCTGTGGACAGTGGAACATTTAATTTTTCCCATATCGTTTCAGGAAAAGATTCGATAATGTTTAATTATAGACTATTGGGCTATCCATTGAATAGTGATTTAGAATTCGAATTAGAAGCCTATGAAGGGGATATGGACAAAGTACAATTCGAATTCGGAAAATACATCGTCAAAGCAGGTCAATACGAAGGTCGTTTTCCAATCTATTTTATTAAACCAGAGAATTACGAACAATTCAAAGAGCAAGCTGGAAAAATAAAATTTAGATTAAAGGAAACTGACAAAATCAAAGCTGGTGCTCGTGAAACAAGTTCTTTGCTTATTAAGCTCCAAAATGGCTTAGTTATTCCAGATCATTGGAATGTTGCTCCTTTATATTACTTTCGCTTAAGCCAATATTTTGGCACTTACAGCGCAGTAAAACATTCTCTTCTCATTCAGGTAAGTGGTAAAACCGAATTTAGAATTTATCAAAATCGTCCAGCTACCATCAATGATCCAGAGGCTATGAGCATTGCGGAAGCAACCAATTACAAAAACTTGTGTAAAAACAAGTTGATCGAATATAAGCAAGCCAACAATGGACAAGCGCTTTTGGATGAGAATGGTTTAGAAGTTACATTTCCATAATTAGAGGTATAAGATGAAAAAATATATAAAATTGTTTCTCCTAATTGGAATGGGAGCCGTAATATTAAATGCATGTTACAAAGACAAAGGCAATTACGATTATACTACACTCGACAAAGTTGTAGTAGATACAGCAAATTTGGGTATTCAAGAAACCTATGCTTTGGAGCGCTATGAAACTTTGAGAATCGCTCCTAAACTGCGTATTAATGATCAGGAAATAACGGATTTAACCAAAATTAAAGATGAATATGCCTTTAACTGGAGCATATTTCAGGCTTATACTGGTGGTACCGTACATAGTCGAGATACCCTTTCCAATGAATTTATTTTGGAAGCACCTATTACAAAACCTACTGGTTCATGGAATCTGGTATTAACAGTTAAAAATCTGAAAACTCAAGTTGAAACTTATCAGAATTTTACGGTTCAAGTGAGCGAAGCTGTTTCAGATGGTTGGCTTGTGTTATACGAAAAAGATGGTAATTCGGATGTAGGATTAATCGTAGACGAACGTAGCAAATTAGGTGCTACGAAAACACGAGTGCTAACGGATTTGATTAAAAACTCGAACGGTAAACCTTTAGAAGGAAAACCAGTAGCCGTGCTTCATTCAGGAACAGCTTTGAATTCAAGAGAAGTGCTGGTTGCATCTGAAAAAGACATTCAAGCATTCAATCAGTCCGATTTTGCTTCTCTATTCCAATTCAATAATCTTTTTTATAATCCTCCAGCAGTGCGTGCAATTAAAGGTATTACAACTAACAATTCGCGTAAAGAAACTATAATTAATAACAACAAAATCCACCTTGCTAACTTCACATTAGGCAATGCCTTGGACAGAAGTGTATATTTTGGACCTCCACTTTCGGGTAATTATGGTGAATTAGCACCTTGGAATCCAAAATTTGTTGCTCAAGGTTACGACGCTGTAGCCTACGATCAGACCAACAAAAAGTTTGTTTACTCTGTTAGTGGTTCAATGATGGTAACGGATCTACCTGCGCAATTACCAACAGCAGAATGGAACCCAAGCGATGTAGGACTTAATTTTGTAACAGCGGATTATGGTTTCCCAAATACACCGTTGGCGAATGAGTATATGATCATGAACAATGCAACAAATACTTATTTATTGACAGCTAATTTTGCATCCACTGTTGCCTCAGGAATTGCACAAAAGAAATACGATATAACCTCTTTACCTGAGACTAAACAAATCTCCGCTATGGCAGCTTCATCGACAGGAACCTATATTTTGTATGGGGCAACAAACAATCTCTATGCATTCAGATATCAAATCAATAATGCGGAAAAAGTATGGTCAGCGCCTGCCGGAGAACAGATTACAAATGTGAAATTTTTGAAATTTTATCACACTGCAGTAAATGCAGTTAAACTTACTCCTCTTGGAGGGAATCAATACATTTATGTAGCTACGTATAATGAATCTACTAAAGAAGGAAAAGTTTATAACCTAAAAATTGATATTACCAATGGTACAATTACAGTAGATTCTCAAAAAGAATATACAGGATTTGGAAAGATTGTAGACATGGGTTATAAATGGATTTTATAAAAATTTTAAAACAATCATACATGAAAAACATCAATTTATTTGTCGTACTTTTTACGCTATTACCTCTTATAGGATTAGCGCAAGGCAAGAAAGTCTCTATTCAAGGAGAATTCAAAAATATTGAAGGAGACTTTGATAAACTTTATTTATTCTATAAATTAGATGGTAAACAGTTTATCGACAGCTCTCGATTAGATAAAGGTAAATATAGCTTTAACTTCAATCTGGATGAGCCAAATGCCTTAGTACGTATTATCGTATTTAAAGCTATCCCAGGAAGACCTGGGGCGGGTATTAGTAATCCTTCAAACACCGCTTCTGTTTACATCGAACCAGGAAAAATCAAATTGGAAAGCAATGGAACCTTCTCTAATATGAAAGTTATTGGTTCAAAAAGTCATTCAGAATACGAAAAACTGAATACTTTAGCTGCACAATACCAAGATCAATTTATGGATTTGATGCGTAAAGCTCAAGACAAAAACTTATCAGATGAAGCGAAGAAAGAAATTCAAAGCGAATTAAGAGCTAAGCAAGTAGAAATGAAAGATGAGGTTTACTTAAAATATATTAATGAAAACCCTAATTCCCCAATGTTATTCTACGCTTTACAGCGCTATGGGGGCACTTCTCGTGAAGATTTGATTAAAACATTAGAGTTGTATAAAAAATTACCTTCGGATCAACAAAATTCAGCTGAAGGTATGGCATTCTACAAACGTATCCAAGGTCAATTAGCAATCACTATTGGAAGCATGGCTCCTGATTTCGCTCAACATACTCCTGATGGAGAATTAGTTGCCTTATCGTCTACTCGCGGTAAATATGTCTTGCTGGATTTTTGGGCGAGTTGGTGTGGTCCTTGCCGTAAGGAAAATCCTCATGTAGTAGCTGCTTACAATACATTTAAAGATAAAGGATTTACTGTTTTCGGGGTATCTCTGGATAGAGATTCACAAAAGGAAGCGTGGATTAAAGCCATTAAAGACGATGGTTTAGATCAATGGATACATGTGTCAGATTTAAAGTTTTGGAGCAATGAAGCGGCTTTAAAATATGGCGTAACGGGCATCCCTCAAAACTATCTTATCGATCCTTCAGGAAAGATCGTCGCTAAGAATCTACGTGGGGAGCAGCTTCAAAAAACATTAGAAGCGCTCTTGAAATAAAATAAACATTACCTGAATATATCTTAGACGCTCTTATCGAAATGATAAGGGCGTTTTTTATTGCTTTATTTTATGGAAAAGAATCAACAGAATCATCATCTATATGAAAAACAATGATAACCTTTAATTCTTACAATTATGGCCGAACTAAACAATAAAGACAATGCTACACCTGCAAAAAAAGGTAGAACACGTAAAGCAGCACCAAAAGTGGATTTGACAGCAATGGTAGATTTAGCTTTTCTACTTATTACATTCTTCATGCTGACCACTTCGCTCAATAAGCCTAATGCCTTAGATGTAGCTGTGCCTGACAAGAATATAGATGAAGCAGTGGATATGGACGAAAGAAGAATAGTAAATCTGATAGTTCGTGAAGATTCATACACGTTGATTCATGGTGATATCAGCAAGCCTATTCGTACTGTACAGCATATTACGGCAACGAATCAAAGTCTAAAAGATAATCTAGACGAGTTTAGTCAATACATTTCTAACCTTACCTCTGGAAAGAAAACTATAGTACTTATAAAACCAACAGCTGAAGCAAATACCAAAGGAATAATAGACAGTTTTGATGAGATAAGGTCATCAGATATCAAGCAATATATGCTAAGTAAACTATCCAAAGAAGAAGAACATCTTGTGAACAAGGTAAAATAATTAACAATATTAGCCCGAAATTAAAAAAGCCTTACCACTGTTGTGATAAGGCTTTGCTTTGTTGTTTAATAAAAGAAGGCACCGACCTACTCTCCCACCTGTTACGGCAATACCATCGGCTCGGG